>Ga0256406_1005290_pt1 | contig 13913 bp, 9 predicted proteins | sample RumenRJG_03DNA_FD_185986 | JGI IMG/M metagenome (GOLD analysis project Ga0256406, IMG submission 185986) | Bovine rumen microbial communities from Lethbridge, Alberta, Canada - RJG_03 | ecosystem: Host-associated > Mammals > Digestive system > Stomach > Rumen | place: Canada: Alberta | collected...
AGAATCTGTCCTTCTGCTGATGGGAAAGACGGCCATGGATAAGAAATCGTACCTGCGGCAGGTGCCTAGAATTGATCTGGATGAAACGCTGTTCCCTCCAGAGAAGGCGGAACCGCAGCCGGAATATGCGACCTCCGGCTGCTACGATCCGAAGCTGCGCGAGCTCGCTGAAATGGCTCGCTCCGCTTCGGCCGTTGCCGAAGATGACGAGCCAAAAGAAAACTGATTATATTTGCATATCTAAAGAGTCCGAGGGACCGGCTCCGGACACACTCGATGAAACACTGCCTGGAAGTCTTGAACTGCTGGAGTTGGAGGTTAATCTGGACGGCAGCTGGATAAGTCGCCTTTACGCAGCACTTTTTTTCGCCCCATGGTCCTTAAATGGTCATCGGGCGCAATTCCCAGAATCACACCCGATGCGCTCAAATCGTTGTATTTCAGGGAGTCAGCTACTCAATACTCCTCGTCGTTAAAGATAGAATGCAGTATTGATTATCAATCAGCTAAGTAGTTTTGACGGAATTTTATACAAACAAATTCTGACCCCTGAGGATTTCAAATGAGCGGTTTGTTTGTATCTTGGATGTCTCAAATAAATTCTGTTGTACTTCATGAATCAGCGTACACGGCTTGAATATCCAAAAACGTCTCTTTACTTTCATAATACTCTCGCCATTTAATTAACACATCGCAATCTCTGAAAAACTCGAATTTCAACAATGATTTAACTATTTGAGCTGTTCTTTCTCTGCGATAAAGTTTCGTATTTACTATTAATTCAGAATCAGTCTTGTCGATGTTAGTGTGCTCCCATAACACATCCAACCCAAGAATAATCTTTTGGAGAGTTCTTATTGTCAGCATATGTTGATATTTATCAGTAAATAAGCCAAGAATGTCAATCGTATTCACAAGTCCATCCTCTTTCCCACATCGAAAATTATCTGAAATAACATCTACCTCATTTGACACATCGAATCCGCAGCGAACTTGTCTGATGACGGATGCCAACAAATCTGCATACATATGCTCGTCACCTGTTGATGCCAAGTTGAGAAACCTTTCATTGATATCCTCCGAGCTATACCATAACGGAAATGCCTTCTTAATTGAAAAATCAGGCAATCCATACTGTGCATATTCGTCAATAATTGCTTTTAGTTTTGTCGCACTATTTTGATTTACCTTATTTATGTGTGGGGCTATCACGCCAATAATAATTTTGCCGATATCAATAAACCGAGAACCATACTCATCTTTTGCAGAAATCCCAAACTGACGTTCTTCACTTAAGAGTAAATCTTTGTCGTGAGACCATGCTTCATAAATCTGATCAATAAGTCGTTCTATTTCATCATCACGCCAGTCATATTCTACGCCTTCATTAGTAGTGCCCTTTATTTCATTCAATATTTGAACATTCCCAAAGAAAGCCGTTGATTTTTTGGATTCATTGAATGGTATATGAGTGGAACTAAAATATTGCCTTAATAATTCAACCGGATCCACATCGTTTGGATGAGGTAAAATCAAAAAGACAAATTTTGAATATATTGATTCGTCCGGGAATCCAGAAGAATCCCTAACTGCCCAAAGTGCATCAGCAAAGGATATTATCTGATTTTCACTGAGTAGTCCGTAACGGAATAGAACAGACAGTCTAGTAATGTAAGCTTGCCGTTTCACATCATTTGACCTTACTGCACTTATCATCAAATCTATACAGGAGGAATCAATATCTGGTCTATTACCAATAAATTTATCTGGCATAAATGACATTGGTTCCTTGGAGTAATCACCAATTTTCCTGAGGCAGCCCACACTTAATTTTATGAATATTGAAAGAAGAGAGCATTTTTCCTTTGATGAAAAAGAAAGCATCAACATCTTAACTAGCGAATCGACATCTGTATATGACATCGTTTTTTGTGAAGCATATATCTTATCAATCAGATCAAATGTTTCAACCCGCAAATCGTATGAAGCTTTCAAACACAATCTTGACAGAATTCGAATAGATACTGATTTCTGTGATTGCTGCCAACTCTTTTCCGCCTCCCCTTCTAAAGCAACAAGGTCATTGGCATACCCCAAATACTTGGCATACAAAGCTGACACTTCTTCAGCAGATGATTGTTCTAGACGTTTTCTATTGAACATCGCATCTACTACTACAGTATCTCCAAAGCTCCGCACCCAGTTTTCTGCAATCATCGGAGAACAATATGACATCACAGAAACAGCTTTTGCCAGTGTGTCTTTGTTCAGGGTCGTCAAATGAGGCAAGTGAATAGGATACCCCAATTCTTCATAATAGCAGAAATAGGCATACGCTATTCTGTAATCACCGCTATTATTGCTCATTGAACTTGTTATCCGGCTTCTGCCAAGTTCATAAAGAGACCATTTGTTATGAACCCGAAAGACTTCTTCGGCCCATCTTAACTTCGTATCAAAGAATTCACTTTCGTACCAGATGTCGTTATAATTTTTCAATGTGCTCCATGTTTCCTGGGCCCTTGGTCTTTCATAGTCTTCGTCAAATGAAAAATTAGCGCTACACATCAGATTCAGAATCGTATGTGCATATGCCTTTCTGGATGCCCAATAATACTTCTCCTTATATGAACAGGTCTCGAATTTGGAGGATATAACATCAAATGCCTCTCTAGCTAAAGACTTCCCCTCGCCAAGTGAAATATATTCTGCTAACAGCGATGCTTTCTTAATCTCCCAATATGGGATGTCAAGATTCTTTTTCCATGTCTTCAAAGCTGCTTCCAGTTTAGCAAAGTCACAGACATACACAAAATGCAGGCACACCTCGTACATATAGGAAGCATATTGTTCTGCTGTCATTAAATGAAGATATCTCTCCATCTCTGCATATAAACTCTGCCATTTTTCTTCCCATGCCTCTTGCCGATAAAGCCTCAGCAGTGCAATTTTTAGATTTAGCCAGGCTTCCCTGTTTACCAAACTGGAATTTGCTCTTGTCGGTTGATATTTGCCAATAACAGAAAGATATATCGGTTCCCATTCGTTACATATTGGGAAAAGGCATTTCTCCATCAACCAATTAAATTGTTCAAGATATAACAGGTCGTATGGTTTCTTTAGTGCTTCGATTGAAGATTTTGACAATGAAAAAGAGTCGGCGCTAGCCCAATATTCTCGTTTTTCACGAGGAAGCAGCAACCACCCCGGGTACGAATCTCGTTGAGTCTTAAGCAGTTTATACATTTTCATGTAATCCGTCTCTCGACTAGAATACATATTATGGTTATCTCGGCCCCATGATAATACCATTTTCGAGAATGCGGATTCTTCTGCTGTTGGCTGGGGTCTATAGCTATCCAAATACGAGCATAAAGCCTTTATATCCTCAGATACGCTAGATGTTGAACCTGACATGCCCGAGATGTTTAAGACTATTACATTTTTACTTTCTAAAGTTTTAACTCTGGCATCAGGCATTTTCTCCACAGCGACCAGATACACCTTTCTAGCGCTTTTCCCAAGTTTATCATTTACCCATCCAAGCCATTGGTTGAAGTTGGGATCCTCACCAGAGAATCCTATCATCACCATTGTTGTACGAACAAAAGAATTGCACACATCATTAACAAATAATGGATGCTTGGACGGATACAATCGATAATCTTCTTCAGTAATGATTATCTGTTCACTAAGATTAGTAATACTGCCATGCAATTTTGCAATATATGGAGAGCTTTGAACTGACAGCGCTTTATCATTCAGGACTTTTGAATAAGATCTTCTTCCTGACTGTTCTAAAGAATCAGCAGCTCGTTCGAGAAGAGTATCATAATTTGTAGTATATACATTTAGCCAAGGGAGGGATAGTATTTCAGAATATATCTCAGAGGGCGTTCGATATTTATCGGCTATGGCCTCTGAAATAATACTATCAAGAGTAGTGCGTCCAAAAACATGTTCAACATCTTCTGCAAGTTTCAAAACATTAGCATACGCTTTATCTTTTGATTTAGGTTTTCTGCCATTGACTTTTGTAAAGAACAAATCTCCCAAACCACTCCACAACGGAATAATAGGGATGTCAGATTTACTTATAGCATTCCGACTGAATCCGGCCCCCACAAATAAACTTGCTTTGTTGTTCCAAAGCTGTTCTGCTATTTCATTCAGATATATTTCTGTTTTCTTATTCATTAAGCATGAAACGATATGTTGATTATCAAACAATCAAGGAATCACTATGTTGTTATTACGGAGATGACATCATTTCTTATACAAACTCTGACCTCTAAAGAAACTTGATGAGTGACTTGTTTGTATGGCTTCGAGACTTCCCGGTTATTGTAGACGGACCTCTTGAAATTTCACTTAAAGATAATGCTTGTCAATGCGCTTGATGTACCTGATGTAAGTGGTAAGAGATATCGTGGTTAAAAGAAAAATTCTCCCGTTCCTCTCATGGCGGGGCCATAAGCGGGTAAAGGTAAACCTATTTGGTGTGACTTGCTGTGGTAGGGGCTAACGCCAGCGCTATCACGGCCGTCTTTATGTGGTGCAAAGAAGTTGTGGGACTGCGGCCCCACGCTTGCTCTAACCATATAATTGTCCGGCGGAATCTTCATCGGAAGGGTTTCAGCTTAACCTTCGGCTGTCAGGCGTTGCTTCAGCCTTCGGACCTCGATTTGCTTCTGCTTCGCTTTCGGGCATGGTGCTGGTTCGAATAAAGTTTCGGCCGGGTGCAAATATAACGAAAAGTAACTACATAGCCAATCACATTTGAAGATACTTTTCGAATATTTCCTACGGCTTTTGCACGATGGCCCAAATATCAATAAACATTTTAATTTTAAGTAGTTACGCTGGGAGGCAGCCTTATTTGGCGGAGATCTCGTCAATGAGCACCGGAGATGGATTTAGGGAGCTCTGGAGACAGGATTGAGATGGACCTAGAGAGGGTTTCGGAGCATCGCCGGGCATCGCCATGGTGGCGTGTTTTCTTCTGACATCTGAGCGTTTCGAGAACTTGACGCCTCGCTTCCTCGACGCCTCGGTTTCCAGTCAACTCGGTTCACCAGTTCCCCGCTTCCTCGTTTCCCCGCTTCCTCGGAGCTTTAGATGTGGAGCCAGATGTCGCTGATAAGGCCGCGCCAGAGGGCGAGGTGTGAGGAGGAGCTGATTTCGCGGCAGATGGCGAGTCCGGTCGCTATGAAGGCGGAAAGCGCCTGCTCCATAGCCTCGTCCGCCAAGAGGTCGTCTTCGTCGAAGGGACCGGAGTACGGAATGGACAAAGCCATGACATTAAGGCATGGACCTGTCCCCATGTGCATGGAAGGAACTGCCTGCATGGAAGCCTCCTCCCCTGTCAGGACCTTAAGCAAGGTTGGGGCGTGGTTCGCAAAGGACACGTTGAGCCTCTTTCTGCCTTCGCCCTCGGTGGCAAAATACTCCCCCAATAATTTGTTCCAATCCGAGAAGAAAGTGCAGACACCTCCATGATTACGGATCATGCCGACATGGGCATAATAGCATGTCTCCATATTCATAGCCGACGTATGGGACGGATCGAAAGCCTCCTCCTCGACCCTGATCCTTTTGACAATTTCCATGAAGCCGGAATGGGGCAGAAGGGCATAGTCCTTGCCTTCAGGGATATGGATGCCTGAAGTCGGGGTCAGTAATGGCCTAATGGTCAGCCGAGGCCAGTTCTTCCTGACGAAACCGGGCTCGTCTTTTTCATAGCGGATGAGGTTGAGGATGAGTTCTTTGTCGCTGAGGCTGAGTCCCTTCATGGCTGGATAGGCCTGAACGAGGCTTCTGCCCTGACGGAGCTGTTCCATGATGGAGTAGAGTCTGTCCATGAGGACTTTGTCTTCGCAGCCGTCTTTCTGCAGGAGGCCGATCAAGAGGTCCACCGCTCTGGCCTTCATGGTCGAGAGCGATTGCCTGTCTTCGGAGACATTGTGGACCCTTACGACATGGAAATCCCAGATGTTAAGTATGCCGAAAGTGAATGGCTGGCCTCCGTAGGGATTATTGATTTGGAAAGCGAGTCCCTTGTTCCCGTCCAGCTTTATCAGATAGCCTGTCAGACCTGCCATCGGGCCGTCTACGATTCTGAGCGTCTCGTTGGGCATGTCTCCCTTGTTGTTGAAGGCATATTCCTTTATGCTTTTCGGCAGAAGGACGACTTTGTCGGCGAAATTCTCGTTAAAATTTCGGAAGTCGGTCATTTCCTTTTCAGGGACTATGAGGGGTTCGGATGGCTGGTTTGGACGGAGGCGTTTTTTGTATTGGATGCTGGCTCCGGGGCAATAGCTTCGGAGGAAGTCGCTGAGGGCGAAAAAGGTGGCGTAGACGAAGTCGGCTCCGGCGAAGAGCGGGCGGAGGTGAGGACGGGGTTGCGAAGGGCTTGCCTGGCCGGCCGGGCTTTTCGAATAGTATTCCTTCACGACCGTGTGGGTCGGGCAATAGACTTCGATGATATTTTTCGAAATATCCCTGTTGTCGTAGACGAACTTCTGGAATTTGAGTTCTTGGTGGGGTTTGTCGAAGCGGACGATGAACCAGTTGAAAGAGTTGGGGGACATGTCAACGCGGACTGGCTTGTTTTGATGTGAAATCCGGGCAGGGTCAGCGCTTGGAATCCGGGCCGGGACGGCGCTTGGAATCTGGGCCGGGACGGGGCCGACGGTATCTTTACCGCCAGAAAGCGCATTGGCCGTATGTGGATTGTCCGTATGTAGGTTCTGGGAGTTTTGCTCCGAAGTCACTCTTGCCATATAATTGTCCTGGCAGAATCTTCATCATGGGTTGGTTCGGCCTCTAGCTCCTGCAAATATCGCGTCCTTCTCTGCCTAATGTCCAGTCACTGGTTCCAGAAGCCTCGTTCACATCCTAGTGTCAGCAGCATGCTCGTATCCGGGCGCCAGCAGTCAGCTCGTATCCGTCTCCTTAAGCAGCCGGCACGTATCCTGCTACCCTTAGGAGTTTCAGACAAAGTTCCGCTCTACGACAAAGTTATCGAAAAGTCGCGATAATGGCAATCTCATTTGAATATAGTTCCTCAACTCCGTCACAAAAGGAGCGGCCAGCATCCCCAGCGATGTCACCAATCTGAAGCTCGTCATCCAGGCCTCCGAACCTCAGGGCAACGGTATTACCCGCGCCTACAGCAAGGCTTCGGCCTTCGATGACCCCATCACCACTGTGACCACGACTATCGACATCAAGGCCAAGTACGACGCCAAGTGCGGCGCTCCGTCCGCCGGTAGCCCTAAAGTCTTCTTCAAGTACTTCTACGTGAACACCGCAACCGGTGAGAAGTCCGGAGAAGTGCTGGCCCAGGCCAAACTGAGCGAGTAGTAAACACTCGCATTCTGCCATTAGCAATGCTCCCGACTGGTTCGCCAGCCGGGAGTCTTTTTATTGATTAATCGTCCTCGCCAACAGGACCGGGAACGAATAGAATATCTTTCGACACTTGAATACCATACGCCACATCCCTAAACCGTCCTGGCTGAGGAACAAGGATGCCGGAGGAAACCAGTGCCTTGACGTCTCTCTCGGCTGTATCTACTGACACAGAGGCCAGCTTCGCCCAGTTCTTCACCTTCAGTTTTCCGGCATAGCCGTCGAGATAAGTGTTCAGCACCTGCTTCTGACGGTCGCTGATAACATCCTGAGAATGACTCTGCCAGAAGATGGCCTTATTCAGGATGGACGACAGCATCTCCTCTGCACTCTCAATAGCGCGAATCATACAATCAAGATACCAATCGATCCAGGCAGTGATGTCTACACTCCCCTTTTGGCAGCGCTCAAGGATGTCATTATACTTGCGCTTCTCCTTATTGATCTGGCGCGAGATACTGAAATAGCGAAGAGATGAGTTGTCTGCCTGACTCAATGCCATATCGGCAATAGCCCGGCTTATTCGGCCATTTCCGTCATCGAAAGGGTGAATGCTCACGAACCAGAAATGAGCGACAGCCGACTTAATGTAATCCTTGGGAGTCGAATCGGCATTGAACCAGTCAAGGAACTTCTCCATCTCGCTAGGGACAAGTTCTGCTGCAGGTGCGTGATAATGGACTTTCTCCCGCTCCAAAGTGCCCGAAATGACGTCCATATCATCGACCCTATACTTCCCAACATTGATGACCTCCATACCACTTCTTCCCGTCGGGAAGAGGCAGTTATGCCATCCAAATAGCCGGTCATCAGTCAGTGGCTTCGCATAGTTCCCCACTGCATCCAACATCATCTCGACGACACCCTCGACATAGTGTGAAGGCTCAGTCTCGTTCGTAATATGGACCCCCATCCTCCTTGCCACAGAGGAACGGACTTGATCGGAATTCAGGACAACGCCCTCAATCTCCGAGGACGCAACAATATCGTGCGTCAGGGCCTCGACGGTAGCCTGCTGCTGGACATCGAAACCGATAGCAGACAGCCTCCCTTCAAGGAAACCGGCGGCCTTGTTTACCTTCGCGAGTTTGAGACCGATGCGGGTCTGGTCCCAGGTGAAATTCGGCCAATTCTCTGTCTGATGGATGTACATATCTCTCTCATTTTTCTGCAAATATAATCACTTGCGGAATATAAACCGCAAATTCTGCGGATTATTAACCGCATACGGAGCAGAAATCAATGTAAGTAAGCCCCAAGAACGAGCCAAGTATCACCAAGAATCCCTAAAAATCGCTAACTTTGTGTTGGACGAAAATGGTTTTGAGTGACTTGATGCTTTTGGGTTTTTCGTCGTATTCTGGACCACATTTGTACCACAAATAACGCAAACTATTGATAACTAAATAGTTCTATTTCCTGCATCGGGAAATAAAATCCCGAACATAAGGTATAACATACCAAACAAAACGGCATTGCATTTGCCTGCATTGACGTTTTTGCTCATCAGTTATTACTGATTGATTTGGTTTGTTACCGCCGGATTCTGCTTGTTTTGAACCACATTTGAACCACGCGTGGTACAAGAAGTTTTGTGTTTTACGCCATAGTTTACACCTTTACATAGATTTACGTATATTTTCATAATTGTCTCCTTTTAGAGGGTACTTTATGGCGCTCAGGATGTCTCCTATGCGATCTTTAGTAAAGGTTGAAAAAAGTATGTACAAAAACACAAGAATCTGCAAGTGTTGTGGTCGGAGTTTTATTGCGAAATATGGAAGACAGGTTCACTGTTCAAACTCCTGTAGCAAACAGTATCGTCAACGATCCAAACGGTTAAAATTAGACGCCAAGAAATCAGCTTCTGAAATAGGATCGATCCGTGAAACCCTTGATGGAAGATACTATCTTTCGATTACCCAGACGGCTCTATATCTAGGCGTGAGTCGACCAACCGTATATAAGCGCATCAAAAACGGAGAAATCACTCCCCTACATGTATCCAGTCGTGCCGTTCGCATATCGGTAGATCAACTCAAGACGGAGTCAAAACCGAAGCCTTTGTCTCCAAAGGGAGATTTCTCCTGTATGATTTCCAAGCAAGAGGCGTTGGCTCGATATGAAGTCACTGTCCAATGGCTCTACAGATGTCTTGCGGCAGAAGGAATCAAGCCCATTGTGATTAACGGGAAGGCATACTTCCCCAAGAATGATCTTGACAGACTTCTCCCGCCCAAGATCGCCTACAATCCGAATGATTGGTATGATGCTTATGATCTGATGAGGTCGGAAGGGCTCACGCGCAAATACATATCTGACTTTATTCGCCGCAAGGATGTCCCCTGTCGCAGGAATGGTCGTTCTCTTCTCATTGCGAGAAGAGAATGGGATAACGCTCGTACCAGCCGGGGCACTCTCTCGTCAAGTTATCTGACTGTTGAATCTGCCCGGAAGAGATATCACATTAGCCAGAAGACTTTCTACGATGCTGTTTGTGAGAACAACCTCCAGTGCATCCGACAAAACAGATACGCATATTACAATATCCAAGACCTGAATCGTTTGTTCAAGAACAAAAAGCCCAGGATTCCCCCAGAAATACGCCGGGATTACATTCGAGGCCGCGACCCTTTGAAGAAGTACCACGTCGGTCAAAAGCGTTTCAGTGAAATGACGAAAGCAGCCGGTGTGACAAAGATAAGGACAAAGGGGAACTACGTCTGGTACAAGAAGTCTGAACTGGATACGTTATTTTTTATGATTAATGTCCGCATTTGAATGAAGGGAGTTGAATAATACAAATGTAAGAAAACTGCAGATGCGATCAAATCGCCTCCTTCATGCTCGTAGGAATTATTCTAGTTACCAGAAGAATTCTGTTCAGCGACTGAAGGGAGCTGTTCCGTTGATGATCAGCGAGAAGTCGGAAGAAATTGAAATAGTATTATTTGAACACTATTCCGAGATCCAAAAGCATAGGCATCACGGGGGAACACGTCACACATTCCATTTGACATATATCAGGAAGCTTTACTTCCTTTTTGCCAAATTGGTTGCTCTTCTCATATGTGACGACTGAAAAGCCCAAGTGAGACATAGCGTAAGCACAAAGGAAAGGATCAGCGATGTTCGGATTTGAAAAAGCCGCTAGTGCCGGACCGTTGTAACTATTTCTGGCCATAACATCGTTTAGCACTTTCTGATAGCTAGCATAAGTGGTGTCATCTGTCGGAAGGATACTCTTGGCAGGGAAATTAGTTTTAAACCATTCGCTCACATCGTCTCCTACCATCAACTCGTTTTGGACTTTATCCAAAGTGAATACCACGCCCTGATCAGCCAATTCCACAAGCTTACTCCAGAAGCATGGAAAAACTTTCTGGTTGTAATGGGTCTTATGAGACTCAATAAAGATATTTGCATCCAGAAGGTACATCATCTCACTTGGAATGTCTTAGAAAATGTGTTTCCAGATAAACCCGTTAGGCGGTAAGCGTCATTGTATAGCAAATACCCCCCACGTACTGCATTGGATATATGTGTAGAGAAGACCGCTCCCATCCTAACATGTGCAGTCGGGTAAAAACTGCCACCGCTACGCTTCTTTTCCTTAGTCCATTCTTCTCGGCGTTTTTCAAGCTCATCCCAAAAGGCCTTAAACTCTTCTTTTGTGATAAGATGCAACGCCAATGCTCTCCTTGCGATTACCACATAACTGGCTTTTAGTTTACGCGCCATTATTTCAATCTTCTCAAGTCCTTCCCAATACTTCTCAAAGGCGGATTTTGGAGCAAGAAAACGAGCAGCAACCTCATCACAGAAACGCTCGTTTTCCTCTGTCAGATGGTTAACGCTATTAAGACCGTAGCTGGCCCCATATCCTATCAAAATATGGACAAACTCATGTATAAGCGTGAAATACTGAGCTGGCTTAGCATCGCTATTGTTAACAAAGATAAAAGGGGCAAAATCATCCACCAATGCAAAACCACGGCAATCTTCTACGGATATTTGCCTATGTGTATTATTTCCGACTACCCCATTGAAGGATACGGCAACACTTTTATCTTCAATCTTTGCCGCCAATATGCGAACTAAATCCTCTGATCTATGAAACTGCTCTGCCCAGGATTCAGGAACATCCAGTAATTCACGGATACAAGCCACCATTTCATCCTCGTTCCTATTTTGGAATGCGGCGACAAATGGGACCGGGTCAGCTCCTATTTCCTGTAGGTAATCGCTCATCCATGACTGCCTCATAGCAATCTGGTTGATAGTGTCGTAGACATTCAAGCTACCAGGACTCTTGCTATTTCCTTTTCGGAACATGGGAATGATGGGCGCCTCTTCTGGGGGTGTGCTCAACATCAAGAATCCCAATGGGACGTAGAATTTTGCTGCGTACTGCTCAGCTTGACGGGCTGTTGGATGCTTTTTCCCTTCCAACCAAGCTTCCAGCATTGGGAAAAGGCGCACGGCCTCCTGCCGACCGTAGCCGGCACGTTCGTATGCCCAAATAAGCAATTCAGGCTTTATGTTTACCAATACTTTCATTCTTGGATAGTGTAACAAGGGATATAGGATCCCTAAGTCACAAATATAGTCTTCTTATGGTGTTATTCCAAATCTAATCCATTTTTCAATGGCCAACTGACCGAATCCGCACTGCTGCTGCCGATTTCCCCGCTCCTACGGCACCGCCTACAGCTCCCATGCAGACAAGCCGCCCGCCGGGGGATGGTCGCCTTATCAGCCATGGCCTTCGCTCATCATCTACTCACTTTCCTCTCCAAGAGTCGTACTTGAACTGTGTGCTGTCATCGTCTCCTTCTTTTTCATCATCGTCTAAATTCTCCCATTGTAATGCGGGAATGTCAATCTTTGCCCGGTCTTTCAATTCAACATCCATTCCCAAACCATACTTCATCAATTTGGTTCCTATAGGTGAAAGTTCCAACCAGTCATGGTCTACATTTGCGTCTATTCCAGTCTGGGACAATACTCCAGCTGAAAGCAACAGCTCCGACACTCCTCCGGGAATGTAGTTCTTTTGGGTAAACTGTGGCAAATATTTAAAGTCGGCATAAGGAATACGTTCCACTACAGCAACGATACGAAAGAAATCCTCTATCGTGATTTCCCCTTTCATCTTTGCACGCGTCAGATTCGATAGGATAACGCCCTTATTAATATTGTCAATACGGCTAATCATTCCTGCCAACACATTCCCAGAGTAGTCGTTTGCTGTCTTCTCCACGTCCTTGATGAAATCTTCTCTTTCTTTTTCGGTGGTGTCATTAAGCCCATATAGGTATGATATATAGTTCCGAAAAAAGTTGGCATCTCTAACATCTAATGCCAGCTCTATCTCTCCAACTGCGGCACCCCCCGCAAAAGGAATCAAGTTCAGCAACTGGATTACCCCTTGGTGGATTCCTTTTTTAACATCAATCGACTTGATTTTGCTTAGGTCTTTAGATGTCATCGTATCTCTTATAATAATAGGTACATTGTCATAATCAATTGTTACGGGTGGTTTCGATTCCATGGTTTTTCTGCTAAAAAGAATTGTATATGTATCTGGATAGTCAAAAATAATAAAAAAAACAGTTCTGCCACAAAAAACATCACTGCACGACAATAACTGGTTTCGTAAAAAGCCGCAGCTGCCCCATTACGGGCATTACCCCATCGGCGTTTCTATGGAAATAATCAGTCTGTAAATTCCGATTTATCGAATACAAATATAGGAGGATTTCAGATTCGTTAGGCAAAGTGATGCGGTTTTCGGGTATAAGAATAATATGTCTCAGACACGAGAAAAACGATATGCCGAATAATCGTATTTTCTCCGTAATCCTTAAACGGCTGATATAGATATATTTACAAGAAATCTATTTGAGAATATTTCAAAATTTATCAATACTTGCTTCAGGAGGCACATTCCTCCCGAACATCGCCGTAATTCGGAATTACGAAAAATCGCTCAAAAACGGCCTCGGAAACATTTCTGAGGACTTTTTTGAAGTTTTTCATTCAATTTCCAGAGTTCGGAAAAATTTGGGAAAATTTGAACCGTATATGAACCAAAGATTTGTAACAAATTGATTATCAGATAGTATTATTAACTGCATCGGGAAATAATCGTGCCTAACTAATTGATTATCGATGATTTACTAAGTTCTGCACAATTCAGAAAAGTGCCGATTTTCGTATTGATTTTCAATTAATATTTAGCGAATTACAATAAATCTCTCGAAGATATTTCGAGAATGTCCAATTTCTTGCAAGTTTTTCTACCACATTTCTACCACGGGGTACTCTAAAGTCATATTAACGCTATAGTAACACATAAATCTATGCAAAATTGGCTCACCTGCAAAGTTCCGTGTTTAAGTTATCCAAAGATCTTATAGATTCTATACATGAAGAAGGTATAGTCGCTTACACCTCGTAGTTGGGATCTAAAGGTTTTGATCTTTGAGTTTAGAGAT
>Ga0256406_1005291_pt1 | contig 13906 bp, 12 predicted proteins | sample RumenRJG_03DNA_FD_185986 | JGI IMG/M metagenome (GOLD analysis project Ga0256406, IMG submission 185986) | Bovine rumen microbial communities from Lethbridge, Alberta, Canada - RJG_03 | ecosystem: Host-associated > Mammals > Digestive system > Stomach > Rumen | place: Canada: Alberta | collected...
GTTTTGATTTGCAACACTAAGATAAGTGAAAAATCTGACATGGCAAAATCCTGAGCAACTTTTTGTTGCTCAGGAACTTATAAATAAAGTTAAATCAAAGTGTTGCGGAATTAAGGATAAAGAACTTATGCGATGCACGCTTTCTTGATTGACATGCAAGAATGATGAGTCGTTGGCGTTTGCAAAGAGACGTGCATACTTTGCAATAGAATCAGGGATTTGCAACTTTTCGTATACAGACAATAATCCTTTGTAGCCTCCCTCGTACTGTCCGTAATTAATAGCCTTATGAAAATAATGCTGTGCAGAATCAAACTCTTCAACTAGATTCATATAGATGCCTTTTTCTACATAGTACACTCCACCCATAACAGATTCTCCATTGTTATCAAACAAGCCTGATTCGTTTCTATAGATGGCTAGTAACTCTTCTGCTTTAGGAATGCTGTGACGATTAAGGGCAATATGGATAGAGGCTGAAATGGCCAAAGCGGCATTTTCCTTGTGACCCTGTTGAAGAAAAAGTTCTCGTGCCTGATTCTCTACAATAAGTACACTATCAGTATCATTTTTCAGGAAATAGGGACCTGAAAGACGACCAACAGCTATTGCCTCCATAAATGCATCATTTCTCTTATGCGCTATTTCTGCTACCGATTTAATAGCTGATATTTCGTCATCAGGCAGAAACTGTGCATGAAATAGATGACTCATCTGTCCGTAAACAGACATTAGCGTTCGAAAATCGCAATCCTCTGCCGCAGTATCAACCTGCTCTACAGCCTGCTGATAGCAGTCAATAGCCTGTGGCGCCTCGCCCATATCATGATAGACGCGACCTTGCAGGTAGTGAGCCACGAGGCGCTCGTTGGGCGTGCCGTGACTGTCGAAGTAGTCTACCAGGGAATCGACTGTGGGTAGCCAGCGTGAAGAGAAAACAGTGTCGGCCTGATTGCAAGCCTGGACATCCGCCAGCCTTTGGCGCATCTGCTCGCCATCTGTACACGATGCGATAACAAATGCCATAATGGTTAGTATAAAATAGGTTCTTAGGTGTTTCATCGCATGCAAAGTTACGAAAAAAAGAGAGAAATACAAAAGGAGGGCACTGAAAAAGTCCCGTTAGCATCTTTTTGACACTTCATCTCTGCACATAGTCACTAAATAATTTGGCTATGTGCAGATTTTTTTGTACCTTTATGGCATAAAACGTAAAGGTTATGCTGTCTCAGGAACAAGAGCTTGTATTGAGTGAATATAGTGGCTTGTATGACATTGTCGTCCCGCAAGACAATCTTTTGCGACGCATCAACGCCCTCATTGATTTCTCTTTTGTATATCAGGAGTTGGTGGACAAATATTGTTCAGACAATGGTCGTATGGCGGAGTCTCCCATCCGCATGTTCAAGTACCTCCTTCTTAAGGTCATATACGACATCTCCGACGTGGACGTTGTGGATCGTTCCCGCTACGACATGTCGTTTAAATACTTTCTCGGCATGGCTCCTGAGGAGGATGTCATCAATCCGAGTTCTCTGTGCAAGTTCCGTAAGCTTCGCCTGAAGGACATGGACTTGATGAACCTGCTCATCAAGAAGACTGTTGATATTGCCATAGAGAAAGGCATCATCAAGTCAAGGACGATAATCGTGGATGCCACCCATACCGCCTCACGTTCCAATCCTTATTCTCCTTTAGAGATTCTCCGCCTGCGCTCCAGGCAACTCAGGAAGGCCGTCTATGATGCCGATGAGGGAATGAAAGACACTCTTCCCAAGAAGAATGAGGATGAGGATCTCGTCCATGAACTGGACTATACAAGGGAACTGCTGGATATCGTATCTGACCATTCCTGTATTGCAGAGGTTCCCGCAGTCAAGCAACGCCTTAACCTGCTTAAAGAGACCCTTACAGATATAGAGGACCACTATACGACGTCCAAGGATGAGGATGCCCGTATTGGTCACAAGAGTGAGGACAGTTCTTTCTTCGGCTACAAGACCCATATTGCCATGAGCGATGAGAGGATTATTACTGCAGCTGTGGTTACCTCCGGCGAAAAGGGTGACGGCCCTCAATTGGAGCGTCTTGTTGAGCAAAGCCGTGGTAATGGCATGGAGGTGGATACTGTCGTCGGTGATACGGCATATTCCGGAATTGAAAACCTAAGACTGGCAGAGAACCAGAAGAGAGGATTTGAACTGATATCCAGACTGAATCCCATCATCAGCAATGGCTCCAGGAAAGATGAGGACAAGTTTGATTTCAACAAGGACGCGGGTATGTTTGTCTGTCCTGCGGGGCACATGGCAATCAGGAAAGCAAGGCAAGGAAAGAAAGACGGCAGGTGGAACCAATCTTGGACTTACTACTTCGACACAGAGAAGTGCAAGACATGTTCCCGTAGAGACGGATGCTATAAAGAAGGTGCAAAAGTCAAAACCTATAGTATCTCCATAAAGGCTGGCGAGCAGGAAAGGCAGGCGGAGTTCCAGAAAACGCCGGAATTTAAGGCCAAGGCAAGGGAGAGATACAAGATAGAAGCCAAGAATGCAGAACTAAAGCATGTCTATGGCTATGACAGGGCTGAGTCGTATGGCCTTTACTCCATGCAAATGCAGGGGGCAATCACCATATTTGCCGCAAACATCAAGAGAATCCTCAAACTCAGCTAAGGAGAGGACGGACTTCCATAGTGCGCTCAAATGAGCCTACAGAGACGCATTTGGGATGCTTCCTGTGACATGAAAGGGCGTAAAAGGGCATAATGAAAAGCAGATTGCTAATCCGTGTGTAACGGCTATGTGCAATCTGCTTTTTTGTTAATAATCGAGAAGTCTTCATATCTTGAGGACTTTTTCAGTGCCCTCATACAAAAGGAATCTCTTTTTTTCAACACAAATCAGCGGGACCGATACTTAGAATCATTGACAAGCGAGAGAAATCAAGGAGAAGCTAATGCATTTCCTGTAGAAATATTTGGATTATTCAAAAATTGTATTTATCTTTGCACTCGGAAATAATACTGATGCAATTATGTTAGGAATAGAGTCACCCAGAAAACCTATCACAGGTCAATTCGCGAAAGAACTTCGTGAAGCACTGGTTCGTGCTCGTACAGGCAATTTGAATCAGTCAGAAAAAAATAGTATTCTTCGTTCAGGAAAGGATTGTAAAAAATATAATGCAGTCTGGAAATAACGGAATCAAAGACCCGCCGATCTCTTCGCCCAGTTAGAGTAAGAGAGAAATATGTCATTCAGTAACCTGAAACTCATAGGGATATTGCTTATACTCTGGCGTATTTCCATGAGTCATTACATCTGCATGGTGTTCAGGGGCTCCCATTGTAATAAGGTATAGATGCTTGAGGGGTTGACCATTGGAAGTGAATGATGTTGCATTGACATCGCTATAGATGCTTTCGCCATTGGTAGTAATGCCAACAAAACCATAGCGAAGTTGGTTGCCACGCAGATGCAGATGGAAGATTGGCGAATTGAGGTTTACGCGATCGTCGAGTTTTATGGCATTGAATCCATAGCCCTCGGGCAATGACTTGGGACGAAGCCAACCATTGGAACAGGTCTCTAACTCAGTGTTGAAAGTAGCTGCATACTGACGTGTCTCTTTGTAGGCTTGGGTGAAGTCGAAGTTCACAAGATGCTGGTATCCGCGGAATATCTCGTCGCAGAAGGCTGACTGCGATAAACCGTTCATACGCTTGTAGGTCATGACGGGATCCTCGCCTATGACGCCCTGACGAAATAGTTCGGCAATGAACTGACGGCCGTGAAGGTCGCTCCACCACTGAAGTACATAAGGTGAGTGATAGATATTGTCCATATGCAGGAAGGCTTTATGGGTGAGTGTCTTGAATGCCTCGAAATGGTAGTTCTCATCAGTGATCCAGTCAGGGTTAACCTGCCAGAGCATCCATTGTGATGCCATTTCGAAAAATCCTGTACCGCCCCAGCACTGGCCAATGCTGTCGGCCATTATCTGTGCCTGGAAAGAGTGCCCCAACTCGTGGGCCATGCAGTTCATCTTTGTGTCCTGTATGCGGTTGGGTGCCACCCAAAGAGCTCCGATGAAATTGTCGTAGGTGCCACCATAGGCTGTGCCGTCGAGTGAGTAGTTCACCATGACCATCATCTTGTAATGGTCGGCCTTGCTTTGATAGTGAGGGGTGACAAATCCCAGTGTGTCGCGGAAAAAGTGATAGAATGTCTGAATGCGGTCACGCAGGTTCAGTAAATTAAACGACATATCGTGTCCTTTCAACTGCGGTGGGTTGCTTACATCGTTGCCGAAGCCCCGTTCCCACATAAAAATAAGGTCATCGGTCTCGATGCTCCGATTCAGCGACCACTTCGACGTGTCGGCTTTAAGATTCATACCCTGCAAGTCCTTTGGTATGTAGAGCTTCTTCTGTGCATATATCAGATTGCTCACCAATGATATGGTGATAAGACACAAGCATTTGATTGTAGTATTCATAGTTACAGTTTTTTTCTAAGTTGCAAAGGTATATGTTTCGCCTGATGAGCTCTAACACATTAGACCAAAATGATAGCAAAATCGTCTAATATTGTTTGAATGCCAAATATACATATTAGTATTGCTACAATCTTGTTCATAGGCATATTTGTTTAATCTGTGAACACTAAAATCAAAAATACAGAATGAGAATTATCAAATAAACAGATTAAAACGCCTCAAAAACACCGAATGAAATACCTCAAAAAACAAGATTTCTGAAGTGAACCCTTTTAGTTGTGTTCAACTATTGGGATTCACTTTTGCTATTGATCTGATTGATGAGTCAAAGATATGTTTTGATCATCTTTCTTAAAAGATTACTTTTCCTGCTGGATATTCATCTGACACGATGGAGACATGACCATTCATGAAGGAAAGATAACCACATTTTATGGGGTTTTCAGTATAAAGTTCCTTGGCGAGGAAAACTTTACCATCTTCTATTTTCTCTATAAAATACTCTTGGTTGTAAATGAGTTTCACTTCATCACCACTCAATACGAATACCGTTAGGTTTGGTGTACCAGCGGCATACGCACCACCCCTAAACACAAGGGCTGTATGATTAGAATCAAGCTTAAATGATTTGAACATTATTGCCTTGGAATTCTCATCACCAATAATATAAGACCATCCCTCATCATCACAGAATGATGCAATTACAGCATCACCCTTCTTGAATTCAATTTTTGAATAGATGTAACTTTTCTTAAGGTCAGAGCCCCACTCTACGGTGTCCACATACCAGCAAACGGAATACTGATCGTTTCCCATATCTGGAATTTTCTTGGTATCGGCAATCATGTATGCGTGGTCTCTTTTTTCATTAAAATATAAAGGATCAATCATCGATGACTCTATTTCTTCAAATTCACGATTACCTGCTTCGGCATATTCGTTATTGACACGTTCCAGTTCATCGACCTTCACCTCGCCGTTTTCCACACATACTTTTATCTTGTTCTCGCCTCGCCAGCCACCATCAGTAAACGTATAGTGATACCAGCCTTCGCTGTCTTTGGTGATTTTGAGCACTTTATCCTTCACATCCTCTGCCCCAGGCTTGTCATCCTGAGCACCTGTGCGGAACAGATAGCCAGCATAGCCATCACCACCATACTCACACTCAAACTCATCTTTGAGGCATTTAAGCATCTTCGCTGTACAGTGTGCCTCTAAGAAATCATAATTGTAGTAGAGCTCGTTCTCGTACATATTAGTGATGAAATCGCGGATGAGCGAATCATTCCTTTCTGCATCATCTTTGTTGGAATTCTTTATATTCTCTACGGTGTCGCTCTTGTCATTCGCACCCTTACCATTGCCGCACGAGGTGGAATAGGTTAAAAAAAAGAGTGCTGATATGGCAATCAGTAAATTCTTCCTTCTCATCGTCGCTATCATTTTTAATCGTTGCTGTTTAGGTTTTTAATTACTGTTGCAAATTTACATAAGATATTTAATTGTTCAAAGAGATTTAATGAAATTAACATTAAGATCATAGATGGACGGACATTAGATTTCTCCCACCATGCGATATAATACCCCCAAAAACTTCACTCGAGTGAAATCATCGATTTAGCTAGCTGAATTCATGAAATCACCCGGGTCAATTCATGAATTCAGCTATATATAGTAAGATTACCTGCTTTTTGTGCTGTTGTTCTACCCTGCACCAATATACAGTTTGCCCTTCAGACATTGCTAGATGTGCTGAAGGGCGATGGGGAACCAGTGGAATATGTTCAGAGGTTGAGAAAATAATCAGACCATAACTAAGGAAGCAGAATTACCTGCCTCCTAAATCTTTGGATTTTTTCGTTTTTAGACGATATTTTCTTTGGATATTTTTTTTAATATATATGCACCTAGATAATCAGATAGTTGCGTGTATTAGCGGGACTGTTCTTAGATTTCTCTTATTTGTCAAGAAAAAAAAGAGCTATCCCGCTAATCTATTGCTTTATTGTTTCTTTTTCAAAGTCATTTTTCTACCTATTTCATTAAAATATCCATGTGGGAAACCACACAAAGTTAAGACTATCTCAGAATCACTTTTTTGTGTAATCTCAAAAATCGTAAAATCATCAGGATCCACGTTCTTTGAAGTTACATTATGAAGCGTAATATACTTTCCAGAAGTAGCTTTTCCAACTTTTGTTGAATCGTAATTATCAGTGATAGCATTTGACAGATAATACGTGTAGTCAACCTTTAATGTCTTATCAACGACTTCTTTTCTTATGGGATGAAAGAAATGGATATGTTCAGACGTATACATTTTCTTATTATCAAAAGAAACAATTGTTGTATCAATTTTTCCTTCTTCAACACCATCTTCAAGAAGTATCCATTTGTTACTTTTTAAGAAGTTGATGCTCAGTGTTGTCTGTGCACTCATCGCTTGTATACAAAAGATACATATTAGTATTGCTACAATCTTGTTCATTTTTAATGGTTTTATAGTTATTGTGGTTACACAAGATAAATAATTTTTTGTTACAAACAAGATTTTTTCTTGCTATTCTTCTAAGACGACATTCTTCTATAGCCCTTTTGATGGTATACAGTTCTTGGACAAGCCAAGCGACCGTCCCCATTGATCCTTCGAGCAAAAGTATCATTCTTATGGGTGCTAAGTTTATACTTAGCTTACCTAAACACCATACTTTTGGGGGAATATCATAGATAAATGACCAGATCGCCCCTCAGCCTTTCAAAGAATGTGTTGAGGGGCGATAGGAACCCGTTAAATGCGCTCAAATGTTTTCGAGATTTAATTAAAACGCCTACAAATCCGTTACAGAATAATTATCATTCAAAATAATAGTTCCATTTCCAAGTATCAGTTTTGAATGAGCAATTTTGCTTATCATATCTTCTTCATTTTCATCGTGAACAGGAGTATCCAAGCCGATTGTTACTAAGTCACCTTCAGTTGAAACTGTTGTTATTTCTTTTTGAACAAAATAAACCAATTTAGCTTCATTTTTATACAAAACAATAAGCGTCAAATCTGCAGGTGACACAGAGTCACGCCACCCTCTAAGGACAAGTGCAATACAATCATCACTAAGATGGTAATATCTAAATGATTCATCACCTATTTCACGTCTCGGATTATCAGAATAAGGATCAAATGACCAATAGTTAAAACGCAACCAACCACCCTGATTCACAAAAGATATTTTATTTAACACGTTAGGAGCTTCTAGCAATACTATGGGCGAACGTGGGACAATTTCTAACTTAGAAAAGACTGTATCTAACATCTCTTTATCTGGATCATCTTTCACATGTTGAAAAACTCTTATATCATAAGAATACCCATTTCTTGCAGATATCGTTGTTGAGTCAATCTGTTGATATTCATGTATACTTTCATCCCTATCTTCAAAATGCCATAAACTATATTCTTTTGCTGGTATTACTATCCCATTTTTAATGGAAAAAAGTTCCTGAGAATAAACTTGAATACTTACGAGCGCAACAATAAAAACTAAAATTTTATTCATAATCAACTATTTATAATAGAAATATTTAACTTGACCTCTTCGTGTTTGACGAAAACTTTGATTTATACTTTGACGTTCTCTTTTTCCTGGCTTCCCAGATTCGTAACCATTACCAGAACCGGTATCCATAACCTCAACCTTTCCATCTGTTGTAGGTCGAACCAGAACAATATGTCCGTTGTCGCTAGGAGGATTGCCAGTTGGCCCATACCATATACCAACGACGAAATACCCTTCGTTTGCATATTGACCTGCCTGCTCTGCTGAAATCTGTTGCCAAGCAGAACTACTTGATATTTTTAGATAAATATCATCAGCACTACCTTTTAATGTTGATGGAATAGAGCCAAATAGAGTCTGTGCGACATATTGAACTCCTATATTACAAGCCATTTTATTCCCATACTTTTGCTTCATCAATTCCACTGCCTTTTTTACAGCTTCATCCTGCTTGGCAATTGTTGTTTTATGTTCACTTGAAGATGTATTTCCACTGGGACCTCCACTAGAAGAACTACTACTCGAACCTGTTACATTTCCGTTGTTTCCATTATTCCCAGAAGAGTTCCCTGAGTTGTTGCTTCCGTTGCAGGTACATCCATTACAAGTACATTCGCTTGCAGGTTTGTGGCATAGAGCACATGTGGTTGTACACGAATGACCATTGCAAAATACGTATGCCTGCCCACAAAATGCACATTCAACAGTGCGTTTGGGACAATCCTGTTCCAGATGCATCTGAAGATTCCTCTTCTCAACAGTCATATAGCACGCTGTACAGGTTGTGTACTGGGAACCAATTACGACAACCTCAGGAAGTGTCTCTTCGAGCCAGACTTGAGCCATAATCCTACCAAATTCAAAGTTCAGTGAACTTTTATCTATTGTTATGTGCAAATTTAGCAACAAAAACATGAATAAAAGAATCCTTTTCATTTATTTAACAGAATTGTAGAATGTCCGTGATACTTATCTGCTTTTACGTTAACAACGTAAACGCCATTATTCAAATTAGTAGAAATCGTTAAACGCTGCTGACCTGCGTTGAGAGGACCTAGTTTGTAGCTCTTGGCAAACAAACCGTTCTGAGAAGTAATACTAACTGTCGCACCCGTCACACTCTCCGGGAGTACGAAACGAACATCGACTTGGCCTGTCCCTGGTACAGGATAAGCTTCTATAGCACACAAATAGGGATCCTTGGCTGTTTCATTGTCACAGTTCCTGCTTAAAGATAAGTACATAGGCCTCAGAGGCTCGTTGTCCGTGTAGGAAAACATGCGCAAGCTGCCCGTAAGAGAAGTGCCGACAAGCGCAAGAGTAGCATCGTCGAATATGCAGTTAATCTTACCATTGTTTCTATAGTGGTCAGTCATTCTGATTTTCGTATCAGTAAAAGTAAGTCTGTCATCATCTGTCAGTTTTGCAGTAACAGGAATAGTATCCTTACCTTGTATCCATGATCCATGATACTCGTTGCCTGTTTTTGAGAAAGAGATCTCAATGTTCTCGTTTCTGACAATCTGTCTGCCGCTCCAGTCGTACGTGACAAGGACTCCCTTGTATTCTCCTTCAAGATTACTCTCGATATTCATGAATGGCTCGACATCAGGCATTGACTCTGGAATATATTCATCTTTGTCAGAAAGCAATAAAACATTCTCAACCTCCGACTTGTCCCGTATTGTCTCCTCTATAGCCAATATATAATTGTTTAAGGCTGCTTTCTGAAGAATGTCTTCGGCCTTCTGTGTATCCATCTCAACACCGAATCCGTTTCTATAGCATAGGCCAAGCATATACTGGCACGAAGGACTGTTGCCCTTCAGATCCTTTTTGAAATACGCTACTGCACGCGAATAATCTTGAGTGCATCCAAATCCTTTATAGTACATATATCCGGCGGCATAGCAGCAGGCAAGATTTCCTAATTCTGCTCCTTTCTCAAAATAATGCACAGCTCTTGCAAAGTTCTGATTTCGGCGAGGAGCATCTTTCATCATCTTGCCGAGATTATAGTATGCATCTGCATTCCCAAGACGTCCAGCCTCTTCAAAGAAAGTGATAGCCTGAGCCGAGTCTTGACTTACGCCAATCCCTTTAAGATATACTATACCTAGTGCATTCTGGGCCTTCGCCTTGTGTTTGTCCTCTACATTTTTTAAAGTCTCAATAGCCCATTCAGTGGATTTGCCAACAGTTTTTCCTTTAAGGATGTCGATGGCATCAGAAACCACATCGCCCGATAACTGCGCAAAAGTGGTGCAAGGCATGGTCAAAAGACATACCATACCCATAGCAAATATACTTCGTTTCATAAGCTTGTTACCATTTTAAGTCATTAACTTCAGGATCGTTATCATTTTTCTTACTGGTGAGCTCTTCCTTGTTTCTAAGAGAGCCGCTCATCCTGACTATCAGAGGCTGTTGTTTCCAAAGATCCGAAAGATTCTTCTTCAGCTGTTTCTCATGTCCCACAAACATCTCGTTTATTACACACTCCATGGTGTAGTAGTCTATGGCCTGGTTGCAACATGTTGCACTATCCTCGTCCATTACCATCCCTGCATTCTGGAGTTCATTCCAAGTTGCAACCCCCTTTTTTATACAGGGCAATGCGTGCTTCGCACTAAGGACTTCTATCAGTTGAGTCTTCTTGAGATAGTTTCTGAGACTGTCCATGACCTCTATATCGTAGTTATAGTTAGGGTCAACGCGACGATGCTTTGCTACGCTAAGGCCAAGGTTTATGATTTTGGAATAGTTTTCCCTGCTCACCCCCATATGTTCAGCAAAGCGAAGTGCTATACTTATGTTGGAACCAGCCACCTTGTCATTGTAGGTAAGCAGACGCACGTCTATAGAGTCCTGATACAAATCATCGATTCTTTTTTTGTTAGCGACTCTTTCCCATGGCTTTTTGCAGAGAATATTGTAAGTGGCTTTCCTGCTCTCACGCTCAAAAATGAGTGCTTCCACAAATGGAATATCCTCTTTAGACAGGACATAATCTTGACGTAATTCTTGATAGGCATCCTCTGCAGCGATCTTGGACATAAAAGCCAATTCCTCTGCATGACTTTCTTGAACAGCCAATTCGTCGGCTGTCCATTCAAAGATGGTAGCATTGGCATTGGCAGATAAAGCCAATCCGAAAGCTGCTACTAGAATTTTTTGTTTCATTTGAGTTAAACTTTTAGTGATTAATAAGTGATTAATATATTATACGCGTATAGTCTTTCCCATTTAGATAATTCTCTGCCTCCGTCTTTATAAAATGCACATTTTTTGAATGTATCTTTTCTGGAGTGGAAATAATCTCGCCAGCAATTATCCTTGCTTGACTTTTGTATCCAAGTCTGTCATACATCATCATCAGGTGGTACTTCAATGAGAAATTCTTGGGTAACATGAAAACTGCAGTTTTTAGGATTTCAATCGCTGATTTATAATTCCCGATATGTTCTTTGCAAATCGCAGATTTACATAATAGCAAAGGTGCTGAGGTATATTTTCTTGCTTCCGTGTAACAGGAGTCTGCTGCAATGTCATTGTGGATTTGCTCATTGCACTTAGCCCGATATCTCCAGTACAGTTCAGAGGTTCCTATTGCGGGATAAAGGTTTCTGATATTCTCCATATTATAGTTTTGTTCATCTTTATATGCTCTCAACTCAGATTGACTTACCAATAGGGTGACATTCCGATAAAGAAGAATAATGGAGATTAGTGAGACACCCAAAATAATGACGTATCTGGAAAGTGAGTTATCTGTCCGCTGCCCGGTTTCTTTAATTCCAATCGCCATAGCAGAAATCGTTATTATCCATGGGGATATGCCGCAATAAACGCTGCTAGTCATTGACATAACGACTACTGCTACCAAGGCCATGGCACATGTATTCTTTTTGTTTCGATGGGCTTGATATGCGGGGAAAAGAAGAAATATCAGATACAGAGCTCCACCGAGTATTCCTCCCTGCACTCCGTGTTCTATGATATCATTATATGCACTACCACTTGCTGTAGTCAGGTTGCTCTGTAGGTAAGCATCTCGATGACTAGAGAAATAGCGTGATTGATGCAGGTTGTATTCTACCTCGTATTTCCCATATCCACATCCTAATGGATTATCTGCAATCATTTCACAGTCTCTCTGCCAAATGAACAGCCTGCCATCTGCCGATTCTTTCTTCCAATTGTAACATAGCATCGATAAGACTAGGAGCACTATTGCAACACATGAAATCTGAATTATTCCGAATTTGGTCTTAGTCTTATTTGTTATGGTCTGCCTAATCTTAGGAGACCTGATAGCGAGATATAGGATGATAGCGCTACAACCCAGATAAGCTGTCCGGCATTTTAGAACAAAGATAAACAATATCATGAGGACAAAAAGTAAGCACATGCTATTAACATGCTTCTTTTGTTTAATCTTCTGAATAACAAACGGAATACTGATAGTTAGAGCTATTGCTGCTGTGTTTGGATTGTCAGTCGTACCGGTAATCTCGAAAAATGGATTGTCTGATTCCAAAATACCTATAGTTTGTGCTAACAGATATATAATATTGATAGCAGAGATTAGTATGATGCCATACTCCAAATGAACATTCTCCATAACACTCATTTCTGTAGACTGGCATAGTACAACCATAAATAGCAATGTAGAAACGATGTAGCCTTGTTTGTAAATCTCAGGGTCAATGATTAAGCCATGCAGGAGTATGTATGCAGCAAGACCAATTACTGATAATTGGGCAATGCTAATGTATGGAACACGTTTTTCGTATAAGCAGAAGATGCCAAAGATAATAATCATCAACAGGCCAATAACAGAAGGGAAAAGAGCCTGTGATAAACAGGCATAGCCAAGCAGGTTGGTATCTATGCATGATAGAATACAAACGCAATACCACAAGGTTGTAAAAAGGTATTTCATGCTTACCACCATATTTGTTTTTGATTATCGTAGGTAAATATTCTTTCTTCGCGACCTTTGGTAAGGTCATTAAGAAGATATAGGCCGTTTGATGGGATGTTTTGCAAATTCAATTCCGTTTTAGTGGCACGACCGCGCCAGACTGGACACCATTGTCCATGATCAAAAACATTTAACTGATACTCATCCCCAATTTCTATGCAGTTGCCATCAGTCCTTGGCATATATCTGATCTTACAAACCCTTTGGGGCACTTCAAGTTCTAAACCTACCCAGTGACCATCAGGACTGTTGCCACCGAAACCAGTTAAAATATTGCCATCAAATGCAGCCTTTAATTCTTGCCAGGAATTCCCTGGTGTGGTACCGATGATATTACCAGTTATTTTCTGACCTTCATTATCATAGAACTCTAACTCATTGATATTACAATAAGAACCTTTGGGACCAATGTATCGGAGATATCTATAAGCACAAGTATCTGTTATTGTCTTTTCGTACCATCCTCCATTTGTTGCACCTTGGTGTTGATACAGGTCTTTTGGTGTTGTAAAGTCAGCAGTGTTACAACCTTGGAATTTGCCATAATTCATGCGTAGATTAAAGTAATCTTGTGCACCGAAGAATGGATATTTGCGCAATAATGTGACAGATTCTTTTTTCTCATAGTCGCAATTTATCTCTCTAATCATGCCTTCATTTGTTAGAATAAAGGGATTCCCTATGGTTTCTAAGATACCATTATCCTGTATGGCCATGATATAGGCAATCCCCCTTCCCCAGCCCGTCCGAGAACTCCCGATTTCAAAGGGATTTTGACCTAATTTAGGCTAATTTTGAAGCCATACAAAGGCCTCTACCGAGGGGCAGATTCTTAATAAGATTTTTGCATTCAGTTGAGTTA
>Ga0256406_1005292_pt1 | contig 13905 bp, 15 predicted proteins | sample RumenRJG_03DNA_FD_185986 | JGI IMG/M metagenome (GOLD analysis project Ga0256406, IMG submission 185986) | Bovine rumen microbial communities from Lethbridge, Alberta, Canada - RJG_03 | ecosystem: Host-associated > Mammals > Digestive system > Stomach > Rumen | place: Canada: Alberta | collected...
AGCGCCTCGCGAAGCCTGCCGTCCTTGTCTCTCTGCGTGTCACGACTGTGCTCCCTCTCTCGTTACCGATACGACCTTTGGTGCGCGCCTGCGCAGCGCGCCTCGATGCCTCGTGCCACCCGATCCACCGCCAGAGCCACCGCTCAGGCGTCTTCTCACCGTCCTGACGACAAGTGCCACCACAAGCACCAGCGCCGTGAGCACCGCGGCCACGAGGGTGGGGCTCACCTGCACCGCGTCGCCGTCCGCGATCGCCGCACCCTGGTTGGGGATGCGGTGGCCGCGCACGAGCAGCCGGTGCGTGTTGATCCCGTAGGGCGTGCACGTGACCAGCGTGCAGAGGTCCAGCCCGTCGTCCATCGCGAGGTCATCCAGCTCGTCGGGCAACACCACGCGAATCTGGTCCACCTGGTAGGTGAGCGTCTTGTCGAGCACGTGCAGCATGAAGACGTCACCCTCGCGGAGCTGGTCGATGTCCGTGAAGAGCCGCGCGGACGGCAGGCCCCTGTGACCGGAGACCACGCAGTGCGTGCCCTCTCCACCGACCGGAAGCGACGAGCCGGGGATGTGCCCCACGGCGATCTGCAGGACCGTGGGGTCCGTACCGTGATAGACGGGCAGGGAGACGCTGATCTTGGGGATCTCCACGTAGCCCATGATCCCCGTGCCCGTCACGTCGAGCGTCCGCTCGTACCTCGCACGCTCCTCGTCCGTGAGCGTGAACCTGCCGCCATCGTGCGGAAGCGACCGGTTGTACGCGACCGCCTCGTCCCACAGCCGCTGGTTCGCCTCCGCGGAGTTGTCGCTCACCGCCTCCTGGTAGGTGGCGATGGCGCGCGACTGGTGCATGGAGTTCCACCAGTCGCTCACCGAGGGGTAGAGCATCATGCCTATGCCAACGAGAAGTGCGCAGCTGAGAAGGACCTCGGGTACGTGCGTCCTAAGCCACCTTCCCATCTGCGCCTCCTTTCGCGGCACCCGCGGCCGCCCCCGTGACCGGGGCGGCCGCTTGGCATGGAAGATGCGGAATCCGGAACCTGCGGCCAGACCTACGCGTCGCTGCGCGCCGCGCGACGCTTGGCGAGGCCGATCACCGCGACGACGACGAGCGCCGCACCGCCCACGTAGAGGACGGTGGTGCCCATGCCACCCGTGGAGGGCAGGACGGAGCCGGACTTGTTCTGGATGGTGGTGGAAACGATGCCCGTGTCTGCATCGGCGCTGAACTCGGCCTTGCCCTTAGAGGTGCTCTCCGTTGAGCCGTTGATGGAAACCAGGGTCCCCGCATCGTCGTTCGTGGCACTGATGATCGAGAACTCGATGGGCGATATCGTGTTGTAGCCCTTGGGGGTCGTGGTCTCCTCGAGCTTGTAGACGCCCTCGTCGAGCCCCTTGAAGGTGAACGTGGCACCGTCCTCGCTCATGGTCTTGAGGTCAACGCCGTCCACCTTGATGGGGACCTTCTTGTACGTGCCGTCGGTGTTGTCGAGCTTGTAGAGGGTGAAGTCCGCGCCCTTGAGCGGAATCTGCGCCTCGTTGACCTTGTTCACGACGAGCTGGTAGGTGAACACCTTGACGGTGTGGTCAGGCGTCTTGCCCTTGGAGTCCTTGTTGTTGGGGTTGTTGGAGAACGTGACGTGGCTCGTGTTCACGTTGCCCGCGGAGCCGATGTTGGCGCCGGTGAGGAGCTTGGCTTTGTACTCGACGGAGATGACGTCACCCGCATGCACGAGCTGTGCGCCGTCGTCGCCCACGACCTTCTTCAAGTCGTTGAGCTCGACGGTGAAGGACCCCTCGTTCTGGGTCAGCTTGTAGCCAGCGGCTTTGAGCTGCGCCTCGGTGAGCTGAGTGCCCTTCACGAAGACCTTGACGTCCGTGGCCTCACCGAGCTGGTTCTTATCGTACGTATCCTCGAACGCGAAGTAGTAGGAGTCGTAATAGCCGTAGTCAGCGGCGACCTGGCCGGTGAGCTGGAAGGGGACCATATCGCCCATGTCGTAGTCGCCGACGTTCCTCCAGCCGGCCTGCTCCTCTATGGTGTCCTTCACGGAGTCGTTGGTCTCCTTCACGTGCTTGTTCGAGATCGTGGTGGTGTCCTTGGCCTCGATATCGACGTCTCCGCCCGCAACCTCGAGCATGAACCTGGAGTAGGTGTCGCCGTCGGAGAGGCTGTCAGTCACGTCCTTGACGAAGTAGTAGCCATCGGCGTCGACGGTGATCTCGTCGGATTCCTTGTTGTTCACCACGGTGCTGTACTTGGTGGTCGAGAGGTGCTTCGCCACGACCTTGGCGAGTGCCTCCGCGTCCGTCGAGCCGCTCTTCATGTCAGCCATCGCGGCGGCAGCCGTGGGCGCATCGGTCGCGCCCGTGAAGTAGTGACCGATGGTCGCGTCGGCCTTGAGGTCGGTGAGCAGGGCGTTGCCGTCCACGCCGGAGCCTCAGACGATGCCCTCGAGCTGCTTGCTGTTGCTGTTGTACGTGCCCGTGAAGACCTGGTAGGCCTCGTACTCGTGGCTGGCCTGGTTGTCGCTTGGCTCCTTGATGGTGATGGTGTGGCTGGCCGCCAACGCCGCCGAAGGCGCGAGCGCCAGCGCCATCACGACCGCGAGAGCCATGACGAGCGCGGCCGACAGAAACTTGCTTAGGTGCTTCATGATCCTTCCCTTCTGGAGTCGGTCCTTCTCCATGTTTTGCCAGTAACCTAAGTCATCGCGCCCCTACGGGCCGCGGTCACTCGCGCATCTCATGACCCCACCACCCCCAGGGCCCCCAGGGGCCACACGCGAAGCACGAGCCTGCCCACGATCTGGTCCTTGGGGATGCAGCCCACCTGCGTGAGGCGGGAGTCCACCGAGATGGAGCGTTTGTCGCCCATCACGAAGTACGTGTCCTCGGGCACCTGGTAGGGCAGGCTGACGTCGCACTGGCCCAGGCCCTTGGAGCCGGGGTCGAGGTAGGGTTCGTCAAGCGCCTCGCCATTTATGCTCACGCCTCCGTTGGCGTCGATGTCCACCCAATCGCCCGGGCAGCCGATGACGCGCTTGGTGAGCACCTTGTTGTTGTAGGTGAAGGCCACGAGGTCGCCCCTGCCGTACGAGGGGGACTTGGTGGCGACCACGATGTCACCCTCGTTCAGGGTGGGCGCCATGGACTGGCCATAGATCTTGAAGGTGGGGAGCGCGAAGGTCGAGAGCAGGACCGACGCCGCGAAGACGCCGACCAGCGCGAAGGCCACGTTGCGACCGAGGCTGTGCCGGTGGCGCAGGCCCTCGGTGCGTTGGAGCTCCTCGTCTATCTGCTCGACGGTGGGGAGCTGCACCTTGCGACCGCCCGTCAGCCGCGCGCCCCCTGCCGCCTCTTGTGGTCGCCTGCCTTCCCGTGCGGCGCTCATCGCGACCGCCCCGCAGCTGACTGGCCCGCACCGTCGCGGAGGGTGACGTCCTCGCCTCGGTCGCTACGCTCCGGCCAGGACGCCTCCCGGTCACGATTCAGGGGGCGGTTATAGGCATAGAGGTCGATCGCGCGCTGCGCGTCGGCGAAGACGCCTGAGAGGCGCAGGGCCGCCTAGGCGAGGGACTCTGAGTCCTCAAGCTGGATGCGACGGTCCTCGAGCCTTCCCTCCGCCTCGTCGGCACGACGGTTGGCGGCTGCCACCTGCTCGCGGAGCCGGTCGTTCTCCTCCATCGCGTCGCGGAGGAGCTGGAGGAGCTGCACGCGGTCGAGCTTGCTGAGGTCAGGGGCGCCCTCTTGGGCGCGGACGGACGCGGGCGACGGACCCGACGCCTCCGAGGAGCCTGCCGCCGGACCCTTGCGGCCGCCGCCGAGCCGCAGGAACGATGCGAAAGACCAGACCATGCGCGCCCCCTCCCTTCACCTCGTCGCCCTTGCGGACGCGGAACCCGACCCATGTCGGCCACCCGGGCGGTCGATGCTAATCAGTTGAGACACGTTTAAGTGTCATTCAGACTAGAATAAAAGGTTAACACACTTCGAGCGCAGCTGAGGAACCACCCGTATATATGCGTTACGCAACAAAGCGACGTCCGCCGAGCGGACAGACCGGCTCGCGCGTCTTCGGCCCACCTGCTCCGATGCTATGGTGCTGGATGACGGGATCCGCGGCGTGCGTGCCGCCCTCCCCTGTCCGGTGGCGAGCAGCTGGGAGGCTGGCGTGGTCGAACGAGGCGGCATGGTCGAGCAGAGCATCGAGGTCGAGGGCGTGAAGGTCACCCTGCGCGCAACGGAGCCGCTCGCAGGGGTCCGCGCCGACGCCTCCCCGACGCTGGTTCCCGTGGTCTATCTGCACGTCTTCGAGGGCGACGGGAGGGACGTTTGGGAGCGCGTGGGCAAGGGCACAAGGCCACCCATGGCTCTCGTGGCGATGGAGGCCAGGAGCTGGGACGACGACCTCACCCCGTGGCCCGCCCCGCCGACGTTCCGCGGCGGCACCGCCTACGAGGGCGCCGCTGAATCCCAGCTCGGGCTCCTCGAGCGGGCAGTCATGCCGAAGGCGGAGGCCCTTCTCAGCCAGCACGGGATGGGGCCGTCCCTCTCCGCCCTCGCCGGCTACTCGCTGGCGGGGCTCTTCGCAGCGTGGGCGGCGACGCGGACCGACGCCTTCGAGCGCGTCGCCAGCGTGTCGGGCTCGCTGTGGTACCCGGGCTTCGCCGAGTACGCCGCCGGCAACGGGCCGCGACCGGGCGTGCGGCGCGCGTACTTCTCTCTCGGTGAGGCCGAGCCGCGCACCCACAACCGCGCCATGCGGTCCGTCCTCGAGGACACGCAGCGGGTTGCGGGGGCGTTCGAGCGGGCCGGGGCGAGCACGTGCTTCGAGCTCAACCCCGGCGGGCACTTCACGGATGAGGACCTGCGCTGTGCGCGGGCGATCCTGTGGCTTCTTTCTGACGGACATGGCGCGCACGTAGGTGCGCGCTAAGCTACTGGAGCCTCTCGTCCAGGGCGTGGAGAAGGTCGGCGGAGCTCCTCAGCGCCTCCAACTCGTCCGGCAGTAGGTCGATCTCCACGATTTCCTTGGCGCCGGTATGGTCCACGATCGTGGGGACCGAGAGGAAGGTGTCGCGGATGCCGTACTGGCCGTCGAGGTAGACCGAGACGGGCATGATGCGGTTCTCGTCGAACAGGATCGACTTGGCGATGGACGCCGTGCTCGACGCGATGCCGTAGCAGGTGTTCCCCTTGCGGCTGAAGATGTCCCAGCCGGCTCGGACCGTGCGCTTGCGCAGCTCGTCGCGGGTGACGCCGCGCGTGCGCGAGGCGTTGTCGCGCAAGACGTCGTCCACGCGCTTGCCGCCGATGGTCGCGCTGTTCCAGGAGACGATCTCCGAGTCGCCGTGCTCGCCCAGGACGTAGGCCTCGACACTCGCGGGCGCCAGGTCGTACATGTCCGAGAGGGCGCGGCAGAGCCGCGCGGTGTCCAGCAGGGTGCCCGAGCCGATCACGCGCTCGCGCGGCAGGCCCGAGACCTTCCAGGTGTAGTAGGCCATCACGTCGACAGGGTTGGAGACCACCAGAAAGATGCCGTCAAAGCCCGATGCCATAACCTGCTCCACCACCGAGCGGACCACGCCCAGGCTGGGCCTGAGCATCTCCAAGCGGTCGTTGGAGTCCTTGGGCATGGGCGCGGCGGCCGTCACGATCACGATGTCGGCGTCCGCGCACTCGTCGTATCCGCCGGCGTGCACGCTCATGTTGCGGCTCATGAAGAAGACCGAGTCGCCCATGTCGAGGGCCTCGCCCACCGCGCGCTCGCGGTCGACGTCGATGAGGCGGACGTCCTCGCAGAGGCCCTGGTTGACGATACTGAACGCCGTGGTGGAGCCGACCTTGCCGGCACCGACGACCACTACCTTGGAATCCCTGTAGCTCATGTAGAACCTCCCTGTGATGCGCGCGAGCCGGGACCTGGCCCCGGGGACCGCGCGCGAACCCTCGGCGCGGACTCAGTCCTCGAAGGGGAAGCGGTAGTCGAGCCCCAGCTCGTCCCTCACCGCCACGAGCTCGCGCTGCACGGCCTCGCCCACCGGCACGCCCTTGTCCTTGCGCTCCTGCCAGGCGAGGTATTCCTTCTCGCCCGCGGTGTAGATGCGGTCGTAGCCGGGCGCGCGCCTGGAGGCGCGCAGCGCGCGGCAGATGTCGCCCGCCGTCTTGCGGAAGACGTCCTGGCCGCAGAAGGCGTCCGGGTCCACGACGAAGAAGAAGTGCCCAAGATGGTACATCTGTGGGGAGCCGTCGGGCGCGACGCCCGTGAGGGCCTTCATGAACTCGCCACCCGCCAGCGCCGCGGAGAGGATCTCCACCGTGGCCGCGTAGCCGTAGCCCTTGTAGCCGCGCATCTCGTCGCCGGGGCCGCCGCCCAGCGGGGCGAGCGCCGCCGTGCCGTCCACGAGCATCCTGAGGATCCGCTCGGAGTCCGTCACCTGGCTGCCGTCCTGCGTCACCACCATGCCGGGAGGGGTCGGCGCGCCCTCGCGGGCCCAGTACTCGATCTTGCCGCGCTGGACGATGGAGGTCGCGCAGTCGATGCAGAAGGGGAACTCCTCGTCCGTAGGGAGGGCGAAGGTGAGCGGGTTAGTTCCCATCATGTTCTCCACGCCGAAGGTGGGCGCGATCGACGGGCGCGCGTTGGTGCCCGTGAGGCCGATCATGCCCTCCTTGCTCGCCATCGTCGCCCAGTAGCCCGCGATGCCGTAGTGCGTGGAGTTGCGGATTGCGCCGCCCGCCATGCCGTTGGTGCGGGCCTTCTCTATCAGCATCCGCATGACGCGATAGGAGGCGACCATGCCCATGCCGTCGTGCGCGTCGGCCACGACGGTGGTGGGCGTCTCGCGCACGATCTCGAGGTCGGTGGTGGGCAGGAGCGTACCGCGCTTGATGCGGTCCAGGTAGATGGGCTTGAAGCGGTTGCAGCCATGGCTCTCTATGCCGCGGCGGTCGCTCTCGAGAAGGACGTCCGCGCAGATGGCGGCATCCTCGCGGGGCACGCCGTACCCCGCGAACGCATCGACGAGAAACGAGTTCATGAGCTCCCACGGGACGTAGGGCCTGGTCTCCATGCGGTTCCCCCTTCGGTCGGATGCCCTGGCGGCGCGCGGCCTGCCCGCGCGCAACCTCGCCCGGCCCTGGCCGGGCTGCCCCCGGAAGGCCCGGGCGGCACCTGCGATTATCCCACCCGGCGCGGCAAGCCCCGGGGCCCTTATGGGAGCGGGGCGTAGGCGTCGGAGAGGTACATGGAGCGCAGGAGGGCGAGGCCCGTGCGCGTGCGGAAGACGCGCTCCGCCACCTGGCGCGCGACGCGCGCGCGGGCCTCCGCGTCTTGGGGCGCGTCCTCGTAGACGTTCACGAGGAAGTCGGCCTCCACGAGAACCTGATGGTCGTCATCCTCGATGCCTATATATGTATGGTGGTGCGCGACGAGCCAGCAGGCGCGCTCGACCGAGGCCTCGTCGTAGCCCGCACGCTCCAGGAGCGGGCGCGCCACCGCGGGGCCGAGCTCCTCCTGGTGCCTGCCGCTCGCGTTGCCATAGACGCGCTCGGACTCGTGGATGCCCGCGTCGTGTACGATCGCGGCGGCCTCCAGGACGTGGAGGGTGCGCGCGTCGAGCCCCTCCGCGAGCCCGATCGTCCGTGCGAGCTCGTGGACCTTCAGGAAGTGGTGGATGCGCCGGGGGTCGCCCTCGTCGTAGGCCGCCATCGCAAGCTCGAGGGCGGCCGAGTCGCCCGTCGCGTCGGGGGCGTCGGGACCCTGCCGCTGCGCGTCGTCCTTCTCGTCCATGTCTGCCTCCCGTCCCCGGCCGTCCCGCGACGGCGCGCGAGCTGCCGGCGAGCGTCCGGACCAAATGCTTCTTCTCCCCTAGCATAACAGCGCGCCGTGGGGGCGGACGGACGTCGCCCGGTCGTTCACACGACGGTAGCAGGCACGAGAGGTCATGAAGACTTTGTCCGGATGGGGCCGAACCGACACGGGCCCGCCCTCACGGCTGCTATGTTGGTTTGACACTAAACGAGCTGCAGGTATCCTTGGAAACGCACACCTCCCCGGTGATAACGAACAACACTGCACGAGAGCCGGGAGGTCACATGCCACAGAACCGCGTCCAGGAAGTCGTCTTCACCGCCCTGATGGTCGTCGCCATGGTGTACGGGATGATCTGCTACAACATCGCGCTCGAGGTTGGCGGGCTGTCCAACTTCGTGTTCGTCGCGGCGCTGCGCGAGCTCGCCTACATGGGACCCATCGCCTTCGTCCTCGACCTGGTCGTGGTCTCCCCCAGCGCCTCCCGCCGCGCCGCCGGCCTCGTTGGATCCGAGCCCCGCACCCCCTTCGCCATGGTGGCAGCCATCTCCGCGCTGAGCGTCCAGCTGATGTGCCCCCTCATGAGCCTCGTCGCGACGCTGCTCATCAAGCGGCCCGCCGCGCCCGACGTCGTGGCCACCTGGTTCCAGACGACCGTGCTCAACTTCCCCATGGCCCTTCTCTGGGAGTTCTTCGTGGCGGGACCGGTCGTGCGCAGGGTCGCAGGCGCGCTCTTCTCGCTCGGGGCCTCCCGCGCCGCGGCGGCGGCCGAGGCCGAGTAGTGGCGAGGCGCGCCTAGCCCCGGTAGTAGTACACGGCGATCTGGGTGCGGTTGCGCAGGCCCAGCTTGGCGAGGATGGCCGAGATGTGATTGCGCACCGTGCCCTCGCTCATGTAGAGCGCGGCGGCGACCTCGGCGTTGCTCATGCCGTCGGCGATGGCGCGCACCACCTCGCGCTCGCGCTCGGTGAGCCCACGCATCTCCGGCTCGGCGCGCCGCGCCGTCGCGTCGCCGGCAGAGAGCGCGGCCGCCCTCGCAAGCACCTCGCCCTCGAGCACGCTCTGCCCCGCCATCACGGAGCGCAGCGCCGGCGCGATGCTCGCCACGTCCTGCTTGATGAGGTAGCCGCGCGCCCCCAGCCGCAGCGCGCGCACGATGTAGTCGTCGTCGGAGAACGTGGTGAGGAAGACCACTCGCGCGGCGGGGTCGGCGGCGAGGATCCTCTCGGCGGCGCCCAGCCCGTCGCCCCCCGGCATCTGGATGTCCATGAGCGCCACGTCGGGGGATAAGGACGCGTAGAGAGAGACGGCCTCCTCTCCGCTCGTCCCTGTGCCCACCACCTCGACGTCCGGCTCCGCACCGAGGATGGTCGCCAGCGAGCGCACCACGATCGCGTCGTCGTCCACCACGATGACCCTCATGCCGGCCGCCGCGTCCGCCCTCGCACCCTCGCTCATGCCCGCCCCTTCCTGGGAATAGACGCAAACACAGAGAAGCGCCTGCCGTCCGGGCCCGCCAGCAGCGTGCCGCCGAGCCCCTCGACCCGCTCGCGCATGCCGCGCAGGCCCATGCCGCGCCCCTCGAGGCCGGCCGCGTCGGCCGGCACCTCTCCGTCGTTCTCGACGCGCAGCTGCCAGATGCCCGGCAGCTCCGTGACCCGCACCGTCGCGTGGGCGGCACGCGCGTGGCGGGCGGCGTTCGTGAGCGCCTCGCGCGTCACCGCGACCAGGCAGCGGCTCACCTCGGCTGGCGGCGCGCCCTCGAGCCCACAGTCCACGTCCACGTGCGCGATGCCGCTCTGCCCCGCCAGCCGGTTGAGCTCCACGCCCACGTCGACGGCCGAGTCCTCAAGCGCGTGGACGCTCGCGCGCATGGAGGCGAGCGCCGCGCGCAAGCCGTCCGCAAGCCCGCCCAGCTCGGAGACGGCGTCGGCATCCCCGCGGTGCACCACCTTGAGGGCCTCGACCTCGAGCACCAGGCGGGTGAGCCGGTGGCCCACGGAGTCGTGGATGTCGCGCGCGATCCGCGTGCGCTCGGCGAGCGCGGCGGCGTGGGACTCCCAGGCGCGCGCGTCCTCGAGCTCGCGGTTCTTCTCGCGCAGGTCGAGGACCCTGTCCTGGAGGTCGTCCTGCAGGGCGTGCAGCTCGCGCGAGAGCGCGACCACGCGTCCGCAGCGCCACGAGAGCGCCATCGAGCTCGCCACCAGGGCGAGAAGGACCGCCGCCTGCGGCTCGGACGCACCCCGGGCCCACGCCAGCACGACGCAGCACGGCGCCAGCGCCAGCGGCCGGCGCGAGCGGGTGCGGGGCAGGTCGTAGCAGGCGAGCGGCAGGGAAGGCCACGCACCCGGGACGAGCGCTCCGAGCACGCACGCGGCGCAGCACAGCGCCCCGGCGCCAGCCGGGTGCCGGCGGGCGGCGAGCTCGAAGCCGGCGCTCGCGCCCACGACCGCAAGCAGGGTCGCCACGCGCACGGCGTCCACCTCGCCCGCCAGCGCCACGAGGGCCAGGCAGGCGAGAAGCACCACGCTCTTGTCGGCGATTCTCTCCATGGCTGAAATTATACGGACGTCCGCGCCGGCAGGCGTCGCACCGCCGCCGGCGCCACAGGCGCGCCGCGGACCGGCCGGCGCCCCAGGCGCGCCGCGCGAACCCGTGACAAATGTCATGCCCCGCAGGCGCGACCGGTGACGCGGCTCACTTCCCGCGCACGGGCCGCCGCGCGACACTCTTCTCGAGGCAGACGAGAGGAGCACACATGGCAGCGAACGAGGCAGTCGTCCGCATCCGCAACCTGGTCAAGCGCTACGGGGAGCTGGTGGCCGTGGACCACCTGTCGTTGGACATCGCCCCCGGCGAGGTCTTCGGGCTTCTCGGCCCCAACGGCTCGGGCAAGACCACGACCATCAACTGCCTGCTGCAGCTGCTCTCCTACGACCACGGCGAGATAGAGCTCTTCGGGCAGCCGATGCGTCCCACGAGCTACCAGCTCAAGCGGCGCGTCGGCGTGGTGCCGCAGGAGGTCGCCGTCTTCGACGAGCTCACCGTGCGCGAGAACGTGGACAGCTTCTGCGCGCTCTACGTGAGCGACCGCGCGCGCCGCCGCGAGCTGGTGGACGAGGCCATCGACTTCGTGGGGCTCCAGAAGTTCGAGGGCTTTCGCCCCAAGAAGCTCTCCGGCGGCCTGCTTCGGCGCCTCAACATAGCCTGCGGCATCGCGCATCGGCCCGAGCTCGTCATCATGGACGAGCCCACCGTAGCCGTGGACCCGCAGAGCCGCGAGTCGATCCTCTCCGGCATCGAGCGCCTCAACGCCGAGGGCGCCACCGTGATCTACACCTCGCACTACATGGAGGAAGTCGAGCGGCTCTGCTCGCGCATCCTGATCATGGACCACGGGCGCAGCGTGGCGAGCGGTACCGCCGACGAGCTCAAGGGCATGGTCGGGACGGGCGAGAAGATCTCGGTGGAGGTGGGCGAGATGGGCGACGCAACGCTCGAGCGCGTGCGCTCGCTCCCCCACGTGCGCACGGCCGCGATGGAGGCGGGGATGCTGCGCGTGCAGTGCACCCCGGGCGCTCACAACCTGGCCGACGTCCTGGGCGTGCTCTCGGGGGCGGGCGTCTCGTACGGCCGCGTGCTCTCCGAGCCGCCCACGCTGAACGACGTCTTCCTCGAGATCACTGGCCGCGCCCTGCGCGACGAGGCCTAGGGGGCAACCATGCTCGCAAGCCTAAGGAACAGCGTGCTCTCGCTCGTGCGCGACAAGGCCCTCCTTGTGTGGGTGCTGGCCTTCCCCATCATCATGACCTGCATCTTCATGGGCATGTTCTCGGGAATCGAAGACGCCTACACCGCAGTGGGCTCCACGCTGGGCGTGGTACGCGACGAGAGCTACACGGCTGCCATCGGACTGGACGAGACAATCCAGGCAATCTCGGACGCCTCATCCGATCAGCACATTTGCGACGTGACCTACTACGAGAGCGCCGCGGAGGCGAAGGCCGCGGCAGACGCGGGCGAGGTTGACGCCTACCTCACGGTGGACGGCGAGGGCACGCCGCGGCTCAACGTTACCCACGCGGGCATCGCCGAGAACGGCAGCCTCCCCACCTCGTTTCTCGTCGAGGTTCTCGACTTCTACCTGCACGCGCGAAACGCCGTCGAGAAGGTCGCGGTCACGCGGCCGGAGCTTCTCGCCACGGGCGATGCCCAAAGCGCCTTTACCGGCAACGCCGTCCAGACGGTGCAGCTCTCCGCAACCAAGAACCCGCCCAGCGCCGACGCACGCTACTACTACGCGCTTCTCGCCATGGCCGCCGGCATGGGAGCCACCGCCGCTATGGACTCGGTGCGCCGGCTTCTCCCCACCGCGGGGCCGCTAGGCGCCCGACAGACGCTCGCCGCCGTGCCTCGCTGGCGCATGCTCGTGGGAGCGCTTCTCGGCGCGTGGCTTTGCCAGCTTGCGTGCCTGCTTGCGGCGACCCTCTTCATGTGGGGCGTTGCGGGCGTTCCCTTTGGCGACAACGTCCCCGGGGTGGTTGGCGCGCTTGCGGCATCGTCGCTCATGGCGTGTGCGGCCGGTGCTCTCTGCGGAACCGTCACGCACATGGAGACGGGCATGATATCCGGCATTACCTGCCTGCTCTCGCTCTTCACGGGCCTCTACGGCACTGCCTCGCAGCAGCTTGCAGACTCTATCGAGGCCACGGCGCCGGCACTTGCGCACGCAAACCCCCTCTGGCAGACAACCAACTGCTTCTACTCGCTGCTGTACTACGACACGCCCAGCGCATTTCTCGAGAGCTTCGTCGCCCTGCTGATAATGGCGCTCGTTTTTCTCGCCCTCGCGTCCATGCGCATGAGGAGGACCTCGTATGACCACCTTTAGGACCTACCTCAAGATCTTTCTCTCCCACCGGGTCTACATAGCCATCTACCTGGTCATGCTTTCGCTCGTAGGCGTGACTATCGGACTCTCCACAAGCTCGGCCGCCACAGGCGAGTTCCAGCCGACCTCCGTGAACGTGGCCGTCATCGACCGCGACGGCTCCGAGCTCTCGGCCGCGCTTGCGAGCCACGTGCTTGCCGGCAACAACCAGGTGGACGTGGCGGACGAGAAGCGCGCCATCCAGGATGCCGTTGCGCGCGACCAGGTGAGCTACCTGCTCGTTATTCCCGCGGGCTGGGGAGAGGGGCTGCTCGACGCGGCACGGCAGGGCACGGAGGCGCCCAACCTCGAGACGTACGTCTCGTACTACTCGGGCGCCGGCAGGCTTGTGGACGTGGAGGCCACCGGCTACGCCGACGGGCTCTACGGCATGGCGGCAACGCTGGGCGGCAGCGGGGCGGACGTGATTGCCGCCACGGACGCGTCGTGGGAGGGCTCCACCCGGGTGAGCATGATTGAGCAGGCTGCGGCACCGCTGCCGGCGAGCATCGTCGCAGCCGCGGAGTTCGCCTCGTACCCCATCTTCTCGAGCGCGATGGTCTGCATCGCGGTGCTCATGTCCTCCGTAGGACGCCAGCCCGTGCGCGACCGCAGGCTGGCCTCGCCCGAACCCGCCCATGCGCGCAACCTGGCGCTTCTCGGCGCCTGCGTCACGATTGCGCTTATCGCCTGGGCGTGGAACTTTGGCCTTGAGGTTGCGGTGCTTGGCGGCTCTGCGCTGGCGAGCTCACCCGTGCAGGTGGCGCTTGTGGGGGCAGCGCTTCTCGTCTATGCGCTGGTGTCCGCAAGCGTTGGCTTTCTCGCCGGGCAGCTTGGCGTGAGCGAGAACGCCGCCAACGCGCTTGCGAACATCCTGGGCATGGTGATGTCGTTTCTCGGCGGGGCGTGGACGGGTCTCTCGCTGCTGCCCGACGAGCTTCTCGCCGTGGCGCACTTCACGCCGGCGTACTGGGCGACGCTGGTAATCGATGGCGCGGCGGGCATGGGCGAGGTGAGTGGCGCGACCGTGATGCCGCTCGTGGGAGATCTGGGCGTGTGCGCGCTCTTTGGCGTGGCGGTGGTGCTCGTGGGGCTGGCGCTGGGTCGCAGCCGCGCCCGCGCCCAGGTGGCCTAGCGCCCGCGGGATTAAGTTCCCCGGCAA
>Ga0256406_1005293_pt1 | contig 13904 bp, 11 predicted proteins | sample RumenRJG_03DNA_FD_185986 | JGI IMG/M metagenome (GOLD analysis project Ga0256406, IMG submission 185986) | Bovine rumen microbial communities from Lethbridge, Alberta, Canada - RJG_03 | ecosystem: Host-associated > Mammals > Digestive system > Stomach > Rumen | place: Canada: Alberta | collected...
ACGCCTCCTGTATAGTTAATTATGACATTACCATTATACTATACTTCAACAAGGAATCAAGCAAAAAGTGCATGAAAAACAGCAGAAAAAAGACGTCTTTCTTCCTCAAACAAGACTTGAGTGATGTATTCTCAGGCCTTTGTCAGCAAAAGTATAGCTAATTAGGCTGTGAAACCTTTAGTTAAAAGCGCGTTCCTCGAGCTCCTGAGCGTCCAGCTTGGCCACGACGCCGGAAAGATACTTCCGGTCCTTCTTTGTCGATAAAAGCGTGAATTTCTCGCTCGGTTTCTTCAGCTTCAGCTCGTCGACGAGCTTCCTCTGCTGCGACTGGTAATAGACGTGGAAAGAAATGTAGCGTCCGTCGGCGGTCTTGTATTTATAGAACGAACCGTTCAGAGCGTTATCGACCCGGATGGCCGACTTCAAGCGGGACTTCTTGAATTTTCTGTTCCCCGTGTAGTTCGCCATGTAGAGGCGGATTGCCTGCATCCCGCTGTAGGCGATGTCCGTATAGATCTTCTGTCCTGAGAGGTCGTCCCCGCGGAGACTCCCGATCTCACAAGCGACTTCGGCGCAGAGAGAAAGGACCGCGGCGATGACCGGTGTCTGCAGGATTTTCTCCGGGGAGAACAGTTTTTCGACCGCGGCTTTCCTTAACTTCGCCAGAACGAAGGCGATGACGTTCGGGAATGGATTTTCCTTAAGATAGTTCTTCTTCAGTTCCTTCTCGGTCGAAGGGTCGGCGATAAAGGTCAGCGGAACGGGCGTATCGATCTTCAATAACCCGCTCAGATAATCGTAGACCCGCTGCGCGTCTTCGGCTTTCCGCAAAAGGATTTCTTCGGTGGTCGGCATATCTATTTTCCCCTTCCTAGATTTTCATCGCGACTTCGTAGGCGCGCCAGATGACGCTCCTTAAGTTCCCGACGGCGCGGCAGTCTCCGACCAGATACGTATTTCCCTTTTCTTCAGCGATGGGAGAAGGGATGTATCCGGCCGAGGAAATGACCGAATCGCATGGGATTTCAAATAACTTTCCGTCCTTATCCGCGCAGAGGACTTTTCCGTCGCGCACTTCTTTTAAGGACACGCCGAGATAGACCGGAACTTTCTTCCAAGCGAACCATTCGCGGAGATAGGAGGAATTCGCGAGGCATACGCCTTTCTGGGCGATCAGATCGTTCTTCATCTCGACAATCGAGACATCGTGTCCGTGCAAAGCCAGGTCGTAGGCGATTTCGCAGCCGGTCAGCCCGCCTCCGACGATCACGACTCTCTTCCCGACTTCCTTCTTTCCGGTCAGGTAGTCGCACGCCTCGATCATCTTCTCGTGGCCCGGAACCCGGCGCAGAACGCGCGGGACCGCTCCGGTCGCGACGATGACCGGCATTCCCTTGAACGCGTTCAGATCTCTAATTTCGGTACCGAAATGGATTTCAATCTTCAGTCTCTTCATCTCGTTTTCGTACCAGGCGAGCAGCTTCCTGAGCGAACCCTTGTAGGATTCGGAAGACGCCGCGACGAATACGCCGCCGAGACGGTCGCTCTTCTCGTAGATCACCGGCTCGTGCCCGCGCAGCTTCAGATCACGCGCGGCTTCCATGCCGCCGATGCCTCCGCCGACGATGATGACTTTCTTCGGCTTCTTGACCGGATCGAGATGGTGTTTCTTCCACTGCATCATTTCCGCGTTCACGGCGCAGCGGGACAGGTGCAAAGAATCCGAGAGGTCCTGATCGTTCGGTACGCCCTTGTAGTGGCACATGTTGAAACACCCGTTATGGCACTGGATGCACGGACGGATGAGCTCGTCCTCTCCGTTCAGATATTTCGTGAACCATTCCGGATCGGCCAGGAACGGGCGGGCGAACCCGACCCCGTCGAGCTTGCCTTCCTTCACCGCTTCCGCTCCGGCCTCGGGGGTCATCCTTCCGGCGCAGACCACCGGCAGAGACGTGAACCCCTTGATGTGCTCGACGTATTCGAGGTTGCAGTTCTCCGGCATGTACACCGGCGGATGGGCCCAGTACCAGGCGTCGTAGGTCCCGTTGTCGCAGTTGAGCATGTCGTAGCCGGCTTTTTCGAGGTATTTCACCGCGATTTCGGATTCCTTCATGTCCCTGCCAGCTTCTTCGTATTCCTCTCCGGGCAAGGCGCCTTCGCGGAACCCCTTGGTCTTCGAGACGACCGAGTAGCGCAGAGAGACCGGGAAATCCTTCCCACACGCCTTCTTGATCGCCTTGACGATCTCTCCGGCGAAACGGTAACGGTTCTCGAGGCTTCCGCCGTATTCGTCGGTCCTCTTATTGACGTATTTCAGAGTGAACTGGTCCAGCAGATACCCTTCGTGCACCGCGTGCACCTCGACTCCGTCCACGCCGGCATCCTTCAAGAGCTTCGCAGACTTCGCGAATGCGTCGATGAAGCGCTGAATCTCCTTCTTGGTCATTTCCCTAGAAGGGACTTTGTCCGACCAGCGGTTCGGGCTCGGCGAAGGAGCGGCCGTGATCTTGTCGAGATTCATGAACGGCTTGGAGACCGTCCTTAAAAACGGATTCGTGTAGAGTTTCTCCATCATTTCCGAAATGGTGAACGAGCGCCCGAAGCCGGCCGTGAGCTGCACGAAGAGCTTGGCTCCGGTCTTATGGAACTCGGGCATCCACTTGGCCAGCCGTCGGTACATCCGCTTGTTCTTATAAAGCCACTGCCCGAACATCGGGTTGTAGACCGGCTGGCAGCCCGGCAGGACGAGTCCGCAGTTGTTCCGCGCGACTTCCAGTATGAAGCGGGCGCCGTCCTTATCGAAATGGTTCTTCTCCATCCAGCCGAAAAGATCGGTCCCGCCCATCGATGTCAGGACGATGCGGTTCTTGATGGTCACATTCCCGATCTTCCACGGCGTCAGCAGGGTCTTCTTTTGTTCTTCCTTACTTAACATAGATTTCCCCTTCCTATCCTTTAGTAAAAATATAACATATCCTTCAATCAAAGATTGTCTTATCTCTTCGTGCGTAAACAACAAATCGGAAAGAGAGCGTTCCATTCGACAAAACGGACTTTGTTTTTTAAAATGAAGTTATAGAAAGAAAGGAAGAATCCGCCATGATCAAAGTTTACGGAATGCCGTCCTGCCCGTACTGCGCGTACGTGGAAAAACAGATCGAAGGGAACAAGAACTTCGTCTATCTCGATATCGGAAGCGACGTTCACCTGCTTCACGATTTCCTGCTTTTAAGGGATCACAATCCGGCCTTCGAGCCGTATAAGAAGGAAGGGGACGTCTGCATCCCTTGCTTCGTCCTCGAGGACGGGAAAGTCACCCTGCATCCGAAAGATGTCGGCCTGCACTCCTACACCGAGATCCTGAAGGCCAAGAAGGCCTGCCGCATCGACGGGAAAGGCTGCTGATTCTTTTTAGAACCGCGTTTCCCGCCCAAAGGAAAAGTCCGTCCCGAATCCGATATTCCGTTAAAAGAGGGGATTTCTAACGGAACAAACGGATGGACGGACTTTTGTTATGAAACAATCCCTTGCAGGATTATTTCCGGTTTCTGCGTTCCTGAATCAGGCGTCCGAAGAACTCGACGGTCGCAGGGTCGCATTGGTCGAAAAACGAGGAAGTCTTCTCGTCCATGGCCGCGATCTTAGCCATGTCTTCTCCGCTCAGTTCGCAATCGAAGATGGACAGGTTCTGGGCCATGCGTTCCTTTTGGACGCCTTAACGAGAGTGGCGATGCCGCGCTAGTAATCCCTTCGTAGAATGACCTGGGAAGGGGATTTGCCGACCTTCTTCCCGATTTCGGTAAGAACCGGATCCGTGAAGAGGCCTTTTCTTCCTTCTCCGAAGTGGGCCACGCCTCGATGAGGATGCCGTATTTCGCGTCCCACTCGGTCGTCTAGACCTGCTAGTCGAACGGATGGACCTCGACCTAGTTCACCTTCTTACGGACCGAAGAGAAGAGGCAGAAGTCGACCACGCTCTCCGCGCGGAAGTTGCTGATGCCGATGGCTCTCGCCTTTTCTTCCTTATAGAGGCGTTGTAGCGCATGGTAAGCCCCGTAGTAGTCGCCGAACGGCTAATGGAGCAGAAGCAGATCGGCGTAGTCCGTACATAGCTTCCTTAAGGATTCCAAAGCGGATTCGTACGCTTTTCCTCTCCGTAATGGTCGATCCAGATCTTGGTCGTGAGGAAGATGTTCTTTCTTTCGATTCCGCTCTTTTCATTCGCTTCCCCGACCTGTTCCTCGTTGAAATACGACTGGGCCGTATCGAGGCTTCTGTATCCGCTCTTTCAAGCGTTTAAGACCGCCTGGACGGTCTGTTCCTTCGGAGTCTGATAAACGCATAAGCCGGTGGCCGGCATCCTTGCTCCGTTAGCCAATTTGAAGTATTCCATACATGGATTTTCTTTCTTCTTACGGCTTCATTCTAGGGAAAACCAAAAGGATACAGAAGAACATCTTTCTTCGCCGCGACATAACCTTTTGGTTACATCCGAATCAGAAACAGAATGGTTTCTTATGATACGATTCCACGAGAAAGAAAGAATACGTTCCATCTGATCTTTCAAAAAAACTATGGGAGCAGAAGGCTCTTCTGGTTCGCGGCGATGATGATATCGCCTTCCTCGACTTTCCCGAACAAGAGAGGGGATTTCCGGTCGTGCTTCAGAAAATTTTTCCTCGCCAAAGCGGAATTCTGGTTGGCGTAGCAGTAATGGCAGCCGTTCGGGCAGGTATCGTACGCCCCGATGTCGCGCGTGGCGACGCAGTGGCAGCCTTTCCTCGTCCCTTCCGGCTTATGTTTCCGGAAAGCGATCCCGTTCGCCTTCCCGAGGACGTCGAGAGCGATGCATCCGCTCGGGCGGATTCCGAAACGCGAGAAGTCCTCGTCCGTCCCGCAGGTCTGGATCGGGATCTCGTGTTCGTTGGCAATCCTCCCCAGGGAATCGGCGAGTTCGAGCTTCTCTTCGTTCGACATCATGCGCAGTTCGGGAAGGTTCGTCTCGAGCTTCCTATAGATTTCCACAAAGCTGAAGATGCAGCGGTCCACGTGTCTAGTTAAGGCGTCGCAGAGATACGCGAAAGTCTTTCGATGCGTCTGTACCGTATAGCGGTCCGTCAGCAGGACCGGGTCGTACCGCCAGGCGATGCGGTTCTTCCCGACGATCTTCTCCAGTTCGAGCAAAGTCTTCACGCTGTCCTCGATGTGCGGGACGTTCGGTTCGATGTCCCGTCCGTACGCGGTGATCGTATAGAAGAAATACGTCGGGTATTTCGCAGTGATTTCGGATAAGTAAGGAAGGATCGGCTTATAGTTTTTCGAGCAGAAGACGAGCGCGTCGACTTTGTCCGGAGAGAGGTCGTAGCGGAGGATCTTCTGCGGGAAAAGCGGGTTACGCGAAAGGACGTACCCCTCTTTGAACCGGTTCAGCAGCCAGGGGGTGTAGTAGTTGACGATGTCGGTGCGTCCGCTGATGTTGAGAATCATAAGGAATGACAAAGTTCTCCCGGCCTTATTCTAACGCGGACAGCGAAGGGATACCCGGACGGAGCACGGAATCAGTGTTCCTTCCTGCAATACGGGCAGAGCAGCTCCCCGTTCTCTCCGACCGGAGTGATGTTGCGGAACCGGTACAGCGCTTCGAGGGAGCGTTTCTTTTCGTACGGATCGTCCCCGGAATACATCGAAAGCCGGTAATGCCGGATCGCGGTCTCGTAATATTCCTTTCCCGTCTCGGGGCAAGTCTTCTTCTTGATTGTTTCCCGGCAGGAAGGGCAGAAATATTCCCCGCTCCTCTTATCGAACCTCATCTCTTCCCCGCAGAACGGGCAGGAGGCAAACGAATCCGCGGCGTTCACGATTCCGCTTAAAAAGACCTGCTGCAGCCTCCGGAACGATTCGATGTCGTCCGAAGAAAGGAAGAGCACGCCGTCTTTTTCGTACGGCCCGACCGGAAGGGCGCGCCGGGCGGAAGGATCCTTTTCCCCTTTTTCGTTCAAAACGAGCAGAATCCCGTACGTCCTGTCTTTCGAAAAGTTCAGCAGAAGGTTTCCGTCTTGCTTCTCTTCGACGGAAAGAGCCGTCCCGCGGAAATCGAATGCGAGGTGCAGGTTCTCCAGACAGATCTTCTGTTCCGGATCCGCCGTAAATCCGTAATTGAGGAGGGAAAAGATCAGAAGGGCCTTTACGAAAGCGGGGTAGCCTTCTTTCTCGTCTTCTTCGCTCCGCGTGTAGACCGTGCGGTTCTTCTTCACCGAGAACAGGTTCCTGTAGGCGGCGTAGACCCGGTGGTAGTCCTTCTGCATCCCCAGGATGTTCGTCTTATGGAGAGGAAGCTTCTTATGGACCTTGTGGCAGTAGCGGTAAACAGGCCTATTCAGATAGAGCGAGATGGAATCCTCGACCGCCTTCAGTTCGTCCTGGGCGGCTATAGCGTTATCGGCGAAATCTTTGAAGTTGTTGAGATATCCGCCCTGCAGCTTCTCCAGCCCCTTGTAGTAATTCGGATGGTTGTCCCGGTCGAGCAGGTTGACGTTGAACGAATGGGACGAATAGAGGAGGTTCCTCAAGTTCTGTTTCCTCTTGCGGATATAGGAAAGGACCTGGTCGACGAACGAGACCACGACGAGGTTCTCGTAAAAGACGTAGTTGTCCTTGTAGGTCTTCGAAAGGAGCTGGCGCGGAGTCAGTTCCCCGTTCTCGATCTTATCCCAGAGTTCTGGGTGGGAAGCGAGGTGCGCGACGCTTTTCGAATCGATGCGGCCCGCCGCCTCGACCGGGACGATTCTGTCTTCCTCGGCCAGTTCGATGATCGGTTTCCGGAAAATCCTTTTGACGGAAGGAAGGACCTTCTTCACCGCGGAGAGCATCGCTTGTAGGGAGGCGAAATCGAAGTCTTCCCCCGTGGAGAAAAGCCCGATTTCCCCGGAAAGGGAACCGTAGAATTCATCCTCTGTCAGTTCGGGATGTTCTTCGGCGAACGATTCGAACAGGGAGTAGCGTCCCATTACTGGTCCTCGCTTAAGTGGGCGATGAAGTCGGCGCACTGCTTCAGTCCGAGACGGGCGAATTCCTCGCTGAGTTCTTCCTTGTTCTCGACGGTCTTGTATTCGAGCTTATGGACGACCTTGCTTAAGAAGATGGTCTCGAGGGCTTCGTGCTCGCGTTCCTTGCCTTCCTTGAAGCAGGCGCAGTAGATCTTGACGAAATCCTCCATCTGGTTGGCGATACGGTTGCCGTAGCTGATGTTGTACGGGGCGAGCAGCGCTTCGGCTTTGGAAAGATACGGAACATCGGTCAATGAGAAGCCCGAAGACGCCTTGGCGCCGTCGAAAAGCTTCTGCAGCTCCGCGTAGGAGAGGTAGCGCGGGGAAAGAGGTCCCTTATCCGGAACGGCCTTCGGGGCGCGCTTATCGAAGTTCAGGGTGTTCGCACGGTCGTAGACCTTGTCGGAGATTTCAAAGGTGGATTCGTCGCGGTTCGCCGTTCCGATGAACCAGATGTTCGGGGTGATGCGGATGGTATGGCCTTTTTCGAGCCCGAGGAACGGGGTTGGTTTGCCGTCCTTCTGATAGAAGAGAGGGACATTCACGACGCGGAAGGTCCGCTTGTCCGGCTCGTTCTCCATCAGGGAGAGGAAGTCGGAGAAATAGTACTCGATGCGGCTCAGGTTCATTTCGTCGAGGACAATCAAAGACAGGTCGTCCTTAGCCAACGTCGAGGCGTAGAGGGCCTGGACGAACTTCTTCGGAGTGAAGAGCTTGGTGAACTCGTTGTAGTAACCGATGAGCTCGTTCTTGTCCTTCCAGCTCGATTCGACTTCGACGATACGGCAGTCGCCCATGATCGCTTCGCAGAAGATCTTCGGAAGCGAGGTCTTGCCGGTACCCGACATTCCCTGGAGGATGGTGAGCTTGCTGTCCCCTAGACCAGCGAGGAAGGAAGCAATCATCTCGCGGTTATACGTCAGGTGCAGGCGCGAGTTCTTGGCATAGTCGATGACGAAGTCGGTCAGAGAAACCAACGTCGGGTTTTCGAAGGCGGCGCTTTCCTTTGCCTTGTGCGCTTCGATCCGGGCCGGTTCGTCGAGATCGATTTCTAAGAAGGCCGGGCAAGGGTCGATTTCGCCGGTGTTGCCGCCGTTGGTCAAAGGGGACTCCCCTTTGTTCGGCAGCGTCTTCTCGGCATCGGCTAGCCCTTCGGCGGACTTGATGTTGACGTTGACGCTTTCTTCCTGGATGTGCTTGGTGAACGGCTTGGCGATGGCAAGGACGAGCATCAGGGCCGTGGCGCCGAAGAAGTACGGCGCGGTCAGAGTCGTCGAGACGATCTCGCCGGTGTAATCCTCGATGTTGGAGATGGTGTAGCCCATATAATTGAGGAACTTGACGATCATCTCCTCGTTGATCTTCTCAGCAATCTGGTAATAGAAGCCGAAGAGGAAGAGGGCGAAGATGAAGAGGTACGTGACGATGATGCCGACGGAAGCGACGCGGTAATACGAGCGGCTCTTCCGGAAGAAGGTGGCCAGCTCGAAGACGAGGAACAGCGAGACGACGATGATGCAGACGAAAATCAGGAAAGCGAGGACCTGATACCCGTCGCCCATCTCCTGGTAATGTTCGAGGACGTCGAGACCGTTGACGTAGGTCGTAAAGGTGCCGCCCGAGTTAGGCGAAACTTCGATGCGGAGGATGTCGGTCAGGCTCGAGACCATGGCCAGGACGGATTCGACGAGCGAGATGATCAGGACCGTGACCCGGGAAGAGAAGCGGAATTCCTTTCCTTCGTCGTCGCCGGAAGGAAGGGAACGCGCGGAAAAGACGCTCTCGAGAACGACGAACAGGGCGCAGCAGAGGAACGGGACGGCGTTGGCCGTATAGACGGATTTCGCGCTTCCCGTATAGACGAATTTCGCGAGGATGACGCCGTACATGTAGAAGACGAGCGTGGCGGCCAGCCCGGCATACAGGAGATTCTTATTCCTGCGGATGAATTTCTTCGGCGCCGGGAACATGTTCGCGAGGTTCTTCGAGAAGCCGAGGACCATGAAGAGGGCGACTAGGAGCAGCACGACGAACGAGATGACGATCAGAATGTCCGAGCAGGACGGGGACAGAGCGTCGCCGATACGGTAGAGGACCGTTTCGCCCATGTTGTCCTCGACCCCGAAAAGCGGGAGGAAGAAACAGGACACGACGGCGGCGAAGGTCAGGACGGCCGTGACGATTTCGGACACACGGACAAACGTCGGGTGCTCCTTGAGCTGGTTTTCCGGCTTGTTCTCCGGATGTTCGCGGCTTTCCCTGGTCTGCAGAATCGAGGCGTAGATCAAGGCCGCAATAGCAACGGCGGCCGCTCCGGCGGAGAGCCCTCCGGTCAGGGCGAGTCCTCTCGGGAAGGAGAACGCCGCGCCTAAAAACGAACCGGCGATCCCGACGACCAATAGAGGGATGCGCGCCCCTTTCTTTTTAAAAAGTTCGAGAACGATCTCAGCTAGCGAAGCGAGGAAGAGGACAATCTCGCAGATCCCGATTTCAAGGAGCGGGACGAAATCGACAGCATCCCCTTTCAGATACGAAGAGAAGATGGCGAAGATGGAAGTGTCGCCGCCCAAGAACACGGAAGCGGCGGCCAGGGCGGCTAAGACCAGTCCGGCGCCGGCGAAAATAAAACGGGACGGAGAAGCTTTGGGCGAAGTTCCCAAGTTCTCGGTTCCGTCGAAGCTGCTTAAATCCTCATCTTTTGATTCCATAAAAACACCTGTCCCCCCTTTTATCTCAACAAGGCCGTGAATTTCCCGGATATCGTCAAGTTTTTTCAAAGAAAGACCTGAACCGGATACATAAAGTATATCATTATAAAAGTAAGGAACGTCGTAAAAAATGAGCGGAGCCACCGCAATTTGATATAGAGACGGGCATGAGAAAAAAAGGTAGAGTCGCGAAAAAAACGAATTCTCCGGCCGAATTCCGGTAAATACCGGACATTTCTTCGGACCGTCCCTCCAAGGAGTTAAGGGATTGTTCTTTCGATAAGCGTCTTAGTCACGGAAGACGACAGAGAGCGCGTTGTCGATGTAGTAAGGGGACATTTCGTCCAGATGCGGGAAGCGGCTGACCGAATAGAAGAGACCTTTCTTGACTTTCGGATCACGGGCAAAGGTGAAATAGTCGGTCTGCTTCGAGAGGTAATTGACGAAGTCGTGCGGGGCCGGGCCGTTGTTTTCCTTGATCCCGGAAGAGACGTAGATGAAATACGGCAGTTCCGGATGGGCGTCGATGGCGGCCTTGTGCTGGGCCCAGTTGCCTTCGAGATCCGTCGCACGCGTATCGGTCGTGCCCCGCGCGGTCGGCTCGGCTCCAATCGAAGTGGCCGACATCGGCATGAAGTAGCGGAAGTACGGGAAGGCCTTGATCGACATATACCAGGTGCAGGCGCCACCGGCGGAATAACCGGTGAAGGCACGGTGGTCGCGGGTCGCGATCAGTTCATCCTCGGACGAACCGGTGTAGTAGGTGTTGTACCGGCTTTCGACGAGCGGAATGATGTCGTGGATGACTTCCAGGTGGTAGTTGACCGCGACGCGGTTCTGCATGACGTTGCCATTGAGGCCGGTTTCTTTGTCGAGGTTGAAGGTCGGGAAGACCATGATGACCGGGGTGTCCCCGCCCATGTCCGGATCAAAGAGATTGTCCAGTTCGTTCTGGAAGGTCGTGACCTTTCCCGGCGTGACCAGGTCGTCTTCGGAACGGCCACCGCCATGCTGCATGTAGATGACGTTGTATTTCTTGGCCGTATCGTTCTGATCATAGCCATACGGCAGATAAACGTTCAGATGCTTCTGGTAGACCGTGTCGTTTTCATAGCGGTCGGTAGTATAGTCGAGACGGATGACGGTCCCTTGCTTCTTCGAGGCCAGCTTGTAGGAAGCCGGGAACTGGGAGAAGTAGGTTTCTTTGCCGTCGACGATGTCGTTGAAACGCAGGACTTCAAAGCCGCGGGCATCCTTTTCCTTCTCGGAAGCAGAAGAAGTAACCTGGGCAGTGGCCTGTCCGCCACAGGCGGAAAGAGCCACAAGAGATAGCGAGAAGAGGAAGAATTGATGAAGATTCATGATGAATATCGATTCTATTCCTTAGTGGAAGAAGACTTTCAAGGTGTTGTAGTAGTACGTCGGAGCATATTCGTCGTGATGATCGAGCTTGCTGACGGCATAGCAGATGCCCTTGTTCGTATTGGTCGTGCTCCAGGTGAAGTAGTCCGTCTTCTTGGTCAGGAAGTTGACCCACGGATGGCAAGACGCAGCTTCCTTCTTTCCGCCGCTCGGATAGACGAAGTACGGGAGGTCTGGATGCGCGTCGAAGTTGTCTTTGAACGAAGCCCAGATGCCTTCGAAGGCCTCTTCAGAGCCATCGGTGAAGATGGCAGGAGAGCCGGACATCGGGGCAAAGTACTGGAAGGATTCGAGCTGGTTCTTCAGCATGTACCAGGTGCAGCTGCCGCCTCTGGAGTAGCCGGTGAAGGCACGGTGGCTTCTCGAGGCGTGGATGGCATCGAGCGTCTTGCCTTCCAGATAGGTGTTGTACTGGCTTTCGACCAGCGGAATGATGTCATTGACGACTTCCAGATGGAACTTGTCGGAGCTGCCTTCTTCGTTGGTGAAGCCGTCTCCGGCAATGGTTCTGGTATCGTCGAGATAGAAGGAAGTAAAGACGACAATGGCCGGATCAATTCCTGCCTTGTCCGGATCGAAGAGGTTGTCCAGTTCTCTCTGGAACTGCGTTTCTTCCCCGACGTGGACCAGATCGTCGACCGAACGCTTGTTCCCGTGTTCCATGTAGATGACGTTGTACTTCTTGGAGGTGTCTTCCTGGTTGTAGCCGTATGGCAGATAGACATTGACATGCTTGTCGTAGACCGCATCATAGACCGAAGTCTGGTAGTCAATCTTGACCAATGACCCTTTCTTGTCCGAACTCGCCCCGAATTTCTTCGGGAACCCGGCATAGTAGGTTTCGTGCCCGTCGATCAGACCCGTAAAACGGACGACTTCCATGCCCTTGGCATCGAGTTCGACCGACGAAGATGAACTGGAAGTCACTTCTCCGGTCGCCTTTCCGCCGCAGGCGGTCAAAGTGAGGAGGGAGAGAGCAAAGACAACAGCTTTCTTGATGTTCATATTGTGCGTTTCCTTTCTTTATTTGGCCGTGCTCTGGAAGAAGCACTTGAGAGAGTTGTAGTAGTAGGTCGTGGCGTATTCGTCGTGATGTTCGAGCTTGCTGACGGCATAGAAGAGCCCCTTATCGTCCGGCTGGTTGGTCCAGTGGAAGTAGTCGGTCTTCTTGACCAGGAGATTGACGAAACTGGTCAAGCCGCGTTCTGCCGCTTCTTTCTTCCCTCCACCGCAGTAGACGAAGTACGGCAGTTCCGGATGCGCGTCGAGGACAGCCTTATGCTGTTCCCAGACGGCTTCTTCGCCTTTTTCCTTGGCTTCGGCCATCGACATGGTGCCGACCGAGGTCGCCGACATCGGCGAGTAGTACTGGAAATATTCGAAGTTCTGGATCATCATTGCCCAGGTGCAGCAGCTGCCGCGGGAGTAGCCGGTAAAGGCGCGGTGGCTTCGACTCGCCTTCAAGGCTGCATCTGAGTTTTCCGTAAGGTAGGTGTTGTAGTGGGTTTCGACCAGCGGAACAATGTCGTTGCGGACTTCCAGATAGAAGTTCGGCGGCAGTTCTTCCTGCTGAGTATCCCCGGCCGTGACGCGAAGCTCATCCATGTAGAACGTGGTGAAGACGACAATGGCCGGATCAATTCCTGCCTTGTCCGGATCAAAGAGATTGTCGAGTTCTCTCTGGAACTGCGTTTCTTCCCCGACGTGGACCAGATCGTCGACCGAACGCTTGTTCCCGTGTTCCATGTAGATGACGTTGTACTTCTTGGTCGTATCGTTCTGGTTGTAGCCATACGGAAGATAGACATTGACGTACTTGTTGAAGACGTGGTCTTCGCCGTAGACGGTTGTGACGTAGTCGAGCTTTTCCAGCGTCCCTTTCTTCTCGGATGTCTTGCCGTAATTCTTCGGGAACCCGGCGTAGTAGGTTTCCTTTCCTTCGACGACATCATCGAAACGCAGGACTTCCATGCCCTTGGCATCGAGTTCGACCGACGAAGATGAACTGGAAGTCACTTCTCCGGTCGCCTTTCCGCCGCAGGCGGTCAAAGTGAGGAGGGAGAGGGCAAAGACAAAAAGCTTCTTCAATTTCATTCTATGATCTCCTTTTTGAGAGGAATTTTTCTCACCTTCGGATAGCGATAAGTAACAAAAACCACTCTTGTGATTATAGTTTAAGTATTATGTAAGCCTTTTCATGTAAGGTTGTCGTAATTCAAGGAGTTCTGTTCGTAAGTCAAGAAAGCGGTAAAAGAAACGCAATCAAAAATAAAATTTGAAATCAAAAACTGGAAGAGTACTTCCATCAGCATCATGCCGGCAAAGCCGAACATCATCGACCAGAGGTCGTAATGTTCGATCCCTTTCTGATGGGCTCCCAGCTGAATGGTAAACGACAATTAACCGGAAACAAATAACGTCATAATGACACACGGACCGTCCCTCTCCTTTTCTTTATCTGCCCTTTTTGGTAAAATATTAGGGTCTGCGAAGGCTTTTCCGTCCGCGTTTTTTCCCTCTGAAAACAAGGAGAAAGACCAAGCGAAAAAACGAAACACCAGTGGCGAAATGAGGTATACGCGGCGGACTTAGGAACTTGTAAAGTCGGGAAATCTGACTTGGCAAAACCCTAGTATCTATCGGGAAAACCAAGAAACCTGCGGACGAACCTAGGGTGCGGACAAGAGAAAAATCCTAAATTTTCTCTCAAAATCCCTCCAAAAAC
>Ga0256406_1005294_pt1 | contig 13901 bp, 10 predicted proteins | sample RumenRJG_03DNA_FD_185986 | JGI IMG/M metagenome (GOLD analysis project Ga0256406, IMG submission 185986) | Bovine rumen microbial communities from Lethbridge, Alberta, Canada - RJG_03 | ecosystem: Host-associated > Mammals > Digestive system > Stomach > Rumen | place: Canada: Alberta | collected...
CAGGCCGCCTGCATGCCTCTTCGCCATCTCTTCCTCCGCCCTTCCGGATGCATCATCTCTGCATCCTCATTGTGCGGTTCGGAGGCGACAGGAATTCCTGCGGTTATGCCGGAGGTCCTCAGTCATTATCCACGATTCCTGTGTTCCTGTCTTGCCAAGACAATCTCAATGAGCCACGATGGGGCATGCCTATTTCCAGAATGTTTCGAGAGGAATGGATCTGTGCATACCTCTGCCTTCGAGATACTTGGCCCCATCATGGTCGGCCCTTCATCCTCCCATACAGCAGGCGCCCTGAGGATCGCGCTCGTCGCACGCTCCTTGGCACCCTCACCGGTCGTGCGTGCCGACATCGTCTGCTACAACTCGTTTGCCCGCACGCACAAGGGCCACGGCACCGACCAGGCGCTTGTCGCAGGCCTTCTGGGCATGCTTCCCGACGATGTCCGCGTCCGCGACTCGCTCGAGATTGCGCGCGATCGCAACCTCATGGTCTCCATCGTTGAGGGCCCCGACGGCGTGATGCCGCATCCGAACACGGCATCCATCTCGATGCTCTGCGCAAGCGGCTCCACGTTCGAGGTCACAGGAGAGTCCATCGGCGGCGGCCGCATCCGCATCTCCTCGATCAACGGCGTGCATGTCGAGATCACCGGCGACTACCCGACCCTTTTCGTCTCCCACTATGACAGGCCCGGCGTCCTCGCCGCGCTTACCGGTGCCCTCTCCTCGGCCTCGGTCAATATCGCGACGATGCGCACGTTTCGCCAGTCACGCGGAGGCCGTGCCTATACGGTCTTCGAGACGGACGAGCCGGTGCCCGAAGAGCTTGTGGATACCTGCCAGGAGCATCCTGACATCATCTTTGCCTCCTCGGTGAGCATCCCTGGAGCGAGCACGGTCTCCCCCGATACGGCGCTTGCCCTCGATTTCGCATCCGGGCGCGAACTGCAAGATCTCTGCTCCGCCCGCAATGCTTCCATAGCGGATATCATGCGCGCCCGCGAGGCAGAGCTTCTGGGGAGCCAGGAAGCTGCAGACAAAGAGATGGAGAAGGTCCTTGCCACGATGAAGGAGGAGACGCACGACACGATCGAGCACCCTGTGCGCTCGCTCGGCGGCTTCCTCTTCGGCCAGGCAGCCGAGGTGGCTGCCTCTTCCTCTGCCCTTCTCGGCTCTGCTCTCACGAAGGCGACGGCCTATGCTATGGCGGTGCTTGAACGGTCGAGCGCTATGGGCGTGATTGTCGCCGCGCCGACAGCAGGTGCTTCGGGCGTCGTGCCGGGAGCCGTCCTTGCCGCCGCAGAGGAGCTTGGGAGTTCCGAGCAAGACATGGCCTCCGCGCTCTGGACCTCTGCCGCAATCGGTGCCCTCATAGCAGAGGATGCCGGCGTCGCGGGCGCAGAAGGTGGCTGCCAAGCCGAGGTCGGCACCGCGAGCGCCATGGCAGCAGGAGCGCTCGCAGAGCTTCTCGGCGGCACGCCGGAAGAGGCGCTGGCTGCTGCCTCGATTGCGATAGGCAACCTTCTTGGCCTGGTCTGCGACCCGGTGCAGGGACTTGTCGAGTATCCCTGCCAGCTCAGGAATGCGATCGGTGTTGCCTCAGCCATGAGCGCAGCGCAGCTTGCACATGCCGGCATACGCCCTCCCCTTCCCTTCGACGAGGTCGTGGACGCAATGGCAAAGGTGGGGCATGCCCTGCCCGCAGAGCTCAGGGAGACAGCCTTGGGCGGCCTTGCCGCAGAGCCCTCTGCACACGCCGGCTGCACGGCCTGCGGGGCCTAGGACAGAAGCCCGCTGCCAGAGAAAGGAGGAAGGCGCCTGCCCCGATGCAGACGCCTTCCTTTTTCTGTCTCAGGCCATTCAGTGCCTGGACTTCTTGCCGGCACCATAGGCAATCTTGTTCCACCTCTGGTAGAGCGACTGCTCCTTCCTGCCCGAATGCAGGTTCAGAAGCGGGATTGCAAGGAAGATCGGGCCGATATAGGAGACGGCACGCCACATGATGAAGCCAGCGGTCGTCAGCGTGCCGAAGGTCGGCCCCAGGAAGATGTTCCAGGCCACATCGACGCCTCCCGTGCCACCCGGAAGCGGCACGGCCGCACCGACCATCTGGACAAGCGCGCAGAGCTCGATCGAGGCAATGGGATTCAGGTTGCAGCCGAAGGCATTGGCGACAAACCAGGGAATCAGATAGAGCAGCGTGAGCTGGATGTAGTTGATCACCAGCGTGACAAGGATGCCCTGGCGGCTGTTCGTGGCACGCCTGAAGGCATCAGAAAGCTCCCCCACCTCGTTGTTTACGAAATGATAGGCACGGCCATAGTCCTTGAGCCAGCCGCGCTTCGAGATCCATTTGACGGCAGCATTGCCGAAGCGCATGACCTGGTTCGGGAAATAGCAGACAGCAAGCTCGCCGAGAATCTTCAAGAGGCCAATGGCCCAGGCAATGAGGGCAAGGAAGATCAGGTTGCCGTACGATGCCTGGAATGCCACGAAGCCGACGAAGAGGATGACGGCACAGTAGCTCACGGATGCGATCTGCTGCGTGATGCCACGGGTCAGCTGCGTTGCCGTCGCCTCGCCGGCATCGAGGCCCGCGTTCGTGAGGCGCAGGATCTGCGCCGGGACCGAGCCCACCATAGCGGGCGTGAGGTTTCCGAAAAACGTGCCAGAGGCCTCGACGCTCATGAGGTCGCGGATGCCGACAGGAGAGTCGCGGTCGAGCCAGACTGCCACCGCATAGGCTGCGACGCCTGCGATGTAGTAGAGGACATAGCAGATGACAGCAGCAACGATCCAGCTTGTCTCGAGCTCATGGAGCGACGTCAGGAAGGTCTCCATCTGCCCTGTGACGATGAGGTCGAGGACATAGAAGAGGACGACACCTGCGAGGAACAGCATGCCCTTGAAGGCACGGCCCTTGTTCTCGGCAGAGTCCTTGCCAGGCTGCGACGCCGCCTGCGTCTTTCTGCTCTTTCCGAATGCCATATGACAAAGCCTTTCTGGCTAATGCTTCTTTCTCTGGGCGCTGCGCTTCTCCTGGGCAACGCGCCGCTTGATCGTGGTACCAGACATCGAGACGCCGGCGCTCCTGCCCCCGCCATGTGTGAGGTCCTGCCAGCGCTGGTAGATGCTTCTTGTCCTGTTCGTGGTCTTGAGGCTCAGGAGCGGTGCTGCCAAGATCGTGGGCGCGATGAACGTGACGAGGCGCCAGATCAGGTATCCTGCCGTCGCAGACGAACCGAAGAGGCCTCCATAGAACATGAAGAAGCCACCCTCAGCACCGCCGGTACCACCCGGAAGCGGCACAGCCGAGGAGACCATCTGCACCATGGAGCCAGCAGCCAGGCAGTCGAGGAAGTCCGCTTGAACACCGAAGGCATTGAGCACGAACCACGGAATCATGTAGAGGCTGGCAAGCTGTGCCATGGTCACGGCAAGCGTCAGGAGCATCGAGGGCCAGTCCTTTGCTGCCGTCTTGAAGGCATCGGAGAACTGCATGACCTGAACGTTCACGACCTCGGTCCAGTGGTCGACATCCTCCTGCTTCTTGAGGATTCCTACGCGCTTGCAGAAGCGGATAGCTGCCATGCCCGCACGCATAACGAAGCGGGGACAGAGGCAGATCACGAAGAGCGCGATGAGCTCGAGCATGTGCACGCCGAAGACGATGAGGTTCAAGATCACGATATCGCCGTAGGTCTCGAAGAAGAACTCGAGCTTGGCGGCAAGCATGATGGCAGCAAAGAGCACGACACCGAACTGGAACATGATGAAGCGGGTGAACTGGGTAGCAGAAGCTTCGCCCGGATCGAGTCCTGTCTTCGTGAGGCGCACGATCTGCGACGGGACCGATCCTGCCATCATCGGCGTGAGGTTCCCGAAGAAGACGCCCGATGCCTCGACGCTCATGAGGTCGCGGATGCCGACGGGAGAGTCATGGTCGATGAAGACAGCAATCACGTAGGCAAGGACGCCGAAGACGAAGTAGAAGCCATAGCAGAGGCAGGCAAGCCAGACCCAGTGCGTATCGACCGTCGAGAGCGCATCGAGGAACTGCACCATCTGTCCCGAGAAGACAAGATAGACGATATAGAGGGCAACGACACCAGCCAGGAAGAGCGCACCCTTGCGTGCACTTGCCTTCTGGTCCTCGTTTCCTTCTGCCTGGATATGTCCTGTCGAGACCTTGAGCTTCGGCTTCGAGGAATGATGTCCTGCGTGCCCGTGCGGAGCCGCCTTGGGCGCCGTGCCGGCAGAAGCCTTCGTGGCCGAGCCTGCCTTTGTGTCGTCAGCCTTGGCCATCCGCATCCCTTCTGCTCTGCATGTGCAACCTTCCGAATTCCGCCTTACTATCATACCCGGCACTGGACGCTCTGGCGGGGATGCATCCCGTCAGCGCCCATTCCCCATGGACAAAGCCCAATCCAGAAAGCTGGAGACGACTTGTGGCGAGATTGTGGTGGAAACGGTACATTGAGCCCAAATTTCTGCAATTTGGAGATTGTCGTTGCGCACCCCCATCCTCTGCGGTATAGTTCTTTCTCGCGCCGATGAAGCGCACGCACGACCTCTTGGGATATCGTCTAACGGTAGGACAGCGGATTCTGGTTCCGTCAATGGGAGTTCGATTCTCTCTATCCCAGCCATCTGGCCCGTTCGTCTAGCGGTTTAGGACGCCGCCCTCTCAAGGCGGAGATCAGCAGTTCGAATCTGCTACGGGCTACCAGATTTTCCTCGGCCACTTGCTGGCCTTACATATGGCCCGTTCGTCTAGCGGTTTAGGACGCCGCCCTCTCAAGGCGGAGATCAGCAGTTCGAATCTGCTACGGGCTACCAAATGAGATGCGCTCCGGTTTCCGGAGCGCTTTTCTTTTTGTCTTCTTCACTCTGTCCTCAATACAGGCCAGCCCGCCCATTTTCCGCCTGTGCCCATTTGAATCTGCGGGATGCCATCTCATTCTTCGTAGAGCCTCTCTGCATCCACGAAGGTCCACTCTGGACCAAGCGTCCCAGCAAAGCCCGCTGAAATCTGGTCCTTCGTGAACAGGCCGTAGCGAACCGTGTCGTAGCCCGATATGAGCTGTGCCCTCCGCACAAGCTCCTGCGTCGCTTTTCCCGCATCGAACGAATTCCACCACTTGCATTCTCCGGCGAAGAGCTCGCGGCGGCGCTTGCTGCCTGCCACGACATCGATATCGGTCTGTCCTTTCCTCACGGGATCTGCTCCCCACCAGCTTCCGAATCTGACAGGTCGAATCGGAAGCGCGCCCTTCTTGGCTTGAACGATTGTCCATTCAAGGCAGATCGTCTCGAACCAGTGCCCGACATAGGCAGGGATGTCATTTCCTTCGAAAAGCTCACGGGCCTCGAGCTCTCCGGCATCCATCTCGATTGCATCCATAGCCGGCCGCACGAACCGGTACCAGAATGCAAGTGCCGGTTCTGAGATCCAGTAGATTCCCTTCCGCGACCTCTCGCGCGACTCGCCGTATGGCTCCCTCTCCTCGAAGATCTTCATGGACTGAAGCGTCTCCAGGTACCTGCCGACAGAGCCTCGGTCTTCGCCGATCCTGTCTGCAATCTCCTGTGGCTTGTTGGCACCTGCAGCGATGGCATCAAGTACGGAGCTGTAGATTGCCGGTTCATGCAATTCCTGCCGAAGAAGCATCATCGGCTCTTCATAGAGCAGCCCTTCCTTTCTGAAGAACAGCCGCTCTGCATTTGCCTTCAGGCTCTCTGACGCATGTATCATTGAGAGGCAGTACGGCGTGCCGCCAAAGACCGCATAGAACTCGACAAGCTCAGTGCTGGAGAGCCCGGGGAGCATGAGCGCAGCATCCCGATACCCGAAAGGCCCGAGATGGATCTGGGCAGTCCGGCGGCCGAAAAGCGGATTCTTCTCCCCGAGGCTGTCTTCGTCTGTGTCTCCGAGCACCTTCTCTTCCATGAAGCCCTGATTCGAGCCTGTAAGGATAAGGAAGATGCCGGTCTCCGGAAAGAGCCGGTCGCAAGCAATCTGAAACGTGGAGATGAGGCTTGCATTGCGCTTTGCGGCATAGAGGAATTCATCGAAGACAAATACAAGATGCGTGTCTTTCGCCTGCTGGGCAATGAATGCAAGTGCAGCATCCAAATGTATCTTTGCTGTGAAGACAAGTGCAGGCTTGTCTCTGGCAAACTCTTTCGTGAGGGCAGTCTTGCCGACACGACGCCTGCCATAGAGGACGACCATCTGGAAGCCGCTCTAGGCATAGAGCCGCTCGAGCTCACCGAGCTCATGCTGGCGTCCGACAAACATGCAGCTTCATCTTTGCATAATCTTGATTAGCTTAATCTAGATTATGCTATTTGCATTCTTGCATGCGAATTCGTCGGGCTTCGGCAAGAAGTGTCTCGCACTCATTGGCAACATCGCCTGCAACGACATGAGAGAAGAGCGCATTCAGAATCTTGCCGAGCTCGGGTCCTGCCGGCATCTCGAGCTCATCCATAAGATCGGAGCCACCAACCGCAAGCTCCTGGACGCGCAGCGGCGCCTTTGCCTGTGCAAGTGCCCTGATATCGTTTCGCACCCCATCGATTGCTTTCAGCATCTCATGCGCATGGCATCTATCCAGCTCTTTGAGCGAGGCTTCAGTCAGAAGATGGGCCTGCATATAGGTCGCCACAGCGAGAGCGAGTGCTATGCCGCGATGGCTGCAGGCATGCTCTGCCGCCACCGCAAGCCCGTAGCTCTGCCGCCTTGTCCAGGAAGGCTCTTTCTCCATCTCCTCCAGCACTTGCGCCCCGAGCTTCAGGATGGCCGCTGCCTCCTGGGCCGTATCGACGCCTATTGCCATCCTCTTGAGCGCACGCTTCGTCCCCTTGGGGCCAGCCTCCGAAAAGAGCGCTGCCCACCTGAGCGATGAAGACGCTACGCCACCTGAAAGCTCCTCCACGGCAGCAAGGCATGCTGCCGTGCGCGCATACGAGACCTCATCAAGCTGCTCGAGCTCAGGCGCTGCGGCACGCATGACTTCTGGCTCTGCCATGAGCGCCCAGGAGGTCCTGCCTGAAGCAAGGATGCCAGCGATCTCCTGTCCGCGACGCTCCTGCGCAATCTCCTTGAGTCCGGATGCGCATGCCACAAGCGCCTTCTGCGTCTGGGGCTCTATCGCAAAGCCGAAGCGTGCTGCAAAACGCACCGCACGCAGGATCCTGAGCGCATCTTCGGAGAAGCGCCTCTTCGGGTCGCCGACGGCACGGATGAGGCCATGTGCAAGGTCTTCCCTTCCGCGGAAGGGATCGAGAAGGCCGCGCTCCGGATGCCATGCCATTGCATTGATCGTGAAGTCGCGGCGGGCAAGGTCCTCCCGGACATTGTCTACGAAGGTCACGGAGTCCGGGTGCCTCATGTCGGTATAAGTGCCCTCCGTACGGTAGGTCGTGCACTCTATCGGCTGGCCGCAGACGACAGCGGTCACGGTGCCATGCTTCGTTCCCGTCTCATGCACCTCGATGCCGGAGCCGCGCAAGACCCGCTCCGTCTCCTGCCAATGGGCCGATGTGGTGATGTCGACATCGTGGGCAGCGTCTCCCCGGAGGGCATCCCTCACCCAGCCGCCGACGATCCATGCTTCATATCCTGCATCCTCAAGGGCCGAAAGCACCCTTTCGGCATACTCCGGCAGAAGCTCCGGCGCGATTGCTGATGCGCTCTGATCCATGGATGGCCTTTCCTCGAAAGCTCGTTTTCCACAGTGTAGCTGCTGCGCATCCCCGCGAGACGTACGGCATGCCAACGCATACTCTGATATGCTTATATGCTGTAACAAATCAGAAAGGTGGAACTATGGACGAGATGCGCTCTGTCACGGCTGATGACATTGCAAATTCCCATGACAACTTCGTGAGCGACCGTGCGAACCTCATCGCGAAGAACGCCGTGAGCTCGAACGGCATCAGGCAAGCAGCAAGGACCCCCGAAGGCGTCGCTGCCAACACCATGACCTTCGATATCGAGGTCCAGCAGGGCGACCGCTGCAATCAGGAGCGCTCAGGCCGCTGCTGGATGTTCGCAAGCCTGAACACGATGCGCTACCGCACGATCAAGAAGTACAACCTCAAGACCTTCGAGCTCTCTCAGGCCTATCCCCTCTTCTGGGACAAGCTCGAGAAGTCGAACTGGTTCCTCGAGAACATCCTGGATACGCTCGACGAGCCGCTCTCGGGACGCCTCGTCTCCTATCTTCTCCAGGACCCGATCGGCGACGGCGGCCAGTGGGACATGTTCAAGTCCCTCGTGAAGAAGTACGGCGTCGTGCCGAAGGAGGCCATGCCCGAGACTGCCTGCTCCCGCAATACCCGCGAGATGGATTCCTACCTCACGCGCTATCTCCGCGGTGCTGCGAAGCGCCTGCGCGAGTCCTATGCAGCAGAGGTCTCCGCTGACGACCTGAGATCCATGAAGAAGGAGATGCTCGACGACGTCTATCACCTGCTCGTGACCTGCCTCGGCGAGCCGCCCAAGAGCTTCGAGGTACGTCTGCGCGACAAGGACGACAAGCTCGCCCTCACAGGCACCTTCACCCCGCAGGAGTTCTTCGCAACTGCTGTCGGCATGAACCTCGATGACTATATCTCCCTCATCAGCGCCCCGACAGCAGACAAGCCCTTCATGCACACCTATACGGTTGCCCGTCTCGGCAATGTCTTCGAGGACCACGGCGTCCGCTACCTGAACCTTCCGGCAGACGAGCTCAAGCGTGTCGCTATCGCCCAGCTCAAGGACGACCTGCCCGTGTGGTTCGGCTGCGACGTTGCCCAGAGCTACCTCCAGAAAGAGGGCATCATGGATACCCGTGCCCTCGATGTGGATACGCTCTTCGGCTTCCCGGTCGAGGGATGCATGACAAAGGCAGAGCGCCTCGACTACGGCGAGAGCCTCATGACGCATGCAATGGTGCTCGAGGGCGTCAATCTCGACGCTGACGGCAAGCCGACGCTCTGGAAGGTCGAGAACTCCTGGGGCAAGGACCATGGCCGCGACGGCTTCGACACCCTCTCCGACCCCTGGTTCGACGAGTATGTCTACCAGGTCGTCGTGGACAAGAAGTATCTGACGGATGAGGAGCGCGACATCTTCGACCACGAAGAGGCCACTGTCCTCGAGCCGTGGGATCCCATGGGCTCTCTCGCCCAGTGCTAGCTAGCCAATCTGCAGCCTCCCGCCCGGGGAGGCTGCTTTCGGACAAAAGGAGTGGTTTTACCTCTATGGGCAAAGCAATTGACCCTGACTGGGCCGCACAGGAAGCATCCGACTTCGCACAGAGCCGTGCAAACCGCATTGCACGCAATGCGGTGACGGCCACGAACGTGATGCAGGCAGCCCGCGATACATCGGCCATGCGCACCTACCATGACACGTACGGCATCTCCGTGCCGAAGACGGCCGAGATCACGAACCAGCGCCAGAGCGGCCGCTGCTGGATGTTCTCTGCCATGAACGTTGCCCGCCATGCCACGATGAAGTACCTCGATGTCGACACGTTCGAGTTCTCCCAGGCCTATGGCATGTTCTACGACAAGCTCGAGAAGGCAAATGCGATGCTCGAGCGCATCATCGCGACGAGGGACCTTCCCTTCGACTCCCGCGAGGTCTGCTACATCCTGGACGATGGCATGAGCGATGGCGGGTACTGGCCCTTCGCCATGAACCTCATCAAGAAATATGGCCTCGTCCCCAAGGACGCAATGCCCGAGACCGCCTGCTCCAAGAGCTCTTCCGAGATGGATGCCCAGCTCGAGCGCCTGCTCCACCGCGATGCAGGAATACTCCGCAAGGCAGCAGCAGATGGCGTCGACGAGGATCTGCTCCGTGCCCAGAAGGACGAGATGCTCGACGAGGTCTACCGCGTGCTTGCCATCTGCTTGGGCGAGCCGCCACAGCACTTCGACCTCGAGGTCAAGGTCGGCCCTGCCTGCCAGGCTGAGGAGTCCAAGATTTCTGAGGTCGCACCGACGCCGAAGGACCTCGGCGCCAAGGGCGAGGATGATGACAAGGCAGCGAAGCCTGTCAGGATCCTCCGCGATTTCGGCCTCACGCCGCTCGAGTTCGCTGCGCACTATGTGCCGTTCGATCCCGATGACTATGTGAACCTCGTCTCGATGCCGGGAGACACGAGGCCCTATGGCCACGTGTATCACCTGACGCTCACCGACTCCGTGATCGACGGCACGCCGATCCGTCTCCTCAATGTCGCTCCCGAGGTGCTCGATCAGGCTGCCATTGCAAGCCTCAAGGCCGGCATCCCCGTCTCCATGTCCTGCGATGTCATGCAGAACTTCCCGCGCCATATCGAGGACTTCAAGCATGTCCTCTCGCTCGACGGCGTCGATATGGACGGCCTGTTCGATGTCGACTTCGATATGGACCGTACCTCGATGCTCGATATGCGCGAGACGAGCCTCACGCATGCAATGACGTTCCAGGGAGTCGAGCTCAATGAGGACGGCACCCCGAAGGCCTGGAGGATCGAGAACTCCTGGGGCAAGGAGCAGGGCAAGGATGGCTACCTCATCGCGTCTGCCGGCTGGTTCCACCTCTACGGCGGCGAGGTCATCGTGAAGCGCGAGTTCGTGGACGATGAGACCTTGAAGATGTGGGACGAGCTTCCCGCAGAGGATGTCACGCCGTGGAGCGGCCTTGCTGCCGGCTTCGCGAAGAAGCGCCTCTAGGCACAGCACCCCATATAGGCACCGAGAGCCCTGGCATCTGCCGGGGCTCTTTTCAGTTGCAGGGAGTCCTGCGCTCCCCTTGCGCTACCATCGGATATGACTCATCTCACGGGAAAGGGAGCTCCATGATAGAGAATGTGGTCTTCGACCTCGGCGGCGTCCTCATGCACTTCGATCCGATCGGCTTCTCCCGCCTGTTCACGGACACGGAGGAGGATGCCGAGCTCATCTGCCAGGCGCTTTTCAAGAGCCTGAACTGGGCCTATCTCGATGCGGGCGCCATCTCAGAAGACGCTGCCCTCCTCATCGCGAAGTCGAAGCTGCCGGAGCGTCTCCATCCGAACGTCGAGCAGGCTCTGGCCGAGTGGGACCTCAAGCGCACGCCTATCCAGGAGACGAACGATCTTGCCGCGAAGATCAAGCAGGCGGGCTACGGCGTCTATATCCTCTCGAATGCCAGCGTCCGATTCCCCCGCATCGTCGAGCGCATCCCTTGCCATGATTCCATAGATGGATGGATGGCATCGGCGTTCGAGCATATCGTGAAGCCCGACCCTGAGATCTATCGCCGCTTCTGTGAGCGCTTCGATCTTGCACCTGAGTCCTGTGCCTTCACGGATGACAACCAGGACAACATCACGGGAGCCCTTGCAGCAGGCATGAGAGCCCATCTCTTCCGTGGTGCAGACGAGCTCGAGGATTGGCTCAGAGATGAAGGCCTGAAGCTTTAGAGAGCCTCAGAATTCGGCAAAGCGGGTCTTTAGGGCATGGGCCAGCTCCTCGCCCGCCGCAAGCTCCTTGAGCGCCGCCAAAAACGGCTCTTCCTCCCCGCTCCTGAACGCGAGCGTGAGCTGCACATCGGCCGAGAAGATGGAGTCGCTGACCTTGCCGCCGGCATCTTCTGCCATGCGCCGCACCCGCTCATAGGCGCTATAGGGAATCTCTGCCACGACAGGCGTCACGAGCGTCATCTCGATGATGGAGCCTGCAGCCCGAGCTGCCTCGACGGCTGCCTGGGCTGCTGCTGTATAGGCGCGCACAAGCCCGCCTGGTCCCAGCAGGGTCCCTCCGAAATAGCGGGTCGTTACGCAGCAGACATCCTTGAGGCCCGCCCCTTCAAGCACCTCGAGTGTCGGCATGCCAGCCGTCCTCGATGGCTCCCCATCGTCCGAGCAGCGCTTCCTGCCGTCTGCGAAGATCCAGGCAGGCACATGGTGGCGGGCATCGAAGTAGTGGGACTTGACTTCGGAAAGGAATTCCTGAGCCTCTGTCTCGGATGTGCAGGGGCGTATCTCCGCGATGAAGCGGCTCTTGCGGTCCGTGAACTCGCCTATGGCAGAAGTGCCTGCCTTGAGCGTCTGGTAGCTCTCCATCATGCTCCATCTCTAAAAAAGCAGGGCCCAGCAACTGCTTGGGCCCTGCCAACAATGCACTGCTTTGCAGCCTATTCTAGGCGTTCTCTTAGGCGTTCTTCTCGATCCAGCTGTTGGGATCTTTGCCCTCGGCCGCAAGACGGTCGGAGAGACGGCCCTTCGGGCTTGCAGACCAGATCGGAGCAGACGCCTTGGCCCAGCGCTCGGCTGCTGCCTTCGTCTTGCTCTCGAGCTCGTCGACATCCTCAGGATGCGTGTAGTCCGTGGACTTGGCACCCGTCTCGTGCACCATCTCGGAGAGGGCACCGGGGTTGTCGAGCAAGGGGCACGGCCTCAGCATGTTCGGGTTGAACGGCTGGTGTGCCTGGTAGCTCTTGAAGAGCGGGCTCTTGTAGCACTCGAGGAGCGTCTTCTCGCGGATGTTGGAGTCGGAGTAGTGGATGAAGGCGCAGGGCTCTGCGTCGCCGCCTGCGTTGATGTGGAAGTAGCGGCGGGCGCCTGCGATGCAGCCACCCGTGTACTCGCCGTCATTCCAGAAGTCTGCGAAGAAGATGGGCACATTCTTGCGCCAGTCGTCGCGCACCTTGTGATACATGCCCTCACGCTGCTCTGCCGTGGCGAGAAGCTCGACAGGAGAGCCCAGGCCGACCGGCATGTACGTGAAGATCCAGGCGAAGAGCACGCCCTTGTCGACGAGGAACTGGACGTATTCGTCAGAAGTGACGGAGTCATAGTTCTGGGACGTGTAGCAGATGGAGGCGCCGAACGGAAGCCTGCGCTCGCGGAGCAGGTCCATAGCACGGACGACCTTGTCGTAGGTGCCGGCGCCGCGGCGGGAGTCGGTTGCCTCGCGGTTGCCCTCGATCGAGAAGGCCGGCATGAAGTTCTTCACGCGCAGGATCTCGTCTGCGAACTCCTCGTCGACGAGCGTGCCGTTCGTGAAGGCGCTGAAGTAGCAGTCAGGGTGCTTCTCGCAGAGGCGGATAAGGTCCTTCTTGCGCAGTGTCGGCTCGCCACCCGTGAAGAGGTAGATGTAGGTGCCGAGCTCCACGCCCTGCGTGATGATGGAGTCAAGCTCATCGAACGTGAGGGACTTCTGCTTGGAGTCCGTGTAGTTCGCAGCCCAGCAGCCGTTGCAGTGGAGGTTGCAGGCCGTCGTCGGGTCCATGAGGATGGCCCAGGGGCAATTGCAGCCTTCCTTCTGGTTGATCTCGCGCTGGCGGTAGCCACCGAGCGTGACGGAGTTCACGAAGAAGTTCTGCACGAACGTGCGGGCGACTTCCTTGTCGACGTTGTCGATAACGTTCTGGACAAGACGGCGCCAGTTGTTGTCAGGATCCTTCATGAAGCCCATGACCATGTTGAACAGGCGCAGCTGCGCTGCATTGATGTTGTCGCCTGAGCCGGCGAACTTGTTGATCATGGACTCGACCTTTGGCAGATTGCCATCGAAGTCGTCATAGAGCATATCGAATGCCTGGTTAACGGCGATGCTGATGGCCTTCGCCTTGATGGTGTCGAGCAATGCCATACCCAATCTCCTTTATACGGCGTTCCCCATACAGAATGCGCACTATTGTACGCTTATCCGTAGCAATTCCTCCGTAGATGACGCATCCCGCCATACAGGCGGCATAAACGGCACCTCAGCACACTGAATTCTCGTAAAGGTTATTGCATTTGAATAGTCAACCAGAGTGCGGACGTTCGCGCTTCCTTGAGCTGCGGTAATGTGCATCGGTGAGCATCAGATGGCGAAGGACCCTTGCGGTCTTCGGCCACCTCTCGTCAGCCTGCTTGACCCGG
>Ga0256406_1005295_pt1 | contig 13897 bp, 14 predicted proteins | sample RumenRJG_03DNA_FD_185986 | JGI IMG/M metagenome (GOLD analysis project Ga0256406, IMG submission 185986) | Bovine rumen microbial communities from Lethbridge, Alberta, Canada - RJG_03 | ecosystem: Host-associated > Mammals > Digestive system > Stomach > Rumen | place: Canada: Alberta | collected...
GGAGCCGGGGCGAAGCGGAACTACCTGAAGCCCTTCACCAAAGCCCCGGGACCGGTGCCCTCGCTCACCATGGAGAAGGGCCTAGGCGCCCATAGGAATGTAATAATAATCCTCACCGAGTCACTCTCCTCGTACCAGAGCAAATTTTTCGGCGGGCTCTCTGACGGCACCCCGAGGATCGACAGGATCGCGGAGGAGTCACTTGCCTTCACCAACCACCACTCGAACGGCTACAACACCGCGGTCGCCACATTCACGGTCCTCACCGGCCTCCCCTACATCAACTCGGCGCGCGGCTACACCGACAAGGAATATCTTAAGAGCACCGTCATCAGGGACTTCAGGCGCGAGGGCTACTACACGACCATGATGTACTCCTCGAAGAGCATCGCCGGCATCGACACGCTCTATGCCAACGCGGGCTTCAATGAGCTGAGCAGCGGGCAGGATCCCTTCTACCGGAACAGCCGCCGCCTCACCTTCGACAGCGTGCCCGATCACGATCTCTTTGAGAACGCCCTCGCGAGAATCAAAAAGCGCATGAAGACCGGGAAGCCCTTCCTCACGCTCGTCATGACCGCGACCAACCACCCGCCGTTCCTCGTTCCGGACGATTCCAACGAGTACTCGTCGGAGAAGACCCTCGCCTACACTGACGACGAGATCGCGGACTTCATAGAGGAGCTCGAGAAGGAGGGATTCTTCAGAAACGGCATCGCGGTAATCACCGGAGACCACCGGATCATGCTCCCCATCGAGCATGAGGAGCTCGAGAAGTACGGCGAGGACGCGGTCACGAGGGTCCCGCTCATTATCAAAGGGGCAGGCATAGAGCAGGGCGTGATTGACCGCGACACTGCGCATGACTCCCTACGCCCGATCCTCGGCTACCTTGAGCTCAGCAGGTATCCCCTCTGCAGCTTCCAGCTCAACCCCTTCACCGACACGGAAAAGTCCGAGGACATCGTCTACCAGAAGATGGAACCCGCGGATGAGGTTATGATAGAGTCAGGGAAAAATATCTATACCTATCACCTTGAGGGCGATGGCTCGGAGTTCACCGGCGACACAGTGCCGGGGACGGAGAAGGCAAAGAGCCTTGCCGGGCTCATCTGGTACCTCAGGGAGGGAGCTCAGAAATGATCCGTCTTTCCGCACTTCTGATGCCGGCCGCACTATGCGCGGCAGCGTCGTTTGCGCTTCCGTCCGCTGCTGACACGGAGCTCCCGGTGCCTCACCGGGTGAACGCGCAGCTTGAAAGCTCGCTTGATCTCCTTGAGTCGCTCGCGAAGGACGGGGACAGCGGCGCTCAGCTCACGCTCGGACAGTACCTTTCCGGCACTGCGAAGACAGGCGCAGACTATGAGCGCGCGAGGAAGCTCCTGGAGTCAGCCGCAGCGCAGGGAAAGGGAGAGGCATACACAGAGCTCGCCCGCATGTACCTTGAGGGGCGCGGCGTGCAGAAGGACACCGGGAAGGCCGTGAGCCTCCTCGAGAGCGCCGCTGCGAAGAACGATCCTGAGGCGCTCTATACCATCGGAATGATGAGGATTGAGGGGAAGGTCCTTAAAAAGGATCCGGAGAGCGGCATCAGGAAGCTCGAGCGGGCCGGGAAGCTCGGCTCGGAGGATGCGTTCCTCGCGCTCGGCAGGATCTACGAGGAAGGGAAGGTCACCCGGAAGAACCCGGAGAAGGCCTTCGCGAACTACCTCAGCGCGTCCTACGGCGAGCGCCGCGACGCGCCCTACCATCTGGGGCTCCTCTATATCACGGGCACCGGCACGGAAAAGGACACGGATACCGGCTGCGGCTACCTTGAGGACGCGCTCGAGCACGGAAACCCCCTCGCTCTGGAGGCCCTCCGGAAATACTGCCCTCCTGAAGGCTCCCTCCAGGCCCCCGCGAAGAACGAGGGGAAAGCAAAGAGATGATCCTGAACCGCGCTGCTGCCGCCCTGCTCCTTGCCGCCCTTGCCGCCCTGCCCGCGTACGCTGAGGAGCCCCGGGATGCCGCGACGGCTCTCGCCGAGGGCACCCAGGAGGAGCCCTGCGCCGCGGAGACAGAAAGCGCCAAAAGGATCCAGTGTCTCCGGAAAAGGCATGACAGCAGCTCCCTTTACCTCCTTGGCATGGCCTTCCGCACGGGCGGCGGGGTGAAGGCAGATCAGGATCAGGCGCTCAGGCTCCTCAGGAAAGCCTCGAGGAAGGGAAGCGCCGCGGCCTCCCTGGAGCTCGCCCTCATCTACCGGGGCCCGCGGGAAAACGAGAAAGACGCCGGGGATCTCGCCCTCGGATACGCGGAAACGTCATGTGAGCAGCAGAGCCCTGACGGCTGCACGCTCTACGGCACCATGCTGATGGAGACCTCGCCTTCCGAGAACGCGGAGGAGGCCGCGGAAGCCTTCACCATGGCCTCCTCACGGGGCTCAGGGGAGGCCTTCCTCCACCTCGGCCGCATGACGCTCCTGGGGCTTGCCGGGGACGGGAAGATGACCGCGGAGGAGCTCTTCCTCGCCGCCGAGCGGAGGGGCATCACGGAGGCCTCCCTCCGCCTCGGCGAGATTTACCGGGACGGCCTCACCGTGCCCCAGAACTACCAGCTCGCCGCGGAGGAGTTCCGGAAGGCCGCGGAGAAGGGGAACGATGAGGCGATGAACGATCTGGCCGTCCTCTACACCTACGGCCTCGGGGTCGAGCAGAGCTACTCGAAGGCCCGCGAGCTCTACGAGAAGGCCGTGGGGCTCGGGAGCGCCGACGCGATGAACAACCTTGCCATGCTCTACCAGTACGGCTTCGGCGTCCGTAAAAGCTATCCGATGGCGGCAAGGCTCCTCGAGAGCGCGGCACGTCAGGGCAGCGCCCAGGCCTTCTACAACCTCGCGCTCATGCGCATCCGCGGGCAGAACTATGACCGCGACGAGGACCAGGCCTTTGACCTCATGAGCGAGGCGGCGAAGAGGAACCACCCGGAGGCGGCGTCAAACCTCGGCTGGATGTACTGGAACGGCGTCGGCACCCCGGTGAACAGGCGGCTCGGCTGCCGCTGGTGGGACAATGCGGTCATAGCGGGGAATGACACGGCTAGGGAGAACCTCACGCGCCTCTGCAGGGACGTTGATCTCTCCTCCTCCGCGAAGGGGAAAGCCCCGGAAAATAAAAGGGAGGCCTCGGGTTCCCCCGAGCCTCCCGCAAAGGGCGGGCAGGCGAAAGCCCGCTCCGCAGGGAAAGCGTCCGGATCAGGACGCTGAGGCCGCGAGCGCCTCGACGGCCGGGAGGATGGCGCTGCCGCCCTCAGGCACCGTCGCCGTAAGCACCGACTCGATGATGGTCGGCGCGTTGTAGAGGCCGATGCCTCCGCCGATGCCGATGGCGAAGGCCATGAGGCTCTGCCGCGCGACTCCGCTGATGATGCCGACCAGGATCATGGATCCCGCGACCACGCGCCCGAGCGTGCCCTGCGTCCAGTCCTTGATGGTTGTCCACACGTCCGAGAACTCGTCGCCGCCCGTTCCCGCGAAGGAATTCTCCGCAATGACGAGCGCCATAAGCCCCAGCATGAGGCATGTTTTTCTGTTGACTCTTTTCACTTTCTCTCCCCTCCGGGCATCAGCCACGCGCCGCCGCCCGTCCTGACCAGCAGGTATGTCGCAGGATGCCAGTCGCCGCTGCTGTCGGTGAATGGCGCGTAGTAAATCTTGAGCACCCCGGGTGATTCCGGCACCGGATCCGATGATCCGGCCGGGCCCTGAGCCACGGTGTCCCCCGGGACCTCCTCCCCGCCGGAGCCCAGGAGAACCTCCCTCGCGCTCCGGCAGGAGACGCCGCGGGGAAGCCCGGTGCAGCCGTACTCATCGTCCGCGAAGTCGAGGACCCCGCAGCCTGCAAGAGAGCATAACGGAGCGATGAGCATGGCCGCTCCCGCAAAGCGGAGTCTAATCACGGCTTTTCTCCTCCTCTCCTGCCCCGCGGAAGCGCCGGAGCGCCCTGAGCCTCATAAGCTCCGGATCGTCACTCTCGGTTTTCCTCAGGCGCGACGGCCTCCCGAAAAAGCGCCTGATGATGTTCCGGAGGCGCTCCATGGCGGAAGGCGCAGCCCTCCCTGCCCTCACGCGCCCCTCTCCGGAGCACTCACCGGAAGCGCGCTCCTCCTTCCTGCTTCCATCACCGGAAGGCGATGCGCCGCAGCCAGCAGTGCTCGCCTCCGCCGCTCCCTCCTCCGGAAAGGGGATCTCCGGATCATCGGGGACCGCATCATCCGAAGGCTCTGCGCAATCAGGTGCCGGAACGGCAGAGGGCCCTGCCCCGGCATCATCGCTCACAGGCGGCGTGTTCATGACGCCGTCCTCTGGGAAAACGATCTCAGGCTCACCGCCCTCCTCAGGGGATGTCTCCGCCGCCGGCGCCACGGGAGCGGCGGACTCTGTCTTCTTCCGCCTGACTCTCCCGGTCCTCGCAGCCTCCGCTGCCGCACCCTTCGCGGAGCGCGCGCGGGGCGTCCTCCTCCCCTTCACGGCGCCCTCCCCGGCCTTTGGCTCCTCCTCCGGCGCTGCCGCCCTCTCCTCATTCATCCCGTCACTCATTCCTTCCGTCTCTTCCATTCCTCTTCTCCTCTCTCTTGTCTGCACTCTGTCCTGTCACCACAATGTCAACCCTTCTCCCCGAGTCGACCTCGACTACCGGGAACATGTTCTCCGCGAGACCCAGGTAGAAGCTGCTCACGCTCGAGAGCGCCTTGCCCGCCCCTTTGAGGGACGCTGTCTCAAGGGACTCCGGGGAGAGCGCCCGCTGCCAGACCCTGCTGCCCGAAACATCGCCTACCTCGTAGGACACTACCGGCACCGACTCGAACGCGGATCCGATCCCCTCGAGGAACCCGGCGGCCATCGAGCGGGCGATGAGCCTCCCCTGCCTGGAGACAAGCCTTCCCCTCACTCCGGCCTTGCCGTCCTCCCCCGTGATGAAGCCCTCAAGCCTTGTCTCGCTCCAGCGCCCGTTCACCCGGCAGGTGAGCGTCTCGGTCCTGAGGTAGACCCTCTCCGACGACATGTCGCCATAGCCCGCCGCGATTACCGCGCAGTGCCTGACGTCCTTTCTCCTCTGCCCGGGGAGCGCGGCGTCCCGGTCAAGCTCGATAAGCACCGGATAGGGGGATCTCTTCGCCTCGTCGCCCGTCGGGGCGTCAAGGCCCGTTATGAACCGACCCGAAAGGAGCGTCCCCGTGGGAAGCCCCTGCGCTCGTCCTCCGCCGGATGAGGTTCGGATCGCGGAGCGCACCTGCCTTAAGGGTGCGGCGCTCACCCGGGGGAGAGCTCCTTCACTTTTCACGGGAGGCTGCTCCTTTACCGCGGCCCCATCCTGCGGCGCAGCCTCATCAGCATGCGCCGCCATGGCGCCCTTTGCCCCGCGGAGCTCCTCCCTGAGGCTCTCAAGCTCACCGCGGAGCTCCTCCATGCCGGCGCTCACCGCAGGGTCCGTGGAAACCGCAGGGAGAGCCTCCGTCCTCCTTTTCGCGAGCTCGGTCCGGAGATCGCGGATCTCCCGCTCCTGGCTCTGGATCCTCGCCGCGAGCGAGTCAAGGCCGAGCGATCTCGTGTCGCTGTCCGTGAGTATGTGGGTCACGTCAGACATGGCCTTCTCCTCATCCTCCTTCGCCTTCCTCTCCGCGGAGTTCCCCGCCATGATGAAGATGGCGCCGAAGATGGCTGCGGCGCCTATGGCAGTCACCGCGAAGCGGCCCTTTCCCTCCGCCGAGGGAAGATGAAGCCTGTCCCTAAGGCTCACTGCCGGCCTCCTTCCTTACGGTGTAGACCATGAATGATGAGCCCTTCCGGAGCCTTCCGGACGGCCAGACTCCGGCCGCCGCGAAGCCCGGGCAGGCGTAGGGGCTGAAGAACGCCGCGCGCTCCGTGAGGCTCCTCCCGAGCTCCGCCTGCAGGCGGTAGCCGCTCCTCTTAATGCTCCAGAGCGGACGGAACGAGAACCCCTCCGCATGGCAGCCGCTCTTCTGCGGCTTCTCCGCGCCCGGCCCTTTTCCGGAGAGCGCGTCAAGCATCAGTCCCCTTATGAGGGCGTCACGCCCCGCGGGAGCCCCATTTCCGGCGGAGCCCCCGGAGCCAGCGGAGCCCTCTGCATCCCCGAGCCTGATGTCGCGGGGCCCGGTGACCTTCGGGAAGAGGACGAGGCTCACCGACTCCTCCTCGCTCCCCTCCTCAGAGATGAAGAGGGAGACAGGCTCCATGCTCTTCGGTGCTATGTAGACCGCCCTTCCCTTCACCTTAGTCTCCGCGTCGGAGACGGTCGTGACCGAGGGCGAGTCAAAGGGCGTCAGGATCCGGTTGATCTCCCCCAGGGCTATGTCGCGCACGACGGTGCCGCGGGCAACATCGCGGGGTCCGAACGCGGGAGCAGCGCCTCCTTCCGCGCTCTCCTCCGGCGCAATTGCAGACTCAGCCGCCGCCCTCTCACCCTGCGGCTTCCTGAGCTGGTGGCTTCCTCCGCCGATAAGCGAGGAGGGGAGCGGCGGGAGCCCGTCAGCCGGCGCCGCGCAGGGCGCCATAAGCGCGGCAATCACCGCGTATAAAAGTGCCTTCCTCATCTTCCTGCCTCCTCCTCGCGCCTCTCAATCTCGCGGCTCAGCCGCTCCCTCTCCGCCTCCTCTGCCTCCTTCCGCCTGACCGATGACGCCCTCCGCTCCTCACGCGCTATCTCGTCAAGCGTCCTCGGCGAACCCTCATAGGTCTCAATCCAGGTGAGGTAGGGCTGGAAGTTCCTCATGCGGAAGCGGAACTCATAGGTCCTCTCGGTTCTCTCCGAGGCGCCGCCGGGCCCGGTCATGACCGATATCCCGTTCACAAAATACTTTCCGGTCCGCTCCTCGAACTTCGAGTACTTCGGGATGAAGGAGAGCGACACCCGGTCCTCGCTGATGCGCCTCACCTGCTCCGAGAGCGCGCTGATGACGCTCTGGTAGACCTCCGGCGCGAGGCGCGGACCCAGGGCATCCTTTATGTACCCGGAGGTCCCCGGGGTGACGTTCCCGAGGAGCCCCGCGAGGTAGTACGACCACGAGGAGAGGTAGGGCTCGTCGGCCTTCGAGGCGGAGAGCCTTGCCTCCCTCGTGAGCCCCTCGGGTACGATGACGACCGCCCGCCTGTCGCGGATTAGCGCGACGCCCTCCGCGATTGAGCAGAGGAGGAGCCCTGCGGTGAGCCCCATGAGGAGCCTTTCCCGCACCGCACTGCCGCGGGCCGCCGCGGCGTAGTCCCTGATCCTCATGACGGGAACCTCCTTATGAAGGGGCTCGGCACGGTGAAGGCCTTCGAGGGCATGATCCCGTACCAGTAGAGGAGGTGGAGAAAGTACCCGTCCGGGTGCCCGTTCCTGAACCTCCGGTAGACCCTGGTGAGAAGGAGGCCGCCTGCCGTGAAGAGGAAGGCGCTGCCGCTCACGACGCCGAAGACGAGCCCGATAAGGACGGGCATCATCTCGTCGGCCGGCCAGAGCAGAATAAGCGGCGGATCATCTATCGCCGCCGGTATCTCAACTGCGCTCATGTTTTTCTCCTGAAAATGAACAGCTCACATGATGGATACACCCGGGAAGCCGCTTCCCCGGAAATCCCGCCCCTGAGGAAGGCTTTTCGGGGTTTTTAAGCCACGCAGCCCTATGAAAAGTGTATATAAGCCCATAAAAACCGCATGCCTGCGGCATTTTCGTGAAAAACGCACATGTTTTTCAAAAAATATTTTATCCATACACTTGATCGGCAGCGCTTCCGGGAATAGAATCACTCGTACACACAAAACAGACGGTTTTCAGAAAAGAAATATGTATATATGCCACAAAACAGACAGCAGATAACAGAAAAGGCGCGCACGGGGGCGGGAGCTCTCCTCCTCCTCGCCTCGCTCATCCCCCCGGCCGCTGAGGCGGCGGGCCTCCCGGACTTCACGGGCGCAGGTGAGAGGCACGGGGTTGATCCCTGCCTCCTCATCGCGGTCTCCCTGAAGGAGAGCGGCCGGGTCCTCGGGGACGGCACGGCCGTGCCCTCCGAGCTTGCCATCCGCGCTGGCGGGAAGTCGTACTTCCCCCGGAGCAGGCGCGAGGCGGAGCGCATCCTCCGTGAGGTGAGGAGGCACGTGCCGGAGCGGGACATCGACGCCGGCATGATGCAGCTCAACCTCTACTGGCAGAAGGGGCGGGCCCGCGATCCGGCGCTCTTCCTCCGCGCGGAGACGGCGCTGGACGCCGCCGCGGAGATCCTCCGGGAAACCGCCATGTCGACGGACGATCCGGAGCTTCAGGCGGGACGCTACCACAGCTTCACCGAAAGCCTGGCGCGGCCCTACGGAAGGGAGGTGCTCCGGATGAGGAATGAGATCCGGAGGCTCCCGGGGTATGAGAGGATCTGCGCAGGAGGGCGCGCGGAGAGCAGGAAATACAGGAACACAGAAAGTGAAAGAACGGACGGGAAGAGAGGCGTCAGGGAAATAAAGGCATCAGGAGACTATGGAGCGGCAGGCACTGCCGCGCACGGCAGAGGGCCTCAGGGCGCGGTCAGGGAATGGCGCGGGGAGGCGCCGGGGCGCCCGGTGAGGCTCAGGACATATACGGGGCAGGGCCCCGCAGAAGAGTGAAACAGCAGGAAGAACAAGACAGAGGTGAATCAAATGGCAATTAGAATGAACACGGGCAGCAGGCTGCCTGCAGGAGGCAGGATCACGGGGAGAGACGGTGCGGAGTATCAGATCATGGCACCCGGGGAGCAGAATGACATCCGCCTGCTCAACGAGCTCTTCCTCTCCTGCGCGAGGGACGAGGCAAGGGATGATCCGGACACCGCGGCGCTCAGGCTCGGGCTTGACCGCGACACGGTAAGGCTCCTCTCGAGGATACCGCAGAGCGCGCTCAGGCGCATGGCCCTTCCTGACACGCTGATGTTCGCCCCGCGCTCCGCGGGCGCGTTCTCGGAGCTCCTCAGGACCAACAGCGTGGCAGACCGGCTCGCCTTCGAGATCCGCTGCCTGGAGGAGTGATGGCTGCAGCAGGGACAGACGAGGCGGAGCTCCTAGCAGCGGCAGACGCGCTCAGGCGCTGGTTCGCCGCCGGGCTCAAGCCCACCATCGCAAGGGCCTACATGCCGGAGCAGCTGCCCTACCGGAAAATCCTCCGGATCTACCATCTTTACGGGAGGAAGTGCGTCTCCGCCCAGGGGCAGATGCCGGTGCCCGCGAATATCCTCGAGAGCAGGATGGACGGCATTGAGGGAGCGGTGTTCCTCTCCGTCTACCGGAAGCTCGCGGGCCCCGAGCTCCCTCCGGGGCTCCCTGATCCGGACACCGTGATCCTCGCCCGGAGGCGCTACCTCGAGATCCGCCTCGCCGCGGGCCTTGACCGGTTCCGGGAGGGGAAGGAGCTTGATCTCACGGAGTGCTGGGTGCTCGCGAACGCCCTGCGCTGCGGCACGGTGCAGCTCCGGAGGTGCCGCCGCGGGCATACCTACGTCACGGCGGACATGCAGGCAAGGCCGCTCTGCTGCGACTTCTGCTCGATAAAGGAGAGCGGCAGGATCAACGGGCCCTACATCTCGGCTGACAGCGGGTACCTCCGGGAGATTGAGGAGGCGGAGAAGAGGCGCGCGGAGGAAGACGCGCTCCGGGAGAAAAGCCTTAAGGACGGGAGCTGAGGCTCCCGGGGACAGCAGGCAAAATGATGAGGGAAGGCTGAGGCCTTCCCTTTTTTTATAGGAAAGAGGCTCAGGCCTTCTCCGCGATGATGAGCGTGTGTCCGAGCCCGAGGCCGTCACGGGCGGATCTCACCCTGAAGCCAGCGGCAGCGAGGCACTCCATGAACTCACCTGAATTGAAGAAGCGGGAGACGCCGTTCGCGATGGCGGTGAAGTAGAGCGAGCACTCGTCAACGACAAGGGCCGCGGTGTCCCTCCTCTGCCTGTCCCCGAATATCTCGTTCACCGCGAGGACCGCTCCGTCCTCCATGGCCCCGCGCACGAGGCTCAGGATCTGAACGGCCTGCTCATTGCTGAAGCAGTCGAGGAACTGGCTCATCCACCAGACGTCAATGCCCCGGGGAAGGTCCGCGGGTGAGGACTTCAGGATGTCGCAGGGATTGAGCGCGATACGGTGCTCCATGCCGGCCGCGGCGATTCTCTCCTTCGCGGCGGCGCACTGCTCCGGGAGATCCGCGATGGTCACATGAACCTCCGGATCAAACGCGGCGGCCGCCAGCGCGAACTTCCCGGTGTTGCCGCCGACGTCGCAGACGCTCTTAAAGGAGGTCTCCTTCTTCAGGATCGGAAGCTCCTCCTCGAACACATGGTCCGAGTAGAAGTGATCGTAGTCAAACCAGCTCTTCCTCACGGGCTCCGGGAGCGTCTCAAGCAGGGGATAGATGGTGGAGGCGGTCTCCGAGAATGTCCTGAGGCCCGCGGGCTTCCCTGTTCTCAGGGACCCGGTGAGGGAGAGGAGCCCCTCCGCGCAGACATCGGCGGAGAAATTGAGGTTCACCTCCGTCATCCGGTCAGTCGCGAGGTAGAGCCCGGTCTTTGTGAGGCTCCAGCGGGCATCCGCATCATTCCCGTTCTCCTCCTCCCGGTACACCATGTCAGCGCGGTGCGCGGCGTCGATGAGGACCGATGCGGCATAGAAGGATACTCCCGCCTTGTCCGCGAGCTCCCTCTTCGTGAGGCCCGTGTCAGAGTCTGCGAGCAGGCGGAAGAAGCCGAGGTCGCGCATCGCCTTCGCCGCGGCGAAGATGAAGGGCGCGAGCGCTATGAAATTTGCCTTGTGAAGCGCCTCCGGGGCGCGCTCGTCATTGAAGTGCCTTACTGTCATCCCTGTCCTTCCTGTGAACTCCTGCCGGCCTCATCATTCCCTCCGGCAGCGAAGAGCTCAAGTATATCGCAGTCCCTGATCTTTCCCATGCTGCTCTCGGGGAAGCGCTCCACAAAGCGCCACGAGCGGGGGATCTCCAGGGGATCAAGCACGGACCTGAGGCTTTTCCGGAGCGCAATCTCAAACTTCCCTGCGCCAAGCGAGGAGAGGGAGTCCCGGCCTTTGTCCGTAAGGATCGCGGCGCACCCGATCTCCTCGCGTCCGCCGCGGATCAGCCTCACTGATCTTGACTCCCTTATCCACTCATGTCCCCTGAGGCAGGCGTCGACGTCATCAAGCGATATGAGGTTGTCCTCAATCTTCACCGCCCTGCCGGACCTCCCGCGGAGGGTGAAGCGCCCGTCCGGAGCCCCCTCCGCGAGATCGTCCGTGCGGAAGAGGTGCCCGCCCCTCGCGTAGGGGGACTGCACGCAGAGCGTGCCGTCACTTACCGTCGCGAAGTTCCCGGGAAGGGGCTTCCAGGCGCCGGAGCCGCCCAGTCCCGTCCTTGAGGCGAACGCACCGGTCTCGGTGCTCCCGTAAATCTCGGTAACCTGTGAGCCGAAGGCCTTCTGTGCAAGCTCCCCAGCGAACTCCGGGAGAAAGCCTCCCGCCGACATCACGGCGGCGGCCTCCGTCCGCCTCGTGCCGTCGAGGCGCTTGAGGAACGCGGGGGACGTCACGATGAAGGGAATGCCCGCCATCGCACTGAACTCCTCCTCGTAGACCGCGCACCTCACCGAGGCGGGGAGCAGCGTGAGGAGCGGCATCATCACCCGGAACGCGAGGCCGAAGGCATGGCGGCAGGGCACGGTGGCGCAGGCGAAGTCTGCGCGGGAGAGCGGCTCCGAGAGCAGGCGGAAGGCGGCCCTCGCCTCAAGGAAGAGATCCGAGAACGTATGGGTTACAAGCTTCGGCGCTCCGGTGGAGCCAGAGGTGAACATCATGTAGGGGGAGGTGTCGGAGACCGGCGGCATCGCGCCCCTCGGCTCGTACTCAGCCGCGAGCATGGCGATGCTGAAGGTGCCGTCCCTCCCTGATACGGCTCCGTCCTCCGCGAGGACCGCGTCAAAAAGCCTCGAGCACCTCGAAAGGTAGCCCTCTGAGACCGAGGCGGGGAGGACCGGTACGGTGCCGGCGGCGGCGCAGGCAAAGAAGGCGGTCTCAAAGAGCCAGGTGTCGTCAGTTACGATGGCGGCGCGGCTTATCCCGCGGGAGGAGAGAAAGGAGGCTAGCGCATGCACGTCGCGCCGGAGGTCCGAGAGCCTCTTCGCGCCGCCGCCCCTCAAATCCCTGGAAATCACCGCGCTGCCGTGCTCAGTCCCGCGGAGGAGAGCGTCAGCAGAGCTGAACATGAGAGATCTGTTAATTTTGCCACCCCGCCATGATGAAACACAGCGGGATTATACAGCACCCGGAAAACAGGCATGATCACCCTGAGGTGTTAAGGGAAGGACAATGACAGGAATGACCCGGCAGGTCCGTCAGCGCTGTACTGGGTTTACGGGGCAGGCATGTGCAGCCGCAGCCAGTCTGACGGCTGTCGGGCCGCATTGGAAAAACGGACAGAAATGCCCGGAATCATGTTGGAAAAACGGACAAAATCGCCTGAAATCATGTTGGAAAAACGGACAAAACAGCATAAAATCATGTTGGAAAAACGGACAAAACAACGCAAGACAATATAAAGAAAACCTGCATGCCAATGATTTACCGCAAAATTGACTCCTACCTGGAGTACTTTTACAGGGAGACCAAAATGGCCCTGCTTCTGGACGGGGCCCGCCAGGTCGGCAAGACCACATCCATACGCCATTTCGGGGCGACGCATTTCAAAAGCTTCATAGAGATCAATTTTGTCAGAACACCTGAGGCCGCAGGGCTCTTCCGCAGCGCGGCCGGCGCTGATGAGATCATCACAAGGCTCTCTGCCTTTGCCAGAAGGCCGTTAATCCCAGGGCAGACTCTGGTGTTCTTTGACGAGGTTCAGAAATGCCCGGAGATCGTCACTGCCATCAAGTTCCTGGTGGAGGAAGGCAGCTACCGCTACATTCTGAGCGGCTCGCTTCTGGGGACAGAGCTCAGGGGGCTAAGCTCTGCTCCTGTCGGCTTTATGGGCATCAGGAGGATGTATCCTCTCGATTTGGAGGAGTTCCTGCGGGCCCTTGGCGTACAGGACAGGGTATTCAGCGCACTGCGCGAGTCGTTTGAGGAAGGAAGGCCCGCTGACAGCGTCATACACGGGAGGCTCATGCAGCTTTTCCGGCTGTATCTCCTGGTCGGCGGCATGCCGGCCGCGGTTGCCAGGTACCTGGAGCACAACAATCTGCAGGAGGTCCTTACTGTCCAGAAATCCATCATAGAGCTATATAAGCTGGATATCTCGCAGTACGACCCGGACAGGAAACTCTATATTGACGAGATATTCAGCCTGATCCCGTCAGAGCTCAACGCGAAAAACAAACGGTTCATACTGAAGCACCTCAATGAGAACTTCAAGTTCAGCCGCTTCCGGGACAGCTTTCTCTGGCTCTCTGCCGCGGGCGTGGCACTTCCGGTGTACAACTCCGAGGAGCCTGTGGCTCCGCTAATCCTGTCAAAGTCCCGCAACCTTTTCAAGCTCTTTGAGAATGATGTGGGGCTGCTTGCCTCAGAGTACGCTGACGGGCTGCAGCTCAGGGTGCTGAACAATGATCCCGGCATAAACTTCGGCGGGATCTTCGAGAATTTCACTGCACAGGAGCTTTCTGCCCATGGGTTTGAGCTCTACTACTTCAACAGCAAGAAGCAGGGCGAGCTGGATTTTGTCATTGAGGAGGACGGAAGCGCTGTGCCTATAGAGGTCAAGTCTGGCAAGGATTATGTCCGCCATAACGCGCTGACCAATGTGCTTGAGAATAAGGATTACGATATCCGCAGGGCGTATGTGCTCTGCAATGACAATGTTCAGAAATCAGGCCGGATCACCTGCCTGCCCATGTACATGACCATGTTCATCAGGAATGACAG
>Ga0256406_1005297_pt1 | contig 13893 bp, 15 predicted proteins | sample RumenRJG_03DNA_FD_185986 | JGI IMG/M metagenome (GOLD analysis project Ga0256406, IMG submission 185986) | Bovine rumen microbial communities from Lethbridge, Alberta, Canada - RJG_03 | ecosystem: Host-associated > Mammals > Digestive system > Stomach > Rumen | place: Canada: Alberta | collected...
CATGCCCACCAAGGGCAGGCGTTTCAAGGCGTTACCCTATCATTCCACCTGTCAAACTATCAGTTCTCTACCCAACGGCAAGCGTCGGGTATGCGCCAGCTTCTAACCACTGGCGAGCGTGTCACACAGTCCCAGAAGGGGTCCCCGCCTTTCGCGTCTTTGGGTCTGGTATTATTCATCATGTTGGTGACCAGCTTGATGATGTCATTGTCCGAGCGGATATAGGCGAAGGGATTATAACCGTCCGAGTCGTCCATATCGACAAGATTGAAGGAAACGATACGGTAACCTTCCATCTCAAGACTGTTGGCAAATGCTCTCCGGAGTTCGGATTTCGGATCTGTGATCACCAGAGAGCTTCGAGCCCCGGCCAGAATGTTGGGCATAATAAGCCGGAAGCTTTTTCCTGCGCCGGAACCGCCGATGATGATGACGTTGTTATTCAGCCCTGTCCTGTGGGTATCCAGGCTGATCCGCAGGTTCTGGGACAAAATCTTGTTATTAGCCGGATCCGGGTCCGCCAGCTTTCTGTTTACCTCTTTGCAGGTGCCGAAGCTGGCTGTCCCGTACTCTGTTCCCGGCTTCACATCCCGGTCCATCGAGGTCACTCTTAGGAAAATGACAAACCAGATGATTCCGCAGATCAGGATGGCTTTCCATGTCCACGGAGTGACCCGCAGCGGAAATGAGTGAAGCAGATAGTGAAACAAAAGCGGTTTCAGATTATCCAGCGTAACCTCATTTCCGTACATGAGCCCGATACAGTAGCCGAGATAAACTGCCACCGGAAGAAAGCAGAGAAAGAAGATCACGTTCAGTTTCCGTTTGGGATTCTGCATGTCTCTCATCCTCCTTTCTCACAGCTTCTTCTCAAAGGGCGACGGCTCCTGCTTTGCACCACTGTTCAGCAGGCTGCTCAGACTCTCCAGGGCACTGGTCGGTCCTTCAAGGCCTCCTCTACCCTCTCCGGGCGTCAGCTCGCGATTCTGATCACGACTCTGATCACGGGTCATCTCTCTGGACCCGACCGTCGTCTGGCCGGAATTTCTGTTCAAAGCCGCCTCCTTCACCAGCCCGATTACGACCGGTCCAGCCAGTGTCCGGAAGGTCGCCGTCTGCAGGTTCGTCACCGTGTATGCCCTGTCACGAAACAATGCCGCACCAAGGCTCTTCTCACTCTGGCCCTTGCCTGGGAGTACTGCATCCTTTACCGGAATAAATACCGTCTGATTCTGGTCGATCCGGTACTCTGCAAAGTTTTCCCTCACCTCGACCGGCGGTCCGCTGATCCACTGGTACTGCTGCTGAAGTCCCTGACAGTCAAGATCACGGATGCGGACACGCACATCTCCGAATGCTTCCTTCAGATCCGCCACCTGCTGCTCCGGGGTGCCCATGTCTCTGGAATACCAGGCTGTTTTTTCTGAAGACTTCTCCCGTTTTCCGGTAAACGGGTCCGGCACCGACCGTGAAAGATCCTGTGTTTCAGGCGTTGGCTCACCATTCCTGTTAAAAGCTGTCGAGAGATAATCCTTCTCGCTGAGCATTCCCAGATAAATGTCCTTAAAAGGCCCCATCGCATGATCGATCAGAAGCGCTCTCACCTTCGGTGCGTCTGAAACAGCAATGGCGTACTGGGTACGGCCATCACCACCGCACAGATCCGGCATCTTCGCAAACAGGATTCCATGCTGCTTCATTTCCTTCTGGATCTTCTTCAGCTCCTTTTTGTCCTCACTCCCGACGTTCACGTACATCATGTCATCGCCCTTGATCGCCCGCAGCCTGCCAAGACGGGCCTTCCCCTTCCATTTCGAAAGACGGATCGTATGGATCAGCTTCGCAAACTGGATTGCCGCTTTCAGACTGATTTTCCCGAGAAGGTAAATTGCCTTGCCTGCCACGACCACGATCTGGGTAGCATCCGCGACTTCACTCATCTATATCCCTCCTTTCCGGAGCTACATCTCCATTTTTTACAGCCTCCTGCCGTCCGGGATTGGCTCCTCCGGGACTCCGCCAAAATCTTTCTCCTTCTCCAGTTTCTTGTCCTCATAGGCTTTGACGATCATCTCCGTCATAGCCTTCCGAATTCCCGGTGAGACTGGACCCGCAATGTTCTGATAGCGGTCCCCATTTTTCTCATAAGGGTAAGATACTTTCAATTCCCCATCCTTCTCAAAGATACGGACCCCGTCGATTTTCACGAGACCAGCATAACTCACCGTAGCGTAGGCTCTGGTCTCGTCCTTTTCATAAAGTCTTATATCGACTGTCAGGTCGAGCGGTTCCTTTTCAACCTTCATCTGCGCAACCACACTCTTATTGACCGTATCTGTGATTGCTTTGCGAAGATCCTTGTCCTTAATCATGACGACCGGCTCCCACTTGTCTCCCTTCAGTTTTTCCGGAAATGAAACAAAGGAATAAGTCTTGCCGTCCTTGTCTGCCTGGATAACCTTCACGTTGTGGATCACGATCTTCTCATCGAGATATACGTCCCCGGATGCAAGGATCTTATCTGAAAAAATCGGTTTCATTTCTGCCCTGATATTCATCTGCCTGCCTCCTTCTTTTCAGCTCCGGTCCCGGAGCATGCCTTTGCTGCTTCGTTTGCTGCTTTCTTCTGCGTATCTCCGGGAACCTTTTCCGGAATCCCGCCCTTCTTCAGCGCATATGCGATCTGCTCCTGAGTAATTTCGTAGAAGTATGTCTTTCCCTTCATCTCTGAAAGTGTCCTGTCGAGAACCGTACTCATCTTCTTCAGCCAAAATGCCCGGTCCCGCTCCTGTTTTGCGCGGATCTGCTTCATCCTGCGGTTTTTCCTGTCCTCTAGTACCTGGCGTTTCTCCTTGGCCTTGCGGATCTCTTCCTCGATCCGCTTCAGTTCTTCATCCATGCAGGCACCTCCTTACCAGCCCCAGATAAAGTTCATCATGCTGGTGATGAATACCTCTCTGGAATAGATCATCAGTCTTCTTCTGCAGCTTCTTGCCTGCTTCTCCGTAAGTCCGTTCATCAAATTTTCTCCTCTCTTTTCAATACATAAACACTCGCCGCGAACGCTGTAGCAGTACTTTACATCTCGCCTCCTGTCTCCCAAAAATGCCACCAAGTCACTTATGGACCTGATGGCAATGACGTAAACAATGTAACGTCCGGAGACCTGGTCTCTGCACCCTCAGCGGATGACGTTCGGGTCGAGTTCCTGCTCCTTCTCAGGGGTTTTCTCCTTATTCAGTTCCGGTGCCCCCGGGCAGAGAAGGATCTTCCGATCCGGATCATAAACATGAGCGAAGTCGGAGAGCTGATCTTCCGGGTCGACCTGCATCTCGTTGATCGAGCTGACCATTTCATCCAATGCTTCGATCGATGCCCCCAACGTCTTGGGAAGCACCATCACCTCATGAATAGAAGAAGGCAGGATGAAGAATCCTTCCGGCATCTTCTTCGAGATCTGTTCCATGACCTCAGGAATGAAGACAGCTGCCGCGCCATGGACCATGGACTGTGTCGTCAGGACAAGGAGCGGGATTTCATCCGAGAGTGACCTGCCTTCCTCGTACTCTTCTTCATAGTCCTCATCGTAATCATCGTCACGGTCATCCTCGTAGTCTTCCTGACGGTCTGGCTCGGGGTCATCCTCCCACCAGTTGCGTTCCGCTTCTTTCCGGTCTGCTGCATTCCGATCATCGGAAGGTTCCCGTGCAGATGAGACAGGCTCGTTGAGCAGGTTCGTGCGCTCAAGCTTTTCCTTCTGTTCCGGTCTCGGTCTCCCAGTCGTCGTAAAGCTCCCAAACACATCAGACATCCTGTTGAGAGTCGGCTTGTCATTTTTGAGTGTGTTCTCCACAGCTGTATCAAAAAGCTGTTTCTCATTTACACCGAACATCTCCATCATGCTGTTCGTTACCAGGATGCTGCCATCCGCCCCTCCCGGACCGGCAAGATAGATCCGGTAAGTGCAGGCGATATCGCCCATCTCCCTGTGCGGAACAGTCTCCAGAAGCTTTTCATTTCTGGTAAGGCCGATCGCACTGAGGTGGACCTTATCCTTCACAGCCTTCCAGTCGCCCAGGTCTTGAAAGTCAGATGTGCCGATCGGATTGAGCCGGAGATTCTCAAGAGCATCGGCACCCTGACGGGCAATGTTCTCCAGCGCACCTCCCATCGTCATACTGCCGCCCGACACGGAGCGATAGAAATCATTCAGGTAGATGACCGGGCCGATATAGGATCCCGGCATCGTAAGGGTCAGACCGACCATATCTCCAAGGTTCACCTTCCGGTTGGTCTGAAGGCGCAGCTTCGCTTCCTGAAACTGAGGCGGTAGATAGTGGACGACATTCCTCTCAACCGCGTTGCAAAAATCTTCGAAATTCATCATCAGATACTCCTCCTTGTAAATGTTCCCCGCGTGCGAAATGCTGCTTCCTGCAGTCTGCTTCGCACGTCAGGTCAAAATAAAAGCCCCGGCACTCCTGCCGCGGCTTCTTCATAAGGTATGTTCCGGCTGCCGGTCCGCAGCCCGCTCCAGTTCCCGCCAGTCTCTGTCAGGGAATTCCATGACGCCCCGGTCCCTGAGACTGGTGTATGCTCTCTCCCTTGTCCCGATGATAAGGTGGTCCAGCACTTCGATTCCCAGGATCTTTCCGGCGCTGACCATCCGCTCTGTCAGGTCAATGTCCTCCCTGGATGGTTCCAGTTCTCCGCTTGGATGATTATGGATCAGCAGGACCGACGAAGCATTCGACAGGATCGAGGACTTGAAAACTTCCCGCGGATGGACAACGGCATAGTTCAGCGTCCCGACACTGCAGATATCCAGGTTGATGACCTGCAGATGACAGGTCATGTTCAGGATCATGAAAACCTCCCGGTCCAGGTCGCCGAATTCTCTTGTGATCAGGTCGACGGCTTCTTCCGGAGTGGAGACTGGCGTCGGAGAGACCAGTCTCCGGTCTGGGATCATTCGGATGCGGACCAGGTCAAGTCCTCTGTTTGTCTCGTCCATCGAAATACACCTCCATCATCACGCCGTCCGGCATAGCCCTTACGAGCTCTGTGATAAAAAATGAATCCACACAGGGGATAGGGACTGCATCGGGACTTTCCTCTGACCAGAAATGTCTGGCGGCGGTCTGCATCTTTCCGTTTTTCTTCTCCTCGTCCATTACTCACCTCTTCATATAAGAAAGCATCACCTGCATGTTTCCTAGAGAGATCTTCGGATCACAGAGTTCTTTCAGACCGGAAAGGGGGATGCCTGCCCTGTCAGCTTCCTGGATCAAGGCAATCTGCTGATCACTGTAGCGGCGGTCACAATAGACCTTCTCAAGAAATTTCTTTCTGCGCCTCTGACCCCATCCACAGAATCCTGAAGAAGTTTCTCCCTTTCCAGAAGCGGATGCATGGGTCGTCTTTTTCTCCGATGCTCCTACTCTGGAGGCGTTGGACGGATTTTGATTCGACGCCCCTGCTCCAGATGTACTGGGCGGATTCTGATCCAGGGCTCCTGCTCCGGATGCTGCAATCGAGTCTTTATCAAGGCCTTCCACTCCGGATGCTCCCACTTCAACTGCCGCTCCTGAAGCATTGTCCGTTACCCGGTCTCCTGCAGCGATCATGCTTCCTTCAACCGCTCTATCCTTAAATGCCTGAAGCTGCTGTCTGAGAGATTCATTTTCTTCAGTCAGCTTTTCGACACGCACATTCAGCTTGAGTACTTTCCTGCCTGAGAGATCAAGCTGGGTCCTGAGCTGATGGATCTCTTCCATGCGTTCGTCAGCTTTCTGCTGAGCTTCCAGATAGCTGTCCCGCAGCCTGTTTTTCTCTTTCTCCGCTGCTTCGCTCTCCAGCTTCGAGATCTGCATCCGGTACTGATCCATCCGGTCCATCACGGAGCTGGAAAACTCCGTCTGCGAACGGATGAGTTTCTCCTGAGTCTGGTTCTGCGTTTTCACAAGTTCCGTCAGAAGCTGCATGCCCCGGCTGACCATGACGAAGTCCTGCGCCGGTGGTCTCTCCGGATATGCGGTATCGGTTTTTTCCGAATCAGAAGAATTCTCCCGTTCCGTTTCAGCCGAATCCGATACCTGCGTCCCCGGCATTGCCCCAACATCTTCAGCCACGGTTGCTGGATTCGCTGCTTCCGCCTGTTCCGGATTCTGGTTCTTCGGCGGACGGCCCCTTCCTCTTTTGACCGGACCGGCGATCTGCTCCTCCTGTTTCCTGCCCTCATCAGAAACCGTTTCCTCCGATGTTACGGAATCTGCGGCCTGTACACTTTCTTCCGCTTCAAAACTGATCTCTCCAATTTCCTTCTCGTTCATCTGATGACCTCCTCTTTCTCATTCTCGACTTTCTCCTCTGACCTTGCCGGAGCCTCCCTCTCCGGAACCTTCTCCCTGTTCTCCGTTTTTCTGCTTTTTATGGTTCTGTCTGTATCCTGATCAGAAATGCTCTCCTTCGCCATTTCCATCAGCTGTCGGTCGATTCCGGCAAGGAGACGCTCCCTGCTCTTAAGCGTCCGGATCTGCTCCAGGCACCTTGACTTCTGCGCTTCAAGATCTGCCTCATAAGCCATTGCCCGCTCGATCGGCATTGTCCTTTCGATTTCCTTCTTCAGACGCAGAAGCTCGGATTCCTCTTCCGGACTCCGACCCGCCTTTTCCTTCAGTTCTTTCAACCTTCGGACATTCCTGTTGATGCTGCTTCGGTAAATCCTGGTCCTGACAGATGAGAGTTCCGACTGGACGGCTTTCCGCTCAATTCCAGACGCTTCCCATCTCTGCCGCAGTTCCTCCTCCGAACGGATATCTTCCCGGATCAGAAACTGCAGATTATCGGACAGCTCCTCCAGCTGCAGCACAGCCGACCGGCTCCCTCTTCTTGCCCTGGGACCGGGTTTTCGGATCAGGCAGGTGTTTCTCCAACTCCGGTAAAATCTTCTCTGGAAAGGAGTCATCTTCCATTCCCCTGATCTGCCCTTCTTAAGAAAAAGGAGGCGGCGGACCGTCTCCATATCTCCATACCTTCGATAGTCTTCAGGATCGACCGGGTGACTTCGCACAAATTCGATCCGCTCCTGGATCTCCTCTTTCGAATATCCCCTGCCAAGGCGAAGAGTCCGGACCGCGCGTTCCCTTCCCTCCGGTTTCAGGGACAGATACTTTCCGTCCCGGACGGTGTAGCCCAGGGATTCCAGATATTTCAGAAATGATCCATACGAGGGGCTTCTCATGATTGCCTCGTCAATATCGTCCCTTATGAGATCAAACCAGTTGTGGATGTAAGGGTGCTCTGCCTGCTGTTTTCCCGTTTCCCAGTTATCCCGCGTATCCGGACCACCCTGCTTCTCTTTCCGTCTTTCTCTTCTCCGGGTCCATTCGCCATGGTCGACTGATGTCCTTGCCTCACCATATTCAAGCGGCGACAGCCCGTACTTCTGGCAGACCCGATCGGAAATCGGCTGGATCCGTTTCTTCCAGTCTCCCTTCGGCGAATGGTACTTGACCCCGTCGTCAACCGCGACCGAATCAAAGACGATGTGCACGTGCATATGGTCCTTGTCCGTGTGGACCGCATAGGTGAAGTAATATCTGCCGCCCAGAAGATCCTGGGTAAAGTCCTCCGCAACCAGAGCGGCCGTTTTCGCATCAACCCTGCAGTCAGGCGGAAATGAGATCACGTAGTGAAAGCCGGCGCTTCCTCCAGGTTTGTTCCAGTAGTCCTTGTTGCGTTTCATGACCGCATAGGCATGATCCGGACTGGTTCCCGCATTTCCCCCGATCAGGGCCGCCTTGTCCGGATTACAGATATAGCGAAGCGCAGCTTTCAGCCCTCCGGAAGGGTCCCCCGACTTTCTCTCCTTAATCCGGAGCAGTTTCGTGACTGTCACTTTCGTATGCCCTCATGATTTCCCGGAAGATCCTGCTACAGGTTTCCTCCAGCTCCTCCTGTCTCTCCCGGAGATTTCGCATTTCGTAACTGCTGACATATCCGGATGCGTTAGCCACGCGGGCGATCTGATTGATGTTCGTGCCGATCTTGGTGATGCTGTAGTCGAGCCGGTGAAGGCTGTCTTTGACCTCAGCCGGAAGCTCGGGCATTTTCGACCCGAAGACCTTGCTGCGGATAAATGCGGCCTGGCTCATCTTCGACTTCCAGGCGGCATCCTTCAGCACCTCCTGTTCTTTGTCCGTGAGCCTTAAAGTGATCCTGTTGGTCCGGCAGCCCTCAGGCTCCGGATAATAAATTCCGAATATCGTCATGATTTTTTCCTCCGTATTTTTTTGATTTTTCCGCAGAAAATTCCAGAAAAATAATGAGTGGATGAGCAAGATACGCCTTTGGCAGACATCCGGAAGATCAGGGGAATTTCCCCTGGCCCCTCAGAAAAATAAAAAAATTCATGAAAAATCACCTCCTCTTCCCCCCTAGAAGACTGCAAAGCTCCGTTTCTGTCATTTCATGGAGAGGAAGGTTCCGGATTGAGAGAAGCTGCATCAGGCTTTGGGACGGGGCAATAAAAAAGATCCATCCGGCGCTAAGACCGAGGACCTTACAGTTTTTCATTGCCCGCCTTTTCATCTTCAGTGACTTCCGGTCCCTTGCATCTCCATTTTTCATCTTCAGCGCATAGACCTGCTCACCTCCCAATTCCTTCGTGCTTTTGAAAACAGCTCTCAGGATCTTCAGCCTCCTCAACTCGGAAACGGGATTCGAAGTGAGGATCTCGCTAAATCCGTCACAAGTCAGAATTACCACCGCTTCCATGAGACCTCCCATTTTTCATGTCCGCCAAAGGGATATCCTTACTGAACTTCAATCCAATCCATCGATTTATGAAAATGTGTAACTGCCGCTGCTCTTGCTGTAGACTACGGTAAGATTCGATCCGTCGGAAAGTTTCAGCTGGATGGTCGCCTGCCTTGTCCCGGCATCGATTGAGTAATCCGTCACCTCGGCGCTTGTGACATTCTTTCTGCCATGACTGAAAAGATAGTCATAAAGGCTGTACTGGAAGACATAACGGTTGTCCATGTAGTTGAGCAGTTCCTCCGGGACGGAGCTGATTGAAATATTCCTTGCGTCATAGCCGTCTTCCTGTTCCGGCCGTTCCTGACTCTGAGGCTGGTTCTGCGTCTGATTCTGCATCTGACCCTGAGAAGGTGTCTGGCCCTGAATACCTCCCGTCTGACTTCCGCCTCCGGATGTATCTGCACTGTACTCCGTCGTCAGAGTCTCTGCCTGTACTTCCGGCTGTTCGTCTTCGATCATGAAGATGTATTCGCCCGGAAGTTCCGGGAAGAGAATGAAGCGGAAGCTTTTACCACCTACTTTCTCCAGTCTTCCCTGGAAGGCCATTCCCTTCGGAAGTGAGCATTCGACCTCTCTCTCCACGATGATCCGTTTTGTGCTGATCCCGCGATCCTTCAGAAAAAGTCCGGCTGCCCGAAGGAAGTCTGTCTCCACAAATCCGGAATCCCGCTTCTCCTTTTCGGTCATCCCGGTGATTGTGAGATAAGGACTGATTCCCTGATCTTCTTCATTTCCGAAGATCTGTTCCTTCATGGAATCCTCGCCTTGACCGATCAGTTCCGCCTTCTCTTCTTCGAAAATCACTGCCTGCGCATCAGCCGCTTCGGTCTCAATCGGTTCCGTCAAGCCATAGGTTCTGGTGTTCTCAGCTGCATTCAGCTCACTCATCACCTGAGCAGCTTCCTGATTATTGGTTTCCGGCTCCGGCATATTCGCCAGTTCTCCCGTAACTGCAAGTCCCAGGATAAAGAGGACGGAAGCGCCAAGTGTCGCCATCTTCCTGGACCGGATAACTTTGCGCTGGTCATCCGGGAAGCTGTCCTCTTCCCCGCTGCCCGCTTCATCAGCTTTCAAGCCTCTCCTGCGCCACAAGTGCTTTGACCATCTTTTATCCGTCGCTCTGCCATGTGTTTCGTATTCCGGCTCCTGAGAAAAATCCTCCGGAGCTTCATTTCTCTTATTATTGTCCATACGGTCGTTCCTCCCTTAATCGAGTGGGCTCGGCTTCGTCTCCACTACTCGCTGCGGCTACGCCGCTTCCATCTCGTGTGCGATGCACACTCGATGTCCGCGGTCGCCGCATAAGCACCTTCCCATGCAAGCAGGGGCGGTGCTTAACGGCTCGTCACCTTACAAGTTAAAGGCCGCTGAACTTGAATGAGTCAGCAGCCTTGTCGTAGGTTCCTTCGATTGTCTCTCCGGTATTCAGTTCGATCGTGAACAGCGCCCGGTTCTGCTTCGGCTGGATCTCGTAGCTGCTCAGGGTCCCGACCAGTTCCCCGGTCTTGCCGCTCTTCAGCACATAGTCAAATGCGGCGCTGTAGAATCGATCCTCTCCTCCCGCAAACTTGATCAGGTTCGTTGAAACCTGAAGGATATCAAAGGAAGTGGTCACCTCGTGGGAAGTTCCGGATGATCCGCCTGAGTAGCCGCCTCCTCCATAGTTTCCCGATGAACCTCCGGACGAGGTTCCGGTTCCTGCCTGCGAATTGTTCGAAGATGAGGATGCAGTCTCGCTCTGGGAAGTCTCACTTTCCCGTTCCACTTCAGTAAAGAGATATTTCTTCTCCTTCGAGTAATACACAGCAAGTGCTTCCCACCTCGGATCATTGTTGAAATAGATATAGTGGTAAACCTGACCCTCATCCTTCTCACCCTTGTACTCTTCTTCTGAAAATGTTACATCGGTCACTCCCTGATACTCGGACATTGCCGAGCTGATGTGAAGCTGGTCCCCCAGCTGCTGAAGAAATACCTGATCATCAAACTGTCCGCTGTAGGACTGAAGAATGGAAGCCGTCAGTCCGTGGATCGTCAGATTGTAGGGATTGGTCTCCGGCGTCTCCATCATCGTCTCCGGTTCTGTCGATGCCTCCGGAGCTTTCTGCTCCTCCGGCCGTTTTTCCTCGTCTGAGAACTTCAGGTTCACCAGGACATCCTCATCCGGCATGACAAAGTTGATCCTCTTGTTGCTGCCATCCGCATCATTCACCAGGTAGGAATAGCTGGTAGAAATGTCATTGGTGGCGTTGATCGATACGTCGTCGAAATACTTACCCTCAACCGGGTGGACCACCAGGGCAACCATTTCCTGCGGAGTGACGGAGAGCATCAGCTTCTCGTCATCCTCCTTTGAAAAGAGTTTCTTGTCATATTCGATGCTGCCGTCCGCGCTCTTGTAGATCAGAACGCTGTGCTTTGCCGCTTCTGTCTCGACCGGTGCCTTCGGCTTCCGGACGATAAAATTCAGTGTGACAAGCCCGGCAATGGCCGCCGCCATCACGACCCCTGTGATCAAAAGCGGTTTGTTGTTTCGTCTGTTCGGATACATGTCCGTCTCCTCCTCATCTGTTGTAGGCATAGACACTGTAGAAGTCGTATGCCTTGCTGTACACGACGATGTAGTCCTGCGAGTAGGTCTTCTCTCCTGACTTTGTGAAGACCCTCACCATGCAGCGGATCTCATCGTCCGTCTCGTCGAGCATTTCCTTCAGCTCCACTTTTGTCACCGTATAGAGGTCGCCGTAAGCCTGATAGAAATGGTCCGAGATGGCATGGTCAAACTCGACCGCACGATCTCCGATAAAAGTCTCCTGCACACCGGAGTAGGCTTCAGTGATTTCGGGGTGAAAGGACTGGCGGAACCTCTGAAGGCCCTCGTCCTGCTCTTCCTTCTGTTTCTGAACCTCCTCATCAGTGACCGGAAGTCTGTCAGAGCCAGAAGATGCAGAAGGATTCTGCTTCGCCTCTTCCCTGGCTTTGTCTTCCTTCGGCCGTACATCACCATCATCGTTTTCTGTTTCAGAAACATCTCTCCCGCCTAATGTTTCTGCATATCCCGGCCCGCTTTCTGTCGCAGCCTCCGTCTGCTCCGTCTCCGTATCAAGACCATCCACCAATTTGCTCGATCCAAGATCGATCAGGTATGGCAGGTAGACCGAGATCAGAACGGCAATGCAGAAGATCAGAATGTAACTTCGCAGTTTCTTTTTATCCATGCGCTTTCTCCTTTCATGCTCCGAAGAACCAGTTGCCGCCGATCTGGACTGCATTCGCCCCTGTTGTCTTTCCTTTCCTGCTCCGGAAACTCGTGAAGCTGTGGTTGCGGATTCCGCGTCTCAGACAGTCATCGACCGCCTGCTTCACATAGTCCGGAACATTGCCGTTCAATCTGGATTTCCAGTAGCTGTCCATCGAATAGCAGTACTGGCCCGGAGCGGTCAGCTGACTCAGTGCGTTACCGCCTTCATATCCCCACTTGCCGGATTCGGTCCGGTTCATGGCTGAGGAAATGACTGCCAGTGCACCCTGATAGGATCCGTTGTCTTCCTGAGCGACGATTGCCCAGATAAGCTCCATCTGCTTCTGCGAATACTCTGTCCCATCCGTCCGGAAGCCTGTCTCAGCGATTCCTTCGTTTTCATCCTGAAGGATGATGTAACGCCTGATTGAAGTAATGGGCATGAAGTCCACGTTGCTGATCATGGGGCCGGTTCCCGGATTCTCCGCTGTGTTGTAGGAATGGCCGCTACAGTGAACGACCTTGCCGTCTCCCAGATAAATGCCCACATGCGGATTGCTTCCCCAGTAGACGACGTCTCCTGGCTGAGCGTCCGACACATCCGGAACGATCTCTCCATTTGCCCCCTGGTCCTGTGCGATCCTCGGGAGATTGATCCCGAAAGAACTGAAGATACTCTGCACAAAGCCTGAGCAGTCCGCACCATAGCTGAGACTCGTTCCGCCCCAGACATAAGGGATTTTCCCGACAAAGGTCGTCGCGTACTCTGCAATCTCCTCTCCCATCGATGATGCCGCAGGCTTGACCGAGCTCAGCGAAAAGTAAAGGGAACGGTTGTCCTCCGGATTGATCAGTTCCGTTGCGAGATTCTCATTTCCCGAATCCTGTAGGATGCTCGCAACACTGCCTCCGCTGAAAAGATCCGACCTACGGATAAATCCACGGACATCGCCTGACTCGACAAAGTACCAGTCTTTTTCGTCTTGAGGTTCCGCCAGGATGTAGACAAGACTTCCTGACTGGACCTCACCGACTGCTCTTGCATTCTCTTTCGGGTACTCCAATACCTTTGCCTTTGTCAGGACAAGGGCGGAATCCTTATCAGCCAGAACATCCTTCGTAGTCGTCTGCGTGTAGGTGAAGGCTCTGTTGTCAGCGATCTCAATATCAGACGTCGCAGTCTCAAACCCCTTCTCCCCGATCAGGTCCACCATCTCAGTCGTATCGCTTCCCGACTCCAGCTTGGAAGAAGGAATAAAGCCTCTGACATCGCCGGACTCCACATAGGACCAGTCGCCGATGGACTTCAGCACACAGACCAGTCCGAAGAATGGGATCTCACCGACAATGGCTGACTTCTGATCCGGCTGTTCGTAGATCCGGTTGCTTCTTTCTCCCTGAGCGATTGCATACTGCTTTTTTACCTGAGAGAAACGGAAATCTCTCCTGAAGTACCAGCTCGGGTCCCAGTAGCTGCCGTTGTAGTAATAGCTGCCATCGGAATAGTCTTCTTCCGTCTCGGATTCTGATTCCTCCTCCGGTATTTCATCGAGTAAGATCTCCGTCTCAGATTCTGTTTCCGGTTCTGTCTCTGTCTCCTCTTTGTCGGAGATCTCTGTGCCTGTTTCTGTCTGAAGTTCACTTTCCTGTTCTGTTTCCGACACCCTTTCGCTGGATCTCTCTGACTCAGATACTCCCGACAGCGATTCTGTTCCTTTCTCACTTTCCTTTCCGGATTCAGTCTCCGGAGGACTCTCCGTTCCTTCTCCCTGATTCTCCGACGGTTTTGTTTCTGTCTCAGGCATCTGTTCCTTCTCCGCTGCCTTCTC
>Ga0256406_1005299_pt1 | contig 13892 bp, 12 predicted proteins | sample RumenRJG_03DNA_FD_185986 | JGI IMG/M metagenome (GOLD analysis project Ga0256406, IMG submission 185986) | Bovine rumen microbial communities from Lethbridge, Alberta, Canada - RJG_03 | ecosystem: Host-associated > Mammals > Digestive system > Stomach > Rumen | place: Canada: Alberta | collected...
TATAGCTAAACTAAACTAAACTAAGCTAATACTAATAAACGCTTAACTTAAGCATAATAAACACCATACTTAAAACATCAACCAACAACATAACACTAAACATAATGCTAAGCAATTACAACAGATTAGATTAACCACATGCTACTAATAACCCATGTGTAATCATTAAGTATATAATGTATACAATTGTAAACAACAAGAAAACGCAATCAACACAATAGCACACACTAACATAGAACTAATATAGAAAACACAGAACAGAACCAGGTTAAACCAGACCATAACATATAACAAAACAAATAACACCAAAACAAACATATACACATACACACCACCTAACCCTACCATTAACAACTAACCTACTAATTACTATTTATAAAGACTACTTACTATTTATCAAGATACTAACAAATATAAATAAATATAAATAGCAACAAGCCAATAACTAAAACAACAATAAGAAAACATAAGAACAACCGTACAACCATATACCAGTAAAGATAACCACCAGTAAGAATCAACATATAATGCCAACAAATGCAAGCAATAAAAACAATCAACTAACACCAAGTAAACCAGCAATAAAAATAACCATAATAATAAATGCATACAAAATGCCAGCATAATAAAAAAACGGACCTTTTTAGATGTCATATATAACCTTTTTAGATGTCAATTTCGATGTCACCACCCGCAGAAGTCAGAGAGGGGTGACATGTAAAAAAGTCTAAAAACATACCATAAACGCCGAAAAAGGAGGAATTACCGCAAAATTCAGCCGCACTCTGACTGAATGTATAAATTAACCAAAAACTAGGATAATCATACAAACCGCACTAATATAATAAATAAATCAATAAATAGTGCTCTTAGAGTGCTTAAAATAAACCAAATAAAATAATTAAAATAATAAAAAATAAGTGATAAAACAGAATGCTTAATAATGCATATATAGAAAGTAAATAATAAAAAGAAATAAGTAAAGAGAATACTAAGATAAAGAGAATACTAAGAGAACACTAATGCTAAATAAATAGCAGTAATTAAAGTAAGTAATAAAGAAAGCAAGTAAGAATAAAGTAGATAAAGAAAGCAAGTAAAGCAAGAATAAAGAAATGAACTAGATAAAGAAAGCAATAAAACAGTAAGAATAATAATCAGCAAGATAAGATGTAAACAAAAATGCAAACAACAAATGTAAACAAACTAAATAACCAGATAAACTAATAACCCCAAAGAGAAGTAAACCAAAGAGAAGTAAAAACTAATGTCAACACCCATCTAATGGGTGTTGACAACCAATAATGTTAGCACATGCACTGCATGATGCTAACAGCCTAAACACGCGCAGGGGCGCTAGGAACAAAAAAGAAATATAACCTGGCGGTTAGCGCGGGCAAGCCCACGCTAACCTTGAGCCAACGGCTGCGCCGTGTCTTACGCTGCACGCGGAGCGTGCCACGCCGTGTCTTGCTGCGCAATCCACGCCTACCGCTACAGCCACGCCTTGCTCGCTGGCTGCAATCCATAGCATCAAAAGAGTGAGAACCTGCGCGTTGCCAGCAACGCGCACCGACTGAACTGAACCATCACCTCATGCGCACAATTGTGTACATAACCCTGGCGCAGTGCAGCACTCGCTCGCAGCAACGCGGCGGCGCAGCACAAAACGCAGCGGCACGCAGCAAAACGCGGCACGCTGGCTCGCAGCATGGCACGACGCAATCGCAGCAGCGAAACGCGGCAGGCGCAACTCAGACTCACACAAGCTAGCTCGCACAGCTCGCTCGCATTCAAGCCCCCGCATTATCTGCATTGTTTTTATTTTATTTTTTTATTTTTTATAAGCGAGCTGTGCGTAATGCCAGCAATTGCAAGCATATTAACCAAGTATTATATTTACATTATTGCATGAGAATCACTGCTGTATTCATGTAAGCACTGCTATGCTATTGATTGTTATGGTGTGTGCTGGATGGTCGTTCTTGTTTGGACCTGGTTAGATAATTGATTGCAATTGCTGGCAGCTAGCATGAAGCTAACATACTCTGAATGCAGTGCATGTGATTGTTAGCATTAGTGTTAGCATGTGATTGTTTGCATTAGTTGATGCTGTGGTGATTGTTGTTAAGATTTCTTAATGCTGTAATGTTGCGGGTTGTTATTTAGTTATGGTTTAACTGCTAGTGGCTTGGTGGCTTGATAGTGTGAAGGTGATGGATACTGTATATATGAGTTGGTTTAATTATACTGGCATGAATCATAGTTCTTTAGTTAGCGCTACTGTTTTAATTATTCTAGTAGGTAATCATGTGTTTATACTGGTTGCATTAACTCAAAGCGTGGTAATCTTGTTCACCTGGATAGTTATTTGATATCTGATTCAGATGTGTGCTGGCAATTGTTAGCATTGATTGTTGGTGTTAATCCTATTAGTTGTGGTTGGTTGATACTGGTGTGATCGCGGGTTAATTATTATATATGTATAGTTGGTTTTATTATATACTGTCATGGATTATGCTGCTGATTACTTGATCCTGGTTGATTGTATTACTGTGGCAATTGTTAGCATTATGGTTAATGGTGGTTAGTAAGTGAATAGGTTATATGGTAGTTTTTAGTGATGCTGTTATTATTTAATAGTTGTTGATTATAAATGTTTAAGTTTTTTATTCTTTTATTTAAGTGTTGATACTTGTAGTACTTGTTTTTATTAGTAAGCGTGTATATGCTAATTTGGTGTGGTTTAGTGCTGTTATGCTTGATTGCAATTTTAGAGGTAAGATTGTATTACTGTGGTAATTGTTAGCATGATTGTTAGCATTGGTTGATTATTGTAAGAGCCTATTGATGTTGCGTTGTGATTGTATTTTGATTAGTGGCTTTTATTGTGTTCATTTGTTAGCATAATAGTTTTGTAAGAGTCAAATCTTATTGGTTTTAGAATTGGTAGTTCGGTGATGTTGTGAGATACTGTTTTCAATGTATATAGTTATGTTAGTGTTGAACTGGTTAAGAATAAGTAATGATGGTTGTGTTCTAAAAGATTGATCCTGGTAATAAGGGATTATAAATTGCTGGATAGTTCTAGTATTTGATAGTAATAGGTTGTTGTTGTTGGTAATTGTCTTGTTAGTGTATAGTGCATGATTCTATCCTGATGGTTTACTGATAGTGATAAATTGTGAGCGAGTGAGTGTAAGCAAATTGTTTGTATTTGCATTTTATTCTGATAGCTATGATTGTGATGATTCTTGGTGATGTGATGGTTTTAGTGGGTTATTCTGATTGTGAAACTGATTGTTGTATTGTATTAAGTGATTACTTGATTTATGCGATTAGTGAGGTATATGATTAATAGTGATGAATGGTGAGTGGTGCTTATCATTGTGCTTAGTAATTGGGTTGGTGATGATTCAGTTGAATTAGTAATTAGTTGTGTGCTGGATTGGTGTTATTAGTGTTAGCATATATTATGCGAGCGCCTTTATTGCTGATTATGGTAGCAGTGGGTGCTGGTGTGTAAGTGATTGTGTTGTTCTCAGTTGTGCGAGTGCTGGATGAATAGTTAGTATTGCTGATTTAGGTGTTTGCATTATTGTAAGCAGTGATTACACTGGTTTAGTTTGATGATGGTGATAGTGGGTTTAATTGGGTTCTTGATACTGATGTGGTTTTATTGGGTTATAGTGTGAGATACTTACTGGTAGCGCTGTGATGATTGTATAGGGTTGATTTTTGACTGACCTGGTTATATGTATAAGTGCTACTGATTCTATGTATGCACTTGTTAGCAATTAGCTGTTTCTAACACGGGTTTAAGAGTTTTACACTCAGTTCTAGTGGTTGTTGCTGGTAATTAGCTGTTTATAAATATAAATATAAATATTAAATGTTGGATGATTAGTTAGTATTATTTGGTTATAACCAGGTTAAAATCTCACTAGACTTAGCAAATAGGTAGGGATGGGTTAACCTTATAAATAAAGATTTCTTAACTGAGTATAGTATAACACTGTGATGGTTGATTTCAATGTATTTATGATACTTATGGTTATAGCAGTTCATTAGTTGCTGCTGATGATAATTGTGATACTGGTTAAATTGTTAATTGTGCTGTTAAACTATGTTCTCATTGTTAGTGCTTGTGAGTTTCATTATTTGCTAGGATTTTCATTCTTTTAGTCTCATGGTACTATGCTATTTTTTACATTAGCAGTAGTCTGATTCACTGAGAATGATTACAATTAACCTTTGATTGTTGGTAGCACTACATTATTATTGTGGCTGTGCAATCATAATGCTCACATATCACTGGCACAGTGTGAGCACTGCTTGCATCAGTGGGTCTTACATTACTAAGTGAGTTGCTGGTAGTGCTCGCAGTGTGAGCATAGTGAGCACTGATACGCAATAAGTGTAATTACTGTTGCACTGTCATATTGTTAGCATTACTGGCTTACATTACAGTGCGTTCATGTGAGCATTATGGTTGTAGTGCTCATACATCACTGGCATATTATGATCATTGTGAGCATTACTGGTTGGATTCATGCTAACAATTACTATTGTAGTGCTCATACATCACTGGCATATTGTGAGCATTGTTAACATTACTGGCTTGATTCATGCTAGCATCACTCACAGTGTGCTCATGCTAACATGAATGCTCGCAGTTCTTACTTACAGTGTAATTAATGTGAGCATCATGGTTATAATTACTAAGTGTGCGCATTGTTGCTTATCATGCTGGTATTACATTGTGAGCACTGTGAGCATTACTGGTTTGCATTATAGTGTGATTCATGTTAACATCGCTGCTGGTAGTGTTCACAGTGCTTGCAATTTCTCACATTGTGAGCATTGATCCGCATTACTGGCTTATGCTCATGTTTACATTATCATTCACATAATGCTGGTAGTGAGTGCTAGCAGTGCTTACATTATTAAGTAATCATGCTGGTAGTGCAGTGAGCGGTATCTTGCGTGCATAATGCTGGTAGTGCTAGCATTGCGTGCATTAACAGTGAGTTGCTGGTAATGCTCGCAGTGTGAGCATGATTGGTTTTACATTATAGTGCGTTTAATGCTAAAGTGTTTACAGTGCATATTATGCGAGCGCTGGTGATTGTGGTATATACGAGACAGTCTAATCAGATGGTTCATGCCATGCGTAGCTTGATAGTGGTAATTTTACTGATTAGGTAGTAATTAACCCATATCAGTGAGCACTAGTTAGATATGGGTTCACTGATAATGCGCTGGTGGTGCTGGTACTGTGGTTAGTCATTTAAAAACCTGGATACTAAGCCATTGGATTTACTTTTGGGTTAGTGTGAGCATTTTGCTGGCATGTGAGCAATTTAACCCGTGCTGCACCTTGGGTGCAACTAGTCTGATGGTTAGTAGTGTTAGCATGTGGGGCTTTGATTGTGAGTATACTGTTGTGAGTGCTGTTGTTGTGAGTATGCGTGTGAGCAGTATGTTTGCACTTAGTGTGAGCAGGGTGGGTTAGCGTGCTTGCTCTCACGGGTTATTGTGTGGCTCGGTCTAAGCGTGCGCAAGCAGCCATTAAGCGTAGTGTCCACAACCTGCTAACACGATATAGTTATAGTTGGTTGGTTCTCTCATGTAGATTATACTGAGAGAACCAACCAACTAACTCACTTACTCATACATTCCATTCACTTACTTTATGCAAATTATTATCATTGTTAACAATAATGCGAGCAGTGTTTTAACCTGGATCCAGGTTAGTTACACTGTGTTTTATACTTATCACATTTAATTCTGATTGCATTGTGAGCAATATTATGCTATCAGCACTACTGCGACACGCCGTGGTTAGACTTTGTTTGACAATGACAATCAAGTGTGATTTAATAAAATAGTAAGTTAAGAGATACATCAACAAATGAGTAAAGTAAAGGAGCTGGCAATGGCTATACTACTTATAATGATTATCAGTATTATCGGTCTTATCATTGCTGAAAATATTCTTATTATCGGGGTTGACAACATGATTGACAGCATGATACAGTCTAATGTGGCTCGCAACATTATCAAGATTGCACTGTGCCTGATACTGTTTCATACTATGGGCTGGGTTAGCCTGTTGGCTTTCGTTGGTTGTGGTGTGGCTCACTACGAGACGGCTCGGACTGCCATTAAGAATAGTGCTCACAATCTGATAACACTATACCACTCACTAACTCACCCATTCATTTACTGACTGACTGACTCATTCACTCATTCACTCACTCATTCATTCATTCACTCACTCACTCACTAACTCTATATGTGATAATGTTAATTGTTAACAGTGCTAACAAATTAATGCAAGTTCGTTTAACCTGGAGTGTTGGTAAATATCAATCACTAGGAGCGTCAGTCAATTATCATACATATATGTAATAGTCTACATTTGTAGACAATATACGCGACACGCCAGGGTTGACATGAGTTATTTAGTGTGGTTTACTATTAGTCAGTTGAGGAAATACTTCAACAAATGAGTAGTAAGGAACTACTGATGGCTACACTGATTGTCATCACTATACTGATTGTTGTGGCTGACAACATTATCGATGGCATGATTCATGCTAAGATGGCTCGCAACATTGTCAAGACGGCACTGTGCCTGATTATGATTCAGACTGTTGGTTTGGTTGGTGTGCTTGCTCTCACAGGTTATGGTGTGGCTCGGTCTAAGCGTGCGCAAGCAGCCATCAAGCGTGGTGTTCACAACCTGCTACAACACTAGTTATAAGTTGGTTGGGTTGGATTCTATCTCAGGTAAATTATAGTGAGCGAATCCAACCCAACATCTTCACTCATTAACTCAATAAATTGTTATCATTGTTAACAATAATGCGCACAGTTTTTAACCTGGATCCCAGGTTCAATACAGCTCTTTATAAATTATTCTGATTACAAAACAGTAAGCCACTGTATACAATATGCTAGCAGTGTACACGACACGCCGGGGTTGACACGGATAACTGAGTATGGTTAACTATTAGTCAGTTGGAGAAATTCTTCAACTGTTAGAGTAGTAAGGAACTACTGATGTCTACACTGATTGTCATTACGATTTTGATTATCGTGGCTGATAATATTATCGATGACATGGTTCATTCTCATGCGGCGCGTAATATTGTTAAGACGGCACTGTGCCTGATCATGCTTCAGTCTGTTGGTTGGGTCGGCGTGCTTGCTCTCACGGGTTATGGTGTGGCTCGGTCTAAGCGTGCTCAGACCGCTATCAAGCGTGGTGTTCACAACCTGCTAACACGCTAGTATGATAGTGATGGGTTGGATTCTATCTCATTATAGTGAGCGAATCCAACCCATCACTTCATTACTTTTCACTCACTCTACTCTATATAAGTGTGATAGTGCATGTTAGCATATTGTTAGCAATATGAGATTGTTAGCACACATGGTATTTTAACCTGGATAGTTCAATATAATCATCCAGGTTAAGTTAGATAGTCGTTTGATTCACTGAATCAGTGAATCAATTATAAACCACTATCACTGAACTTAGAGTCAGACCCGACACTATGCTAACAATGCTAACAGAGAGTGTGGGACTGTTTAATAAATTTAACCAGTAAGTCCCTCACCCTTGTGGTGAGGTGATGAACTTGGTTAAAATATTATTACGGGGGTTAATAAAAATATTTGCATAATAAGAAAACTTATGCTATTATAGTTAGTGAGAAGAAACACTAACATAGATTGAGAGTGAGGTGGTGGTGATTATGCCTAATAGGGCGATTAAATACCGCGTGTACCCTAACAAGGCGCAACGCATCCTCATAGCTAAAACCTTCGGATGCACCCGTAAAATCTATAACCTCATGCTCTCAGATAAGATTAAAGGCTTCAAGAAGAATGGTAAAATACCCACTGTAACACCAGCTCAGTATAAAACAGATTACCCATACTTGAAGGAAGTTGATAGCCTCGCACTAGCAAATGCACAGTTGAACCTACAAGCAGCGTTCAAGAATCACTTTGATAAGAATCGTAAAACGAACACGGGTTTCCCTAACTTCAAATCTGCTAAGCATAGTCGTAAATCCTACACTACTAATAATCAGAATGGCACTATAACTATTACTAATTGTAAGTATATTAAACTACCTAAAATGGGTATGATTAAAGCCGTTATTCATCGTGCCCCAGATGCAAGTTGGGTGATTAAGAGAGCAACAGTATCACAAGAATCTGATGGCTCTTATTATATCTCAATACTTTTTCAGTTTGATACTAAACCAATAACGCGTACACTGGATAAGAGTAAAGCGATTGGATTAGATTATGCTTCAGATGGTCTGTATGTGGATAATAATGGTAATACTGGCACTAATCATAAGTATTACTGTGAGAGCCATGACAGGCTAGCTAAAGCACAGCAGAAATTATCAAGAATGAAAGGTTCTAAGAAGGATGAAGGTAAATCTAATAATTACTTGAAGCAGCTTAAGCGAGTGAATAAAATCCATAGGCATATTGCTAATCAGCGCTTGGATAACTTACATAAGATATCTACTGAGATAGCCAATCAGTATGATATAGTTTGTGTTGAGTCACTCAACATGCGCTCTATAGCGAATAAGGGTTTTGGTAATGGTAAAGCCACGATGGATAATGGTTATGGGTTATTTCTCACTATGCTGGCGTATAAGCTCGCTGAGCGTGGTAAGGCGCTCGTTAAAGTGAATAAGTGGTTCGCTTCATCACAATTATGTAGTAATTGTGGTGCTAAGCATCCTGAGATGAAGAATCTTAGGAATCGTGTTATGCGTTGTGATTGCGGTTTGATGTTGGATCGTGATCAGAATGCTGCGATTAACATTCTCAATGAGGGATTACGATTACTCAATTTGAGTAATAATTATTCTTCTAGTAAATAATTGAAAATTTAGTATAGGGATGGGATAGCCCGAATAAACGCCTGCGGACATGGTGTAAGACGGATAAACTGGTAAATTTTACTAGTTTAGCGCTACCGTGGTTGAGTCAGGAAGCTATGACCTTCGTGGTCGTGGCAGTTCACGAAGTATTTATTATTAGCAATTGATATAGTCATGTGCTTGCATGTGCTTACTGCTAAGTTAAGACTCATTAGTGAAGTGATTAAGTTAACTCATTAATTAGTTAACTGCAATATACTTTAACAGTTTCATTAATATATAAATTTTAGAGCACTGATACAATCGTAATTTGTAAGCAAATTGCTAGCAGTGCTCTAATATTAACTGCTAGTTGTGAAATTTTGCTAGTTATTTGTAATGATTTGGTTAGAGCCAGTTGCATAAATTTACATTTATAGTGCTAATTACCACCACATGTAAATTGCTTCATATTGTTATAATCATACAATAGGCTTACTGACTTACTAGTTCATACTATATTAGACTACTAGTAAGTAAATGTAAAAATGACACGTTAAAGAACTTATATAAATAATTCACACAGTAAGAATAATAGTAGTAAATCATAGCTTTATTAATACATAGAATAAAGCAGTGCATATAATAAAACTACCACTACCATGTTTGATGATGGTAGTGGTAGTGGTAGTGGTAGTTTGTTGTTTTACTAGTAGTTAGGCATTAACCGTGTTAGCATTGCTCGCATAATACTTGTTAACACTTTTGATAGTTGGGATACTACTTGCAGCACTGATAATCGCTGTGATAATACCAATAATGCAACCACCTGTACCATAAGCGAACAGCAGGTCATGCATACCAATGATGCTTAGAGCGATGCTAACAATCATTACTAGCATTAGGATACTAGTAGTGCGCCAATCTTCATGATTCTTAATGCTAAGCCTGATACCATTAATGCTGATAATGCTCATGTGGATACCAAGAACTGCGAATGCAAGCACGATAACAAGTGCAAGTGGGACTGTGTTGTGCATGATTGTAAGCCTCTATTCTTTATAGTGTCTTTTTTGTTCTTGTGATTATTAGTATACTGAGTGTGTCTTTTAATGTCAAATCCCGGCGTGTCGTGCTCTTATTGTCATGTAATGCAGTTGGATTTGATAATTAGCAGTGTTTTATAGAGTATATTAGTGAAATTTTGCTTAAATTTATTACTGGTTTATAATAGTGCAGTGCATTTTAATTTCTTATAAGTGTTGGTGCGTGAAAACTAGCATTACCATCAAGAAATTTAGTGAGAGTGATATCAAATTGTTAGCATGTTAACATCATTAAAACTCATATAACTCATAATACTAACTGTAATTACTAGTATTAGTATCAACTTTATGAGTAATACTATAGCAGTTATCATTACTAGTAGTGCTAGTGAACTACTAGTAGTGAGTTATTACTTGGTGATTGTGCTAGATTGAGGTTAACTACTGAGAACTGAGACTACTTATAACAGATTATTAGTGCTACTGTGTTATTGTGATTACAAAATGTTAACAAATTTCACTAAAAACAGGTTTTACACTATTGTAGGTTTGATTAGTGAGAATGCTAGCATGTCAGCATTGAATCTCTAAATTTGCTGTAATCGTGATCCTGGTGCAGTAGGCATACTGTGGTGTAATAGGTAGTTTAGAGTTATGTTAGCAATTACTTAACACATGCTAACAACTGCTAACACTGCTAGTAATCAGTGTTATGTTAGATAGTAGTTCTGATATGTTATTAGTAGTTCTTGGTGAACAATTTGACAACTGAATATTTTACTGTTATTATTTAGAGTTGTTATCATTCATGTTAGCAATTTGTTAGCATGATGATTACATATAGGAGGTATTATTATTATGAATAATGTTAGTAAGAGTGATTGGAAAGTATCCAACACTGGTTATATTACTGGTATGCGTGAAATTAGGCGTTCTAATGCGTCTGGTTTTCATGCTGATAAGCGTTTTAAGCGTAAGAGAACTCGTTCAGCAGCAACTATGGCTGCTATCAGGGATTATTATGAGTGATTTATGAATGCCAGTAGCTCATATATAGCTTAATAATAGTAATTGCGTTTATCATTAACTGGTAATCTTAGCCTACTGCCAGCTTAACTGCCAGTAGGCTATTTTAGCATTAACTATATGTTAACACTTGTTAGCACTTGCTAAACAATGCTTTTTTACACTGAATTACAGCGAACTACAGCTTACGGTTGTACTATGAACTGTAGATTGTTGTTAACAAGTGTAAAATTAACCAGGTGTGCTCATGTATCAAGTGCTAATAACTTAATAGTTGTTAAGAAATTTAAAATTATCATGTTAATTCTTAATATTTTAGTAGGAATTAATTAACTATTTTTAGTATGAGTTAACTATGATTACTACTGAATTAAGGCTTTATTAATGCATGTTCACTGTTCACTTGAATAGTTCACTAATAACTGAATAACCTTCTAACACTGTAATCCTAGTCATATTGTTAACAATTGTAAGCACAGATTGGTTAACAGGTCTGAATACGCAGTTAGTAAACAGCTTACACTAGCACAATTTAGTAAATTTAGTGAGATTCTTGATGGTTAAAAGGTTGCGTAGTTGGCAGCTTAGGCTTTAAGGTTGTGCTAATCATGCTTACAATTGTAAGCACCGATTTTTATTCATGTGATTAGTGGTGTTAATCGCAGTCTACACTTGTATACTAATTTAGTGCAAACTGTTTACAGATTGTGCTAACAATGTTAACTCATAAAGTTTTAGTAAACTGCTTACAATTGTAAGCATAGATTGCATTCATACAATTAGTGTAATAGATTATACTAGCACTAATTTAGTGGTTAGCTGCGGATTGTTGTGTTAACAATGCTAACAATACATGTTTACAGTATTTTATAGTTTAAATAGAGAGTTAGCTATGTATGCAAGTAGTTAGCAAGATTCGCATCACTCATAATCACTGAGATAGTAAGAGACTAATTTAATACTCACAATAGTGCTGATTTATCAGGCATAATAGTTGATTAGAGCTAATTTAGAATGTGATAGGTGATGATAGGATACGATTGTAGCTGTTTGCATTAGACATCATCGTATCACATTGGATACTATTATGGTTGCACTGTTTGCACTGAACTTCAGTAAGATAAGCTCTTACATTTAGTTTATAGTTAGTATCCTTATACTTTTACACTGCCTATGATAATGGTGTTAATTTATATGACCATATCACTATTTATAATGTTTGGTTTATGTTTTAGCTTGGTTAACTAGGTAATGCACTACTATCAATTAACCAATAATATGCAAATCAGTCTAATACTAGCAAACTATAGTAGTAGGTTTATTAATTCTTTGATAATAAAATTCTTAAATAGTAAAAAATACTAGTTGCAAATTTTTATAACTAGCAAGTAAAGTACACTTTATTATAGAGCGTGCGGTTTTTGCTGATATCGATTCTGAGAGCAATTTTACCTATTTTATGAGTAGTCAGTCATAAACGCGATTTTTAATCATTTTCAAGAATTTAGTCATCTAGCAGGGCTGATTTATCAGCTTTACTGGATGGCATCGATTCTGAGCAAAAATTATGTTTAGAAAATTAGCATTATAATAGTGAATCTTAGCTAAAAATATAATTCTTTGATTAAGTGCTCACTAAGTGTTAACAAATGCTAACAAATTATAAATGAATTGTATCAATTTCTATCGTATATCTTTAAATAAAATAATACTCTATTAGCAGTATAAAATTGGTAGTAGTGAAGTGCATTGCAGTTAAGTGAAATAAAATAAGATAGTAATAAAAAGCTCCCCTGGCAAGAATCGAACTTGCATTGAGCGATTAACAGTCGCCTGTTCTGCCTTTGAACTACAGGGGAATATTTTAATCTAAAATTAGTGCTTATTACGAACTGCACCGAGTATCGTCCAGCATTACACTCAGTAATCATTACTAGTTTAGAATTACACTTAAGTGTCCTTAATTCTAAATTTTCAATCATACCTTCTCATGCTTGCATCAGTTTTCGTTGCGAGCAGAATGATAGGCTAACTGCTAATTATGATTAATGCGCATCTTATCATAAGTTAACTGTTAGTCATCAATTCTGACCGTTGCGCTCTCTGAGTGTTAATAAGCACTAAATCAGATTGATGATACGCTCTTTACTTGGATGACCAGTTCCTGACTCATTAAGAGCCAGACCCCTCACCCGCAAGGTGGTGTATCTTGCCTTGGTAATTACTATAATAGCATATGATTAGTAATGTGTCAAATTCTAATTATCATAAATTCTAAAATCGTTGGAATTGCTGGGTTCTCTCGGCGTGTCGTTTTTTATATTATAGTAATTTTGTATACAATATGCGCACAAAATTGTATACAAAATTGCAGTAATACGCTAGCATGTTAACACATAGTCAGCATGTTAGCAGTGAACTAGCATTTGTTTTACATTTGATAGCATTATATAGTATTTGATTAATTTGCATCATATGAAGTCATTACTAAAACTGACTCAGTCTTTAGTTTGTAAACAATTGCAAACAACAACATGTGCTCACTGGCTAGGCTGTAATGCTAGTGTGTAAGTGTCAGATTAAGTATTATTTCATTTCATAATTAGCCATACGCAAGTATTATGATTACAATTGTGAACAATAATATACAATTAGTTAGTGAATTCTAATAAAAAAGAATGCGCGGATTTGCTCTCTATAGAAATTATTAGTTAGTAAACAAGTCATTGATATTCATAATCAACAAAAGCTAACATATAGTTTTATAATGCCTACAGTAGCTGGCAGTTATGGTAAACCACTCAGTATTATTGATTAACTTATGTGAATTGTTAACAATTGCTAGCATAATACATAGTTAGTGCTGATTTGTATTACATTATGTGTATTAGCTGCATTCTGTATACAGTGCTTACAG
>Ga0256406_1005302_pt1 | contig 13890 bp, 6 predicted proteins | sample RumenRJG_03DNA_FD_185986 | JGI IMG/M metagenome (GOLD analysis project Ga0256406, IMG submission 185986) | Bovine rumen microbial communities from Lethbridge, Alberta, Canada - RJG_03 | ecosystem: Host-associated > Mammals > Digestive system > Stomach > Rumen | place: Canada: Alberta | collected...
TACGAATTAGAATGATTTTCTCTATATTTGCAACAAATAAACATCAAATCCTTCGCTTATGGAAAAGTTTTACACTCTGATTCTGACAGTCATCATGACCTTTGGGGCTCTCGCTTCGAAGGCCGACTGTACAGTCACCATCAATGTTGACGACTCAAGCCGCGTGGCTGTGAAGTTGAATTATGTAACCGTAGACAGCATTAGAACCGGTGCCAACAAAATCACGGTGCCTCAGTATGGCTCGCTCCAGATAGTAGCCACCGACGGCAATTATCTGACCAGCGTCGTGAAGAAGACCTCAGCCGGCAGCGTGAGTCAGGGCATCACATCGCTGACCTCGTGCAACATCTACGTTTCGGAGCCCGCCGATGAGGGGGCTGTCATAGATGTGCGGAGCGCCAATCTCGAAAAGGCCCGTACCGCAACATGCACGGTGAAGGTCGACAACGCATCGAAGGTGTCGATGATGCGCTCCGGAACTTACTCACGCGTGGATTTGACCAACGGTGACAACACCGTGAAGTGGATACCCGGCGTAGAGACTCCATTCCTTATCTCCACCTCGAGCTATGGAAGCGCTCCTTTATATAAGGTATTGCTCGACGGGAAATCACAGCCCACTGACGGAACCACTTACAGCGTCACCCCAAAGGAGGGCGGCGTAATAGAAATCAAGGCCGATTATCCCGACACCAATATCCCCGTAATCTTCAACTTCTCAACAGAAGAGGCTAAGGGAGCCGTAACCAGCGTGACCGTCGACGGCACGGGTGCGGACAACTACCTAAGCAGCGATTTCACCGTGAAGGCAGGAACAAAAGTAGCCGTAAACTTCGACCGTTCAAACTACTCTGTTGACAGCGTGAAGGTCAACGGGAAAGCCATCACCCTCTATGGGGCTTTGGAGTTCTTCGTCACAGACACGACCACCGTAAGCATCAAAGCCCATAAATACTCCACCGTGAAGGCTACGATAAATATTGACCACCCCGAGAACGTCACCGTGTACAGAGGCTACAGCTATAACAACAGGGTGCTCACGCTCACAGAAGGCGACAACGCAGTAGAAATGCCGGAGACCGACTGCATGATTCAGGTAAAGCCCAACAGTGGATGCAAGGTGGAAAGCATCACCGCCAACGGCAACACCCTGTCGGCAAGCTATGACGGCAGCTACACCATTATGCTCACCGACGGCATGAACATTGTCATCACCTCGTCGGCCATCGTCCGCGACAAGAAAGCCACAGTATACGTCGACGACATCAGCCTGGCCAAATACGGCTTCAATTTCACACGGCAGGACCGTTCCAACATTTCGCTGACAAGTGGTGAGAACAGCATTAGCTTTGCCACAAGCGACAACCCCTTCTACCTGAGCGTCTATGGCGCCGACCACCTCTCCGTCAAGCTCAATGGCAAGGCCGTTGACCCTGTCTATCCCGGTGGTTCCAGTTTCCAGTTGCAATTTGCCGACGGCGACCGCCTCGAGGTACTGATGAAAGAACAGACAACGGGCATTTCTTCACTCAGAAGTGACACAAAGAGCAAGACCATATACCGGATTGACGGTACACGCGTGGTGACCGACCGTCTGCCCGCCGGACTTTATATTATCAATGGAAAGAAAATTGTTGTGAGATGACAAACTTGAAACGAACTCTTGCCACCTTGCTTCTGACCAGTGCAGCTTTGACACTGCCAGCTCAGCAAAAGCTCGATCTGCTCAGCCACCTTGCGCTGATGCAGCAGCGCAACCGTAACCTCCCCGTCTACAGTAGCCGTCTGCGCGACTTTGCGCCGAGACCATCCGCGACGCACACCATGGCTATGGTGGAAATAAAAAACGAGGCAGCACTCGACTCGCTGAGAGCTCAAGGGGGCGAGGTGCTGAAAAGGCGCGGGGACATCGCCATCGTGACACTGCCGCTTGCCCAAGTGGAGCAAGTGGCAGCACTCAAGGCGGTGAAACGCATAGAGCTTCCGCGACGCGTCTATCAGAAGATGAACCTTGTGAGAGAGGTCGTTGGCGTGGACAATATCCACCAGGGCATTGACCTTCCACAAGCCTACACGGGCAAAGGAGTAGTAACGGGCATCGTGGACAGTGGCATCGACCCCAACCACATCAACTTCCTCAACGACGACGGCTCCACACGCTTCGGATATATCAGCAAGATATACCAAAGCAATGCCTCGAAAACGGGATATGTCTATGAAAACTACTATCCGCGCGAGGTGCTGCCCAGCGTGAAGGGCGACAATCTCTATGCCATTGAGGATTTCACTACCGACAGCCGCACTTCGTTTCACGGCACCCACACCACGGGCATCATGGCAGGCGGCTACAAAGGCTCACTGCTCATGGCTCAGACGGCTGCCAACGGCATGACCAGCACCAACATAACGGCAGACAACCCTTATTATGGCTGTGCCACGGAGTCGGAACTCGTAGGCTCGTGCGGTGACCTCTACGACCAGTTCATAGCCTTTGGTGTGGACGACATCATCAACTACGCCGAAAAGTCGGGATCTACACCCAAACCCTGTGTGGTCAACCTCTCATTGGGAAGCAACCTGGGAGCCCACGACTCCACCAGTCTGATGAACCGATTCTTAGGAGAGTGTGGCAAGGAGGCCATCGTGTGTGTGGCTGCAGGCAACGAGGCTGACTATCCCGTGGCCCTCACCAAAACCTTCGCAGATAAAGACACCACTGTGCAGACTTTTCTCAGACCTATGCAGGAAGGAGTATTCACAACCAACAGCAACACTTACCACAACCTGCGCAACGGCTCCCTGTACGTCTATTCCAACGATTCCACAACATTCACGCTTCAGGCTGTCATATTCAACGCCAAGCGCCACCGCATCGTAGCCCGATTCCCCTTAGACTACAACTCCAACGGGCAGATGGTCAGTTGGTCGACAGGAGGCGACTACGCTATTGACGGAGCACTGTCCAACACGATGCTTTCGAAAATGTTCCAAGGCTACATTGTCCTTTCATCGACCCAAGACACCGAGACCGGACGCTACTACGCCCTTGCCAACTTCCTTACCACCGATGACCAGCAGAACAATGCCGAAGGAGACTACCGTATCGGCATCGTTGTCTCAGGACACGACGGACAGCGCATCGACATCTACGGAGATGCTCAGTTCGACTATTTCGACGACTACGAGGAGGCCGGGTGGAGCAAGGGCTCGCGCAACGGCACCATCAACGACTTAGCCTGCGCCCCCAATGTCATCAGCGTGGGCTGCTACAATATTCGCGACCACTGGCCTTCTATCGACGGTTTCGTCTACGGATACAACAACAACGAGTTTCCCGCAGGACAGGCCTCGCGTTTCTCTTCCTTCGGAACGCTCTCTGACGGGCGCAACCTCCCTGATGTATGCGCTCCGGGCTCATCAGTCATCTCATCTGCCAACACCTATTGCGTAGAGAACACCAGCATGGGATACACCGACGCTGCACTTCAAGCCAAGACCACAGTGAATGGCAAGACCTACTACTGGCAGCAGACTTTGGGCACATCAATGTCAACGCCGGTAGTGGCAGGTTCCATTGCCCTGTGGCTGCAAGCTGATCCCAGCCTGACCTACAACGATGTGATAAGCATTATCAGGAAGACGGCCGTAGTGGACGAAGACGTCAGGCAGGGCGACTCCGTACAATGGGGAGCCGGAAAGTTTGATGCCTACGGCGGACTGAAGGAAGTGCTCAGGCACGTCGCCGCAGGAGTGCGCGGCATCACGGCCGGCAATGCCGCGAAGCCCGTAGTAACCCCTTGTGGCTGGCGAAGCTTCCACGTGCTGCTCACGGGAGCAACACACCTCAGTCTTAGAGTGTACAGCCTCACAGGAAAATGTATGCTGGCAAGCGACAACAACGGCGAAGAGGCTACACTGAACGCCTCAGGATGGAGCAATGGCATCTATCTTCTTCAAGTAAACGGCCTGCCCGCACAGCGCATCACTCTCTATTAATAATAACCATTCGAATTACCAATACTATTATGCGACAAATACATCTGCGTTTCACCTCTCTGCTGGCACTGCTTCTCACACTGCTGGCTCTGCCCGCCACAACAATGGCTCAGGACGAGAAGCCCATTGTGACCTTCCACACCTCAGCCACTTCATTCACTCTCGTTATCGGCGCATCGCAGGATGGCGAATACTTCGACATCGACTGCGGATACGGCACAGAGGAAATACAGGTTGAGCAGACTCGTCTCGACTCAGCCAACAATATCAAAGGCACTATATATAATGGAACTGTGTCCGGGCAGGGTTTGGTGAGAATCTATGGCGATGCCTCCAAACTGGAATATCTCAATGCCTCGGGGAGTAAAATCTCGAGCATGGAGTTCGCTGACAACATGGGACTGAGCATCCTTAACCTGGAACACAATGAGCTACAAAGCCTCAACGTGAACGGGCTCAAAAACCTGCAATACCTCTATCTCAACGACAATGCATTCTCTGAAACTTCACCGCTCAACATCGGACCGCTGCCCAAACTTTTGGTACTGGAGATGGGACAGATAGACTATGTAGCGTCGGATTTCACATTGCAGAACTTTCCAAACCTTGTATCGTTTGACGCTTATCATAGCACCGGCTTTAAGCAAGCCGACCCACAGTATTGCCCGAAGCTGCAAAGGCTGAGTCTCGACATGACGCGTGTGGCAAAGCTCGACCTGAGTCGCAATCCCGTATTAGCTGTGCTCAACGTCAGCGACACACGTTTGCAGACGCTCGATTTGAGCCATAATCCGGAAATTCGGGAACTCTATTGCTCGCACACTTCGGGTAGTATCAACACCGACGTAAAACTCACAAAGCTCGATGTCACGGGCTGTCCGAAGCTCTATTATCTCTATTGCTCCGGCAACCGCCTCACGAAACTCGACCTTACCCACAACCCGCTCCTGTTCCAGCTTTCGTGCTATGACAACCTCCTGACGGGCATCGACCTTTCCCAATGTCCCAATCTGTACAATGTGTATCTGAATGACAACAACATGGACTTTGCCACACTGCCTGCCGACTCAGGACAGTGGCACGAATACAACTACGCGCAGCACGACCTTGGCGTGAACCCCACTTATAAAGTTGGCGATGTCATCGACCTCAGCAACCGTGTATTGAGAAAGGGAACGGAAACCAACGCCCAGCTTTACGCCATACCCAAGAACAATCCGGTAGGACTGACAGCACTCGACTCCACTTATTACAGTTACAGCGAAGGAAAGCTGACTCTGCTCAAGCCCGTGGACAACAAGGTGCGCATTGTCTATGCCAACAGTCTGTTGAATAGCTACACGCTCTCAACGTCGGCCTTCGCCGTGAAGTCGGTGGAAGACTTCGGCAAGGACGAGAAAGCCTTCAGCTTCAGCACCACCGCCAGCCAAGGCTCTGTGGTGAAGATGGCATTGGGCGTGGGAGGTGCCTCCGCAGAGCATCCTGTCACGGCCAAGGTTGACTTTGGCGACGGCAATCTCTCATCAGTAACTGTGACGACAGAGACCCCGACTAAGCCCAACGTCAGGGGACAACGCTCATCGCACGGCAACATCACTATCTGGCTGCCGCAGGATCAGGCCCTCACAGCATTTGCCGTAGACAGCCTGCCCATCAGCAGCATCAACCTGGACAACCTCGCATCACTGCGGCAACTTGCCATTACTCACGCCTCGCTCTACAGCATCGACCTGAGCTACAACAACAAACTGCAAAAGCTCGACCTGAGCAACAACAATCTGAGCAAGCTCTCACTGAAAGGACAATCCTACTACTACCTTAAGAGTATGCTCACCGACATCAACATCAGCAACAACGCCCTTGACACACTCAGCTACGACAACATCTATGCTGTTCGAACACTCGACATCAGTCACAACCACTTCAAGGACATCAGTCTCAAAGATGCCGACAACCTGCGCTATCTCAATGCGGCCGACAACCAGCTTTCCATGCTGCAGCTCTCACACAGTGACAGTATCGTCTATCTCAACGTGGCCGACAACCAGCTAAGCAGCATCTACGTCCCTGCTGATGCGCCTTTGGGCTATTATAATATCAGTGGCAACCAATTCTCTTTGGCCGACATGCCAGACCGGTTCGGACTCGACGAGGACCACTTTATCTACGCCCCACAACAGGAACTGTCCATCGCGACTTCCTCACCCGGTGTGAACTTAGCCGACCAACTGGTAACCATCAATGGGCAGTCCACTCAGTTCACCTGGAAAACTGCCGACGGAAAGACACTCGCCGAAGGCTTCGACTACACCATCAGCGCCGGCAACACAAAGTTCCTTAACCTGAACGTTGGAAAAGTGTATTGTGAAATCTCCCATGCCGCCTATCCGGCCTTTAGCGGAGAGAACGTGCTTCGCACGACATTCGTCCAGCCCATTGGCATGCCCACAGTCGAACTGGCTTCATTCACTACTGTCAACGACGGCGACGATGTGAAACTCTCATTGGCCGCCGCAAAGGACGGCACATCGGTCTACTTCGACTGGAAGGGTGATGGCAACGTTACGCCCTACACCCTTGGCACCACCTATCGTCGTTTCACGGCAACTACCAAGGCCAACACCAAAGTACGCGTGCTCGTTGCCAACAAGGCCGACAAACTCACCGTGTTCAGCATGATGGATGCCACGCTGGCTGATGCCGACCTTAAGAACATGACCGATGTTCCTGCTATCACCGTAGCCAACGCTGGACTCGACACGCTGACACTGCCCGCTACGGACAATGTCACCGAGCTCAACCTGAGTGGCAACAATCTGAAGGCTATCGACCTGACGAAATACCCCAATCTGGTGTTCCTCTCTGTCAACAGCAACCGGATTAAGGACATTGACCTTTCCCCCTGCCAGAACCTGCAGGTGGCCTATGTAGCCAACAATGGGCTTACTGCTCTGAAGCTTGACAATCCTCAGCTGTGGAACCTTGATGCCGGTACCAACCAGCTCACAAGTGTGTCGCTCCAAGGCGTTCCGTCGCTCTATCAGGTATGGCTCAACGACAACCGTCTGAAGGCTGTCGATGTTACGCCCTGCACCAGCCTGCATGTTCTCAACGTGTCGGGCAACCGTCTGCGATTCTCCACCCTGCCGTCGAGCAGTGGCCTCTATGCCTCCAACTACAGCTATGCCCGACAAGACAGCCTCGAGGTTGAATGCGCCAATGGCAGAGTCGACCTAAGCAGCGAGGCTGAGGTAGACGGGACACCCACTACATTCCGTTGGTTTGTGGGAATGCCTTCTCTCGATGAAAACAATGAGCTTCAAGGAGAAGAGCTCGTCCTGAACGATGAATACACAGTTAGCGGCGGCGTGACCACCTTCAAGCTTACCGACAACTTCGACAACCTGGTGTGCACGATGACTAACGAGCGTTTCCCCAACCTCATTCAGCGTACAGCCTACGTGAAGTTCTCTCCGACTACGGGTATCGGCGTAACTTCTCAATCATCGAGTCCAGTTGTCAGTGTCCGCAACGGTACGGTCAGTATCAGTGCGCCGGGACAAAATGTTGCCTACATCTATGGAGTTGACGGACGGTTGGCAGCGCAGATTCGACTAACTCATGGACAGGGATCGCTTCAGCTTCAACCTGCCGTTTACGTTGTCCGCGTGGGCAGTAAGGTGGGTAAGATTGCTGTAAGGTGACAGTTCTTATTTAGCGTCGGCATAACAGTAGGGAGATGCGCCAGGATGATTCTTGGCATGTCTCCCTTTATTTGTAGCCTTTAGGGAACGCTTCGTTCGCGACGAGACAGCCATGCGATGCGCAGCTAAGGAGCCGTGAGGTGCGGAGGAGGCCCCGTGTAGCGGCATGTTGATGAATGATGGCGGCTCTGAGGAGAATGAGTGTGGAGTGAGCTGCTGTCTGCACATGGATGCCCATGAGCACCGCAGATGCCAACGATTAATACGCCACCTGTCAGATGGTCAATCGTGTGTTTGTCAATTCTCCGGCATATGGCGTACTTATCTCCGCCATATGGTGTACTTATCTCCGGCATATGGTGGACTAATGCCGGGTGAAGAGCACCGGAATTAGAAATTACTTGCTTCATGTTGCGAGTGCACACTATACTGGAATTGACAAGCTCACGGAAAATATACTGTGACCCAGAGCTGTCTCTCGCAAGTTAAATAATATTGAAAAAAGAAGCGTGTGGCGTTTTTTCTGTAAATTTGCACATAGTATGGTAAAAGCAAGCAATCAGACAGAAAAGATTCTGCAAGGTCTCTCGCCCGCCGAGGTTGAAGGGAGTCGTGCTAAGTATGGAAACAACTTCCTCACGCCTCCCAAACGGACTTCCATGTGGAAGCTTTATCTCGACAAGTATCGTGATCCCATTATCATCATCCTTCTGGTAGCCGCCGCCATCTCTTTGGTGCTCGGTATCGTAAGTAAAGAGTTCACCGAGACTATAGGTATCATATTAGCTATTTTCTTCGCCACCACCGTCGGCTTCTATTTCGAACGCGACGCTGCTAAGAAGTTCGACCTGCTCAATACGGTCAGCGAGTGGCAGCCGGTGAAGGTGCGCCGTGATAGTCAGGTGATGGAGGTGCCGCTCTGCGACGTCGTTGTGGGGGATATCATCTTAGTGGAGACAGGTGATGAGATACCTGCCGACGCCATATTGCTGAAGGGCGTGAATCTCGAAGTCAACGAATCGTCGCTTACCGGTGAGCCTATCGTGGAGAAACATGTCGGAGTCGAACGCTCCAACCCCGAGGCCACCTACCCCTCCAACCGGCTTCTCAAGTCGACAATGGTGATGAGTGGCCGGGGAGAAGCTCAGGTGACTGCTGTGGGCGATGCTACGGAGATAGGGCGTGTGGCCCGGAAGTCGACCGAGGCCACCCACACCAAGACACCGCTCAACATCCAGCTCGACAAGCTGGCTAAGCTCATCTCAAAGGTAGGCTCAGGCGTAGCCATTGCTGCCTTCGCGCTTTTCCTGGGTCGCGACTTGCTCATGAATCCCACCCTTTGGCACAGTGGCAACTATTTAGCTATGGCTCAGGCCGTGCTCCAGTATTTCATGATGGCCGTCACACTCATCGTGATGGCAGTGCCCGAGGGACTGCCTATGGCCGTAACATTGGCTTTAGCCCTGAACATGCGGCGTATGCTCAAGTCGCACAACCTGGTCAGACGTCTCCACGCCTGCGAGACGATGGGAGCCGTAGATGTCATCTGTACCGACAAAACCGGCACGCTGACACAGAACAAGATGCAGGTGGCTAAGATGGATGCTCATGACCTTGATGACATGCAGCTTAGCATTCTCTATAGTGGTATAGCCGTGAACACGACGGCTGAGTTGAATGGCGACGACGGTATAGGCAACCCAACAGAAGTGGCTCTGCTGCTTTGGCTGAAGGACAACGGCATGAGCTACCGCTCTCTGCGCAACGATTGCAGTGTGGTGGCTCAACTGCCTTTCTCCACAGAGAGAAAGTTTATGGCCACCGTTGCTGAGGTTGACGACCGACGCTGGCTCTTCGTCAAGGGCGCTCCCGAGATTGTAGCCGACTTCTGTGCCATCAGTGCCAGTGAGCGCCAGCATCTTCGCAGTCAGCTGCTCAGTTATCAGCAGAAAGGGATGCGCACCTTAGGCTTTGCCTGTAAGGAACTTGGCGACGAACTTCCCGACCTCAACCATATAGAGGCAGGCAGCATGCAGTGGCAGGCTGTGGCAGCCATTTCCGACCCCGTCAGAGGCGACGTAGCAGCTGCTGTGAACCAGTGCCACCGTGCAGGCATAGAAGTGAAAATCGTCACCGGCGACACCTCCGCAACGGCTATCGAGATAGGACGTCAGATAGGCGTTTGGAAGGACAATACACCCGCCGACGCTGCTATCAGTGGCCCCGAGTGGGAAGCGCTCTCCGATGAGGAGGCCTACAAGCGCGCGCCGGTCATCAAGGTGATGTCGCGCGCCAAACCTACAGACAAGCAGCGGCTCGTGGAGATGCTGCAGAAACGAGGCAAGGTGGTAGCGGTCACGGGCGACGGCACCAATGACGCGCCGGCACTTCACTATGCCCACGTAGGACTGTCGCTGGGCTCAGGGACCAACGTTGCCAAACAGGCTTCCGACATGACGCTTCTCGACGACTCCTTCACTTCCATTGCCAACGCCGTGATGTGGGGACGGTCGCTCTATAAGAACATCCAGCGCTTCCTCTTCTTCCAGCTCACGGTCAACGTATGCGCGTTGCTCGTGGCTCTCGCAGGGCCCTTCATCGGCAGTGACATGCCGCTCACGGTGACACAGATACTTTGGGTGAACCTCATCATGGACACTTTCGCTGCCCTTGCACTGGCCTCTCTGCCTCCTTCGCGCGAGGTGATGCGCGAGAAGCCCCGCCGCCCCGACGAGTCGATCATCACTCCTGCCATGACAAGAGCTATCGTGGGCTGTGGCATTCTCTTCGCTCTGCTGCTCTGTGTGCTGCTCTGGCACTGCGAGCATGGTGTGGACCCAGGTGTACAGCCCAGGGAGCTCACCATCTTCTTCACCATCTTCGTGATGATGCAGTTTTGGAATCTCTTCAACGCTAAAGCACTTGGCTCCTGCCATTCGGCATTCCGCCGCTTCTGGGCCGACCACGGTATGGCTCTCGTGCTGGTGCTCATCCTCGTCGGACAAGTGCTTATCGTGGAGTTCGGAGGCAGCATCTTCCGTACCGTTCCCTTGAGTTTCCACGACTGGATGCTGTGCATAGCCGTCACACTGCCCGTGCTCATCGTCGGTGAGCTGTGGAGGGCATGCAAGCGACTCAAGGTAAGAAGGGAAAAACAGTAAGAGGATTATGGAAACTACTTATCTTGACCGCAACACCTGCCTTAAGCAACCCTGTGTTGGAACAATAGGCTTCTTCGATGGTGTCCACCGCGGTCATCGCTTCCTCATCGGATGCGTCACGTCGGCCGCAAAGGACTCTGACCTGCAGTCAGTGGTCATCACTTTCGACAAGCATCCTCGGCAGGTGCTCCAGAGCGACTATGTACCTCAGCTGCTCACCACTACGGAGGAGAAGCTGCAACTACTCTCTGAGACCGGTATCGACCGCGTTGTGGTGCTTCACTTCACACCGGAGATGGCCGCTATGTCCTCATTCGACTTCATGGACACTGTGCTCCATCGCCAGCTGAACATGCGCAAGCTCATCATAGGCTACGACAACCACTTCGGCCAGGGAGGAAACGAAGGATTCAGCGACTATATCCGCTACGGCAAAGAGCTGGGTATTGACGTCAAAGCAGCGCCGCCCTTTGAACCCGGCGGAGGCGTCCATGTGAGCTCGTCGCAAGTGAGGCGGCTCTTAGCCGAGGGCGACATCGTATCGGCCAATCAGTGTCTGGGCTATACCTACACCTTAGGGGGAACCGTGACCCACGGATTCGCGGAGGGGCGCCGCATCGGGTTCCCCACCGCCAACATCGATCCGCAAACAGTGGGACAAATGATTCCGGCAGCTGGTGTCTATGCAGTCAGCGTAATGCTGCCGGGGCACAGTGGCAGCTTCGGCGGTATGTTGAACATCGGCAGTAGGCCTACTTTCGGCGGGAAGGACGTGACGATAGAGGTGAATATCTTCGATTTCATCGGTAATCTTTATGAGCAAAAGTTGCGGGTAGAATTTCTCGGACGCATAAGGAGCGAACGGAAGTTCAGTAGTGTCGAGGCTCTTGCCGCTCAACTTGCCGACGACAGACTTAAAGCAGAAACGATCATGAATCATACAACATTCCTATGAGCAAACCGTTACGAAGCATTATCGACATCATCTGGTATTGCGTCATCTACATTGTTCTGCAAGTAGTGTGCAACTTTGTCGTCTTCATCATCGCCATGACGATGGACGGCAAGCCCTTCAGCACCGCTCTCACCGCCTGTCTGCACGGCAAGGCTGATGTCTCGGGCGATGGCATCGTCCTGGCAAGTATTCTCGGAAGCTTGCTGCTCATTATCATCTTTGCCCGCCACAAGTACACTCCCGTCAGTCCCGTCTATCTGCGACAGCGCCCTTGGGCAGTACTGATATGGACTGTCCTATTGTCCATCGGCCTCATCATCCCTTTGGAATGTCTTTTGGAGGGCATGCATTATGAGATGCCAGTCGACTACAAGTTCCTCTTCAAGAAGATGCTGACAAGCCGTTGGGCCTACTTCGACATAGCTCTGATAGGCCCAATAGCCGAGGAGATGTTGTTCCGCGGAGCCATTCTTCGTAAGTTGCTTTCGCTCTTGAAAGGCAATCTTCATTGGGTGGCCATAGCCATCTCGGCACTCTTCTTTGGTGCAGCTCACGGCAATTGGGCCCAAGGCTTCAACGCCTTCCTCGTCGGACTTCTTCTCGGATGGATGTACTACCGTACGGGCAGCATCATTCCCGGCATAGTCTTCCATTGGACGAACAACACAGTCAGCTACATCGTTTACCACGTGATGCCCAACCAAGCAGACAGCAAGCTCATTGACCTCTTTGGCGGTAATACCCACACCCTGTTGCTCGCAGTGCTGTTCTCACTCTGCATCGCTCTGCCGTCGCTCTTCCAGCTGGCCACGAGGCTGAGGAAGGCCGATGCCGGCCAATGATAGCTTCTTCTGTGGCGTGCCCAGTTATGAAAGGCCGATATATAGCAATTGTCAGACAAATGTCAGTTTGATAATTTCGTTTCTCACCGTTCGTTTCATACCTTTGCGCTCAACAAACACGCAAAGATATGAAACGAACTTATCTCTTATCTTTCTTCCTGCTCTTGGCTCTGACCATAGTAGCACAGCATCCAAATCTGAAGGATTCCACAAAGACGACTGCGGCTAAGGATACCACTGTCAGCCTTCAAGAGGTTACTGTGAGGGCTGCCAGAGTGGTGTTCCGCCCAGACGGGCGACGCTATCTTCCTTCGTTAGCTGTGCGGAACAGTTCTAATAATGGATATACGCTGTTAGATCGGCTGGCTTTACCTTGGGTTCGAGTGGATGTCACGCGCCATACCATTGCTGACCGTCTCAACCGTGGTGAGGTACAACTGCGCATCAATGGTGCCATCGCATCAAAGTCCGACGTGATGATGCTCGACCCTAAGCAGGTTACATCAGTGGATTATATCGACAATCCCGGCGTGCGCTATGGCCAGGGCATTGTCTGTGTCATCGACATCCACACACGGCGTAGTGATGCGGGAGATGAGCTTGGCACCGACCTCACGCAGGCTTTAGCCCGCTATAGCGACGATATGGTCTATGCAAAGGTCAACAGTGGAAAATCTGAATGGGCGCTGACTTACAACTTCTTCTACAAGGACAACCGCAATGAGAAAGCACGCACCCTCACCGATTACCTGCTCACCGACGGCATGCACGACATCGTCTCGCGTGTGGACAAGCAGTATCGAAGCAGAGCGGCTGGCAATACGGTCGCACTGAAATATAATCGGGCTGACACGCTTGGCAATGTCTTGCAGACCAAGCTGACTGCCAACTTCAACCATTGTCCGGGTAATGATGTGCTCACCGATGTCAATGGCACGGATGTGAAGAACTTCTCCCGCGACCGCTCGTTTTCTCCTGTTCTCGACCTCTATCTTGTCAGAAAGCTGGGCCGTCACCAGAGCATCACGGCCAACGTGGTGGGTACGCATATCCACACACGCACATATAACTATATAGACGAGGGTGGCCCTTACGCCTACCATGTCAAGGGCAACACGTCGTCGCTCATCGGGGAAGCCATCTATGAGAACCGGCTCAAGCCCTTCACGCTGTCCTTGGGTGCCAACTACCAACTCAAATACACGCGCAACAGCTACACTGATGATGTCGAT
>Ga0256406_1005303_pt1 | contig 13888 bp, 13 predicted proteins | sample RumenRJG_03DNA_FD_185986 | JGI IMG/M metagenome (GOLD analysis project Ga0256406, IMG submission 185986) | Bovine rumen microbial communities from Lethbridge, Alberta, Canada - RJG_03 | ecosystem: Host-associated > Mammals > Digestive system > Stomach > Rumen | place: Canada: Alberta | collected...
CTGTGACATTTCTACTTTCCGAACAGGTCTGCGTGCGTTCCTGTATCCACAAGAGTAAGTGTCAAAACGCCTTTATTCTTCCTATAGCACAGAAGCCAATCAGGGTGAATATGGAGTTCGCGCGTGCCGGCGAAAACTCCAGACAACTCGTGGTCCTGATATTTTTCTTCGAGAATTTGATCTGTTCTGAGTTTTTCGACGACGGACTTTAACTCATCTAAAGGCAAGCCGCGCTTTTTACAGCGTTTATAGCCTTTCTTGAAACGACTAGTCCAAATAACTTCGTAAATCATTTGTCCAAGTCCGCCCACATTTCGTCCATATCCGTATAACGCTTGGTCTTCGGGTCGGCTTCGAGCCGTTTCGCCTCTTCGATGGCATCGAGCAGTTCGCCAGAATGTTCCGGGTACTTCACCTCGAAAGGAAGACCGCGATGCAGAACAACCTGCTTCAGGAACATGGAAATCGCCTGCGACATGGAAAGCCCCAGCCCCTCAAGAAGCTTACTGGCCTGGTTGTTCAATTCGGAATCGATGCGGAAATTTTTTGCTACGGTACTCATAGTACCAAATATACGTCTTTTTGATTGTATATGCAAGCATTTGCTTGCAAAACCTTGCGTATTTAGTGCGTTTACCATTGTTGTTTTCATATGACCTCATCTGCTTACATGCTGAAAAAGCAAAATACTACTGCACAAATGTATAAAATATGTGCGGATTGTCAAGAGTTTTTTTTGCATTTTTTTGAATTTTCTCTTTTGGCATTTTTTGACACTCCTTTATGCTTATATTTAACGTGACAGAAAGTCTTTCTTTAATTATAGGGGCCGACATGAGCTTTATGGAAAAAATCGCATTCGGATTACTCGGATTCATCGCCTTCACGTATGCGGGCGGAGCGGCGTCATTTGTCGCAAAGAAAAGCAATACCGGAGAATTCCCTTATTCGGAGACCACGCAACAAGAGTTTATGAAAGACTGTTCCGAAAATGCGAATGAGTGGGTCTGCGAGTGTGTACTCGCAAGATTACAGGGCTCGTACAGTGAAAAGGAATACCTGAAACTCGATGCCAACCTGCAGAAAGGGTATGAAGATTACGATTTCGTGTCGTTTCTCTCTAAATCGGTAGAGGAATGCGATGGGGCGTATGAAGCGATGGCTTCGCTGATAACCGAAGAAGAGGCCATGGCTTATATAGATAATTGGTTTAAAACAGTTAAAAGAAAAGATGCTGTTAAGAATTGTCCATCGGAAATGAAAGATTTTTACGGAAAAAAAGAGGCTGAAAAGGTTTGTGGATGCGTGTATGACCAAATGGCAAAGGATAAAAACCGCTTGGCTCAGGTTATTATGGAGGAGGGGTATCCTGACGACAAGGAGAAATGGGGTCTAGATTATCTTGTTGAGTGTGTTCCTGATAAATTTACGCCCGAAATGGAAAAAAATTTCATCAAATTCATGAACGAACGCGGAATCCCCAGGTCCATAAGTCAATGCATTTTGAAATCCTTGAAAAAAGAATATTCACTAAAGTCTTTTGTCGCAAGCGCTAAAGAGAATATGGATTTATTTACGCTTATTTTCACCATGCTGGCAACAAAATGCTTTGTGGAGTAGTTATTAGGAGATTGACCTATGCACACTATGAAATATTCACTGTTTATCCTGCTTGCCGCAGTCGTCTATGCGCAGGCGGGCGGAGCGGCTTCCGTTGTTGCGCAAAAGAGTAAGACAAAGGGATTCTCGTATTCCTATGAAACGGAAGAAATCTTTATGAATGAATGTACGCAAGGCGCGAACCAAAGAGTATGTCGTTGTGTCTTCGGCAAGATAAAACAACAGTATAGTGAGACCGATTATTGGCGACTTGAGAATGATCTGAGAAGAAATGTGGACCATCTAGAATACATTTCCTACTTGACAGAGTCTGTTGAACAATGTGACGCGGAATACACAGAAGATCGTTCTGGTGGTATCGGTGATGGTCTGGCCGGAATGCTTGGCGGTGGCGGAGGAATTGCAACAAAAGCAAAGGGCTCCATTAGGACTCCGTCTGAACGCGATATAGAGATAGGTGCAGGAAGTTCCCGTTACGCAGCAGACATCATGAAGGTTGTGCGTCAGCGAACGCCTGGTTTACGCCATGTCTACAACAAGTTTTTAAAGAAAAAGCCTGGTTTTCAAGGTAAGGTGGCTTTGAAGTTCACAATTGATCCGAGCGGCGTAATAATCAGTATTTCCATCGCTGCTTCCACGACAGGCTATAGCGAATTTGACAACGAGATCAAAACCGCAGTAAGTCGCTGGAAATTTAACACGGTAAAATCAGGTAATACAACTATAACGGTTCCTTTTACCTTTTTGGAATAAATTGTTCCTCTCGCGCACCTTGAACCATTTAAATGAATGTATATTGTTTAGTGAGTTTTAAGATATTTTAAAATGAACGGAAAGTTATTTGATTTCATAAATGCGGATTTCTTCAAACCGCTTACAAGTATGTACAAGGATAGATTCCTTGACTGTATTTTGCATATTTATGAAATTTGTAGAAATGAATTTTCCTATAGCGCTCCAAGAAATGAAATAGTTGAAGATTTGTCATTATATTTTGAACCTGACGAGAGTGAATTTATATTTGAAGAATACCATGAAGTTGCTCGAAATGCAAGAGAAAAGGCAAACGGATTTCTAAGGCAATTGAAAAATTGTGGGTGGCTTGAGGAGGAAGTCCGTGCCAACCATGAGGTTTTTATACAATTAACGGAATATACAATTCCATTTATTGAAAGCATCGTTGGGATCATTCAAAGTGAAGAACTAGAATATCAGGGTGTCATTTCGCGAATTGTTATGGTCCTGAGAAATCTTGACGAGTCATCTAAGCCGTATGAAGAAATTGTTATCGGTGTTCAAGACGGCATGGCTCAACTTGTTTCGGAACTTAAACGACTAAACTCTAGTATAAAACGCCGAATAAACGATTTGACTAGTAAAGTAAAACCAGAAGAAATTCTTGATAGTTTTGAATTGTACAACGCACAAATTATTTCTAAGTCATATTACCGTTTAAAGACGAGTGATAACATATCTCGCTTTCGACAGGATATTTATTCTTCGTTGGACCGCATTATTTTTGATGAAAAGATTCGTAAAAAAGCTATAGCTGGTTACATCGAAGTCAAGAGTTCAGGTGATACACAGTTATTGGAATCAGAGGCTTCTGATAGGCTTGCTTCTGAAATACAAGAAATTAGACGGAATTTCGACCGATTAGATGATATTATTCATGACATTGATGAAAAAAATCGGATTTATATGAGAACAGCACTGAATCGTGCAAGATTCTTGCTGAGCGCAGGAAATAACATTGAGGGCAAGATGAACCTGATTTTGAAATCATTGTCGTCGGCAGATGATTTCGATTTAGACTCAATTCTTCTTGTAAATGATATATTTGCTGCTTTCCCACAGCGCTTTATATCTGACGAATCATTAAGAGCGGTCCCTCAATACAAGAAATTGGGAAGTATCACGACTATTCGAAAAGTTAATGCTATCAATGAAGATGTTAAACAAGCCCGTATTGCAGAGATAAGAGAAAAGCAAAAGAATCAGATTACACCCAAAAAGATAAATCAATTTGTTCTTGATTTACTTGGTAATAAGAATCGTATTGGAGTTAGTGAAATACCTGTTACAGAAATAAAAGATTTTTTCAAAATTATATATATAGTTGTTTATAGTAGTCATTACCAATCCTGCTATAGGATTGAAAAACATGAAGAAAGAATACTTTTGGCGAATCGATTTAGAGTTAAATCATTTGATATAGTAAGACGAGGTAAGCGTCATGTTTGATAATTTCCTAGAAACCGAAGGACAACGCGAAAAATTTAAAACAATCGCTAATCGGTTGTTGAATAATTGTTTTATTGTGAAGAACAAACAAGGGAACAACAAGGAATCTCGTTCAGATTATTTCTTCATTCTGCAACACAAGAAAGAGTTTGACGAATTCTTTGAAATGTTGAATTACGAAGTCCTTTACGATGAAATACAATGTGTGATTGGCTTGAAAAATTTGCAGGGAACAGGGCGAATTCAATTAAATAAAACGGAAAGCATTTTATTGCTTATCTTACGAATTTTATTTTTACAAAAGAAGAATGATTTGAATCAGCAGTCTGATGACATTGTTGTAACAATGCAGGATATAAACGACAAATATACAACATTAGATGTTAAGGGAAAAACAACTCTTGATAAAAATACAGAAATAAACTTTGTTAGATTGTTTAAACGGTATAATTTAATAGACAATCTTGATAGTGATGTTAACCAATCAGATGCGAGAATTATAATATATCCCTCAATTCTTATGGCTGTTCCGGTAGAAAATGTGAATTCGTATTATGAAAAAATGGAAAGTCGTCTTTCTCAATATAAAGGAGATGTAGTCAATGGCTCTGAATCTGATGAAGAAATCACTGACGAGACTTCGGCTGATTAATTGGCATTATTTTGAAGACGAAACCATCGCCTTTAATGGAGCTACGCTTATTAGCGGCATTAATGCATCTGGAAAGTCTACAATTCTTGACGCGGTTAAGATGGTTTTAACCGTTGATACTAGGCATTTTAATATTGCTGCCAATGAAAATTCTAAACGAGATTTGATGGGATATGTTCGCTGCAAACTCGGTGAAGATGAAAAGGCGTATAATAGAGATGGTGTTGTAATCAGCCATGTAGCACTTGAATTCTGTGATGAAGACAAGAAAAAGAATTTTGTATTGGGTGTTGTGCACACATCGAATGATGAGCAGTCGCAAATTTTGTCGAAATGGTATATTGCCGAAAGCAATCTTGATGAATTGACTTTTATTGTTGGTGAACGACCTGCGATGCCAAAAGAATTGCGATCAAATCTTATGTTGCTTGAACGAAAAGATGCGAGGGAACGTTTCTTGTCGCGTTTGGGTCGTCTAGATGAAAAGTTCTTTGAAATGATTCAAAAAGCTATTGCTTTTAAGCCGATGAAAAACGTGAAGGATTTTATAAAAAATTTCTTGCTAACGGAATCGAATGTTGATTTTGAATCGCTGAAAGAAACGATAAATAATGTTCGCGAGCTAGAGAATCTTTATAACCAGTGTGTCGCTCAGAAAAAAATGTTGGATGAGATTGTTGATTGCAGTAATGAATATCGTGCAAGGCAAGATGAAATCTTAGTTGATGAAATTCTTTTAGATCTTGCAAATTTCGACATATCAAACCAAAAGGTCAAAGAAATTGAGGAAAAAATAAATCGAGTTGGTAGGGAGATTAATCAAAAAGAAGAGCTAAAATCGACAAAAAATTCAACTGTCAGTGAGCTAAACGAAAAACTTGATGTTGTAAAAGACTCGTTGCGAGATAGTGATATTGGCCGTTTAATAGTTTCAATTGACCGCCAAATAGAGAAAATCCAGGGTTCTTGTTTCGATGAAAGCAGGAAGAATGAATTGCTAAAGAAAAATCTTGATTGCTTGAAAAATTATTTAAGCCTACTAAAAAATAGTGATTACGTGTTTCCTATTTCAGCTCAGGAATTTGTAGATATTTCTAGTGATGTTTTGCAATTTGATAAGAAGGAAGTCATTCTTGATAGACTAGTTTCTTCGGATGAGAAGATAAAAAATGATATTAATAAAAAATATTACGATTTGGATCGTCAAAGAAAAGATATTGATGACGCTTTGGTTGAATTATCGCAAAGAAAAAATTCTCTAGAAGAAAGAAAACATACCTACCCTCCGAAATCTGCGCAGTTCAAGGCTCTTGTAGAAGCTGAACTGTCTAAAATAGGTGTAGATGATTCTACATGTTATCTTTGTGAGCTACTTGAAATCAAAGATGATTCATGGAGAAATGCAATAGAAGGCGTTTTAGGTGATTATCGATTTGCCCTTGTTGTTGATTCCAAAGGTTTTAGCGTTGCGTATGATATTCTTCAAAAGAATAATTTTGATTCTTCGATGTTGATAAATGTTAAAGAAGTTTTGAGTTTTGACGCGAACGCGGAAAGTGGGTCTTTAGCGCAACAGATAGAATGTAAAAACGAGTTGTCCTCCAAATATATTGCATCAATATTAGGCGATGTTATTTGTTGTTCGTCGCACAGTGATGTGCTGAAATTCAAAAAATCTATCACACAAGATTGTATGATGTATTTAAATGGCACAACTTATAGCCTCCCTGAAGATCGTTATAGAACGCCATTTGTTGGTATGAAAGCTTACGAACTGCAGCTAGAGCGTGTAAATAGCGAGATTAATGAAAAGAAAAAGATTTTAATTGAAATTAAACCCAAACTTTCATTTGCGAAAAACTTAAAAGACGCAAGAGAGTATGTAAAGTATGATACTATTCGAAATTTGATGGATAGTCCGTTCCAATTAAGGAGTATGCAAGAACAAATTGCTGATTTACGAAATCAAAAACGTAAAGCAGAAAATAATCCAGATTTCATTCAGTTGGGAGAACAGAAAAGACAGCTGGAAGAAAAAATTGAATCTTTAAATACTGAAATTCAAGAATTGATCAATGCTTTGATTAAGTTAAATGCTACGGCGCAATCATCTAGCGATGAATTGAAAGAAAGAATTGATGCTTTCGAAAATAGTAAGAGTATCTGCGATTGCAGAGAACAAGACGAACCTGTTGCATACGCTGATGCTGTACAAAAATACAATCAACATCGAAAAACGAAAACACCAGAAACGGTTGTCGACAATTTTAGTCGTCGTTTAGTTGCTTTGAACACTGATGCTGATAAAATATTAGATACTTTAAAAAAGATGCAATCACGTTATAATGTTCAATTCACTAGCGATATTCCGGATGGTATGGTTGCCATCAATCAATATATAGATGTGCAGACGAGATTGCGTAATATTGTAATTAAAGATCGTCAGCAGAATTTAGAGAGTGCTCGTAAGCAGAGTGAAGACATTTTTAAATCTGATTTCTTGTTGAAAATGCAGGATATGATACGTAAAGCGAAACAGCAATTTAAAGAACTTAACGATTGCCTTGGAAAATTAGCTTATGGGGGTGATACCTATCGATTTACGATAACTAGCAACCGCGAAAAAGAGTCCATGTATAAAATGATCATGGATGAAAATAATATGGGAACGGAAAGCTTGTGGACATCTACGTTTGAGCAAAACTATAAGCAGGAACTTGACGATTTATATGGTAAATTACTTAGCGACAAGGATTCTGATAATAAGTTGGTGCAGGAATATTCTGATTATCGAAATTACCTTGATTTTGACATAAAAATCCGTAAACCAAATGGTGGTGAAATCACTTATTCTAGGGTTGTTGGAGAAAAAAGTGGTGCTGAAACACAAATTCCGTTTTATGTGGCTATAGCAGCATCTTTTTATATTTTGTATCAGCGTGAAGGCTCGATTCGTTTGATTCTATTTGATGAAGCCTTTGAAAAAATGGATGAATCTAGAATTGGAACGATGATGCAATTCTTTAAATCATTGAATCTACAGACAGTTCTAGTTACGCCTCCAGAAAAAATAGAATCTATTGGTAATTTTGTAGATTCTGTTTTGGCTGTGTGCAGAGAGGGAGAATGTAGCTATGTGATGGATTACGGATATGAAAAAGAAGTTGCTGAGTAAACTCATTGATAAATACGAAACTAGTAAAAGCTTTATTGGTCAAAATAAGGTAAATCAGAAGTTTACTATTAATCCGTCAAAACTGTTTCCAAAATATTCTAATGATGCTGAGGTGGAATTCTTTTCTGATTTAAATGAATCGATACATGATTTGGAAAAAGCGGAACTCGTTTCTGTGGACTGGCTTCGAGGTGGTGTTGCAGGAAGTGTTTCTCTTAACATACGAAATCTTGACGCTGTTTATAAGTATGTTTGCCGTCAGCCAAGAAAGCTGGTTCAAGAAAGGGTTTTATCAATTTTGAATGAATATCAAGAGTCTGCATGTCCATTGCTTTCTGATTTCATTCTTGCACAAAAGAAAAGAATTGAGCTTAATCAAAATGTTGAGTATTTCAATTCAGATGAAAATGATTTTAAAAATTTAATTCGAGCAGTAGATTTTATCCAAAAGAATGAAGATGAAATTTTGATTCGTAATGCTTCATTATCTCTTTTTAGGGATTCTAAACAGTTGGAAACTATGGTTCCTACAATTGAATCTTTAATGCGAAAATATGGTGATTATGAAGGCTGTGAAGATATTTTGGCAGAATGTAATGTTGTCAAAACTCCAACGCAAGTTCTTGTAAAGGGTAATGCTATTCTAAATTTGAAGGGGCAAATTTTAGACCTGTCAAAAATGGATGGCGATATTGGCCTTTCTACAAAATCACTCAAAGATGTTCTTTCTGTTAATGTTTTGGGAAATCGTGTTGTTACAATAGAAAATCTTACGAGTTTTTATACGTACCAAAACAGTGATGATTTTGTTATTTATCTTGGTGGTTTTCATAACAGTGTAAAGCGTAAATTTATAAAAAAAGTTTTCGTAGAGAACTCTTCAAAATCATATATGCATTTTGGTGATATTGATGCCGGTGGCTTATATATTTTAAAGCATTTGCGAAATAAAACGGGAATCAAATTCGCACCGATGAATATGGATGTTGAAACGCTCAAAAAATACGATTCATGTGTAAAACCACTTACAAAAGAAGATTTGGCACGTCTTAAACGATTGAAAGAAGATACTGAATTTGATAATCTGATCTCTTATATGCTTGAGCATAATTGTAAATTAGAACAAGAAAATGTAGTTGCATGATAAGTATCCATAGTGTTTTTTAGGAAGGAATTTATCCAATGAAAAACATCATTCTTATTGATTACGAAAATCTTCAGGTTAAGAATCTTGATGAGCTCTTTGACCTGGACTCTGAAATCTGTGTGTTTATTGGTCCCTTGCAAAAGAAATTGTCGACCGATTTGGTCCAAAGCGCACAAAAATTTGGCTCGCGTCTGAAATGGATTCCGATAAGCCGTCAAGGGAGTAATGCACTAGATTTTCATATTGCATATTATTTGGGACAAGAATCTCAAAAAGAGTCGAAACCATTTTTCCATATAATTTCGCATGATACGGGATTTGACGCCCTTATTGACTTTATGAGAAGTCAAAATCTTTTTATTGATCGGGTAGAATCTATTGATGAAATTCCTTTGATAAGAAAGATGAAGGAAATCAAAAAAGATCCCGTTGCCTTTATTAAGGGGCGTATTTTGAATGTTTCGAAACCCAAGAAGCTTTCAACACTCCAAACAGCTATCAAAAAGTGGCTTGAAGAAAACGATGAAGGTGTTGTGAATGGAATAATTGAATCCCTAAAAAAGAAATTTTTTTTAGAGGTTGATGAAAACGGGAAAGTAAAATATTTAGAGAACGCAGAATAAAAATAATTGCGTTAGGGATAGTAACCCGTATGGGCGGAGACTACAGGCTCCGTGAGCGAAGCGAATATAGCCCGACCCGGCTCCCTTCGGCGAGCTCAGGGACCTTAAAAGCCGGGGAACGCCCGTCTTCATTGCCTTTATCAGTCAATCAAGTCGTTCTGGAAGCGGGACAGGTGCTCAAACGGCAAGATCTGACGACCGCGGAATAGGCCGCAACCGTCATTAATCAGTTGATTATTTATCGCCTTGAACATGTTCACGTCTATTTTGGCAAGTTCGAGTTCCTGCAATTTCATAAGACGCTCATAGGCCTCGTCAAAATAGATGCACTCACCACTAGGAATCTGATCGTGTTTGGAGCGCCTGGCCTCTTGCGTCTTTTCGTAGCCAAAATGATTCGCTTCGCCAATCTCGGCAAAATCGTCCATGTCCTTGGTTCTGAGCTGCAGCTCCGTATAGCAACGCGCCAAGTTGTCATAAAAAGTTATATGCAACGACTGGTAGCCCGAATTTCTCGGAGTCGCCACAGAATCGTGGTAATATGGCCGAACGGGATCTGCAAGCAGGTCGGAATGCCCGCCATCCAGATGTTTCGAAATCTCTGGAGTGAACCCCCGCTCTTCAAGGAACTCCGGCACAACGTTCGCGATTTCGTACAGGTATTTACGCTCAACTTCGCTGCGATCTTCGCCTTTTTTAATGTGGCAAACCGGCATCGAAATAACGATACGGTAGGCAATCAGGTCGCGAAAATTCAGCATGCTTTTCAGTTCCGCTTCAGACGGGAATTTGCCATTCTTTTGATAATAGTTGCTAATGTATTCAAGGATGTAGCCGTTGAATTTTTCTTCGGCTCGAATGAGCGACTTGATGCGTCCCTTAAAGGTAAAGGCCAGAAAGGGATACTCCCTCGTCATGTACTTGTAGAATTCCTTGATCCGCTGGGATTGTGAAGTCAAGAAGTCGTTGTGCTCCAGCAGTTCGATAATCTGCGTCAAGAAATTCGCGTGCGCAAGGTCAATGCTGTTGCGCGTCACCTTCGCCCCGTTTCTGAGGTCGCTTGAATACTGGTGCAAAATTTTCAGCACCGTGTTTCCAGAAAACAAGTAATCGTTCAAAGAAATCATATTAAATCCTGCGCCCCATAGAATGCAAAAAATATGCCAAAGCTCTTTCACAAGATACTTCGGCATTTTTCGTTACAGTTTTTGGAAAACTTTACAGTTTTTTGAATAGTGTCGTAATTACGCGGCGCTACCGGCAAGGCCGATTTCGGCGGCGTGTTCGCGCATACCCTCGATGCAGATGGCGGCGACGTCTTTCACGTCCATGCCGAGCAGGGTGCAGCCTTTCAGAATGTAGTCACGGTTGCACTTGGCGGCGAATTTCTTGTCCTTGAACTTTTTCATGAAACTTTTCACTTCGAGGTCCAAAATTCCGTTGGGGCGCATCCTCGCGCAGGCCTGAATGATACCGGTGAGTTCGTCCACGGTGAACAGGCTCTTTTCCATATTGGTCTTGGGTTCCACCTGGTTCACGATTTCAAAACCGTGTGCCAAAATGGCGCGAACGTCTTCTTCGGAGACGCCTTGTGCGAGCAGTTCCTTTTCGGTGTGCTGCAGGTGTTCTTCGGGGAATTCCTGGTAGTCGTAATCGTGCAGGTAGCCTACGGCTTGCCAGTGTTCAACGTCTTCGCCGAAGTGTTTGGCCATGGCGCCCATGGCGTAGCATACGTTGAGGGAATGGATAACCAGCGATTCTTCGGTCACGTGGCCCTTGCTGATTTCTTTTGCGCGTTCGACGGTCAGGCTCATTTTAAATCTCCAATTTTCACCGCCAATATAAATATTTTTGAAGTGTTACTAATCATGACTAATTCGCTTTTGTCCAGAACAGGAGCTTACGTTTAACAAGTTCAAACAGTTCCATAATCGCAAGCACCACAATGCCTGTCCAAAGGATTCCGGCAACCATGTTAGGATAATCGGAATAGTCCGCGTAAAATTGCACGAAGTGACCAAGTCCCGTATTTTCGCCGAAAAGTTCAGCCACGGTGAGCATGATGAACGAAAGTCCCATGCCTACAGAAAGCCCCGAAAATATTGACGGCAGGCTTGCTACAAGGGCGATTCTCCACAAGTATTCAAACTTTCCGATTCCGATGATGGCGGCGTTACGCTTGTATTTTTCGGGGATTTCGGCGGCACCGGCAGCCGTATTCAAGTAGATGGGCCAAAAGGCGGCAATAAAAATGATAAATGTCGAAGACAAATAGAACGTCGGAAGAATCGCTATCGCGTAAGGAATGTAGACGTTGGGCGGAATGGGGGCCGCAAACCTGGAAATGGGTTTTAGCATATTGGAGACCCACGGAATAGAACCGGAAACAATTCCGATAGAGATTCCGACAATCGATGCCACCAAGTAGGCGGGCACCAGTTTTAAAAGAGAGGCTCCTGCACTGCGCAAAAGTTCTTCGCGAGAATCAAAGAGCGCTTTCAGGATTGCCTTAGGAGACGGGAACAGGTATTGACTGTCCCATTCCGGGCCGCAGCTGATCAGCACCCAAATTCCTAACAAGAAGAGAAGAAAAAGGATTCCCGAAAACTTGGATAAGTATTTTGTAAAAGTTCTCATATACTTGCACCTCCTTGTACAATATGGCCTAGTTTTTCAAGGATATCCTTGTGGTAGGCATCTTCAATAGTTGCAATGGTTTGTTGGACTTTTTCGTTGCGGAACCAGTCGCCACGATTCTTCTTTACCGGGAAATCAAGCGGGATGTCAGCAATGATTCGCCCCGGGGTAGAGCCTAAAACGATAATGCGGCTCCCGAGATAAACGGCTTCGCGAATGTCGTGCGTTACAAATAAAGTTGTAATCGGGCGGTCTTTGACGCCGCGGCAAAGTTCCAGCACCAAATCCTGGAGGCTTGCACGGTTTACGGGATCGAGAGCGCCAAAGGGTTCGTCTAAAAGAAGGGCGTCAGCGCTGACACTTAAGGCGCGCGCTATGGCTCCGCGCTGGCGCATTCCGCCCGAAAGTTCAAAGGGATATTTATGAAGACTTCCAGAAAGCCCCACCAAATTCAAGTATTCTTCTGCTAAATTTTTGGCGTAGCTCGTCTTCAATTTTTTCGTCTTTTTAATAGCGAGCGTTACATTTTGGAGAAGGGTAAGCCAAGGGAAAAGGGTGTAGTCTTGAAAGACCACACTCCTTTCGGCAGAAGGCTTTTCGATTTCTTTTCCTTTCCAGTAGACATGTCCCTCGCTCGGCTTGGTAAGCCCAGCGAGAAGGTTCAGCAAAGTGGTCTTGCCACTACCGCTTTCGCCTAGTAGGCATACGAATTCTCCTTGGTTGATTTTCAAGTTGATGTCTTTCAGGATGGCCCTGCCATCGTACGAAAAACCGAGATTCGTTGTTTCAAAACCATTTTGCTTTGTTGTCATACTTTCCTTAATTCCTAGATTTGAAAATATTTTCTGCCTTGGCGTAGAATTCGGACTTGGGGTTTTCTTTGCGCAGTTCCGCAATGGCGGCCTTGTAGAAATCGGTGCGCACGTATTCGGAGACCTTCCTGTCAGATTTGATGAATTCGGCATCTTTCAAGAAATCCCAGAAAAATTCAACACCCTTCACGTTGGGGTCCGTGTCCTGCGTGACATGCCCGCTGTAGAACGCTTTGTTGACAAGAGCGGTATCGAGCTTAATCCACTTGGCAATAATTTCCACACTCTTCTTGTGGTCATTTTGCACCAGTTCTTCAGCTTCGATCAGCGACTTGACCAAGCGCTTGTAAACATCGTCGCGGCCTTCGATTTTGCGGAGCGAAGCAATGAGGCGGCAGCAAATATGGCCGGGGTTAATGTCCTTACTCCTGAGCACCACGGAAAGGCCTGCTTCTTCGGCGCGGAGGTCGTGAGGGCCCCAAGTGACGCCGGCAAATACGCTTCCGTTCTTGACGGCTTCAATCACTGCAGGCGGGTTCTTGAGTTCCACGATGGTGACGTCTTTGCGCCAGTCAACGCCTTCTTTCTTGAGGCCGCCGCGAACGATGGCGTCGGCAGTACCCAGGCGAATGGTAGCGATTTTCTTACCCTTGAGGTCACTCAGCTTTTTGACGGAGGCTGCGTTTTCTTTGCGGGTAATCACGGCCTGGTCACCGCCCATGATGCCACCAATCACGCGGATGTCGGCACCCTGCGAAATGTGAATAAGCGGAGCGAGCGAACCGAATGCACCTGCATCGAGTTTACCTGCGCGGACAGCGGCAATGCCGTCGCCGGAATTCGAAAATTCAACGAGCGTTACGTCAAGGCCATTTTTCTCGAAAATGCCAGCATCTTTAGCGATAAAGAATTTTCCTTGACCTGTAGAAGACAGGTAACCGATGGAAATCTTGTCTGCGGCGATTGCAGAAGTAGCGC
>Ga0256406_1005307_pt1 | contig 13881 bp, 11 predicted proteins | sample RumenRJG_03DNA_FD_185986 | JGI IMG/M metagenome (GOLD analysis project Ga0256406, IMG submission 185986) | Bovine rumen microbial communities from Lethbridge, Alberta, Canada - RJG_03 | ecosystem: Host-associated > Mammals > Digestive system > Stomach > Rumen | place: Canada: Alberta | collected...
AGCGGCACTGAAACCAGAAGTATTCAGATTTTCGGTTCTTACCGACAATCAGGAACGTATGTCCCAGCAGACTCTGATACTGCACGGCGGCTTTATGAATTTCTTTTAACAGCTCGCTGTCAGATAATCTGGATCGAACCATGAAATTCTCCCATAGAAAAAGGCTCTGCAAGTTCATGCAGAGCCCCACCATTGCATGGAAATACCGGTTTATTCAGGTGCCTGCCACCCAATCTGGAAGTCTTCCACTTCCTCACGAATGCAACTCATTCGTAAAGTGTACGCAAAGTTTTAACGTTGCCGGTACAACGATCACATGCTCCTTATGTGATGTGTCCCTTTCAGGAGAAGATTTCTCTTCTGGCAATTCCATTTTACTTATGAAAATCAGGGCTGTCAAGCATCCATCATAATCCGCCATCACGCATACACACTGCGAACCATCCGAGCAAAGATAAAGATCAGGTGTATCGCGATCAATACAATGACCAGATTCAGCTTCACGAATGAAAGTTTGTCCGCAAACCAGACCATTACGGTCAGTTCTGTGATGGCCTCATAGACGCTGAGCCGGTCCGCGAAATGTTCTTTGTAGAAGCAGACGAACTTGTACCCGATAAAACCAAAGAACCCGGTCACAAGTCCAATCACTGCCATGTATGAGAGTACCGCCAGAATCGCAGGAACAATCACCTGGAGCACCGGAACCTGAATCTGTGTATGAAGACTCCATGCTGCTTTGCCCAGGCTCCAGGCAGTCTCCCCAAGTCCGATAATGAACTTCCCGATGACCGCAATGACTTCAATCGCATCATGTGAGAATCGGTCCGATTTCACTCCGGTGAAGACAGTTGCCAGAATCGCGTATAGGAGACATCCCCATGTGAAGGCTACGTCTGCCGCAGCCTTCTGATCATACTCCTCTTTGCATTCCTTCCTCAGGAGCTGATAGCGGTCCTGTTCCCGGTTAAGCCTGTATCTGTAGTCCTGCTGCAGGCTTCTCTTTGCATCGGCGATCCGCTCGTCCGCAAGATCTGAGATGCGCCTGTCCATCTCTGCATTCTTTCGGCTCATGTCCTGCTCAAGTTCTTCTGCCCGGGCCAGTTTTTTCTGAAGTTTTTCTTCCTTGCGGGCATAGGAGGCCTTAACGGCTTCTGCCCTCTCTTCCGCGCCTTGTGCGTTCTTTCTCAGCTCGCTGTTCTTCCTCTCGAGCTCTTCGTTCTGCTTCAGCACGAGATCTGCGCCGCAAAGCTTCCCGATCTGCTCGTTCAGAGACACGATCTCCGCGCTCTGCTCTTGCAGCTTCTTCTTCAGAACCGAGTTTTCTGATGAGAGACTCTGCATCTCCTGCGCCTGCCTCCGGATCATTTCGGACTGACTCTGCATGACCGATTCCTTCGGCGGCTGACTCGACTTCTCTGTAATATCGCTCGTACTCGGCTTCTTCTCTCTCCCGGTCTGCCCTGAGTCTTGCAGACCGGAGTTCATTCTGTCTCGTAAATTCATGGATCAGACTCTCCTTGTCGATATTCATGGTGAAGGTCCTGCTGATGTTTGTGTCACGGACCTTCTTACCTTTGTCATTCACAAAAGTGATATGCTTTCTGTTCTCCGTCCAGACGACACCCCAGCCTCTCCGCTTCATACCGGAGATGAATTCATCGCGGCTCCCGCAGTCCTGGAGGGTCTCTGCGATGGCCACTGCACAGTCTGCCACGAAACTCTTTTTCGATTCGTTGTCAATGAGCTTATACTTGTCCTTGCTCCATCCGCGGATCTCGCCGTCTTCAATCCGGGACCCGTCGAAGTGCTTTCCCTTCTCCGTGAGCGAAAGACCTTTGTTGACGCAGAGCTTGTTGGTAAAGACTTTCTGTTTTTCCAGATCCATCTTCGTCTGGTGCAGCTTACGTCCGTCGATGTAGGAGACGGTGTTCGTGACGATATGGATGTGAAGATGGTCTTTGTCCTGGTGGACGCTGATCAGGCTCTGATATCCAGAAAAGAATTCTTCGCAGAATTTTCTTCCGATCTCCAGACACTCCTGAGGGGTGACCTTCTCGTCCTTGTGGAAACTGATGATGTTGTGTGCATACATCCTCCCGGAGTCTTTCTTCCAGAGCCTCTTCTCCTCGAGGAATGCCCGGTAGACATCATCGTAAGTGATCCGGGATGGTTCATAGGGGCCGGTAATGTCGACATAGCCGTCCAGGACCTTCCGGTCCTGGAGGACATATTCGATCACGTTCCTCATCGCCCCATGTGACTTTGTTGACTTGTTAATGACCTTATTGATCGCCATATCTGGTCCACTCCCTTTTTTGCCTGATCAACATTTTCGCTGATTCGACGTAAATATTGTTCAGATGGAAGATCACCGTATCCATTTGCGATGCGTGCCATCTGGTTGACATTGGTTCCAAGCCCGCGAAGCTGGCGGGAGAGATCCGACAGATCTTTGCTGTTATCTTTCCATTCGGACAGCAACTCCTCTATGCCATGTGCCGGAAGGATCGGCGTTCCGGTCACAGCTTCAATAATGTATGTCTGCTGAGAAAGGCCGGATTCCTCCACCTTTTCTCTCATCGCCAGAAATTCTTCATCCGTCATCCGTACGGTAATTGCCCTGTTCCTGTACCTTGCGGGATTTTTCTTATTCGACATTGCCATCACTCCTTTCACATGACTCAAAAACGAAAGTGGAAAAGAGGTTATTATATGCTCCGGCAATGAGAAGCTTTCCGCAGGATCAGCGGAAAATTTCTGCGGCGGAGCAGTTGGGATTCCAAAGGGATGCAGTCCCTTTGGCGGGATGCAGGGGCAGCGCCTCTGCCGGGGAGTACAGAGGGCGAGCAGCCCTTTAGCAGAAAATATGAGCTCGAGGCTGGAAGGTCCGGTGGACCTTTCAAACCGGAGCGAGATTTTCTGCGTGTTCCGGATGCAGGGGTGAAACATCCTGCCGGGGGATCCAAGGGGGCAGCGCCCCGCTGGCAAGTTTAGAGAGCGGAGCGAACGGCGCAAATGTGGCTTGCCACTTTGCGCATCTTCGAAAATATAATAATTGCCGTACCGTTGGAGATGTCCTTGATCTTTCGGATGCTGATATTCTCAGCATGCGATTTTCAGGGCCTAAAACCCTTTTTGAGTTGAGGGTTGGTCTATTAGAGATAGTGGGCGGTGTTCTTGAGCTACATGAATATTTTTACGATCCTGACGTGGTGCGTTATATTCAGGATGTCAGAATTGGTATGGTTGCAAAAAATGCACTTCTGGATTCCAGAAAATGGATGGCCAGCCTTTATTACAGCAAGATAAGTCGCATGAAAAAAGGATCCGATTATCGCTAACAGGTGCGACAACCGGGTCCCTATGTAAATCATGCTAGTCTATGTAGAAAAGTTAGGTTTGTCTTATAGACCCGCATTTTATTCTTATATTCCCATAACCTTATCCTTTTCCGACCTTCTCCTGATACATCCGCATCAGGGCTGCTACGCAAGCCGATTCGGATGAATACTCTGGTGTTCCCTTCGTGAAACCATAGGCTGCCATGACCGCCATATCATTCGCTGTGTGGGCTTTCCGGAGCTCTAGAGGCATTAGATCCGGATCATAGAGATCCGCTAGGGAAGAATCCGGGTAAAGCGCCCTGGCATCGAGAATCGCCTGCGCGGTCTGCTCGATCTTCTGCTTCTGTACACCTATCGGGGAAGGCCATATGAATGTGTTATAAACTATATCGCCTGCATACCTATAATCGCCCTTCAATCTTCCGCACACTGTTCTCATCCATGACATATGGACATTAGACTCGATTACGCCCAAAAGATAGAGTGATGCATTAGGAATAATTGAAATACTATCACCTGGAATGGCCCCTTCTCGTACAAATCCAAATGGGACATATCTCCTTTTTTCGCCACTATGTCGAGGCAATACAATAAAGTCACCATCTATCGATTTTGCACTTGGTCGCATAAACATTGGTAAATCTTTTAACTTGTAAGCATCTCCAGATTTAACTTGTTGTTCTCTCCATTGGCGGCATAAAACAACCCGTTTTTTTATTTCTGGATGTTTATTTAGTTCAGATGGACTCATACCATGCAGCCATAAACACCACCTATTCTTTCCATGAAGATATTCCCTCGCCGTTATAAATGGTCGGATCCATTTTTCTGCATCAGGGTCTTTTTTTACCATCTCAGTCTTTTCTTGATCATCAAGAATTAGATACCCATTATCAGCCGGCTTAATTCCATATACCACGTTCGGAACATTTCCAAAAGGTTTCCGTACCTTAGAGATAAAGATATTCGGTGCTGCAATCAAATACCCATTTATATTTTCAACGTCTCTTTTTTCATTTGTTGTATAAAGAGAACATCTTGTAGATTTAACATAGGAAAAACCAACTATGATGCAATAAACATGGGCTTTGATTGACGCCTCGCTATCCCATACAAACGTAGTATAAGCGAAGTTTATCTTAATACCTTCATCCATCATAGGTTTCCATAATGGATATACTTGCTGCCCTTGACAGATTGAATTGGTCGAAACAAAAGCCGCCCGGATCATTGTCCCTTTCATATAGTTAGCAGCCTTTTTGTACCAACAGGCAACATAATCTAATTCACCTCCCTGATCAGCAAATATACTTTTCCTATCATCCTGCTGATCTTTTGAAAGACGAGAGCTTCCAATAAAAGGCGGATTTCCATAAATAAAGTTCAGCTTGTATTTGGGGACGATCCGTTCCCAGTTCAGCTGAAGAGCATTGCCCTCAATGATGTTGGCGTTGGTCTTCAGCGGAAGAAAATCCATGTGTTGATAGAGAATATCCTCCGTTTCCGCAAACATCTGGGACTCTGCAATCCAAAGCGCCGTCTTGGCGACCGTCACGGCGAAATCGTTGATCTCAATCCCGTAGAACTGACTGATGGATACCTGGATTGGATTTTTCATATCGCCGAAGGACATCTGCCCCGCAGTGAGGTCTTTAATCACAGCATTTTCCAGTCTTCTCAGGCTCAAATAAGTCTCCGTGAGGAAGTTCCCGGATCCTGCAGCCGGATCTAGGAAATGCAGTGAACCCAACTTTCGCTGAAATATTTCCAACTTCTGCCTTCTGGTCTTGACGACTGGGATCTGCTCAATGACCTTCAGCTCCGCCTTCAGGTCATCCAGAAAGAGAGGATCAATCACCTTATGGATGTTTTCGATGGACGTGTAATGCATCCCGCCCTTACGTCTGGTCTCCGGGTTCAGGGTTGATTCGAAGACCGCCCCGAAGATGGTCGGCGAGATCTCTGCCCAGTTGAACTGTGCGGATTCAAGGATGGTGTCCTTGATTTCCTGCGTGATCTTCGGAATCTCGATGTTCTCCCTTGCAAAAAGGCCGCCGTTGACATACGGAAAAGCTGCCAGTTCATCGTCCAGATAAAGGTCTTCCCTCTGATCTTCCGGCGTGTCAAGGACCTTGAAAAGATCAAGAAGAGCCCTGCGGATGTCTTTCGGATCGTACTGTGAAATATATCCACTGAACGCGTCATGGTTGCCGAACAGGCCTGCATCCTCCGCATAAAGGCAGAATACAAGCCGGACGCATAGGATGTTCAAGCTGTTCTGCGTCTTCTTTGCCATCGGGTCATGGTACTGCTCAAGGAAACGGTCATGGATTTTCCCGACCAACTCCCCGGCCTGAAGGGACAGTTCCATTTCCTTCTTTACCCGTTCTTCATGCTCATCGACAAGGATACTAAGGCGAGCGTACTGGGATTCCAAATCTTCCAGCTTAATCACGTCATAGGGGGCCGACCAGGTATCCGTCTTGTAGCTGTACGATGCCGTCTTACTGGAATCATAGATGCGGATCTCGGCGAAGTTCGAGATGATAATGTACCTCGGTTTTTCTTGAAGGGGCATCTGGGAAACGTAGTCTCTCGCCTGTTCGTAGGGAGTGACCATCTTCCCCTGCCTTGGTTCCTTCGTATCAAGGTCGATTCCAAGAGCTTTCTGCTCGACCAGGACTTTCGTTGCCGGGAAATATGCATCCGCATACCCCTTCGGGAGCGGATATTCGAACGTGACGTACTGAGAGGGTGCTTTGATTCCAAAGAGTGTGATGAGAAGCTCCGTCCAGTACAGCTGACAATCCTGTTTTTCCTTCCCCCGCCCGGCCCAGTGCTCTATGAATTCTTTTGCTGCCTTCCGTTTTTCCTGTTCTGTCATAGCAATGTCCTTTTATTCGTTGTCACAGAGGCTCTGATTTGCCCTGTATGGCCTTTTGAGCAAATACCATATAGATAGTTAAAATTGATTATAGCGGCAAATAGAGGCCTTACATGGCATTCTCCGTTTTCTTTGTCTTCAGAAGGCCTTTCCGCTGAAGGATTCGGTTGATCCGGGGCCGGCTCACACCGAGCTGCTTTGCCATTTCCGTTTTCGAGATCTCCCGGTCCATGTACTGTTTGTAGAGCTTTTCGAACTTTTCCTCGTCATAAGGCCACGGTTTCCCGCCTTTGAACTTTCCAGCAGCCTTGGCGATCTCGATCCCTTCTTGTTGCCGTTTCCGGATCGTCAGGCGTTCCTGTTCCGCCATGGACGATAGGACTTCGATCAAAAGATTGTTGACCATATCGATGATCCACTCCTGTCCCGACTCGACCTTTGCGTTGCTTGTCGGCAGGTCGAGGATCCGGACCCGGATGTGATGGTCTTTGTAGAACTGAAGCTCCTGTTTGATCTCGCTTTTATTCCGTCCCAGACGGTCGAGGGACATGATGACCAGGGTATCGCCTTCCCGGAGCATGTGATCGCGCATCGCGAGATACTCCGGTCGGTCAGCAACGTTCTTGCCGGACTTCTTCTCCGTGATGATGTCACGCTCGTCTGCCCCGTCCTTTCGGAAGGCTTCGATCTGCCTTGAGAGATTTTGGGAGGTGCTAGATACCCTCGCGTAATAGAAAGTCTTGCTCGCCATGAAAAAATGCCCTCGGAATGAAATGAATAACTTATTTTATAAATCGTTACGGTTTGATATGTCTTATATTAACCTGTCTGTTCCGTATATGCAATGCTGTGGAGGGTGGAAAGAGGAGAACAACAGAGTACACTTCAACGTTGCCCAGCTATTGAAAAATGGCGGACAGATATTCTCTGTCCGCTCTCTAGCTTAACTGTCATAATCATCATTCGTCGTAAATCCAAATGGATCTATCGATCGTTCTGTTTGGTTGTCTGGATCATCACCCACAGTAAGATATGGAACCAGTTTTATTTTTTTATTGCTGAGAGAGTCCAGTTCTATTCCGTCTGCTATTATTCCAATCTTTAAAATTCCTTTTTCCTTATTCCCAAGATCGATATAGCCACTGGGTGACCCAGCCATAACCCCATCAACTGCAATTGAATCCGCGCTTAATCTGATCCCTGTTCCAGTATTATTTTCAACATATAATAGGATCGTTGGCATATCTGTCATTATGCCATCAACTGCAGCGAAGGGTGCCGGGCCATCTGTGTCAGGCATAATATAGTTTCCGAGATAGACAACCCGCAGTCCGGATTTGTTGTAAACTTCTTTTCCATTTGCTACTGCATCAATATTGGTTTCAACGTTATTAATATCCGCGAATGCCGATGTTGCTATTGTGACTTGTCCAGAATCCCAATCCGTTGTCATATAGCTTTCCGATGCCGTTATGTCATAGGTAAGAGTTTGTATCTGATTCGGCATTAGTCCTATTCTAGAAAGCATTCCTGTTGGAATGCCAAGGTAAGCCTCAGACAAAGTACTACCATCTGAAATCTCAGCAGCTTCTATTCCCGTCTCCACCTTTAAGTCATTTACAAGCATCTGGTCAGCATAGAATATATTTATATTCATTCCAGTATTATTTGTAATTGACATCGGAATTGCCATGCCGTCGTAGTTTGGAATTGCCTTCTCTGACGAAATGCTCATCTTAAGACCATCTTTATCAAGAAATATTCCAGTTGTCAGTAATGGAAACCCATCTGAATCAGTGTTATCGTTTTCTTCTTCAGGAGTATCTTCTTCAACGCTAAACATTGAATCGTATGTATCTTTGTCTACAATTCCTGTAGGTTCCAGATTATTTGAAACTTGATATGCTATTACTGCATTCCTCGTAATAGTATCATAGACACCTGTTGCTTCATCCATAAATCCAAGGCTTACAAGTTCTTCTTGTACAGCTTCAATATCTGATTCGTTGCTGTCTTCTTTAATATCGCCTCTAAAGTCGGCAAACGCTGAGTTACTCGTTGTCACAGCTAATCCAAATACTATTAGGAAAGAAAACACTCCAAGATGGTTCTTCAAATTTTTTGCCTCCGTTCGTTTATCCCGTCAGGGTCTGCTTTCAGGAGAATCCTTGTCTATCTTCTGGTACGTTCGGATGGATGATTCGACAGTGAAGCCTTCCATGAGCCGGCGGAATTCTGCATGCGACAGTTCTCGAGCTTCATCGCCTGTTCTCGCCCACTGATACACTCCGTCACTCATACGTTTTTCAGGAGGACATATCCGTCTCCCTCGAATAGAAGTCCTTTGATCTGGTTCCGGCGGCAGCCGCAGAAGAGGAACAGCGTTCCTTCCTCAAGCGGATCCATTCCGTATTCCAGTCGGATGATAGCAGCGAGACCGTCGATACCACGTCTTAAATCCGTCCTGCCGGTCCGCAGGATGACACGCTTAAAGCCAAGCCCTTCCTTAAGCATCCGCGATCGCTTTCAGGACCATGGAGAATGTTTTCTTCGTGGTCGTTGATCCGATCAGGAGCTGAAACTTTCCTTCCCGGAGGACGAGTTCTGGAATGAAAGACTGCCGGACCGCCTGCAGGCTTTCCTCGGAACTGTTTATCTGATCAGCAGTCTGCTGGGTGACATCGACAAAAGGAGGATTGGCCGGGACATTCTTATGAGATGAGACAACCGGCACCGGCGGCACGTCCTGACCTGGCTGATCTTTAATGGCCTCCGCGTCCTGCTCGCGAAGCTTGTGCTGCCAGTAATACAGGCTGTCCAGAGAAACGCCGTTCTGCCTGCACCATTCCTTTTTCGTAACTCCGGAATTGGCTGCGGCAAGTATGATCTCTCGCCAACGTTCCGCACGGATTTGCTGAGTAACTTTATCCATGGCTGATACCTCCTGATCTGATTTGGCATCAACCATAGCATTTCAGAATTCAGTTTTGAAGAACACTGTCTATTTGACGCTTACTGCTCTACAATGCAGACCTCGCACTGTACTGGGTGAAAAAGAATGGAAAAAATGGAATTCTGATGCAGAATCATCTCGCCGGAATCATTTCGTAACTGTATACTGTAGGCAAAGAGGAGGCTCTGCGTGATGGAAAAGATCCGTAAGATTCTGATTACTTTCTCAGAGATCGTCGAAGTGGTTCTGGCGATCGGCGTCGCCGTCTCTGCACAAATTGCTCTAGCAACACAAGCGAGCTTCCACCTCATTTGAAAAGAGCGGCCACTTCACTGTGACCGCCCTATGCCCCTTACCTCACGACTACTGTGACTGTTACCTTCTTGCCTCCTGCCTTGACTGTGATCTTAGCGGTTCCTTTCTTCTTCGCGACTATCCGGCCGCCCCTGCTCACAGTTGCAACCTTCTTGTTGTTCGTCGAGTAACTGATCTTGTCTGTCGATGTGAACGGCGCTACAACTGCCTTGATCTGGCTTGACTGCCCCTTTTTGAGATTCACTCTCCTACCTGATGACAAAACAATCTTCGATGTCTTGACCTTAGGTTTCTGCACCTTAACGGTGATGCTTTTGCCGTTGATGGTAACCTTAGCCTTTCCAACCTTCTTTCCTGCCTTCAGTGTGATCGTGTTCCCGGAATGTGATATCGTGACGATCTTCTTATTCGATGTACTGACGGACGTAATGACCGCTCCATTCGTGATCTTCAGTCCGGTGGTTCTCTGGCCGGTCTTCAAGACCACAGTCCCCGCGTTGAACGTCGGCGCCGGGTTCGGAAGATTTGCAACTGATCTCGTTTCCGTATATCCACAGGATGAGCAGGTGCGAGCCTCTTGACCTTCCGATGTAATGGTCGGCTGAACTGTCGTATTCCAAGATGAGAAGGAATGTCCTGTTGCAGGGATTGATTCTGTGCGTGTTGCGCCGCATCGGCTGCAGGTGAATGTCTTCACACCAGGCTGCGTGCAAGTGGGATTAATCGCTACCTTTCCTTCATCCCAGCTGTGGCCGAGAGCAGGAATAGTCTGTTCTGATTCTGGCTTCACAGCTCCGCAGACTGAGCAGTGAACTGACTGCTTACCAACTGTGGTACAAGCAGCCGCCATTTCAACAGTTGCGTTTGCATTCCATTTGTGTTCTGTTGCCGGTACTGTTTCAGTTCTGGTCAGATGGCAGCGGCTGCATGTGAATAACTTTGTTCCGGCTGCTGTACAGCTGGCAGCCTTTGTTACTTTTCCATTATCCCAGTCATGGTCAAGAGCCGGAATCGGCTTGACTGATCCTTCTTTCACAGCTTTACAGACGGAGCATCGCATACTCTCCTGTCCTTCCTCCGTACAGGTCGCTGCCTTGTCAACGGTCAATACCCAGCTGTGACCGACAGCCGATATAGAAGATATCGTGTAGATTCCGCAGTATCTGCACATAGTCTTTTCTTCCCCAGGTGTGTCGCAGGAAGCTTCCGACAATGTACTTGTCTGATAAAGATGTCTTGTACATGTATTGGTAAAACCGATGCCCGCGAGCTGTATATCCAGGAAATTTTCAGCAAGAAGTGTTTGCCACTCAACAATTCCTGTCTGCAGAACGCTGTTCAGCATCTCCTGTGCATCAGAATCTGATACCCGCAGACTGGTACTTACCTTAAACTTATAAGAAGCAGACGTGCTGAAACCGGAAGTATCAAATACAGTGGTTCCTTTCATCGTGTCACCAGTTCTCATGGTATATGTAATCATTGCCGGCGCAGCCAGTTTTCCACTGGAGTTGAGAGAAATGAATCCTTTAACAGTACTTCCTGTTTCAGGCGACTTCTGTTCAAAGACAAAAATCAAATTTTGCGTTGACGTATCATACTGCAAACTCGCCGGGCATATGGCACTCATTCTGGCATTGCGAAGACGGACCAGTTTTACCGCATGATTATCCTGGGACGTTTCTCCTTTTTCCAATATGTAATTCTTCACGCTGCTGATGTTTGCCGCAATGAAATCCTGATCAGCCCTGGACGCACCATTTCCGGAATTCGAATCATATCCGGTAGCCGGAATCGGTTCCGTCCTTATTGCGCCGCAGCGGCTGCAGGTGAAGGTTTTCACGCCATCGCTCACTTCGGTAGCTTCTTCCGTTACAGTCCCTTTATTCCAGTCATGACCGAGTGCTGGAATGGTTTCAGCTGTCCCTGCCTTCACAGCGCCGCAGACGGAGCAGTGGATGCTCTTTGTCCCTTCTTCCGTACAGGTCGGCTCTTTGTCTGTTTTTTTGTCAGTTTCCCATACATGATCGTTTTTCGATATGGATTCTATCTTTGTTTCATGGCAGCGGCTGCAGGTATAGGTCTTCTCTCCCATCTCTGTGCAGGTCGGCTCTTTCGTCACGGTACCGTTGTCCCAATGATGCTCAAGCGCAGGAATCGTCTCAGCAGATCCGGTTTTTACAGCGCCGCAGACGGAACAATGAATACTCTTCTGCCCCTCATATGTACAGCCTGGCAGCCTGTCTGTCGTTTTTTCTGTTTTCCAGATGTGACCGGTTGCCGGAATCTTTTCCGTCTTCGTCCCGTGACAGCGGCTGCAGGTATAGGTCCTCACACCATCTCTCGTACAGGTCGCGGCTGTCGTCACTCTTCCTTCATCCCAGTCGTGATTCAGCTCAGAAATCGTCTCATATGTTCCTTCCTGAACAGCACCGCAGACAGCGCAGTGCAGGCTCTTCAGTCCTTCTGCTGTACAGGTCGGTTCCTTATCCGTTCTTTTTTTCGCTTCCCAGACGTGACCAGTTGCCGGGATTGCTTCTGTTCTTGTCGCCTGACAGCGTGTGCAGGTATAGGTCTTCACTCCATCTTCGGTGCAGGTCGCGGGCTTCGTTACAGCGCCATGATCCCAATCATGACCAAGTGCAGGAATGCTTTCAACTGTCCCCTCCTTCACAGCATCGCAGGCAGAGCAGTGAATGCTTTTCTGACCTTCTTCTGTGCAGGAGGCTTCTTTATCAACCGTAAGCGTAGTATCCCACTGATGAGATTTGCATACTGCATGATACTTGATGTCATTGTTCTGACAGAAAGTCTCCTGATAAGAATCTCTGTACACTTCAGCAGTCAGACTGCTGCAGATTTCAAATGCACTTGCATCAATGTTGGTGCATCGTTCCGGAAGGTTGATTGTCTTCAATCTGTAGCACCGATAGAATGTCTTTTCTCCGATCTTTTCCAGTCCCTCCGGCAATGAGACAGAAGTCAGCTGCTGACATTCATAGAATGCCATTGCCCCAATTGATGCAACACTTTCCGGTATCACGATGTTTTGGAGTTTCGTCATCCAGAAAGCGCCCCATGAAATCTTCTCCAGATGATCAGGCAGTGCTATTTCTTTGATATTCAGGTTCTCAAATGCTCCGTCTCCGATTTTTTTCAATGTGGAAGGAAGACTGACGTGTTCCGCTTTCGTTGTACAGAACGCATATTTTCCGATTGATGTAATGCCTTCCTGCAGTTCTATGGATTTCACTGAATCCTTATTATTATTCCACGGGACCTTATGCGGGTCAGTAAAATCACTCATCTCCCCTGTTCCAAACAGAATCAGGTTCCCTTCCTTTGTGATCTTCCACAGCACAGTTTCACCGCATGTTCCGTGTGCAACGATATCCGTATCTGTGTTTCCGGCTGCAGGGATTATTTCTGTCAGCGTTTCATGGCAGCGGGTACAGGTATAGGTTATTTTGCCGGGATCCGTATCTGTTGGTGCTGCAGTTACGACGCCATCATCCCAGCTATGACCGAGCAACGGAATCGCTTCTGTCTTCGTTGTTCCGCAAATGGTACAGGTAAGAGTCTTCAACCCCTCCGTCTTGCACCCTGGTTCCGTGGTCACCTCTTCTGCCCAATCGTGATCATGAACTAAAAATGAAAGAGAAGCCGGTTCGCTTATCAATAAATTTCCTGTGCTGTCCTTCAGCATACAGCGAACATTCATGTGTGCATACGAGCTGTCCGTCATAGGAACAGTGATCGTAGAAAATCCATTGCCTTCATCAGCGGTAAAAGCAAACCAGTTGTTAAGATCACCAAATGCATACTGCCAGTTATATGTGAGGCCTGATCCGGTTGCCTTTATAGATACCGTTACCGGTCTGCTATAACCCGTACTTACTGCATCCTGCGGCTGTTCAATAATGGCCAGATCCTGCGGTTCGCTGGATTCAGGGGCAGCTGATGCATCAAGTTCGATTTCATCGGTGATAAGATCACAGTCTTCCTCCGCAGATTGAACCAGACTCGACTGATTATCTTCAGAGTCCGATATATCAATGTTCAATCCGTCTTCATAGGATATATCTGACAGCGAATCCTCATTCAGCGATGCGTTGTGTTGCTCATTCTGCTCTTCTACTCCGGATTCCACTTCTCCGGCCATACTGCTGACCGCAGAGCTGGTCATAACGACAGCCGACAGAAAAAAAGCTATTATTTTTCTTTTCATACAAAATGTTCCCTCATATTAAAAAAATGGGGATGTGAAGAAACGTGAAAGCGCTTCTTCGCATCCCTCTCTTTTTGTCCGTTGTTCATCGTTCTCCATTTTTCAGCGCAGTTTTCCCCTTACCCCAAATGAGATGGCCTTTGTTCAGCTCATG
>Ga0256406_1005308_pt1 | contig 13881 bp, 11 predicted proteins | sample RumenRJG_03DNA_FD_185986 | JGI IMG/M metagenome (GOLD analysis project Ga0256406, IMG submission 185986) | Bovine rumen microbial communities from Lethbridge, Alberta, Canada - RJG_03 | ecosystem: Host-associated > Mammals > Digestive system > Stomach > Rumen | place: Canada: Alberta | collected...
GTAGGAAAATGCGAGGTGCTCGTTACCGCCGTCCATTGAGAGTAGTTTTCCTGTATTGAGGTACGTGTGAGGATGGTCAGGGGTCACAGTGATTTCGTCATTGTTGGAACAGGCAGCCAGCAGTGACATTGCGAAGATAATGACAAGAGAATATTTCATCGTTCCTTTTTTAATTAAAAACGCGTGTTGCACAACATTTATTATTTCAAAGGTCATTTGTAGACACTTCATTTTAGACTTTTTATAACCACCACATTTCTTATGTCTTCGGTACTCCTTCACGCTTTCAAGTTGTGCCGATGCAGTAATTGGAAATACAAGAGCTAGTAGGAAGGTGATGATGGTTTTCTTCATATCTTGGCTATTCCTTGTTATAGCTCAAATCTGTACCCAACGGTCAACTGAACGACCCTGTTGTGAATCTTGACTGCATCAATTTTTGTAGCGTTCGTCAGGCCGAGGTTATAGCGGGCATCTATCCGTATGGCACCTATCGTGTACGACAGGCCAATAGGGATGCTGAGGTCAAAGGTCTTGAACCAGGTGTCATCGCTCGATGTCACAGTCCAGTTGCCATGTTCATCAAGCATTTCCTCATGGATGTGCTTCTTCAGTGCAAAGCCTGGCTGTAAGCCCAAGTGAAAGGCAAAGTCGGGAGTGATGTAGAAGTTTGCCGTCAAGGGGATATTAAGGTAATGCAGCGTGGATGAAGAGTTATGGAATTGTGAATTGTCTTTCATCTTCGTTCCCTGGTTGGAATAAAGGAGTCCACCCGACAGGCTGAACCTTTCGCGCAGCTGATACTCTAATTCTGCACCAGCCACAAGCCCAGCCTTGCTGGTGTATTCCATTTTCTCCCCGTCAATGCCGACATAGATGTCCGGATCTGTCAACTTGGCGATGTTGATACCAACTTTTGGCGTCAGTGTCCAACTACCTACTTCTCGTTGTGCATTGCCAATCAACGGCATTGCAAGCATTGCTAATATGATAACGTTTCTCTTCATTATATTTTATTTTAAGTTATATCCATAAATATAAACGGAAACCCTGCTGCTTTTATTGTACTGCAAGGATAGTAGTAGCACCCCTGACCTCCCATGTCATCTCATTTCATATTCTGCTATGAGCATAATGTTCTTCCCGTTATGCGTGATGGGATAGAAGAAACGGTAGCGGGTGGCTGGCGTGGGGAATGCCTTGGGATTGAGTCTGCCGCTGACCGTCCTGCTTCCATTGGGCCGCACCTCATAGCCTATGTCATTGACGATTTCGTTCCGGGGCAGTTTGCGCCAGACACCTTCGGCATCAAGAAATGCTATCTCGCAATATTCACCACAAGCCAGTTCGCTGTCGCTGTTGTTCCTGAGTATAAAGGTGACGGCCTCGGCTGTAAGAGGGAAAACGTCTTGGGTAGGACGGATGCTGATGCCCAGCGTATCGCTTACACCAGTCTTTGACATCCGTATGGGAGATTCAGGACCTACAAATTTCAGGATGGGTGCATCGTAGACTTTCTGGCGGAACAGCCGACGGCGTTCTGCGGTGTTATAGATGAAGTTCACCTCTATGCCGTTAGCCACCGTACAATAACTGCTGATACAACCTGACAATTCTTTGCACTTGCTGAGCCGCTTCCCAATCGTGTCCATGATGGCGTTCAGCTCATGCTCACTATATTGTCTCGCAGGTTTGTCGGAAGCGGATGCCTCAGCATCATGCTCATTCCCTTCCTCCGCCAGTAGGGCTTCAGCACTGTCAAGCCTGTGTGCCGATTCCCATGCATCCTGCTTCTTTAATTCTACAGGATCACTTGCAGATGATTCCGAGGCCGACTGGTTTGATGAGGGGCGGCACGAAACCAAAGCAAGAGCAAACAGGATGAATATTACCTTTTTCATGATGGGGATGCCTTGAAGATAATATGCATATAGTTTCCCTCTTCTGCTCCGAAACGCTGGATAAGATTAGAGCCGTCGTAGATGGCTTTCAGTTGCAGGGCAACGCCACTCTTTGCCAGTGATAGGAAAGAGTTTGGCTGTGTCAGTTCATCCGCTGCGCAGATATAATTATAGTTGCTATTGAACTCTATGCGGATATGATGGTCGGCTCCGCCATAGACCAGATATAGCGACATGACATTTGGCGTAAAAGCCCATTTGATTTGCTCATAGTCCGTGTCGTAGCCGAGGTCGTAACGGGCAGTGATGGCTTGTGGAGCTGCTTCTGCAAGCGCATCGCTCAACTCCTTGTCTGCATCTACGACCTTTGAAATCAGCGATATGGGGAAGTCTTGAAAGAATACATGCTGCATCTTATAGTCGGACACTTCAAGTTGCACGTCACCGAATGTTGCTTCATGGGCTTTTGTTATTATGTGTCGCCCCTTCTCGTCCGTCATATCCGTACAATCTTTGTCCTTATATATAATGATATACTCACCAGGATATTCGCCGGATATATTCTGCCCGTATGTTTCCTTTTGTGTGTTCGTTAGCCGCCTCTCCACATTGTCATCGCTGCAACAAGAGGCGAGGAAGAACATGGCAACTGTCATTACCAGGGAACATCTCCAAATAATCTCTACTCTCATCTTCTTTACCTCTGATGTGCAGTACGCTCGAAATTGTAGATGATGTCAGGACGGTCTGCCATTTCCCATGACATGGTGCTATTGCCCAATTTCCTGATGTTCCATGTCTGAGACTCTGGCGTGCCGCCGTACATGGGTTCGTAGATGATAAGTTGTCGATTATCCTTAAGCATATACCCCCGATGTATAATCGTATCACCAGCAAACACATCATAAACATAGATGTCGCAATCGCCATTGGCAGAAAAGGTGTATTCTACATTGCCCTCACTGACAACACCTTTATCATAGACCTTCTGCCAAGTCCCGACAAGGTTGTTGGCATCGAAATCTTCGTCATCGCTGCTGCAAGAGGTGAGGGAGAAAGCAGCAAGCATCACAAATGCGATTCTCCAGAGTTTCATTGTTTTCATTTCGATATTGTTTGTTGATAATGTTTCTATATAAACGCCGTGAAGCGGGAAATCCTGCATCGTAGGGCGTTAAATGTTCTTAATCGATATTCTATTCTTTGAAGTGGGCAGTGTCGGCACTGAGGCCGACGGCTGCCCGCTATCAACGAGAGAGAGTTTATAATCTGTTCTTTTCATCGTTACCGGCACCTGTACCCTTATATTTGCTTCGGATCGAATTGAATTTATACGTCAGGGAAATGCCGAACTTCTGCGTATAGACGTATGCATCCTTAGTCATTAATGCCACGGGATAGGTGGCCTGCCACTTTTCACGCAGCGTCTTGAATACATCGTTGGCAAAGAAGATGGCTGTAAGCCTTTCGCTGAAGAACGACTTCTGCAGGCGAAGGTCGATGTTGAACTTGTGGCTGTCGCGTGTAAAACCGTAGTCGTTGCTGGTGACATAGCGGAGATAGAGCATGGCCTTTGCGGTCTCGTCAATGATGAACCAGTTGCGCAGGCTGAAGGTCCATTCAGGCTTGTCGAGACCGATTGTTACGCCGGAGTACTTCGTCGGGAAATGCTGCTGCCAGTAACTCAACGTCAGCGTAGGCTGATAGAATCCGAGTTTCGGGGAGGCGACAAGCGACGCATGCCATGCCTCCTGACGGTCGAAGTTCCGTCGTGTCCATATCGTCATGTCACTGCCTTGCTCGTATGGACTGCCATACGAGAAGAAGATGTCTTTGTTCTGCGTGTAACCCGCTGACAGACTCAGCCATGAATAGTTAAGTCGCAGGTCTATATCCTGCCGATTGGTGGGTCTGAGCAACGGATTTCCGCCCTCCACCTCGTAGCGGTTGTCGTATTGGACGTAGGAGCTGAGCATATAGTAGGAGGGGCGCTTGATACGCTTGTTGTAACTAAACTCTGCTCCCCACTTGCCTTTCTTCCATCCGACGGAGAGATTCGGGAACAGGTCGCCATACTTACGGCTGGGTTCTTCCTGATATACACCGAAAGAGCGATAGTCGGTAGACACCCGCTCATAACGCAAGCCTCCGTCAAAGCTCCAGTTGCCCAAATGCAGGGCGTATTCGGCAAAGCCAGCAATGTTGCTCTCCCTGATGTCATCGTCTGATGACTTGACGTAATGCTCCTCGTTCTCGTTGGTGCCATAGCTGTGGGTGCGGGTCACCTCGGAGCCGATACTCAGCTCGCCCTTCCATACGGGATAGGACAGCACCAGCTTGCCTGCCAACATGTTACGGTGGTCTTCATTTCGCAGATGGATGTCACGGTCTTCGATTTGCAGGCTGCGCTCCGTCTCAACGTCACTTCTGACTTTCTTGTTCCAAAGCCAGGAGCCGTTGAAGTCGATACCCAGTTTACCTATCTTGCCGACGTAATAGGCATTGGCCTCATGAATGGGACCGTCAGTCTCCGTCGTTCCCATCCACTGGTCGACGATTCCCTCCAGTTCGTCATTTCTGGTAATAGTCTGTACGCAGTTTGCCTCGCCTCCCATATAGAGTGAGCCGTCGAGACTATATTTGAAACCTATCGAGTTGTTGGCATTGATGTCGTAGCTCATACCAATCTCGCCACTGAGGTCTGTAAACCAGAAAGTGTTTGGGCAAGTCTGGTCGAGAGCAATGCGGTCACCATTGATATTTGATTCCCAGCCGACTCTGTTGTCCTCTGAATGGTGGTTATTGTAGAATGTCATGGTGCCGAACAGCTCCAGGCCACCTTGACGGTATTTCATTTCCAAATCGTCGTAAGTCGTCCACTTCCTGTTGTTGGCCACTTGGCTGAATGCCTCTATGCTAAAGCCGTCACCCTGCGGAAGAATGGTCTTGATGCGGATAACGGCATTCACCTCGGCATTGTACTTGGCACCAGGCGAGGTGATGATGTCCACACTCTTGATGTTGTCAGACTTCAGCTGTTTCAGTTCCTTAGCACTCTGCACTTTTTTGTTGTTGATGTAGATTTCGGGCGTGCCTTTGGCAAAGACGGTGAAATTGCCTTCGCTACCCTGCACGCCGGGCAGCATGGAGAGAACATCGTCTGCTGTTCCGACATCTTTCAGCATCGAGTTTTGAATATCCACGGTCATGCCGCCCGTGGTCATCTTGTATTGAGGAATCTCTCCCTTTACTGTCACATTCCCCAAGGTATATGTGTCGGGCTGCATCCGAATGGTTCCGATGTCTGAGGTCTCACACCTTTTATATATGGTTTTGTAACCCACGAAGGAGATTCTGGCAAGGACTGGATGCTGTTCGCAGGGAATGACGAAGAAACCGCTTTCGTTCGACACGCCGCCGGTAATCAGCGTGGTGTCCTGGGGCGAGAGCAGGGCGATGTTGGCGTAGGCTACGGGCTGGCCTTGCTCGTCGATGACGGTGCCCTTGTAGCGGAGGGCTGTCTTCTGCGGACATTCGACGATGATTTCCTGTTGGCTGGGATTTGCAATACCCGGCTCAACGGTCATGCGGATGGGATAGAAGCCTATCATCTGACGGATGGCATCGGGCACGGTCTTGCGGTGTACCGAAGTGGTGATGCGGAAGTCCTCCAGTTCGTTGTAGAGGAAACTGATGGTGTATTCCTCGGTCTGCTCGTTCAGTTGGCGCAGGGCCTCGCTCAGCGACACATTATTATAATCGCGTGTAATCTTCTGGGCCTGCACTCCGGCAAAGATAAGACAGCAGACAAGCATTGATACGATTCTCTTCATGGCTTATTCTACTACTATCTTGTCCGACTTCAGTTCCACGGTGATGCTCTCGAAGAGGTTGAGACGATGCAGCACGACGTCGAGCGTCTCGTCCTGTTTCCATACGAAATAGAAACGGAACTGGCGGGCATCGACATTCTGGAAATCCACCTCCTTATTATAATATGATGCAATCTGCGGCAGCATCTTATCCAATGCGACATTGTCGAAAACAATGGGCTTCGCGTTGGCGGTCGTGTCCGTCTTGACGGTATCTGCTGGCAATGCCGGGGATGGTTGGGACGGATTTGATATTCGCACCTCCTGAGTCGGGGACTTTACATCTTCTCCAACGAAATGACGCACAATATGGATGGCGGCGAAGGCCACTCCGGCCGTAAAGAGGATGCCGATGATGCTTGCTGCCACCTTGTAAGGGACAATTCCCATCAGTTTCTTGATGGTGGCAGTGCGTGGTTCGTCTTTTTCAAGGGCTTCTAATTCTTCAGCGTGTTCTGCTGCGAACTTCTCCCATTCCTCGTCCACGGGGACGGATTCCTTTTCGACTTCGCGCTTCACAAAGGCTTGCTTCGTCAGCGCGAGCAGTTCCTGGTTCTCTGCTACCAACTGGTCTATTCTGTCTTGCTTTTCCATAACGTTTATCGTTTTGCTGTTTGTTGCTGAAAGTATTCCTTGATTCGCTGTACCGACTGTGACAGATGGTTGTAGACCGTCACTTTGCTCACACCCGCGGCCTGTGCCACTTCCTCGTAACTCATCTCGCTGAGAAACCGCAGTCGGAAGATCTGCTGGCTGAGCGGTGGCAGTTCCGCCTCGATGAATTGCATCAGCCGTTCCAGACGGTCATCGTCATTCATCGAAACGATCTGGCTTTGCATCGACTCCTGCAAGAAGTGCTTTTCCACCCGTTCCTGCATCGACTTGCGGTTGAGCACGTCGCGACAGCGGTTGCGCACGGCAGTCATCAGGTAGCCTTCCATCCTATCCTTCTGTGGCCTGTCACCATCCCGTAACAGTCGGGCGAAGATATCGCTCACCACGTCCTTGCTTTCGTCTGCATCATAGAGCATCGTCCTTGCCAGACGGTACATCCTGGCATAATGCTGACGGTATATGTCTTCAAATTCTTTTTTCGTCATAATTATCATTCATACACAACAAGGACGATTCAGCGAACCGAAAAACTAAGCAAAACGATAACTTTTTTCAAATTTCCTTCATCTTTTCCTGTTTATGAAATAATTTTTGGTGCAAAGTTAGTGAAAATTCTCCATATAGAGCTTTGTGAATACGTTTCGTTACTATATCTTGACTTGCATTCTGATGATAATATTTCTTGGTCGTATACTAAAGGAATACAAAGATTCTGAGAGGGAGCCGAAGGAGGTGTAGCGATAGTCTGTTTCGTCAAGGAGATTGGTGGCGGCAAGAGCGAGGTCAATGCGCTTGGAAAGGAGCCAGCGGACAGAAGCATCGAGGAAAGTGATGCTTGCAGTTTGGTCGGTGGAGAAGCGCATGAAATAATGCTCTGCGCCAAAAGCAATATGCCACTGGTCGGTAGGTAGGAACGTAATGGAGAGGTTTTGACGTAAAGCACTGTGGATGGCCTTTACTGCATCGACGTCATATTGATTGTTTGTGTAAGTCAGGCGATAGTCAGTGGAGAGCCAGCGAGTGAATTTGCCAGTGAACTTGGGCGCAAGGGTGATGAAGGTGGAGGTGTAAGGCTGTTCCACGTTCTGACGCATCATTTTGGCACTGGAGTGTCCAAAAGACGCATCAATGCCTACGGTGATTTTGGCTGACCAAAGACCTTTGCTGATGCCGCCATTAAGTTGAGTGATGGAGACATTGTTACCCAAAGCAACAAATTCGTTGAGAATACGGTTTTCGATGAACAGTTGGTTTTGCATCAGGGGCTGATAGTCCTGTTCGTATTTGGCTGAGAGATTGGCAAATAGCGAGGTGATGGGGTTTCGGTAACGCAGTTTGACGAAAGCTGAGCGTCGCCGTATGCTTTCTGTGGATGGTGTCTGAAAGGTGAGGTTTCGGAAGTCGGACATAATGACGGTTTGTGTGTAACTGCTTGGTGCGACAGGCTGGAGGCTATAGTTGAGATAAGCGGTAATGTCAGTCTTGGCCGTGAGTTGGTGGCGAACATAGATCATTGGCGAGATGGACATCAAGTGTTTTCCCGTAGAGGTGTCGGCCAGTCGGTCTGCCACATGATAATAATAGTAGCCGATGGGCAGTGAGAACGTCAGCCACCAGCGACGGTGCTGATAACGGGATTCAGGCGAGGCGTAAGTTTTGAGGACGGTGAAGTTTCGATGGCCATCTAAAGGATAGTCGGGCAGCATGAGACCACTGAGACTGCTTTGGAAACGGTGCAGATTAAGGTCGATGCCGCCACGGGCGTAGAACGACCAACGACGGAGTAGCCAGCCATAGCGGGCTTCAGTAACAGAGCGGAAGTCGTCATTAGTGAGGTCTTGCAGAATGTTATCGGCAGTAAGCGAATGGGGTTGATGGGCATAGCGGTTGTGCAACGAGATGGTCAGTAGGTGGCTGTCGATGCGGCGAACCAGTTGCAAATCGTTGGTGATGCCAAGGGACGGGAGGTCGGACTGTTGCCGCAATGTTTGCGTACCGCTGACGGCAGACGTAGCATGATTCCACAGGGCATCCACGCTGAGATTGTCCTTCAGATAGTTATTACGTCGATTCAGTTGCAGTGACCATTCACCGTTTAGTTGGTGTTCGTGGCTGCGCATAGTGTTCTGCTCTAAGAACGAGGGTATGTTCTTGTCGAAATAGCGAGTGGTACAGGAATTGGTGAAATCCAAACGGTCAGCTTGATAGGTAGCATTCAACTTGACATCAAGACCATCGGCTACATGACGGGAATTGCTCGACTGTGCCAGAAACGATAGATTGTCACGGGTGCGCAGTTCGTCAAGCGGCGCAGAGGTGGTGCCGATAGCGATATAATCAGGCCACGGATTGTCATTATAGCCACTGTTAAGGAGTGTGTTGTCAGTATGCTTTTGGCTCTGGCTGCTGGGGTTCCATCCCGTGTCGTTCAGTCGCAACGTTTCCATGTTCTGCCATTTCTTGGCTATGCGCATGGCAAACAGGGATGCGTCGTAGAGCAGAGGCTCGGCACCCATGCCGCCATTCAGAATGCCAATCCAGCGGGCACGGGCGGCTTCTTTCAGTTTGATGTTCAGTCCGGCTTGTTGTGAGAACTCCAGTCCTTCAAGCACCTTCACGGGCTGGTGGTTCTCCATAATCTCCACGCTGGCCACGTCGTCAGGGGAAATGTTATTGGTGGCCACGCCATAGCGATCGTTCACAAAGTCAGAACCGTCGATATAGAACTTGTTGATAGGCTCGCCGTTGTATTTAATGCTTCCGTTCTCTGCCACCTCCACGCCTGGCAAGCGACGTAGCACATCGGCCATGTTGCGGTCTTGTTTTTGCGCCCACTTGCTCATGGAATAGACCAGTGTGTCACTTTTCTGGATAATGTCGGGAGCCTTGATGATAACGTCTTTCAATTGTGTAGCCTCCATCTTCATCTTGATGTGTATCGGGCTTTCGGTAACATCTACCACGATACTACGATAGCCCATTGACTGCACACGGATTTGTCGTGCTTCGCCCTTTAGGGTGAAACTTCCGTCATTGGTGGTGAAAGTGTAGTTTTTGCCGCCGACGGCCTGCACGATGGCACCTACCACAGGTTCGCCACTTTCCTCGTCGGTCACAGAGCCAACAAGAGCTTTCACCTGTCCGTAGCAGAGGGGCAGGTGAAGGTACACGTACAACAATAGGATGGCGAGTCGTTTCATAAGATATTACTTCCAGTCGCGTTCGATGTAGTCGTATTGTAATGTTCGTGCCTGTGTGATATCAGTTCGGGGTTGACCGTCTGCACCCACCACATTCACGTTGACACCATTTACATTCATCATATACGTGAAGGGATCGGTGTCAAACCTTAACTTAGTGGCATAGAATTTGGGGCGAGTGGTCTTGTTGAACGGCACTTCGGGGATGGTGATGGCTCGGTCGGCTTTGGAGTTTATGCCCACACAGGTAAATTCATACTGATGCCCCTCGTCATAGACCTGCATGATGAACCCCGGCAGGCCACCAAACTTCCACGGCCCATCGGCAACAGGCACAGAGTCTGTATAGAATGCCGTCCACCGTCGGCCACGGAAGTCACACACAGCACTCTTGCATTCATAGCCCAATATCTCACACGTCTCGTCGGTCAGCGTCCATTCCTGCGTGGGAATGTCCTCTTCGTATAAGAACCAGTCCGTGGAAACCTTGTCGATGACGGTGATGCGTCCCTGCGGATAGTTCTTGAAGATGCTAAACGCCTCGCCGCCTATGTAACTGTCAGGGTTAGCCCGGATTTGTTCAGCTGTTGAGACACGAATAAGTGAATCAATCTGCATGGCTCGGAAACTCGTGAACTTCGACATACCATAAGTCACTTGCAGTGTCATTCGGTCGGACTCAGTCTGACTCACATCGGTTGTGTCAGTCAAGTACTTGTAGTCATACATAAACTCCATCACTGCCTTGCCGATTTCTTTCTGCTCAACGGGTGTAGCAGTGTTAATTCCTGAGGCTTTGCCTGCCTTGATTACATACACTTCCTTCCTGTGCTCTACTTCTTGTGCCATCATATTGCCGACAAGGGCAGAGGCGAGGGCGATAAATAATACTCTTGTCTTCATTTTATTTACGTTTTGATGTGAAATCGGGTGCAAAGATAGGGCTATTATACCCCGTAAAAGAAAATAATTATTACTGAATTATTACTGTTTGGCATTTTTCGGATTCTTTCGGGCGCGGGTTCATAATAAATATGTACTTTTGCAGCATGGAAAGTAGATTTAAGTTCATATATGGCCTGACCATCTGTGCCATCGTAGCCTACAGCATCGTGCAGGGCTACTGGCTGTTTAGCCGTTATCAACTATCGCTTGAAGAATACAAAAGCGAACTGTACAGCACGATTATTGCCTGTGCTGAAGAGGAAATGGCCATTAGGAATACATTGCCACATCCCTCGAGGTTCTACGGTAACCGTTTAAGGAAAACAAGCGAAATAAAGGGGGATAATGTTGTTGAGACATGGCGGTATGAAGTGTTTGCACTTGATACACTACAATACGTTCCCAAGGGAACAGATGCTCATACCTATCTGTTGGATTATATAGCCAGCCTCCATGATAGTATTCCTGCGGAACTGCCCAAAGGCTTGGAATACTTTGTGTTTACTTGTGACAGCAAAGGCCACGAAGACATGGGAACAAGCCAGTTGGTTGAAGCCCTCAATCGCTTCACCGTTGACCATCAGCATCCATTCCAAAAAGAACTGCTCGACAGCATCCTGCGGTCACGAGGTATAGTGGCACAAAGCATCACGACCACGAAAACCGACACAATGGTTTGGCAACCATCCATGCAAACAGATGGCTCCATTTGGCAACCTGTGATGAAGGTGTCTTATCCATACGACATCTTCGAGGGGCAAGAGGTGGTGGTGACAACAGCCATCTGTATTTCACCCGTCATCCGCAAGATGGCTTATACGTTGCTGATAACCATATTGCTCTCGTTCTTCCTTATCTTCTGCCTGGTTTATCAGATACTGACCATCCGCAAGCAAAGGCACATCGAGACCATTAGGCAGGAATTCCTACACGCGATGATTCATGAACTGAAACGGCCTATATCGACGCTTAAAATGTGCGTGTCGTTTATGGGCAATGAGCGGATGATGCAGGACGTGGAGAGCAAGCAGAAGATACTCAGCAGTTCGTATAACGAGTTGGACAACCTGACTTCGTATTTCTCGAAACTGAGGGATATCACACTGAGCGACGCTACTGAAATACCATTAGTGAAGTCCGACTTCTCTCTGCGTGAGCTGATGGAGGAATGTATCGGCAAGCAGAATATCCCGTCGGACAAGGAGGTGAGGATGGAAATCGTGGCCAAGGACGATTTGGAGATACTGGCCGACCGTATGCACCTGGCAAACATCGTCTGCAACCTGCTGGAGAATGCCATCAAGTACTCCCGTGAGGCCGTGACCATTAGGATGGACTATCGGATGCGTGAGGACGGGATGGTGCAAATCTGCGTGGCGGACAATGGCATCGGTATCGCAAAGGCCGACCAGCGGTATGTATTTGATAAGTTCTACCGTAGCGAGTCGGCAAAGGACAAGGCAATCCCCGGCATTGGACTTGGATTGAGTTATGTGAAGTTGCTGGTGGAGGCACACGGTGGCAGCATCAGCCTTGACAGCACGGAGGGCGAGGGTACGACATTCACCATTTTAATACCGCAGACGGATGGAAAAGATAAAGATATTACTCGTTGACGATGACCGCCAGAACTCAGAATTGCTAAGGAAGTTCTTAGAGGTGGAGGGCTACGAAGTGGAGTATGCCGAGAATGGGCGTGCGGGATGGGAAATGTACGCTACCAGTTGTCCCGACTTGGTGCTACTCGACATCAACATGCCGTTGATGAACGGTTTCGAGTTGGCGCAAAAGATACGTGAGCAAGACCGTGACGTGCTTATCTTCTTCCTTACCGACCGGACGGAAAAGGCCGACCGCCTGAAAGGGTTCGACCTGAAAGGCAATGACTACATCCCCAAGCCGTTCTATCCCGAAGAACTGATTGCCAAGATTAAAGAGCGTTTCGAGCATCGCCAGGCATCGTCACCATCGCGCATGACCATTGGCCAGACCATTTTCGACAGCAACCTCTCCACGATTGAATATGCCGGAACGGTGCTGCATCTCTCTGCCCGCCAATCGGAGATTTTTACCATCTTAGCCCAGCATATCGGCCAGACCGTAGAGCGTTCATATCTGTTGGAACATGTTTGGGGGAACGACAGTTATGCCAACTCCCTCGCCCTCAACGTTCAGATAACTTATATCCGCAAGATGCTCGCCCCTGACACTTCCATCTCCATCGTTTCACTAAAGAAACGTGGGTATATCTTGGAAGTGAATAAGGAATAAGGCAGTCCACCGCATCATGGGCATCATCCAAGAAACCCTTTCGTAAGGCGTCACTACGTTGCGAAATGTGGCGTGGCAATCAGCAGAACGGGAGTAAATAGGGAGGGGTATCTATTGCCTTAGTTCTACGTTCTGCTATCTGTACTTTCGGGAGTGATTAGAAATTATGTTGCTTCACAAGGTGTTGTGACCATCTGCACAAGGTTATGGCTCCAAATACAACCCGAATGGTGTGGAGATTTCGAGTCATACCTATGGTACACCTTGGGTAGATGAAGGAGCAACAGTTACCTTTGCAACCTAATTTCATCGTCTCACGAAAGCAGAAACGGCAGATATTAAGAGAGTTTTTTTCAGTTAAAAGGAAAGTGGAATGAGAAGGGGAGAGAATAAATCGGTTCATTTTCAGTAAAAAGAAAAATGTGATTTTTGGGAAACATCAAGTCGTTTCATTTGGTAAAGTTTAGGTTTACGTTTACTCATGTATATATACATGCACTTCTAAACTTAAAGATTAAACCTTCTTCTATCTTGATTTTGGTTTACTATACCTTATTATATATATAAGAACATCTAAACTTAAACCTAAACTTATGGCATTGAATTCCATCCATTTTTCTTTTAGTTGAAACAAGTATTTGGTGACTGGATGTGGTTATTGCCTTAATTTATATTAAAAACAGACACGTTCTGCAAGAAAAACGTGCAAAACAAACGTAATGTCATGAGAAATTATTAATTTTGCGAGCAAAATTTGCAGAACGTGCTGTATAGTCGTAATGCAATGTGTGTTCTAACAATAGTGTTTAACAATTAAAATATCGAAAAGTAGTCGAAGTGGCAAAAATGGTCGGATATTTTGAGGAAATCGGGTGCAGAATGTGCAGTACATGCTCATAATGTTTCCCAAATGTTTCCCAGATTCGCCGTAAAGTGCTGATAATCAGTTCCCGTTAGCCGCCGCGCAGGCTGCGGTGGAAGAAGGTAAGTAAGCATGAACCAACAATAAATCATTGAGGCGCTCTTCCCTACTGGGGAGGGCGCCTCATTTGAGTAGATGGTAGCGGCCATCGTAGG
>Ga0256406_1005309_pt1 | contig 13877 bp, 12 predicted proteins | sample RumenRJG_03DNA_FD_185986 | JGI IMG/M metagenome (GOLD analysis project Ga0256406, IMG submission 185986) | Bovine rumen microbial communities from Lethbridge, Alberta, Canada - RJG_03 | ecosystem: Host-associated > Mammals > Digestive system > Stomach > Rumen | place: Canada: Alberta | collected...
ACCGAGCCGATCAAGCCGTACGCAACGATGTCCTGAATCTTTGCGAACATATCGATGCCGTTCAGGTTGGCCGCGATCAGGAGCAGCAGAAGAACGACGCAGTAGACGGAGGACGGAATCTTCCCGCCGAAGACCGTCACCATCGTATTTCCGAACATCGCGCACTCGACGCTTCCGGCGATCGTGTTGCAGACCAGGTACCCGCCGACCATCGTGATGATCGTGACGAACGGGCCGAGCGAGGCGAGCGTGTACTGCGCAAGGCCGCCCGTCAGGTCAGGCATCAGCGCGTTCAGCTCTGCGAGGGAAAGCGCCGTGATGATGTTGATCGCGCAGGCAAGGAGCATCGCGATGATAAATGAAATGCCGACTGCGCCTGCGCCCTGTCCGAGCGACATCAGGCAGCTCGTCGCGACAATGAGACCGACTCCGGTCGCAATCACGCTCGGGAGTCCCAGCTTTTTCGTGTTCATACGCGCACCTCCTTATGAAAACATCTCTTTTCCCAGATACAACCGCCCAGGTGGCCGCCTCACGTAACGCCGATGTCATCCAGCACGTGGCACCGGCGAATGCGGCCACTCTGTGGTTCCGATTTACGCGAGCGCCGGCGTCTTCCACAGGTTGAGCTTCGTCCCGATACCTTCCCTGAGGGCCCGCCTGTAGACCTCCGTTCCCCAGGCGACGTCCTCAACCGGCATGCCGCCGACGGAATAAATGACGATCTCGTCCTTCTCTCTGTGTACTGGAACGCGGCCCATGAGGACATCGCCGAGGTCGTCAATCCGGGACGGGTCCATTTTCTTCTGCGCAATCAGATCTTCTGCGAGGACCGCCGGAATCGGGATCGTGTTGAATGCATTTGGCGCGTACTCCTCCTCCCAGGCCTCGTAGAGATGGATGTTGTCGGCGACATTTCTCGCGCGGTTTTCTATGAAATCCTCGTCGAAGCGGAGCGCGGCTGTCGTGCAGATCATGCAGCCCTTCTTGAGCCATTCCTCCTTGATATACGGATACGCGGACGGATCACCGGTCGGGCTCGACGTCGCCGCGTAAATGATGTCCGCATCCCGCACGGCGTCCTCGATTGAGCCTGCAGCCATGACTGTTTCGATCGACGGGTAGCGCCTCTTCGCCTCTTCGATGAAGGCCTGCAGCGATTTCTGGCCGCGTCCCTTGACCTTCAGTGTCTTGATTCCGGGGCGTGTCGCCATGATCGCGGCGAGCGCCGTCCGGCTCATGACGCCGGGGCCGATGATCGCGGCCGTCTTTGCATTTGCAGGCGCAAAATGGCGGAAGCCGACGCCGGGGACCGCGCCCGTCCGGTACGCACTCAGGATATTGGCCGACATATAGGCGAGCGGCGCACCCGTATCCTTGTCATTCAGCGTCAGCATGAGGACGCTGCGCGGAAGGCCCTTCTTGCGGTTCTCCGCATTCGAGCCGTACCACTTGACACCGGCCATGTCGAACTTTCCGCCGAGGTACGCCGGCATCGCCATAAAGCGCCGGTCCGGGCCGTCCGTCGGCATTTCCGGGAACGGCGACGTCTTCGGAAATGTCACCATGCAGCCGTGCGAGTTGCCGTTCTGCCCGCCCATGCGGTAGTCGCCCATTTTCATGAGCCGGAACATCTCCTCCATCGTGTCAATGCACTCCGGCATGTCTCTGACGCCGGCCTCGATCATGTCCTCCTCACTGAGATACAGAAAATCAACCTCCGGATATGCCATAAGAATCGCTCCTCTCCTGCTGCTCTGCCCACCCACAACGAGGAACGCGAAGCGTTCCGAGTCTGGGGTGCTGAATAGTTACTGAAAAGTATGAAGGGCGCCGGATGAAGTTTCCTTCAGCCGACGCCCTTGCCGTCTCTCTGTTTACATGCTGCATCATAGCACCGGCATGAATCTGGCTCTTGTAAAAATCAGAAGAATTTGTATAGAGAACTTATACAAATTCGGAAATCTATCTATGGAGTTTATCCTGTCGTTTTGTTACAGTAAAGATAGAATTAAGCAGGACGGGTGATATACCCGTCAGAAAAGGAGGCAGTTATGCTGAAGTTTTACTATAACGGCGAAGATCTTCTGGATGACGCCGCCAAATACTGGAACAAGGAGCTGAAGCACACACGGATTGTCGGCACGATCGTCGGGATCGTGATGCTGATTCTCGGCATCCTCTGCATTGCATTTCCGTTCAGCTCCGCCTACGTGATGGAAATCATCGCGTCACTTCTCATTCTTGCGTTCGGAATCGCGGAGATTGTCATTTACATGAATGCCCCGATCTACGTCCGCTTCGGCGGCTCGCTGATCTCCGGCATACTGAACGTGATCCTCGGAATTCTTCTGCTTACATCGCCCTCAGAGGAGCTGTTCACGGCATTTGCATTTCTCCTGGCCGTCAATCTGCTGATGGTCGGCATCGAGGAGCTTGAGATCTACGCAAAAATCCGGTTCTTCAACGCGGCCGGAAACGGCTGGCTGATGGCAAACAGCATCATCAACATCATCGCGGCAGTCATTTTCCTGATGGTACCGAAGACATCGGCTGCCTTTCTTTCGCTCTTCGTCGCGATCTACCTGATCACGGGCGGCGTGTCGCTCCTCATCGGATGCTTCAACGCGAAGGAACTGAAGATCGACCACGAGGTGATCGACGTCTGATATTTCACATAACACCTGCCCCGATTCACACAAACCGGGGCAGGTGTTTTTTTTACTTTCCCTTCAGCTGCAATGATTGGAAGACTTTGTTTTCACGCCCGGGATATTGTATACTAAGCATATCATTACATATCTGAAAGGGGCTTATTCTGTTTATGTCACCTGCAGCTTACGGAAAAAATGTTCTTGAAATGCTGATACCCGCGCTGATCTTCTGGGGAATCCTTGCATTTTCCATGTGGAGAGACAGAAGCCGCTATCGGAACACGGTCTTTCTCTTCATCGCACTCATCGGCACGATCCCGCTCGTCAGCGCCCTGTTCGGGCCATGGCAGAATGCCGCATTCTCATTCATCACGCTGGTCATAGCGCTTGTCATTTTCTGTGTGCCGGTGATTCTCATCATCAACGGCGTGCAGATGATCCGGAAGGAAGGGAAGCGGCTGCAGAACCTGCTCTCCCTCTTCCTCGGTATTGTCGTCGGAGTCGGTGAGATCTGCGCGGTGCTCTCGATCCTGCTGCCCTATGCGGGTGCATTTCAGTCCATGACAAGGCATGGCGCGCTGAAGCTTTCGGTGCTCACGCTCATTCTCGTGCTCATTGCCGTTTCCGTCGTGTACGGGTCGCTCGTCTTCGTCTCGTTCATGTTCTACACGCTGCTGCTTCAGATCGTGCCGCACAAGCGTGACTTTGACTATGTCATTATCCACGGCTGCGGGTTACTTGGCGGAAGGCGTGTCTCGAAGCTCCTCTCCGACCGGCTCGACAAGGCGATCGCGCTCTACAGGAAGGATCCGACGCCGCCGATCATGATTCCGTCCGGCGGACAGGGCTCTGATGAGGACATTTCCGAGGCGGCTGCGATGGCCCAGTACCTCCGCGAGCACGGAATTCCGGACGACCACATCCTCCTCGAGGACAAGTCGCTCACGACGCTCGAGAACCTGAAGAATTCAAAGGCGCTGATCGACGCGCGCCCGGGCAGAAAATACACGGTCCTCGTGACGAGCAACTACCACGTCTACCGCGCGCTCCGCTACTGCAGAAGGATCGGTCTTGCGTGCACGGGCGTCGGCGCGCATGTCGCCGCCTACTACTGGCCGAGCGCGCTGATCCGTGAATTTGTCGCTGTGCACCGCGAGAAGAAGCATCTGCTGCTATTCCTCATAGGATGGGTGCTGATGGTCTTCCCGGTGATCCTCGTGCTGTTTGACATGGTGTGAGGGCAAGATAGCCGCATCGCCCGGTCAAGGAGAAAGCGGTTGGCACATTTGGGAGAGATGCCCTATCGGCAAAAATCAACTGCTTTAGCCGTGCGAATCATGCTTCAGAGAATGCTTTTTATGGCCGGGAAAGCGGCAGCAGAACCGTATAAGCTGCCCCTTGTCCCGGCCGATTTTCTGTCAGAACTCTTCCCTCGTACAGTTCCGTCAGTCTCTTCCTCCTTGGTAAAATCAGCGCCAAACAATTTATACCGTACCGTCATGTGTATGGCAGAACGTATGGAAATGCCTCACGATATTCCCGCAGTACGGGTCCAGAATCTGCAGGGCTTTCATTTTCAGCTCATCCGGCATGCCAAAGTATGCCTCTGCAATCGCCCCGGCCATGCACGCAAGCGTGTCACTGTCTCCTCCGAGAACCACTGCCCGGCGGACCGCGTCCTCGTAGTTACTGCTCTCATAGAAGGCGCGAATGGCTTCCGGGACAGAGCCCGGGCAGGTCGGATCGAAGGAATAGTTCCGACGGATATCGTCAAGCGGCCGGGACAGGTCATATCCGAACGTGTCCGCCGCATACGTCCGGATCTCTTCTTTTGACGCACCTGTTCTTGCGAGAAACACGCAGGCGGCAATGGCCCTCGCGCCCTTGATTCCCTCCGGATGATTGTGCGTGACCTCCGCCGTGAGATCTGCCGCATGAAGCGTATCCTCAAGCGTCCGGTACAGCCAGCCCACGGATGATACCCGCATGCCGCTTCCATTTCCAAGACTCCCATACGGCTTCGGATCCTCTGTTGCAAGCCAGGCGCGGAACCTTCCTCCGTATCCGGCGTTCGGGTACATCCGGCCCATCCGCTGCATAGACTTCACAATTTCTTCTTTAATCTTCTCGTCGCTCTCTCCCCACGTGCGCATCAGGGCATCCGCGACTGCCAGCGTCATAATCGAATCATCAGTCGGCCGGGACGCACGGGAAATGAGCGGAAAATCCATCCTGTTTGTATTGTGGAATTCGTAGACAGAGCCCACGATATCTCCGAAAACAGCTCCTAACATAATGTCCTCCCATATTGATTACATTTTCCATGCACGTTTCTGTAAAATCCACCCTGGAAGGTTTATAAATTTTCTCTAATGGCTTTTGGAATCACCGCAAGGATGGCTTCTTTCTCCCGTTTCCGAAGATATGCCGGATTTAATGAGGACTTCTGGTAACGAAGATAACTATCCTTGGTCTCATCTATCAATGTTGCTGTAAAAAACTGCTCCCAGCTGAAATACTGACTGCTTTCGATATATTTCTCCGGCGTCTCCAAAATATCTCTGACTCGATTGCCATCAATCAAACCCGATGTCAGGATCAGCCACTCAAATGATTCTGGAAGGTACAGATGCACATCTGTCCGATGCTCCATAAACATGTGTATCTGCGCCATGAATGCGCCAAACGCTGAACCATCAGCAATGATAAGACATGGAGTCGTATTTTCAGCTGCAGCCTTTCTGATCATTGCAAGAATATTGGAATTTCCATCTGCAGGAACGCAGGTCACAGTATCACTGCAGACGTCTTTAAAAAACTGAAATCCGGAATGACTGTCTTCTGTAATTACTGTATTGTATATATTGCAGGAATCGTCAACTTTTTCTCCATATACTCTGTACAGCTCATGATATACCGGCCTCAGTGAATTATATTTTCCTGAGCTCTTTATTCCATATATCTCCGTTACACTGTATGGAAGATTATAGAGGTTTTCCCTCGTCACAATCACATAATAGTTGCCGCTGTTCTGCGCTGCTTCTGCAAACTCCTGCGAAGAAACAAAACGGTTGCCCTCATCAATGAAAACGATGCTTTCTGACTCGAGTTCACGGAGCTGCCGCTTCCAGGAATTTCCCTCTACTACCACGCATGGCTTTTCGCAGGAAATCTGCACGGCGGAATCAGTCCCCTGCAGTTCATATTCCCTGATCATATCAACCAGCGTAGTCTTGCCCGTCGCACTGTCGCCACAAATAATAGTTATGTTACGGCTGAGTGTAAAATCAAATGAAAGAGCTCTGTTACTGACGTGGATATGATACTTTCCCCTCATAATCAGACATACCTCCCCGCCAGATAAAGCAACTCATCCATATTATGAGCAATTTTCTTGTCATTCAGCACTTCTATTTCAAAATCGCCGTCTCCGAAATCCATGATGTGTCTCAAATTAATCGTCACATCACGATCCTGCCCCATTCTGAGCAGCCATTTCGCACAATTATCGCCGCAATTGGAAGCATTGAATACACGATCAGGCTCTTTCATAATCAAAATCAGTGTTTTTACCCCACCCGACAGGCTGGTTGGCGGTATTATTCCCATAACCGGACTGTCTATCGCCCCGCTGCTCAGCACCGTTGAGCGATCCACATCCAAAATCATCTCTCTGACAAACGGGTCCTCCAGCCAGCGTGGATCAAAATCATTTTTAAAAAACACCACAGTATTATATACAGCCTCTGCCATATCACCAAAATAGGCCTTCAACATGTCAGATTCCTCCACTCATCATAATTATATGTCCTTATTATCCTATCACCGAAGACACGAGAAGGTCTATATCTTGTTGACTTTCAATATTCGCCCGCAGCGGGATTTAGTCAGCTACTCCGGGATTCGTCACGGCAATCGCCGATGCGCGGGACGCCAGATCAATGCATGACAGGTCTGCTTCAGAAAGCGCTGCTCACAAGCATACGGTTTTGTCGCATTTGCGACAACTATGTATTGTGTACTTATTTGTCGCAGACATGAATTCTAAGGAAAAGCCCATAGCTCCTCAAAAGAAACCATGGGCTCGCACCATATTTGAAATTTTTTTGTCGTTCAGACCGCATGCCCCTCGCTTGAGAAGAGGTGCATTTTCGTCTCGACGACGCTCTGAATGGCCTCGACTTCATACGGAACCATGTCCGACGCGGCCGTAACGCCGGCATCCATCGCCTGCCTCATGCCACGAACCTGCGCCTTATTGATGTCCGTGAAAATATTGACCTTCGCGATGCCGCGCCTGATCGCCTCGCGGAAATCATTGTCTGAAAGACCGCTGCCGCCGTGCAGAACAAGCGGGACATCGACCGCCGCGGCGATCTCACTGATCCGCTCAAAGTCAAGCTTCGGCGGGAACTTATAATCGCCGTGCGCATTGCCGACCGCGATCGCCAGCGCGTCAACTCCTGTGCGGCTGACGAAATCCGCTGCCTGATCGACCTTTGTGTAGTAATCGCTCGGCTTCGTAAGCTTTCCGGCGCCTTCGTTATCACCGACGTGACCAAGCTCACCCTCGACCGTGACGCCCATGGCGTGCGCGATCTTCACCACCTCCGCAAGACGGCTGACATTTTCCTCGTAGGATGCCGTCGAACAATCGTACATGATCGAAGTAAAGCCGAGCTTCATGGCCTCCATGCATTTTTCAAATGTAAGGCCGTGATCATAGTGCAGCACGACCGGCACGTGCGAATGCATCGCGCGGTTTCTCACCATGTCCGCGACCGCAGCGAGCGACGCAGACGGCAGAAGAATCTCCGCCGTACCCATGATGACCGGCGCGTTCAGCTTCTCCGCCGCGTTAAAAATTGCGTCCGTCATCTCAAGCGTCACCGAGTTGAAAAGTCCCACTGCATAGTGCTGCTCCCTCGCGGGGCGAAGCACATCATTCAGATTTGCAAGCATATCTGTCCTCCTTCTATCCTAGATTTATAGCAATTCAGCACTCCCTCGGAGGGTCGGGAAAAATGGATGGAGCGCTTTCTCGCTCGTAATCTTTCTCGATTTTCCGAGGGGTGCTGAATTATTACGCATCATCATACTTCTTCCAGCCGCTTTTAATCATCATGCGGACCGCCTCGAGCGGCTCAAGTCCCTCAAGCGCATCGATTCCGGTACAGCAGAGCGCGCCGGTCGCGGCTGCATTTTCAAGCGCCTGTTCAGGCCCCATGCCCTTCAGAAGACTCGCAAGAAATGCCGCGATGCTCGTATCACCGGCTCCCGTTCCCGAGACGACATGATCAATCATGTAGCTCTTCTCAAACCGCGAAAATGAATTCCACTTCCGTGCTTTCAGCTCCAGCTTTGCGCCGACCTTTTCCATATGCGAAGATGTCAGAAGATACATGCCCGGAGCGCCGCACTTAAGAAGCACCGCATTTGCCCCGAGAGCAAGGCACTTCTCAGCAAGAGGCCGAATGTCCGTCTCAAGGTCAAGATGCTTTGTAATATCATCGCTCCCGAATGCATCCTGCAGCGCATCATAGTGCGGCCGGTCCAGCATGAAGCAGAGCTCCTCGAAGCTCGGAACAAAGAAGTCGACATACGGAAGCACGCGCCGCAGAATACTCTCCCAATCTGCGCGGCCGGCCTCACTGTCCGGATCCACGGCCGCAAGGTCGAGGCTTGTCGCGATCCCGGCACTCTTCACCGCACGAAGCAGCCTTTCAAGCTCCGTGCCGTTATCTGTGTACATCCGCTTCATGAGTGTCGGATATCCGAAATGAAAGAGCGATGCGCCGCGAAGCGGATTTGCGGCCTCTGCTGCAGCTCCGGCAGTTACCGCTCGACCAGATGGAACCTGATCGAAAGCCTGTGATTTCGTCTCACCATGAAACGTTCCTTTTTCTTCCGGTATGAACTTCAGCACATCCTCCGCCCGGAACGTATCATTCGCGCCGGGGCAGTGCAGGAAGACGCGGTCAATGCCGGGCGGCGCGAGGACAACGGAATAACTCGTTGTCCCACCCTTCTCTTCAAGCAGGTCCCCGCCCGCCTCATACTCGTCAAACAGTACGCGGACCATCCGGCCGAATGCATCATCTCCTACCTTCGCAAGAAGCCGCACATCCGCGCCGAGGATCTTCATCGCAAGCCCCGTGTTTGCGACGCACCCGCCCGTATGAACACTGACGCCATCCATGTGAACGAGCTTGCCCGGCCGGAGCAGACGGCCGATATCCGGGGTGTGTGCATTTGCCGGAAAAACCGGCGTGATATCGAGGCAGATATGGCCTGCAACAACTGCTTTCTTTGCGCGCATTTGATGTTCCTCCTGATGGAAAGACGCAAGAGACACTTGCACTAATAGCATTATCATACAGAAGCAAAGCTCCGTCCGCTCGTACAAATTTGCTGTCAGAAATATGACAAATTTGCTTTTTTCCCAGGTCATGATAAAATTTTCCTGTACACGCAAATCACCTGGATTGGATCGAGCAGAAAAAAGAGTACCGCATTTTTAATCGGAGAAATCATCATGGGACATGAATTTGAAGTTATCACCCACAACCGGGCCAATTATCATATATTCCTTGTGCAGCTTCTCTCACGCACGCCGCACATTCACATGGATTTCGAGCTGCTCGCGATTCTGGATGGAACTGTCACCGTAGAGACGGCTGTCACGCGGGGCATCATGCAGACCGGCGATATCTGTGTGCTGAACCCGCTGCAGAGCCATGAGTTCTATGCGAGAGAGCCTGCGCTCATCCTGTCACTTCAGGTTCCGCCTTCCTTTTTCATGCCCGGCTGTCCGGAGATCGAGCAACTGGAATTCCAGAATCCATTTTTCAAGGCAAATGAAGCCCCCGCCCTGTGCGCGGACCTGACCAGGCAGATGGAGGAGATTGCGCGTGCCCACTTCCGGCAGGAGCCATGGTATCCGCTTCACTGCACAGCCATGCTGAATACGCTGTTTCTTTCCCTGCTTACGCAAGCCGATTACCGAATCCTTACCGATAAGGAGCACAGGCAGAATCAGGTCCGCGGCAACCGGATCCGCCGGATTCTCGAGTACATCGGCAGACACTCCGGTGAGCGGCTCATGCTCCGGTCGATTGCCGATCAGGAGGGGCTGAGTCTTTATTACTTGTCGCACCTCTTTCATGAATACATGGGCATGTCCTTTCAGGACTATCTCTCCATCATCCGGTGCGATCAGGCAAGAAACCTCCTCACGACGACAGACATGCCGCTTCTCGACATCTCGGTCAGCTGCGGCTTCTCCGATCCGAAATATTTCACGGCTCAGTTCCGGCGCCGCTATGGCAGCACGCCGAAGCAATACAGAAAAGAAATGCGCTTCGATGCGGGACAGAAGCAACCGGACGACCAGACAACCTCGCAGCGGATTCTGTCCGGGCATGAGGCACTGCGCGTGCTAGAGAAACTGTCCGATCACTGAAAATAATAAAAAGCCCATGGCTCCCCAAAAGGAACCATGGGCTCGCATCATATGCTTCGATTAAGTCAAGGCTTGATCACGATCTTCAGACCAGCCATGCTGATATTAGTCTCCATAGCCTCGTTGATCTTCTCAAGAGGGAATTTGTGTGTAAGCAGGTCAGCAACCGGAAGATTTCTGTCCTTTGCTTCCTTCAGGAACTCCATGGCATGTACCCAGTCCTTTGCCTGGTAGGTCCAGGATCCTGTGACCTTGATCTCTTTGTTGCAGATATCAAGGTGCGGGTTATACGTCGTATCTCCGTTATTGACAAAGAAGCCAAGCTCGCACATGGAGCCGCCGCGGCGGACATATTTCCAGATCATGCTTGCAGCCTTCGGAGAACCGGTGCACTGGAAAGCCATCTCCGCACCCTTACCGTCTGTGATTTCCTTCACTTTCTCCAGCGCATTCTCGGTCATGAAGTTGACTGTGTCATGTGCGCCCAGTCTGCGGGCCATCGCAAGACGTTTCTCATCGCCGTCGACCGCAATGATATGGCGGACGCCCATGGTCCGTACCAGAGTCAGAAGAAGAAGACCGATCGGTCCGCATCCCTGCACGAGAACATACGAGCCATGCTGGAAATTGAAAATCTCCTTGGCCTTCTCAACCGCGTGCGTTACAACAGCAGCCGGCTCAATCAGTGTCCGCAGATCCACATCCATATCTGAGACATTGAAGATCACGCCGCCGGCATTGATTTTCATATAATCACCGAACCAGCCGTTCATGTTTTCAATAGCTGCTTCTCCCGGGATCAGACCGAAAATCTCTCCGTTCTCACACAGGTGGATGTGTTCCGGATCATATTTGCAGGTATCGCAGACGCCGCAGGGACGAAGACCGGTCACGACCTGATCGCCAACGTGAAGCGGCTTTCCGTAGTAATCCTTCGTTACATTTTTCCCGAGCCTGACAATTGTTCCTGTACCTTCATGACCAAGCTCGATCGGAATATAATGGAACGGATCGCCCTTGTACTCGTGCACATCGGTTCCGCAGATGCCAACCTGCTCCACTTTGACCAGAACCTCATCATCGTTGATGGACGGAATCGGTTCCTCTCTGATCTCGATCTTCTTAGTGCCGGTCAGAACTGCGACTCTTCCCTTTTCGGGGATAGCATATTCACTCATTTTTTCAACCTCCCACAACCACTTGCTCTAACTGGTTGTTTATTTTGTATATAATTATGCTATCCTTTGCAGTCTGTTTTGTCACGTTACACATATGGTCAAGTGATAAATATTTAACATGTCAGGCATATTGTCTCATTTTCACATTTATCACCGACTGCTTTGTCGTCACCCCAGAGGAAAAAGAACACGCAGCTTTTCCGGCAGTGCGTCAATAAGGTCATCAGCCATCACTTCGGGCTCCTTTGACATGTCGCCGACAGCCCATTTCATGGTCATAACAATGGCACCGCTGCAATACAGCTGAAGCGCAAAATCCTGCTCTTCCGGCACATCTCGTCCGGTCTTTTTCTGCAAAAAATCCCGAAAGAACTGATAAATGCACTCATAATCATACTCGACAAGGCAGTTCTGCTGGCGGCTGCGGAAGGCCGCCGGAAAGAAATTGCCAGCCCTCCGCATATTAACATACTTCATCGTAAGAGCCTCCCGCAGCGTCATACTCACGCCCATCTGCCGGATCGATTTACTGGCAAGAATATCAAAATACCAGTTGATCAGATCATATTTATCCTTAAAATAGCGGTAAAAGGTCGGTCTTGTGACGCCGCTCGCCTCAACAATCTGCTTGACGGTAATCTTTTCGACTGAATAATTATCAAGGAGATTTTTCATCCCCTCCGCGATTCGTAGCTTTGTTTTCTCTGCTGCTGTCATCTCTGTCGTTTCAGCTCCCCTCTGAATCATCACAGCATCTCCCGAAATGAAATGCACCTGATCGCATACTGTCTTGCTGCCTCTTCCGCGTTTTTCGCAAATCCGCTTTTTGAGAAGAAATAATAAAATTTCTCCGGGCAGTGAAGCAGTTCGCCGCGCTCCACCAGCGTTTGAAGCACCTTCTCATCCGCTTTGTCATTTCTCCATTTGCATTCGCCAAGAAGCATCTGGTTCTCACCCATTGCGACAATGTCAATTTCTTCCTCGCGGTGTTCTTTCGGATTTGTTCCCCACCACCTTCCGATTTTCCCAAATAAGAACGGGAGCGTCGTGTAAACGTCTGCACGGTACAAGTACTGTCTGCAGATTTCTTCAAAAATACCTCCCATGAAGTCAGCAAGCTGCGGTTTTACGCTATTTTCATAAACTGCCTCGCCTATTCCCATGGAAATCGCCGTGATGTTCGGACGCACAAATCGGTACCAGAACAAAAACATACTGTCCTGCAAGCGGTACAATGTTTTTCTGCTGTTTTCTTTCTCCGTAATCGGTCTTTCCTTTTCTACAATTCCAATCTGCATCAAAGAGGTCAGGAGGTTACTGCACGCGCTGCTCTCTAAGCCCACCTTCATAGCGATTTCATTCAGCTTACTTGCTCCGGAAGCAATAGCCGAAATGACCGAATGGTATGAAGCCGGTTCGCGCATTTCCTGCTTGAGCAGATTTGTCGGTTCCTCAAACAGCATTCCGTTATCGTCAAAAAACAGACTGAGTAAATTCTCATCTACAGTCTGATTCTCCTGAATCCGATTCAGGTATTCCGGCACACCTCCTGTCACACCGTAGAGCACAGCCTGCTCTTCAGGCTCAAACTGCTCCAGCATCTCTCTGGATTCAAAAAATGTAAACGGCTTAATTTTAAACTGCGCCGTCCTTCTGCCATACAGAGGACTCTTATATCCAAGCACCTGATTCTCCATAAAGCTCATAGAAGAGCCGCACAGAATCAAAAACAGATGACTGTCTTTCCAGCAGGTATCAATGTGTTTCTGCAGCATCGAGGATATCGCGGGATAAGACGCCGCCAGATATGGGTATTCGTCAATGGCAAGGACCAGTCTCTGTTCCCTGCACCGCTGGTCGATTCCCGACAGCAGCGACTCAAAATCAGGATACACTGCCTCTGGGAAGCTGTTCCCGTCTGAAAGGCCGCGCATGACCGCCAAAGAAAGTCCCGCCAGGTTTTCCTTCATCGTTCCCTCGATGGCGATATACGAAATTGCCTTCTTATCCTTTAAAAACTCTGAAATCAGAGTTGTCTTTCCAATCCGCCGCCTTCCATAAATCACAGCAAATTGAAATGTATCCTCCTGATACATGCTCTCAAGCTTTTTTAATTCCTTTTTTCTTCCAGTAAACATAGCTGTGCCTCCGCTCTTTGTCCTTGTATGCCCAGCACTGTATCATTATCTTCTCATATAGTCATCGAAATAGCAAAATAGCTAATTCCAAATTTACTAATTCGTAACTAAGTAATTCTACAATGAGTTTATCACAAAAGTATAAAAAGACCAAGCGCAGCTGCCAGGGTGCTGAAGAAAAAAGGACCGATCTCAGAACACAAAAGCCATGAACAGGCCCTGTCCATGGCTTTCTTAACGACACACTATGTGTATGGCACTTTAGTTATCAACCCCCATTTCAAATGGGGGTTTAATTTTTGCAGCTCCGCTGCATTGTACTGTTCCGCCCATGGCGGAGTTCGCAACACACTATACTTGGATGCCGCCTCCGACGGCATTATGACTATTTTATTCCATCCTCAATCCTGTCATTTTCCTCTTGCTCGCGGATGTAGTTGCGTAT
>Ga0256406_1005313_pt1 | contig 13873 bp, 11 predicted proteins | sample RumenRJG_03DNA_FD_185986 | JGI IMG/M metagenome (GOLD analysis project Ga0256406, IMG submission 185986) | Bovine rumen microbial communities from Lethbridge, Alberta, Canada - RJG_03 | ecosystem: Host-associated > Mammals > Digestive system > Stomach > Rumen | place: Canada: Alberta | collected...
CGTATCCTGCACGATTAGGAGCAGTGGTGATAGTTATTTTAAGCCGGTTGCCGTCTAACCACATGCAGTTGGTACCCATACGGGGTATCTCAAGCATGACATCATTACCGAGTGTAGTGATATCGGCAGCTGCTCCGTTGATTTGCTTAGCTACGTTATCGGGATTGAGGTAATAGAGTACCTTGCCGTCTTTAAGTACGCAGAGCTTAAGCCCAAGTATATTGAACCAATCCAGGCTCATGGGTGCACGGTCTACATCGTCGGCATAAGAGATCATCCCACCGGGATCACTTTTACTAAAATCGATGATAACCGAATAGTGCTTACCAAGATTACCTGCATCTTTCTTCCGGACGTAGAATTTATCTACCGTCTGCATGAAAGTTTTAATGATTTCGTTCAATGTCATAAATAAACTCCGAATTAAAATAGTTGCAAGTTATTACTAACTTGCAACTAGGGATTAAATTATTTGGTCTACAGAATCTTTCACACGTTCAGGATCTACTTTATTTAGATCTATTTCCCCATAGAATTTAAGTATACGTTTACAAATTTCCAGTATGCCAGGGTGACCTTTGTACAACGCTTCGTCCAGAGGATCATACAGCGAGATATGAGGCTTAGCTTCATCTATCTTGTTGATGATTTTCTCTTTCAGTTGGTCGTATAAAGATTTCCCAGTAAAGTTCCATGCGATATTACCAGCATTGTTGCATAGCAGTTCACGTTGGATATCACAGTAGATGGAGTCATAACAAGTGTATTTGTAAATAGTACATTTAGCACACATGTGTGGCTGTAACCAGAATACGCTTTTACCGTCATCGTCTTCGATAGTCATACAGCCGTGAGAAGCGTAGAGCATTTTAGGTTCTGTGTTCTTAGGCATGTATTCCAGTATAGCTCTGCAGTTACGTTTGGATTTAATGATATTCTTCCAAATGTACGCAGCCGCACCAGTTAAATCGAAGCAGACTCCGTATGCACGTCTGTAACACTCTTCTGGAGAAGATATCTTAGTGTTCTTATCATTTTCTTCAGTGCTGTGATATTTGAAGTCTTTCAATATTCTCTTAAGTTGAAATAACTCTTCATAGATAGACTTAGGTTTTTCAGTCTTTTCTTCTTCAGCAGCTTGAAGATTTTCCATGTAAATACGGGTGATAGTCATCAGTCATTCTCCGTATTGTACGTGCCAAGTCGTACGTCTACCGGTACTCCATAGAGGATGGTAAAAGTACTGTCGACCAGTCTTAAGAACTCAACCAGCACAGTAGTTCCATTAAGTTTCCTGCTAGGATCTATCAGAGTCCATGCTGCACCGTAGTTATCAAGCTCTACCGGAGTAGAGATAAGTTGATCACCATTGGTACTGTCGCGAATGATGAAGTGAGTAGGCACAGGAGGCTCAGTCTCAGTCTTGGTATCGAAAAATGGTCTGGCTTTAGTGTAGAAACTTTCGATAACAGCTTCCTTATTCTGGAAGACACTGGTAGGTATGAAGTACTGATTAAGATCAGCATCGTACCAGATGACAGGTCTTCTGGATAAACTGCTATCTGCACCGTAAATGATGGCGCTATTCTTGTTATCTCTTACAGTGTATCTTACATAATTAGAGGGGGTATTCACAGTGATGTAAAATACCTGAGATCCAGTGAAAGGATCAGTGGTATTAAGTACATCCTGTAAATCGTAATCGATCTGAACAGTCTGCTCTACACCCCATTTAGTTTCGCTACCATCAAACTCATATCCGGTAGCGTATTTAACATAGTCACTGATTTCGTATACTGAATCCCGGTTATCAGTGTAGAGGAAGTAAGACATTACCCACTTACTCTGCCCACCAAGATATCTGGGTACAGCAGAAATCTTCAGACTAAACTCATCTTTATCTTTAACTACTACCAGATTCTTAGTACAGGTCATGAACTGTTTATTGTTTACAGTAGACTGACCTATCGCAGATTCACGGTAATTGAGGAAGTACTTGATGATAAGAGTTTGACTATATCCAGGATAAGCTGGAACAAAATGTTCAAGCCCGTACAGGAAGCACTGCTGGTTATCGATATTAACGTAAACCTTACTTCCATCAGCATATAGCAGATAAGGCTTAATGTTCAGATGAGTAGGATCCTGTCTTTCCTTAACGTAGAAATCGTCTCCTACAGTCTGTAAGCATTCAGCATCCAGTTTAACGATAGGGTTAGTGTGAGATTGTAAGTCATTAAGCCATACAGCGTTACGTACGAATACAGTTAGCTGTGCTGCTAAATTACCGAGGTTATTGAAGACTCTCATAGTGAGAGGTTCACCCTCAGTGAGTTTGACAGTAGTGTGACAGTTAGTAGGGAACCTATAAGCCTGATACTTGTTAGATATCGGAGCCATCGGTATACGACTGGACGTGAATGATCCATCACTATCCAGATACATACTGACTATCTCTTCCTGACCATCAGCGTTAGTGTGTACTAAATCGTACTCTTGTAAGTTGTTACCGTAGAATAATATCTTGGCATCAGCTACTAGCTTGTACGGGGATACACGAGTATCCTGATAGATACAGTAGTTATCGTTACCATAACTTACTATCTTGACACTGTTGTCGGTGGTTGAGTCAGTAGTAACGATGCTGATAGGTTTAAGAGTATAACTGAAGTTAGTCTCGTCACGAGTAGCAACGTACCAGAGACTTCCATCATCTTTAATAACAAGACTGTAAAGAGATGGAAAATACTTACCAGAGACTGGGTTGTTAACATCGAACAGATCAGCTTCAGCGTAAGCGTCTGGCTTACGGTTATTGTAGATGATGACAGTCTGTCCATCTACAGTTAATTGGGTTGAGGTTATATCGCTCATCCTAGTATACTACCTCCATGGTCGGATCTACATTCTTCGGCATTAGTGCTTGTATATAGGCATCTATGACTTTCTTAGTAGCAGGTTCTATTGCGTAGTTGACATACTGAGGATAGTAGTCGATGAACCGCTGGTCGTTGTCAGTGCGATATACTAGATCCATGCCCTGTAAATATAGATAAGGTTTAATATTGTTCTTGAGACGGTTAATATCAGGATCGTTAACAGCAGGTATCTTACCACTCTTGATAGCTTGTATCACGCTGTTCATAAATATCGAGTAAATACGGTGTTTATTTTCCAGAATAATGACCTTAGGATCTTCAGGAAGTTTATCACCGAAATATTCATTGAGCAGTTTAATACGATCATAATCGATATTAGTCCGGTACGCATCCAGGAAGTTCTTGATAACGTTGGGTATAACAGTCTTGATTTCCCAAATACTTCCTTCCGGATAAGAATCGTTACTCAGTTCAACATAAGTTCCGTTGTATTCTCCTCCAGCTAGTAGTTCCCCGTTGATATGCGAAGCAGTGATATTAGGGAAGAATAGATTGATAGGAGTTTTATCATAGAGCTTGTGGTTGATAGAGAATCCGTGGCTAATATCGTCAGTGTTAACGGTGTTATACACTACAGTTAACTCATCACTCTTACCTTCAAGATAGCCATCCATCGTCTGAATAACTAGTTCGCTGAAAGCAAACTCACCATCGCTGTTAGTAACAGTATTGACAAAATAATCAACGCCGTTAACCAAATAGTGGTTGTTCAGATAAACGCTGATATCTCTGTGATCTACGATAGGTACGAAACTATCAGAGCCAGTTACCTCAGTCTCGATAGGTATAGCGATGTTCTTACCTGTTTTAGTATACTTAGCTAATGAGTAAGTCTTAACATAGGTAGCATTCTTGTTCTCGATGATGAACATCTCACCAGCGCAACTCTCGTTGAAGCTAACAGTATACATACCTCTTTTACCAGGATTTATAGCATAAATGTTAGTATTCTTCTTACAGAGTTCGTACACATAGCTGGAATTAGTTTCGATACCGTGCAGTACAGTGCTGACAGATTTCCTTCTATATATAACCGGATCATCATAAGCGATATCTATCGAGATATGTTTAGTTGTAGGAGTGAAGATATATGCTTCAGTGCTATCAGTTAAATTGAAGATAGCGGTGATGGTTGATCCAGTACGAATATAGATACTCTTGTCTATCTTGATTTTACAGGTGTTATTGATTTTATCAGTTTTGTAACTATAGTACTTAGTCTTAAGTGGTTTGTTATTCAGATAAACAACTGGTACGACGTTCAGCCCAAGGTACATCAGCGGTAAGCTGAATATAACACTTCCAGCATAAGCATCGGTTACCTTAACAGTAGATATCTTCTTGCAGAGGATATTAGCTACTGAATAGTAGCCTAGTGCATCGATGAAGTCGCCAACGTTTTCTCTACTGGTGATAGCGTTAGGACTATCAAACATCATCTTAACATAAGTAGATTTCTCAAGTTCACTGGCTTTCCACCAGGTTATCTTCTCAGGTCCTTTACCAGATAGTATACGAACAATATCAGCATCACTGTGTACATCACAGTACAATAAATCAATATAGCTAGCATCTCGGATCAGTTTATTATCTTTATCATGGTTGCGTACAACAACATGCACTCCGATATTCTGAGTTCCGAGGTAATCACGATAAGCATCAAGAACGAATAGAGCTATGCCCATGTCGTTATGTGTTATCTGAGTTACGTTCTTCTGGTCTCCGGAAATACGGTGCATGTATCGGCCACGAACAGTACCACTATCCATATCCCTGATGTAAAAATCACAGGTGTTATGAGTAATGATCTTGTTATCTTTATTTAGAGCCTTAGGAATATGAATGATTTGTTTCCAGACACTATCCTTATCGCTAAGGAATGTACTATTCTCGTGAGAAGCACCTAAGTCTACATCAAAAGTAAACAGTACATTACCGTCTGCTACGAAATCATAATAACTTCCTACAGCTAGAGCAGGGGTATTCTTAAGATCAGTGATTTCATCGCCGTCTTTATATTCAGTAATATCAACATTGCTATGCTTAACCAGAAACTCATCGATATCTGCCTGTAAAGCACGTATACGTTTAACGCTATCAACGTATATACTTAGTACTTTGATATCTTTAACGTTATCGCTATCGTAGTAAATAGTAAGATAGAGTTTATCTAGATAATCTAACGAACTTACTTTAGTGAAAGCTCTCTTAGAGATAGCTACAACGATGATGGATTTGGATCTGTTGTAACGAATATATACCGAGTTCTTAGGAAGCATAGTACCAGTAACGATGTATGCATTGATAAGAGTATTATAATCATTACAAATAGTATCAAGACTGTACCAAGCACAAGGCTTAAGATCTAGACCTAGGTTGGTATCACTATATTTCATGTACCAGAGGAAGTAAGGTTCTTTAGCAGTAGGCAGTCTGATGTTGCCATCCAGTACTCGAAAACTACCTACTTCAGATTTGTCCTTAAAACGCTGAGGGTGGATATTGATACGATATTCAGATTCCGGTTCATTCCAAACGTTATCGAATAAGTACTGGTTGATGATATCACAGCACACAGCATCTCTATTTTCGGCAGTAATCGACATAAGCTACCTTCTGTCTACGCTAAATACTCTCTCATCAGCAAGCAGCTGCTGTAAGAACCTGGTTTTACCATCGGTCATAAGTCTCTGCATATTGAGCTGATAAATAAGAGGAATCTTCTGACCAGATAATGCAGCGATGAGTAAGTATACCCAGTACGGAGGATAGTCAAGAGCTATCTCAGTAGCAAGTATATCACCGCCTAAGTTACCAGCCAGAGCCATAAGTTTCATAAGGTTAAAAGTCTTAATCTTCTCAGGACCACTGTCAGCTATCAGCTGGCAGGTGGAAGCCAGAGTTAGTCCTTGTTTAGCTACTTCTTCACAGGACTTAGCGGTGTATATCAGATCACTTCTGGTGCCAGCGAAAGTACATCTGTTAAATAAAGTAGGATAAGCCGGGTCTCCGTAACTACCATCTAGTGACTGAGTAACGAATAAGGCTAATATACCCATAACACGCATCGTTTCGGGTACTGATAAATTATAGTACCTTGCGATGCTTGATCCTAGTATCATGCTATAGGTCTGAGCCACGTATTCCCCAAGTGACGGTGAGAGCCATCCATCGCTATCCTCATAAGAAGCGACTAGATAACCTCTAACGTATAGATTAAGCATCATGTCTATTGAATTAACAACAAGACGGTTGGCTGCTTTATCTAACTTGAGGACTGGCGACATATTGATAAAAACCTTATCACGAAACTCCGGTACCGACTTTAACAAGCCGGCGAAGTCTAATTGCTTTAGATCCAGCGTAATGTTGGTGGTAGTTATGAATTCGGGTACAGATGCATCTGTACCAACCAGGTAGAACGCTATGAAGTTACTAAGTCCTCCGGTAGAAACAATTCTATCGAAGAACTCTGCCATGGGGGTTTTAAGAATCATTCTTACGTTTTTAGCCATATCTACTACTTCCTCAACAGGAATGGCAGAGTCACGGCTATCGATGATGTATTTGATGATCTTATTTGCTTGTGCGGACAACCCTGTGCCCTGTGCAAGGTAAGTATCTAAAAACTTTCTCTTCATTTGTCGTTCTCCAACAACGAATATATTGAATTCTTCGGGATTCTATATCATTACACTTTTGCTGTCTAAGGCTATATTCCGTTATCTAGATAAAGGAAGAACCATGGCTAAAGTATACACTTACCCGCATTGGGAAACCCAAGTTATAGATAACTCTATCTATAACGCGGTAGATACTGAAGTGCTTCCGCTGTTTAGACCAATCTTCTTCATGCGTGCACAGCAGGGACCTGTACAGATTCCTAAGTATGTGCATGGAGCGAATGAAGCTGCGGCTCTATTCGGCGAAGGTACTTTCGATGATTCAACTAAGTACTTCTCTAGGGAAGCTTTATATCTAAATAACCTGTTCACAAGGCAGGGCGCATTTATCGTTCGTCTCGCTGACGCTGATACAGCCAAGATTGGCTCAGTAGTCCTCGAGCTTAAGGTAACTGCTAAGAATATTCCTCAGTATAAGCGTGACGTCAACGGCCAGTTCGTTTATGAGCTGGATGAAGACGGCAACATTAAGTACGATGATCTTGGTAATAAGGTTAAGGTTCCTGAGACCGATGAGAACGGTGCTGAGGTTACTGAACCTGGTTACGAGCTTCAGTGGTCTACCCGTCCTCTCGCTGAGGATGAGACTCTTAAGAGTCTGAAGCCTACTACTTATGGCACTGGTGAGAACTCCTACACTGTTTACCCGATGCTTGCAGCTAAGGCTAAGTACGTTGGTGCTTATTCCAACGGTATTGGTCTGAAGCTCTATGCTGATCTCGATAACCTCGACGATACTCTCGCTTACAATGTAGGTTCGTTCCCTTATACCTTTGGTGTAGTGAAGAAGACCTATGGGGCTGATACCGTATCTGCTGTTAAGTCTAATCTGGGTGATGATACTGAGTCCTTTGTTGCAAAGGCCAGACAGACCGACAGCCGCACTGCTCGTAATGTTTCATTTGACGACATTATTGGTAATTATTACGCTGATCTTCCGTTTGATGTAAAACTCTACGAGGAGAATTTTAAGGCTGTTGGTGAGCTTATCGCTGCAGTTGAGCCTGATAATGAGACTATCACTGATCCTTATCTGGTTAACCTCGTCAGCGGGCTTGATGTCAACGGTGCTCCTTATGCCCACGTAGTTATCAGCGAAGACGGTGATGCTATTGATCTTAACAGCAGCCGTATTCTGTATCTTACTGGTGGAGCTGACGGTGATATTAGTGATGCTGCTATCGAGCAACTGACTGTCCAGTACCTCAAGGATCTTCCTTACGAGGAACTTCTGGATCAGCCTCACTATCCGTTCACTCACATCATCGATACTGGTGTAGGTATTCAGACTAAGTATGCATTTATTCAGTTCCTTGGAACTCACGATGCATTCAAACTTGTTCTGTCTACCCAGGATGCTAATCTTGGCAGGTTCAACACCAAGGCTGAGGATCTCTCGACTGGTTCAGCTCTGTATGCTAAGTGCTTACTGCAGCCTGAGTCCATCATCAAGGGAACTGAAGTCTGCCGTGCTGAAATCTACGCACAGGCTGGTTACCTTGCCGATAGCAACTATCGTGGTATCGTTCCTGCTACTTACGATATTATCGGTAAGAAGTCTCTCTACGCTTCTACTCAGCGTATCACTGGTATCGTTGGTGGACTTCCTTCCTCCGAGGTTACTGCCTTCAAGGAATGGAACTGGACTCCTACTGATGCTGATGTTAAGCAGAAGAGTTGGGACAGTGGTCTCAATTACTTCCAGCACTACGACATGACTGGTGTTCATTATCCTGCACTGCACACTGTATACAGGTACGATACTTCAGTACTTAGCTCTGCTTCGTTCACTGATGCCGTTGTATACACTAAGCATATCGCAAGGTATAACTGGTCTAAGTTTGCTGGTGTCGAGTCCAGTTGGGATCGTATCTCGGCTAGGGCTACTACTGCGCTGCTTAGTGATCTTTCCTACATGCTCAATGGCACCTATGGTGTTGACGTTGAGTTCACTCAGTCCGATGAGGAAGCTAAGATCGGTTATATAGCTCACGCTATTATAACTCTTACTGGCTACGCTCAGCAGAGAGTTTGGAAGATCGATATTGAGTGCAACCGTGATGGTTATAATACGGAGGGTTAATCTAAATGGCTACTACTAAACCTGAAGTAAGAAACTATACCGGCAGATCTCAGCCTAGCCCGTTCATGAACGATGCGCTTATCAATGATGTTGCTGGACTTAGTGTACTTGGTTCTTCTAATGAAGTTGCCAACGTAGCTAGGTCTGGTCAGCTTGGTACTGGCGCTCGTATCACTAAGATCGATGGTGCTACTCCGGCTGTATTTAATCCGGTAGTTCCTGTGGTTCTTAGTGTTCCTACTATGTGGAACGCTTTCCCGCAGAAGCAGGAAATCCTCAAGTCCCTGATGGAGACTCACGCCAAGTCTATCACCGGTATCGATTTCTCCTATGAGCTTGAGACTGCTGATTCACAGATTGGACACGACGGCCAGACTCTGAAGGTTCCTACTAAGACCAGCAGATCTGCTGTATCTCCTAGTGCTACTTTCATTGAGTATACTGGTAATATCGTCTATAAGTTCTTCCAGGATTGGATGTTCGATATTCAGCATCCGGATACTAACTCCAGTATCCTCCCTGCTATGGGTCTTGGCGGTACTGATCTTCCTGGTTGGACTATCTCTGCATTCTCGATGAGTATGCTGTTCATTCAGTATGATCCGACAGGACTTCCTGACAGGATCATGGATGCATTCATCATCATCGACATGTTCCCGACCCAGATCGGTGAAATCGGATTCGAGAGAACTATTGGCACCACTCAAACTAAGGAGCGTAGTATCAACTTCACTGGAGTTGTTCAGCACAACAATAATACCCGTGATCTTGGTATCGCTGTAGCTAAGATGCTTGCTCTGCACCGCATCAATTACAACTACTCGCTGCCTGGTCTTGCTGGTTCTATCAACCCGAACGTTGCTATTCAGCAGGAGCTTCGTACCAATGCTGCTTACAGTGGCGTCGATTGGGAAGCTAACGCTGGTTCTAGGCACGCTAACCGTTCTACTGTTGCACCCGGTTCTGGCGGTTCCGCTCATACTTACGTACCTCAGGCAGATGGTCCTTCAGCTGGGGACTACTATGGTAGTGCCGAGCTTGGCCCGAATGTCGGTTCTGTAAGTACTGATGTTGATGCTAACAGAAACGCATAAAAATAAACTATTTACTTCAAAGTAAACCAGCACTGCTTCCCCTATAGGGGAAGCAGTGCTTTTAGGTTTATATGAAAAAAAATAAACAGGAGCTCCTAAGAGCTCCTGCCGCTTAAATTAGTTCAGCTGATAACTTAGATAACTACCACCTTATTGCCGGTAAGTGCATGGTCAGGTCGCGAAGTATTCTTTCGAATGGCTTCTTATCCATGGCCAAGATCGTGTTACGGCCGTACCACCAGGCCTCGTCATATGTAGCAGACGAAGGATGGACTATCTCACCAAGAATAGTTTCGTATTCCTCGGAATCGTAAAGCGTGTGTGCTTTAGATTTAGGGAACTTATGAACCGCAAAGATATCGCGTAATGCTGCGATATGCTCGCAGCCAATCATCATTGAGTGACAGACAATAAAGACGTTGTCATTCACTTTGATGCAACTGCGGTAGTCACCGAGTACTTTCGGCTTAGATTCCATGATTTCAAAGTGTCCATCTTTACCGAGCATGGACAGTATATCTCCTAACCCATACCTAGCGATCAGTAACAGTAAAGCAGGCATTTTGTAATCCTGCTCGGTTCCATCTTCCATTACAACGGTGAGAGTCGCTACCTTGTAATTGGTTGAGCATGAACTTCTGGATACGCCGTCATCACCCGGCTCTTCCTTAAATTCTTTTCGGTCAGAACTAGTGATGTCGGTTACATAACACCTCTTGATCCCAGCTGGATTCTTCGGCTGATCGGCTTCTTTTGTAGCGTTGCGCACTATCTCAGTGAGCACACTAGGACGGTTTATACGTTCAGTGTGAAAATTCAGAAAGCTGTAATACAGATCATCTGTATTAGAAGTGCTGCTATTCTTATCTAACTCGATAGCCTCGTCCATGACTCTCTGCCAAGCCCTAGCAATAACTCTGTCGTTAACGCCAAGCGCAGTTCTCAGATGTTCGTTGACATGACGACCCTTGACGCTGACCATAGACCTGGCTACTCTGTCAACGTTGCTCTCGAGCCCGTCGCTGGACTCGAGGTTCTTCTTGATCAGATTGTAAGCCGTGTTGATAAGTTCTTTGCACAGCTTAGAAAGATCAGGTGCTTTATTATTTTCTTCCATATTTTTCTCCTAAAAAGCACCAGCTTAACTGCTGGCGCCGATTTACAATTACTACTGCGAGAGTATGTTACTGCATAGCGTAACGCCACTCTCTCATTAGTCTACTACGTACTAATCGTGAATGATTAGATCATGATTATCAATGTATGGCATTTTGTCTGCTATAAACTTACCTAGCTGATAAGAAGCCGCATAGTTATAAGAATAGCCATACATGTATCTTCCCAGAGCTACAACGTATGGCGTTGTACTAGTAAGCAGATTCATGCAGTCATCTCCTACAACAGATGCACTGTAATCTTGTGCTATAGACAGGATTGATACAAGTGCTATAACTACTTCAGCAAGATAAGGATTGTGCTTTATAGTTTCGGTATCAACAACTGCTTCAATACCAGGAACGACAGTAAAGTACAGATGGCTGTCGTAATCGTCGTACCTTTCTCGCGTAAAGGTTATCGGCAGCTTATTAGGGATTCGGCATATCTGCTGAAGAACTTCCAGTAAGCTATGCTTTACTAATAAGCCAAGAAGCTTAGGTACAGTACCTGATATGTGTTGCTCGCCCGGATCGTAATCTTTGTTCAGATCGAGACGAATCATAGGTATTTTGACAGTAAATTTCAGTCCATTAGTACTGCGTGCTATACACTCTGCAGGCAATTCTGATTTCACAGTAATACTCGATGACGACTGTACACCGGTACTGGTTGCTACATCCGGAGAAGAATCAGAATCAGATATTTCAACTGTAAGTACCTCGTTGCCGTTGTCGTCAAAGGTATCAGTCCTAACGATTTGATTATCAGGATCAGCCTCGATCTCCTTATCGAGAGCGATAGCATCTTCCATCACTCTCTGCCAAGCGTGTGCAACGATATCGCTGTTGATACCGTAAAGTGCCTTAAGATTCTCGTTGATCTTACGGCCCTTTTTCCTAACGAGAACGTGGAATACGATATTCTCGTTGATAGGAAGCCCATGCTCAAACTTAACATTGGTCTCGATGAAATCTACCGCATTCTCAACCAGATCGTGAGTCGTATCACCTAAGTTAGAATTCTGCTGAGGCTGCTGAGTCTGATTCTTATTATCAGACCCATTAGTTTTCTTATTTGTAAGTCCCATAAATAACTTCCTTTAACTGAAAAACATATACCTGCTAGACTAAACTACAATCTAGCAGGATAGTAATATATATTTGTAGCATAGATGAAAAAAAAACGGAAGCTTATAAGAGCTTCCGTTATTTAACAAATCTACAAAGCTATTTACTTAGTTTTGTTTAATTGCTGCCAGAGATCATATTCAGTTTCTTCTAGAAGCAACTTATCCAAGATGTCGGCTATTCTCTCGTTGGTGTAATTTCTGTTAGCCGAGTATTTACCGGTAGCTATATCTCTAGAGTCAGTTCGTTTTGGATTATTCCAAATTAAATTTATAAGAGGCTTAATTAGTTCTGGCTTCGAAAGAGCTTTAGTGCTAAAATTAGTATCCTGATCGGTGCCTCTCGCTATCGCCGCGACGGTATTCTTGGAGATATCACGTACTACTTTTACATAATCTCTTAGTAGATCTTCTTCTTCTCGAGATTCTGTGCAGGTGTAACGCATTAAATTCAAGGCAACAATACCATCATTAGATCCGGCCTTGATAAGCGCGATTAGCTTCTTGATAAAGTAAGCCGGAAATACGTTTTCGTAGGTAAGAGCATCACCACTTTCTTTGGAGATAGTTAAAGTTACCTTAAAATCGTCAACATCGTTATTGCCAAAAAATTTTACAACACTTTCATGAGTTGGATTTCCCATTTAGTTTTCCTCGGAAGCAAATTTTTTATACTCTTCTATTTTTTTAACAATAGTCTCAGCAGCTGCCTTACACCTAGTGTCAAACTGCACATGACAAATATCAAGCTGTTCTTTGAGTCTCTCCTCGACACAAGTTCCAGCATAAGTTCGTGTCAACGCATAACGCTTACCACTTACGCTTGAGTCATTCCAAACTCCCTGAAGTGTTTCGCAAATAGTTTGCTCATCGAACTTATTGGCTATGCCAGTGGTACGTACATCGTTAGCGATTCTTTCAATCTTGTCTTGAATCTGCTCACGAACATTCTCGAGTAATTCACGAAATTCTGATAATTCCTCGCTAACAGAGATCTCGTACCAGTCCTTACGATCAACGAGCATCCTACTGATTACACTAAGACTCGGCATCTGCTGGGCAATGCTGTAAATACTACGTGCTGCTGCAGTATTGTATTTTTCAACAGACTCCAGCTTTTCACCGTTCTCATCTTCAACCGTTACTCTAACGACGAAGATTCGATTCTTGTTTCCGCCGAAATAGGCGTTTAATTCTTTTTCCGATTCGTACATATCGACCTCCAATTAGGTTCAATAAATTAAAAGAGCTAATCTGCGAAAGGATCACTTGGCTGTTCAGGCAGTATTCCGCGTGCCAGTCTTACATCTTTTGCTGCTTCTACAGGATCGTAGTGCTCTCCGTACCACTGTATATCATCAGGAAGATCCTTACGGCCAAACCAGCCTTCCGCCGGGTTGAAATACTTGTAAGGAAAATCTTCTTTCTTTCTCTTAGTAACCACTACTGAACCAGCAGGATATGAGTTGATCCATTTTTCAAGCTCGTCTGTGTCACAGTTGAAACCGTATTCAAGAGTGGGCCCTTCTTCAGCTTCAACTAACCAATTCTTGCGGTGATTGAATCCAGTTACATGAGCATGACTTTGCTGTTTCGTACCATCGGGAAGAGTAACCCGAATAGTTAAATCATCCCACTTGATCATCTATCTTGCCTCTTTAGGTTATTAGACTATTAGATTTAGTCTGTCAATTAAAAAGAAAAAAAAACAGGAGACCTTGCGGCCTCCTGCAACTGCCAAACTTTAATAGTAATTAGTTCTGATTCTTCTTCAGTTCTTTAAGCTTCTG
>Ga0256406_1005314_pt1 | contig 13868 bp, 6 predicted proteins | sample RumenRJG_03DNA_FD_185986 | JGI IMG/M metagenome (GOLD analysis project Ga0256406, IMG submission 185986) | Bovine rumen microbial communities from Lethbridge, Alberta, Canada - RJG_03 | ecosystem: Host-associated > Mammals > Digestive system > Stomach > Rumen | place: Canada: Alberta | collected...
CGGTTATACTATGAGTCATAGAGGGAGCCTCCTTGTTACTTTTTTGGTTTTTGGCTAAACCTATTGTAACAAATGCTCTCTCTTTTTTCTTTTTATCTCTGTAACATATGTCTTATCACATTACACATTTTTTCATTTCCATCCCCATTTTTCGATTTTTATTTTTATTTTCTATGCTATTCTATAGTTATTATTTATAAAAAATAGATCATAGAGTCTTACGATTGTTAAATAATTTTTATCGCATTTTTACGTTTTAAATTTTGTAAATTTCATGTAAAATTTTCTTTCTAAAACAAATACGCTATAGGTTATACGTTTAAATTTATTTATAAAAAAGTATATTCTAAAAAATAATACTTGTCATAATTATACTTCATGCATTTGTCTTATTATATAGGACATGGTATACTGAATAAGCTGAATACGATCGTATATATATAGCACTGCAGCTGCACCCCATCTATGGATATCCAACATACAAGAAGGAGTGCTTATTCCTATGCCTAACACAACCCCTGAAACCGTACAGCCCCAGAAAGTCGGAGGATTCCTCGGCTGGATTGAACGAATCGGTAATAAAATCCCTGATATCACCATGTTATTTATCGCCGCGTTCTTCATCACTTGTATCGTTTCCATGATTTTTTCGTACTTTACGTTCGATTATGTCAACCCGGCGACAGGCAAGCAGATTGCCATCACTAATATGCTCAGCCCGGCGTCACTGGTCACTCTCATGACCAAGATGGTCACTAATTACTCTGGTTTCCCGCCCCTCGGCATGGTTATCGTAGCCACTCTGGGTATCGGCATCGCTGACGGATCCGGCTATATCAACACGGGCCTCAAAAAAATCCTGACGGTAACGCCGAAATTCCTGCTCACGCCGATTGTCATCGTCGTCGGTATGCTCAGCCATCTGGCACCGGATAGCGGCTACATGATTATCATCCCTATTGCGGCCTATCTCTTCTATGCATCGGGCAAACACCCGCTTTCCGGCGTCGCCGCATCTTTTGCCGGTATCGCCGGTGCCTTTGCGGCCAACTACACGCCGTCGGCCATCGACCCGGTCATCCAGGGCTTTACCCAGATGGCCGCCCAGATTATCGATCCGACCTATGAAGTCAATGTTCTCTGCAATTATTTCTATGCCGTCGGCTCTACCTTTGCCGTCATCGGCTCCTGCTGGTGGATTACGGAAAAAATCACAGAACCATGGTGCTGGAAAGCCTGTCCTCTCGACACCGACATCGACGTATCGGAAAGTGCCATGACAGCTATTACCCCCAAAGAAAACCGCGCTTTCTATATCGCTTCCTTTGTCCTCATCGCCATGCTCGCCGGCCTCTTCCTGAGTCTCATGCCGGCCGACTCGATCTGGCGTGATCCTCAGGGGAATCTGGCCAGCTTCAAAGCGCCGGTCATGCAGTCTATCGTCGCTATCATCTTTATGCTCTGTGCCGTCACGGGTATCGTATACGGTATCATCAGCGGTAAATTCAGAAGTTCCAAAGATTTCACCCATTCCATGGAAGAAATCACCAAGACGCTGGTACAGCTTATCGTATTCTATTTCTTCGCTGCCCAGTTCATGTATGCCTTCGGTGCTTCCAATCTGGGTGCTCTCATCGCCGTATCCGGTGCGGAATTCCTGAAGTCCCTGGCTCTGCCGCCGCAGATTACGATTTTCGGGGTCATCGTCTTCGTCGCCCTTCTCAATCTGCTCATCACATCGGCATCGGCAAAATGGTCCATTCTGGCGCCGATTTTCGTACCGATGCTCATGTCTGTCGGCATTGCCCCGGAACTGACCCAGGCCGCATTCCGCGTCAGTGACTCCGCCGTCAACGTCTGCACACCGATGTTTGCTTTCTATCCCCTGATTATCATTTATTGCCAGAAATATTACAAAAAAACCGGCGTCGGTACCCTGAGCAGTATGATGCTTCCTTATACCGGTGCCCTGCTCGTAGCCCTGACCATCATGTTGTACCTCTTCTGGTGGTTCAATATTCCTCTCGGCTTCCAGGCAGATTATGTATATCCCCGCCAGATGTTCTAACGGGATATAGTAAAGGAGGAACTATCCTATGAATCCATTACAAGAAGAAATGATGCATCGTTTTTGCCGCTATGTCCGCATTCCGTCTCAGAGCAAGCCCAATGGCGGCACGCAGGTTCCCAGCACGGAATCGCAGTGGGATATGGCCCGTACGCTCATGAAAGAATGTGAAGACATGGGGCTCATCGATCTGTCTCTGTCAGATAAATGCGTCCTTACAGGCCGTCTCCCTGCCCACACTGAACCGGGCTGCGACCGCAAGATTCCTGCCGTCGGCTTCTGCGCCCATCTGGATACAGTCGATGTAGACCTGTCTCCTGTCGTACATCCCCAGCTCGTCGAACATTACGACGGCAGTGACATCGTCCTCAACGCAGATAAAAACATCGTCATGACCGTCAGTGATCATCCGGAACTACGCGACTACGTCGGCCAGGACCTGATCACGACAGATGGCACCAGCGTCCTCGGGGCAGATAACAAAGCCGCCATTACCAACGTCATGACGGCACTGCACACCCTGACCACCCATCCGGGCCTGTATCACGGCGATATCTACGTCGCCTTTGTCCCCGACGAAGAATGTGGTCTCTTCGGCTCGAAGAATATGGACTTTTCCAAATTTCCTGTCGATTTTGCCTACACCATAGACAGCTGCGCCCTCGGGGAAATCGTCTACGAAACATTCAACGCCGGTTCGGCCACAGTTACCATTCACGGTGTCAGCGCCCATCCCATGAGCGCCAAGGGCAATCTGGTCAACCCGACGCTCCTGGCCTGCGATTTCATCAATATGTTCGACCGCAGCGAAACACCGGAATGCACAGAAGGAAAAGAAGGGTACATCTGGTGCCAGGCCGTAGAATCCAATCAGTCCAAAGCCGTTGTCAGCCTCAATATCCGCGACCACAGCAAAGAAAAATACGAAGAAAAGAAACGGCGTATTGCTGCCAACGTAGAAAAGCTGAAACAGATGGAACCGCGGGCTGCCATCACCTGCGAAATGGAAGATACCTATGGCAATATTGCCGATGCGATTACCGATGACAATCACAAGGCCATCGACTACATTTTCGATGCATTCAAGGAATTGCAGATTCAGCCCAAACCCATTGCCATGCGCGGTGGTACGGATGGTTCCTTTATCTCCACCAAAGGCATCCTCACGCCAAACTACTTTACAGGCGGCCTGAATTTCCATTCCCGTTATGAATTCCTGCCCCTTCCCAGTCTGGAAAAATCCTATGAAGTCACGATGAAACTCATTGACCTCATTTACAAAGGATAACTGTTATGATAAAAAAACTGCCGCACGAAGCAAATTTGCTTCGTGCGGCAGTTTTCGTATTACTACTATACGACAGGATCCGCAAAATATACATATACACCTTTGAGCCGTACGAGGTCGAGACCCATTTCTGTAAAAGCTGCGTGGATTGCCTTTTCAGAAAGTGATACGTTTTTCTTTGCATCACCGGCTTTGACGACGTATTGTGCCCCGTCATCAAGTGGATAAATCCGCAGGGTTACTCCATCATAATCGAGACGGAACATACCACTGCCATCTTCTGTCTGTATGTTCGTTTTGATAGAACGGCTGTGCAGCTGAGGCTGTACCGGTTCCGTGAGGCGCATGCCCGTCGGCGAAAGCTTCGTTGTTTCTCCCGCCTGGGAAACACCATAGGTGCCATACTGTTTGACTGTATTGTCCTGAACACGGAAAATCGGCATAGAAATTTCTATTTTGTGCTGTGGCCGGCCACCCTCACGGTTCCAAACATCCTGATTCGTAATATCCGGTTTGGTCTGAACAATCTGCAATGTCGCATCTCCACCGGAAACGAGATAGTTCTTCAGAAAATCAGGACCGCTGAGGAATGTTCCAAAGGAATATGTACCTGGCCAGTTTGTCCGTGTATTGCCATTGAGATAGCCATGACCATAGTCACCATAATCATAGCTCAGACCTCCCGGCTGATCCCCGTTGGTCAGGCCCGTAACGCGGGACTGGGTCGTCCGTACTACACCGTACTGGGTGAATACGTCATCCGTATCAATACGGAGGGGGGCTTTATTTACGATGATGTCCCCTTCGATGGTGACGATGTAGTTTTTCCGGGCATCACTGCCATTTTCATGGACGATACCGCCACCATCCGATTCCATGTCATTGTAATACGTCCCGGCATCGGCCGTAGTCCGGCCGGCCCGGTTGGTTTCATACGCTCCGCCAGCCTTCGGCGTCATGGTCAGGCCAACCGTAGAAATAGTATCCCCGTTCACCAGATTGGGATTGGACGATTCCGTAAAGGTTGTCTTATCCGAGCCATAAGTCTGAATCATGTCGTTGGTAACTTTGATGGCTACCGGTGTCAGAGTAACCGTACCGGCCTTATCCAGCACCACTTCGTAGTTGTCCAGGGACTTATTGAAGTCCGTCGCAATTCCATAGCTGTCCAGGCTGCCATCCGTCTTGTACTTTACATCGTTGGTCCGGTCCTTACTTACGAGAGCACCAGATGTGTTGGTGATACCGATTTTAGACGTCAATTCAACCAGGCTGTCCCCGTTTTTTTCACCCTTGACCGTAGTAGCACTATCCAAATCCTTCTGAACTGCCCCGGCATCCCCATAGGCTTCCGTATAGTCGCCAGTGAACAGATGTAGTGTGGCTTTGTTGATGGTGGCATTGCCGTTTTCGATCTCGATGTTGTAGTTGTCCAGTGTCTGATTGGTAGACCCTTCCAGGTAGTATGGCCCGCCGTTCACCGTCTTGGTCACCTTGCCGGCCTGTTTTTCCTCTGCGGAAGCATCGCCCGTATTGGTATAGGTGATATTGCCCGTGCCGTACGTCCCATCGAGGGCACTCGTCACCACGCCTGAGCCGTCCCCGTTGGTCAGGCCTTCGATACTGCTGGTATCATAACCATACTTGCTGGTATCAAAAGCTGTACCATAGGTGGTGGAAACATCGTTGAGCTTCACCTTCACAGTAGCTTTGTTTACCGTGGCCGTACCGGTCAAATCAGAGTTTTCCTTATCGATTTCATAGTTCTGAGCCGTATTACCCTTCAGGGTAAACGTCCCTGTCAAATCATAGTCTCCTACATTCTGGGTCTTGACAGCGGAATTGTTGGGATCAGACTTTTCTCCGCCATTAGAATAGGAAACTTCAATCTGATTGTTCCTTACGTCTTCCTCTGAATCTCCATTGGCATTTCCAGACAGGGTATAGGCATAAGGGGTCCAATCACTTGACCCATAGGTAGTGCTCGTATCCCCCACTTTCAAGGTCAGTTTGGCCTTTTCTACCTTAGAAGTGCCCGGGTTCACCACTTTGATGTTGTAGTTGTCCAGGGGTTTGGAGGTACTGCCGGTAATCTGGTAACTGCCTGCGTTCTGGGTCTTGACATTTTCGTTATTGGAATCGGATTTTTCCCCGCCATTCACATAAGTAAAATCACTGTCCTGGAGGACATCGGTGATGGCCGCTGCGGCATCCCCGTTGGTCAGCCCCTGCAGATCCGCCGCGTCCTTTTTGTACCCATAGGTGCTGCTGTCAAACTCTTTCCCGTAGGTGGTAGAGACGTCTTTCAGGGTCAGGGTCAGATCCGCTTTATCCACGGTGGAATCGGCCCCGTCAATGATCACCTTATAATTCTGCAGTGTCTTCTCCGTGGTCCCGGTCAGTTGATATCCGGTACCCGCATTCCGGGTCTTGGCGCCCTTGGCGATCTTATCCGGATCCGTAGCGTCCCCGGTATTGGTGTAGGTGATATCCCCGTTGCCAATGGCTTTCGTCACTACATCCGTGCTGTCCCCGTTGGCCATCGCCAGCTTGCTGGCATCATAGCCGTACTTGCTGGTATCGAAGGCCGTACCGTAAGTGGTGGATACGTCGTTGAGCTTCAGATGGATTTCTGCCGGAGTGACTTCAGCCTTGCCGGCCTTCACGGTGCCGATTACGTAGTTCTGCGCCGTATCCCCGCTGAGCGTGAAGGTTCCCATCAGATCGTAGCTGCCCACATCCTGGGTCTTTACCTTGTCATTGGACGCATCGGATTTCTCCCCGCCATTGGTGTAGGTAACGGAAATCTTGTTGTTTTCTACATTTGCTACGGTATCCCCGTTGGCATTGCCTTCCAGGGTATAGCTGTACGTATTGGGATCAAAAGCAGTTCCGTAGGTGGTTTCCGTATTTCCCACCGTCAAGGTCAGTTTGGCCTTTTCCACCGTAGATTTCCCGTTGGTGATATGGACGTTATAGTCAGAGAGTTCCTTGCTGGCAGCCCCCTGGAGTTCATAAGTCCCGGCATTCTGAGTCTTCACCTTGTCGTTGCTGGCATCCGTTTTCGCCCCGGTATTGGTGTAGTTGAGGAATTGATCTCCCAATACAGACTGGGTATCCCCGTTCACCAGCCCACCTTTGGCGTCATCCACCGTATAGCCATACTGGGTATCATCAAAGGCCGTCCCATAGGTGGTGGACACATCCCCCACCGTCAGGTAGAGATCCGCCGGGTTCACCGTGATGGTGCCACTGCCGGTGACCTCATAGTTGGCAGAAGCATCGCTGCCATCGCTAGCCTTTACCTCTGCACTGGAAGTCAGATATTGGTCTTCATATTTGCCTACATGGGCCGTATCGTTGCTACCCTTGCTGTCAGCATAAGTACCATCAGTAGAAATGGTATACTTGATATCGCTATCAGTCAGAGTATCTCCGTTTACCAGCTGGGTTTTGTCGTAAGAAGGCGTCCCGCTCTTCACCGTGGAGTTGCCATAAGTCTGGGTACCATCGGTGTTGATGGTCAGTGTCTTCCGAGTGATTTCCACTTCCCCATCATTGGCCGCCTTGTCATACCCGTTCAGGGTCTTGACCCCATCCTGATAGGCCACATCCATCACGTAGAAGGCTTTGTTCCCATCGCTGGCCGTCTTATACGTTTTATTGCCATCTGCATCTGTCACCATTTCATTTCCGCTGGTCCGGGTGGCTGTTTGCACAGCGCCGTCACTGGATGCGCTGACCGTAGCCAGGCCCGTCTTCGTTCCGTCCGAACTGGTCACATAAGTCAGATAACTGGATTCATCGAAGTTTTTGAAGCTGGTGACATCAATGTCATTCCCGCTGGAATCCTTATAAGTCGCTTTGGAAGTCAGTGTGTCCGTCATCATTTCTTCAGACAGGGTATCTCCATAGGTCTTGGAAGCATAGCCGCCGGAAATGGTAATCACCGGGGTTACCTGGAAGATGAACTTGTTGCTACTGGTATCAGTATAGTCCGTCAGTGTGTTCTTGGAACTGTTTGTATTCACCGTAGTGTTGGAGCCGGATTTCGCCGTCCACTGGGCATTGGTGCTGCTGTTCAGATTGCTGCCCAGGCTGGTGCCATAGTCGCTGGGGGAATTCACATAGACCTGCCAGGTGCCTCCGGTGCCGGTGGTGATGGCAGAAGTACCGGTGGTGCTGTTCACCAGAGAGCCCTGGCTGCCCTGGGCATCGACCACCACAGCGCCTTTTGCCGTGCTGGCCGCAGCCAGGGTGCCCTCTGTGGCATTGCCATTGTAATCCACGCCGGCGCCCAGGGTGATCTTACCGGTCTTCCCGGTGGAAGTCAGACTGATCTTGCCGCCGTTCAGGATGCTGTCACTATCTGTATAGCCGTCGGATTCCACGCCGTGGACGGTAAGGTCACCGGCTGATTTGATGGTTACACTGTCCAGCTGGAAGGCGGTGTTCTGGTATCCATCGCTGCGGGTGGTGATGTCACTGGCAGAAGCGGTGGTATCCGTGGTGCCGGAATGGATTTCCCCGCCTACCGATACGGTACCCCCGGAAATGTAGACCCCATGGTCCGCATAAACAGTGCCGTATTTATAGTTTGTGGCTTTATTGTTTTCATTCCCGATGGTCACGGCCCCGGTGCTTTCAATGTTCACCGTATCCAGAGCCTTGCCTTTCCCGATATCCCCTTCCAGGCTGACAGCGCCGCTGCCGGCTTTGATGTTCAGGCTGGAATTGGCCAGGTTGGTCTCCTTGATAAAGCCCACGGTGGTATCCCCGCCCATGGCCGCATCGTCCCATTTGCCGGTGGTGCCAAACCCTACGGTCAGGAACGGTGCACTGTTGTCCGGCTGGGAACGGGTCTTGTTCCCGTCTTTATAGGTATCCCAGTTCACATACCCATAAACGGCTTTCCCATAATTCCCGCTCTGCCAGTTAGAACCAGCATTGCTGTAGAATTGGGTCCCCTTGCCATTATTGGCTTCCCCTTCCGGGCCGGTGACCCAGTACATGCCGTCCTGATAGGTAGGATCGTCGGGCATGCCGTAAAAGGAATAAGGATAGAGCTTGTCGTTGGTGCTGCTGTTGGAACCTTTTTTGTTTAGTACGCCGGAACCCCGGCCACCGGCCCAGAGGATCTGCTGGCCGTTAGGCGTGGTCAGGGAGTTTTCCAGGATGGTGGTAATGGTGGCCAGGTAGGAATCCCCTGCAGCCGAACCGCCTTTGGTATTTCCCTGGGCCAGTTCCTTGGATGCAAACCAGTTGGTAGCCAGGAGATGGCTGATGTCGTCCTTGATATTGGCGTAAAGAGTCTGTCCGTTCAACGTGGTATCGGTGCTGGCCGTACCATTCGTGAAGCTTTCAACAGCCGCGGTCAGATAGGTTTTTAAATCGGCTGTGGTCATGGTTTTTCCGGCCGAATTTTGTACAGAAGTAGTAGTCTTACCGCCACTTGTAGCAGTTACCACCTTAACCCCACTGCTCTGGCTGATATATCGATTGGCAAAGTTAGCTGCGTTATAGGTGAGCTGGTAGTTCAGCCATTGTTCCAAGGTCATTTCGCCTTTGGTGATGACGACGGAAGCATATCCCGTCCCCGCACTTGTGCTGACGCTGGTGGAGCTTCCGTCTCCCAGCCAGCGGACATTCTGGGTATCGGCTTCAGAGAAGGTGTAATGGGGCTGTCCATTGCTAAAGCTCTGGGCGTCTGTGGTGTATTGATAAGTCCCGTCTGCATTCTTCACATAGTTGCCGCTGGTGTCTTTCACATAGTTAACACCCTGGTAATGATAGGCCGGGACCGTACCTTTTTCCAGGTATTTTTCCACCGTCTGTTCCACCAGGGTATTCCAAGTGTCCGTCCCGTATACATAGGCCCCATAGCTGTTCCCGGAGTTGATGATCCCGGTGGCCGTCACATCTCCGCCCCCGGAATCCAGGGTCAGAGTTCCCCCGTTGAGGCCGATGGCGATTTCCCCGTTAAGGGTGATCTTCCCGCCGCTGGTCTTGATCATCCGGTCATCCTTTGCCCCATCCGCTGTACCGCTGCTGTCCACATGGCCAAAATAGGTACCGACCGTATGGCCCGCAGGATCTGCCTTGCCGCTGAGGGTCCCTTTGCCATACCCTTTGGTATTGGCCTTATCACTGGTATATGTCACCGTACCGCCGGAAGCGGAGGTGAAATTTCCCCCATTGGTATTGATATTGGCATTGATGATTACGGCACCGATCTGGTCCCCGTTGCTGTCCGCATTCAATACCACATTCAGTTTATTGGACGTAGAAGAGATATTGCCATTGACGGTGATATTCCGCATGGCATCCAGGGTAAAGGTGGCATCATCCCCTGCGGTCTTATCGATGTCATTTTTGACGATGATATTGGCCGATCCGTTAGTGGCCGCTGCCTGGATGGTCACATTCGTACCCGCATTCAGCATTTTTTCCACCATATCAGTGGAAATCCAGGTTACAGCACTGTTTACGGAAGAAGCATTGGCAGTGGTGGCATCGGGGTCGTTGTAGCCGATGGAAGCACTGCCCTTGGTGAAATCAGAATCCGCGGCGTTTTTCTTTTCCGCATTGTCATAATTACTTGTCGTTGTGGGATCACTGTCGACGATGATTACGTCCAGCGGATCCAGCAGCCATTCCCCTGCCTTGCCGCTGACGCCTTTTGCATCGATTGTGAGATTATCCCCCAGGTTCAGCACGTCGCCGGAGGTTTCGATTTTGCCGCCGTCCACATCACCGCGGGCGAGGAGGTTTGTCCCGTCATGGACGATGGTCTTTTCACCGATGACTTTGATATTTCCTGCGTCCTGGCCTTTTTCCGTACCGGAAGCGTCCAACATCGACCTGTCCATGATCTCCGCCGTCGAGAATGATCTGGCCTTTTTCATTTTTACGCAACGTCTTAGCTTCAATGGTGCCGCTGTTGTTGACGACCGTGCTCAGGACATCGCCGGCACTTTTAGCCGTCATGACGACGTATCCGCCATCGGCTTTGAGCGTACCGCTGTTGAGAGATTGTGCCCGTGCCAGCGTACCATCGACAGTGAAATTCAGTTTGCCATCAGCATCACTGGACAGATTCAGATTCTTTGCTGCCGTAAGAGCTACCATACCGCCGTCATTAGCAATGGTACCACTGTTTTCTACGTTTGACGCATGAAGAGCGACCAGACCGCCCTGGGCCTTGATGATTCCTTCATTGATAACAGCCGCATTGTTTTCATTATCGACAGCGAGATTCAGGGAATCCTGGCTGCTGCCGAAGCGATTCATCGTGTCATCAGCGAGACGGGCCGTCGAAGCGACTAGTCCTCCTACATCGACACTGGCATTTTTACCAAATACGACACCATTAGGGTTGACCAGAAAAACATGTCCATTGGCATTCAGGGTCCCTTCGATCAGGGACTGCTGGCCACCGGTAACCCGGTTCAGTGATACGGCATTCTTATCAGGTTGTGTATAACGAACTGTTTCATTTTTAGCTATATCAAACTGCATCCAGTCAATAGCCATGCGGTTGCTATTCTGTTGAACCGTCATCGTTTGTCCTTGTTCTACAATGGACCCATTGCCGGACCGGATGGTTCCGCCCGAAGGCATAGCCTGTACAGAGCCGCCCAGCGCCATGGCCAGGAGGACCATGCCAGTCAGCCGATGTTTCCATTGGTTTCTATTTCTATATCTCATATATATCCGCTTCATTCCTTTCTTATATATACATATTCTTAGAAATATACGCCTGTGCGGAGCCAGAATTGTCCATTGCTATGGCGTGTATCACTGACCGGTTCTTCGGAACCCAGTTTCCATGCATAATCAGCCCGGACAAACCAGTCTTCATGACGGGACCAGATAAGCCCCAGACCGATGCCCTGCAGATTGCGGTGGTTTTTGGCACCAGGATTCAGACTGCTGTCCTTATTGATCCAGATGCCGCCGTGTTCCAGATAAGCGGCCAGCTGCAGCTGCTGGTCATTCTTCTTGATAGGCAGCTGCCAGCGCAGTTCAGCCCGTGTCAGATATCCCGTATCGCCGGAGGCTTCACTGGTCGGATAAGCCCGTACGCCGTACGGCCCGCCGAGATAGAAATGTTCGGACGAATCCAGGTTGGAAAAAGCATACTGGCCCCGTGCTGTCAGGAGCAGATACAGGCGGCTGTTGATATTCTGATGTCGTTCGATATACCCCCGCATTTTTTCATATGTTCCCGTCGTCCGGGGGCTGTTGGCCAGAAGCGGAACAAAAGGATTGGATGAATTATACAGTGCATCGTTGGTGATGTGCCCCCATTTATAATCAACACGCCAGTTCGTGAACCCTTCATTATCCTGGCTGTCCCCGTACAGGGAGAACACGGCTGCGTTCCCCGTCTTATCTCCATAGGTTGCATCCCACAGGCGGTATTCATCTTTCATACGGCTGTGTTCGTATCCGATGCCGGCATAAAAATTGTGCAGCCGGCTGCGCTGGATGGCATAATCAAATCCGATGGAAGCCACGCGGGACTGGCCTACCCCGTCGAGATAGGAAAATTCATCTCCCAGATCATAACTCATGACGTTGTAACCGACAGTCATGCGCAGGCCATCGGTCAGGACAGGAATCGTATAATTGGCACCCCAGTCGAACATCTTGCGGCCGGAAGTAGCGATGCCCGTGTTCAGATGATCCCCTTCGTGGGCCAGATTGGTAAAATCATAATTGACACCATACTGGTTATACCCCATGGAGCGGCTGCCATAGTTATCAGCCGTTGCCAGACCGTGTTTTGTCTTGTATGGATCGACATCGAGCAGGACATGAACCGTTCCTGGTTCACTGCCCTGGCTGAGCGTTACCTTGGCGTCTGCATCAGCCAGATCCGACAGGAGCCAGACGGCCCGTTCCAGTTCGGCCCGGGTAACGTAATCACCCTTTTTCAGGAACCCAATCTGCCGCTGTATGGCTGCGTCGTTGATTTTCGTATGATTTTCAACAGTTACCCCGTCAAGCCGTCCCACTTGCACGACATAGGTCACAGTCCCCTGGTCTATCTGCTGTTGCGGCAGATAAGCCCGTGCGACAAGATAGCCATGGTCACGAAAATATTTCGTGAGTACATCAGCCCCGCCCTGCAGCTGGGCAAAAGTGAGGTCTTTTCCCTTATTGTCCGCCAGCAGTGCCTGCAGCGTCTGTTCGGGATAGATATCCTGCCCGGTAATCTTGAATTCCCGGACGGGAAGGGTGACCTCTTTTCCCTCAATAGCCGATGATGTTCCCTGTTCAGGCGTCTGTACCTTGATATTTTTCGATGCTTCAGGAATGGTCAGTGCGCGCTGCCGGTCCCGCCATTCATTCTGCAGCATACCTGCATCAGCTTTGCGTGGCGTATCCCGCAGTCCTTCCGGCAGACCAGCCGGGATGGCCGCTTGTATACAGACAGCTTGAGCAGCTCCCAAAACAGCAGCTGCTATGATGATTCTAATTTTTCTGTTGTGACTCCTTCTCACAAAAAAATCCCCCTATACGTTGTCAAAACATCATGTATATAGCAATCAATAAATATAAATTATCAATTTGTAATCTATTTTTCTTATTCTGCTTTCATATTATATAACAATATTTATTAGAATTCCATGATTATTCGTAATGTTAAATTTATTTTATAAAACGATAAAATAAAGCGCAATTATAAAAAACATAATGTTTTAAACACAACTCAATCGTTCTAATATAAATACATTATGTTTATTCGCTGTACCATATTCACTATCTTTTCCGTCTGGATATGGAAAACTGTTCTTTTACGTCTGTGTCCTACATCCGTTTGAGACACATATAAAAAATGTGCCCTGATGACAACAGGAACACGAAACACACCAGTGACATACTCATTCAGTATACTTGCCGAAGCCGGCATCTCTCAAATCCATCATAAAATATCACAAAATCCCAAATAGAGAATACCTATATTTATTTCGCGATAATATGCGATACGAAAATATTTTTATAAACACAAAAACGGCTCTGTACGATATGTATCGCTACATATCGTACAGAGCCGTTTCATTACTTTGGCGGAGAGAGAGGGATTTGAACCCTCGGTACAGCTGTAGCCGTACACATGATTTCCAATCATGCTCCTTCAGCCACTCGGACACCTCTCCATGCCTTACACATTGTTGCACTCTATGAAGTTTTCACGGTGCTGTCGGGATCAACACCCAATGTGTAAATATGGTCGGGGCGACAGGATTCGAACCTGCGACCTCTTAGTCCCGAACCAAGCGCGCTACCAAACTGCGCTACGCCCCGTCACCTGACTTATATATAATACCACATTCACAACGAAAGTCAAGTAAAATATTTACATTATTTAGTCATGTCTCTTGATTGTCAAGACATATGTTACACACCAGAATGTGAGAAATACTCTGTTACAACTTGGTTCGGGCTTTTGAATGCAAGGGATGTCTTGGCCGTGCTGTTATAGCGCTTTTCGTGCTTTGCCAC
>Ga0256406_1005315_pt1 | contig 13866 bp, 13 predicted proteins | sample RumenRJG_03DNA_FD_185986 | JGI IMG/M metagenome (GOLD analysis project Ga0256406, IMG submission 185986) | Bovine rumen microbial communities from Lethbridge, Alberta, Canada - RJG_03 | ecosystem: Host-associated > Mammals > Digestive system > Stomach > Rumen | place: Canada: Alberta | collected...
CCAGTCCTCCCCGGAAAGGGGAGGGGGACCGGCCGTAAGGCTGGTGGAGGGGTCTGAGGCTGCAGGCCGAATGATTTTCACAGCGTTAGTACGGAACAGGTTCCCCAACTTGAGGTATCGGCTGACGCCGATGACCCAACCACCATTGCGCTGGTGCGCAACGGTCCCCCGCCCCCTAAGGGGGCGGACAGCACGTGCATCGTACGACAGCAGGGACATATTGCACCAATCACTAACCACTAACCACCAAAGACAGAGGACCCGCATCAGCGGCTCCTCTGTCTTTACCCTGACTTGACCGGTTTTTCATTGCTTTTTCCCTAAAAACATCTTATAATGGTGAAAAGTGGTGAAAAGTGGCGAATTTTTTTGGCGAAAGTGGGGGTGACGGTCATGTTGATGGGCGAATTCGAACATGCCCTGGACAGCAAGGGCCGTCTGTTCGTTCCTGCGAAAATGCGGGAGAACCTGGGCACGCCTTTTGTTGTGACGAAGGGTGTGGACGGGTGCCTGGACGTATACCCCATGGAAGCCTGGGAAAAGCTGAAGAACAGTTTCGCCACCAAGATGATGCCCAAACACAAGATGCGGGACGTGTCCCGGTTCATTTTCGGCGGTGCCTGCGAGGTAGAGCCCGATAAACAGGGGCGGATCCTGCTGCCGGCCAACCTGCGTACCTATGCCCAGATCGGGGAAACGGCCCTGATCGTCGGTGTGGGGAGCAAGGCCGAAATCTGGGATGCCAAACGGTATGCGGACTACACCAAAGAAGTGGAAGCCGATGTGGCGGACATGATCGAAGAATTGGAATTTGAATGAGAGCCTGGCTCTCTGGACTCATAGAACGGGGAATTTGCATGGAATTTGTCCATAAAAGCGTATTATTAGAAGAAAGTGTCCAGTGGGTGGTCACGGACCCGAAAGGGATCTACGTGGACTGCACCCTGGGCGGTGCCGGCCATTCCCGCCGCATCACCCAGCTGTTGGACCCGGAAGGCATGCTCATCGGGATCGATCAGGATGAGGATGCCATTTGTGCTGCCACAGAACGGCTGAAAGGCGCCCAGTGCCACGTGAAGATCGTCCACAACAACTTCCGGAACCTGGAAACCATCCTCCAGGACCTGGGCATCGACCAGGTGGACGGCATCCTGTTCGACCTGGGGGTTTCCTCCTACCAGCTGGATACTCCGGAACGGGGCTTTTCCTACATGCACGACGGTCCCCTGGACATGCGCATGGACCAGGAGGCCACGCTGACGGCGGCGGATGTGGTGAACAAATATAAGGAAGACGACCTGGCCAACCTGATCTACAAGTACGGCGAAGAGCGCTGGAGCAAGCGCATCGCCCAGTTCATCGTGGCGGCCCGGAAGGAACATCCTATTACCACCACCGGGGAACTGGTGCACATCATCAAGGCGGCCATTCCCAAGGGCGCCCGGCAGGACGGACCCCATCCGGCCAAGCGGACATTCCAGGCCATCCGCATCGAAGTGAACGACGAGCTGAAGATCCTGGACGCCACCATGGAAACGGCGGTGCACCACCTGAAGAGCGGCGGCCACATCGGCGTGATCACGTTCCACAGCCTGGAGGACCGGATCATCAAACGGGCATTCAAACGGCTGCAGCGGGGCTGCATCTGCCCGCCGGAACTGCCGGTGTGCGTGTGCGGCCGGAAACCGGAACTGAAGAAACTGAAGGAATTCACCCCCTCGGAGGCGGAACTGGAAGAGAACCCCAGAGCCCGCAGCGCACGGTTGAGAGGGGCCGTGAAGATTTAAGCAATGACGGGCGCACCGGGCGGGATCGCTGCGCGACCCTTGGTGCGCCCCTACGGAGTTCTACCGTACAGCCGTAGGGGTTTACCAAGACCGGCCAAAAGGCCGTGTCGCCCGGTAAACCCGCCCCGCAACGAAATCTTTGATTATAGGATACTGAAGGAGACGCAACATGGTGAACAGAAAAACTGGTCGACCGATGGTTTGGCCGTCTCATAGATATTATACAGATGGGTCTGCCGCCGTGCAGGAAGAGGAAGCCCCGGCTCCCTCCCGGACGCGGCAGCGGAAAGCGGCGCCGAAAAAAGCCGCAGTAAGGAAAAATATTGTGCTTCGACGGGTTGCATTTTTTGCTGGTTTGGTATTATCATTAGTATTCGTGAATGTAGCCCTGAGCGAATTGTATTTTACCCGTTCCCAGGCCTTGGTGAAGCTGAAAGGCGTGGAAGCCCAGGAACTGGATAAGAACGAGACCCTGAAAATCGACGTGGAACGGCTGCGGAGCCCGGAGCGGATCACCAGCATCGCCACGAAGAAACTGGGAATGCAGACGGCCCGGAGCAACATTTACGTGAGAGAGAATTAGAACGTCATACGTCAGACGTCATACGTCATACGCCGAAGGTGCATTTGCTGACGCAAATGGATTTTTATCATCATTCTACGTGTTGCTTCAGCAACACATCCTTAAGCCTATGACGTATGACTTATGACGTATGACGCTGGAATGGGGGATGGACATGGAAAGAAAACTGAAGGAAGTGCTTTGCCAGCTGCCCGGAGCGGTGGTCACGGGGAAGGTGAATGATCAAGTCATCCGCGATTTGACCATCGATTCCCGTACCGTCGCCCCTGGCAGTCTTTTTATTTGTTTGAAAGGTGTCAATACAGACGGCCATAAATACATCGGAAAAGCCGTGGAACAAGGCGCGGCTGCCATCCTGGTGGAAGAGGACGTGGCTCCCATCGACGGGACCGTCTTCATCAAGGTGCCCAGCACCAACGAGGCCATGACCGGTCTGGCACCCTGGTTCTATGACTATCCCGCCCGGAAGATGCGCATGGTGGGCGTAACGGGCACCAACGGCAAGACCACCACCACGAACATCCTGCGGACCCTCTTGACCCGCACGGGCCACAAGGTGGGCCTCATCGGCACCATCAACGTGATGATCGGGGACGAAGTGCGCAAGAGCCACAACACCACCCCGGACGTGGTGGACCTGCAGAAGATTTTGTACGAAATGGTGGAGGCCCACTGTGACACCTGCGTCATGGAAGTGTCCTCCCATGCCCTGGCCCTGCGCCGGGTGGCCGGCATCGAATACGATACGGCTGTACTGACGAACATCACCCAGGACCACCTGGATTTCCACAAGACCATGGAAAACTACCGGGAAGCCAAGGCGCTGCTGTTCACCCACCTGCACGAAGGGGTGAAGCCCAACAAGACGGCCATCTTCAATGCGGATGACCCCAGCTCGGCCCTGATCATGCCCCGGGTGAAGACGAAAATCATGACCTACGGCAAGGGGAAGGATAACGATGTGTATCCGCTGACCTTCCACGTGGCCGCTACTCATATGGAACTGAACCTGCATACCCTTGTGGGCGAAATGGACCTGAAGCTGCACATCACCGGGGAATTCAACGTGTACAACGTGATGGGCACCATCTGTGCCGCCATTGCGGAAGGCCTGACGAAGGACGACATCATCAAAGGCCTGGACGATTTCGGCGGCGTGCCCGGACGGTTCCAGCTGATCCATGCGGGCCAGCCCTTCACGGTGGTGGTGGACTATGCCCATACGCCGGACGGCCTGGAGAACGTGCTGAAGACCGCACGCCAGATCACGAAGGGCAGCCTGTGGGTCATCTTCGGCGCCGGCGGTGACCGGGACCGGAAGAAACGGCCCATCATGGGCAAGATCGCCCTGGACCTGGCTGACAAGATCATCGTGACCAGCGACAACCCCCGGACGGAAGATCCGGAAGCCATCATCAAAGATATCGAAGAGGGCCTGGTGAACCCGCCTGCGGATAAGGAAATCCACAAGATCACCGACCGGCGGGAAGCCATCGAATACGCCATGGCCCATGCCAAACCGGACGATGTGGTCATGATCGCCGGCAAAGGCCACGAAGATTACCAGGTGCTGAAAGACCGCACCATCCATTTCTCCGATGCAGAAGTGGTGAAAGAATATTTCCAGAAGGGGAAGACCCATGCTTAAGCTTTCTATGATTTGCAAGGCACTGTCGGTGGAATCCGCCCTGCCTCAAGATACAGAATTCACCGATGTGATCACCGACTCCCGGGCCATTGTGCCCGGCTGTCTGTTCCTGGCCCTGGTGGGCGAAAAGTTCGACGGCCATGCGTTTGTGGGCAAGGCCCTGGAAGAAGGGGCTGCGGCTGCTGTGGTTTCCCGGGTGCCTGAAGGCGTAGCGGCTGAAAAGTGCCTGGTGGTGCCCGACACCCTGAAGGCCTACCAGCAGATCGCCACGGCCTGGCGGCTGGCCCAGAAGAACCTGACCGTCATCGCCATCACCGGCAGCAACGGCAAGACATCCACCAAGGACTGCATCGCCGCTGTGCTGGGCGAGAAATACCGGGTCATCAAGACCCAGGCCAACTTCAACAACGAAATCGGCCTGCCGAAGACCCTGCTGACCATCCGGCCGGACACGGAAATGGCGGTTGTGGAAATGGGCATGCGGGGCCTGGGACAGATCCGGGCCATGAAGCACATCGCCTATCCCGATGCGGCCGTGATCACCAACGTGGGGGATACCCATCTGGAACTTCTGGGCAGCCTGGAGAACATCGCAAAAGCCAAGAGCGAGATCCTGGAGGACTTCACCCCGAAGAACCATGCGTTCCTGAACGGGGATGACCCCCGGGTTTCTGTGATGAAGACCGGCGCCACGGTGCACACCTACGGCATCGACAGCGACGCCGATGTAAAGGCCATCGATATCACCGCGGACGGCCTCAGCACGACCTTTACATACCGGAGCAAAATCACCGGCAGCACCCAGACCGTGAAGCTGCCCCTTTTGGGCCGGCACAACGTGATGAACGCCCTGGCTGCTGTGGCAGTGGGCGAAGTGTATGGCGTCACGGATGAAGCCATCGCCCACGGCCTGGAAACCCTGAAGATGACGGGCATGCGCCAGGAAATCCTCCATTTCGGCGACGTGACCGTGATCAATGACGCCTATAACGCCAGCCCGGCTTCCATGGAAGTGGGGCTGAAGACCCTGGCCGATGTGGTAAAGAACCAGAAACACGGCCGGGCCATCGCCGTCCTGGCAGATATGCTGGAACTGGGGGCCCACTCCCAGAGCGGCCATGCCCAGGTGGGACGCTGGTGCGCCGAAGACGGGGTGGACGCTGTGATCTGCTACGGACCGGAAAGCCGCTACACGGCAGAAGAAGCGAAAAAAGCGGGCGTGTCCGTACAATATGTGGAAAACAAAGAAGCGGCGGCCAAGGCCCTGGAGACCCTGGTCCAGCCCGGTGACGTGGTGCTGCTGAAAGGCTCCCACGGCATGGAAGTGTATAAACTCATCGACCTGGTGTTCCGGAAAGAAGGCGGCAACCAATGAGCGGAATCGGTATCCTGCTGACTTCCTTCGTACTGACGGCCGTCATCGGCCGGTTCCTGCTGCCCCTGCTGCACAAATGGCATTTCGGCCAGAGCATCCGGGAATGTGGCCCCAAGGAACACCTGAAAAAGAACGGCACCCCCACCATGGGGGGTCTGATGATGATCGCGGCGGCCATCATCTCCAGCCTGCTGTGGATCCCTCTGGATTCCCGGATCGTGGTGGCCCTGTGGCTGTTCGTGGGCTACGGCATCATCGGTTTCATCGATGACGGCCTGAAGATCTTCTTCAAACGGAACCTGGGCCTGACCTCCAAACAGAAGATGGCCCTGCAGATCCTGGTGGCGGCGGTGTACCTGCTGTACCCGGGGGATGTGGCCGTGTACGACACCAATATCTGGGTGCCGCTGCTTAACGTGACCATCCATATGAGCAACGCCGTGTACGCGGTGTTCATCCTGCTGCTGCTGGTGGGCACCACCAACGCGGTGAACCTGACGGACGGGCTGGACGGCCTGGCTGCCACGGTGACGCTGCCGGTGATGCTGGCCTTTGCCTATATCGGCTACCAGAGCAATCTGCAGCCGGAAGCCCTGTTCGCCCTGTCCATTGTGGGGTGCTGCCTGGGCTTTCTGATCTACAACCACCATCCGGCCAAATGCTTCATGGGGGACACCGGTTCCCTGGCTCTGGGGGGCGCTGTGGCCGCTGTGGCCATCGGGACCCATACGGAGCTGCTGCTGGTCATCATCGGGGGCATCTACGTGCTGGAGGCCCTGTCTGTGATGCTGCAGGTGGGGTATTTCAAGCTGACCCACGGCAAGCGGATCTTCCGTATGGCGCCGCTGCACCATCATTTTGAGCTGGGCGGCCTGAAGGAAGTGGACGTGGTGAAGCGTTTCGCCCTGGCCAGCTGTGTGTTCAGCCTGGTGGGCGTTGGGCTGTATTTGATGAAGTAAGAGAGAAAGTGGATAGTGATCAGTGATTAGTGGATAGTGAGGGGAACCCACCACCATTGCGCAGGCGCAACGGTCCCCCGCCCTTGAAAAGGGCGGATATCCCTGTTATCTTATGTTTATCGTTGCGAATCAATTGATTGTTGACAATATGAAATGAGAAACGAGGGAGTCCGCCTTACGGTTATCCGCCCTTTCTAAGGGCGGGGGACCAGCCGAATGGCTGGTGGTGGGTTCCTAATCACTAACCACTAACCACTAACCACTACAACTGATCGATAAAAAAATGGGGGGCAGATACCATGAGTGACAAAAAAATCTTTGTGTATGGCGCCGGTATCAGTGGCCAGGGCGTTTCTGAAGTCCTGGCGGAACGCGGCGACAAGGTGATCTTATACAACGACGACAAGAAGGACCTGGATCCGGCCTGGCTGAAGGGCTTCGAGACCCGGGGCGGCCAGTATGTGTGCGGGGTGGACCCGCAGCCGTACCTGGAGCAGTGCCATCTGTTCATCATCTCCCCCGGCATCCCCTTCACCACGGAAACGGTGAAGAAGGCCCGGGCCCTCAATATGGAGATCATCGCCGAAGCCGAAGAAGCCAGCCGGCTGTACAAAGGCCACTGGTGCGCCGTAACGGGCAGCAACGGCAAGACCACCACCACCACCCTGCTGGGTGAGATGCTGGCCACCCTGCCGGTGAAGACCACCGTAGCCGGGAACATCGGCTTTGCCCTGAGCAAGGAACTGAAGGACCTGGACGAAAACTCCTGGGTGGCCGCCGAACTGTCCAGCTTCCAGCTGGAAGGCACCACCAGCCTGGCTCCCGACGTGGCCTGCATCGTGAACATCACCCCGGACCATTTTGAACGGCACGGGGACATGGCCGGCTACGTAGCTGCCAAATCCAAGATCTTTGCGTTCCAGACCCCGGATGACATCCTGATCCTGAACGCTGACGACCCGGTGTCCAGCGGCCTGGGCAAGAACGCCAAAAGCCGGGTGATCTACTTCAGCACCCAGAAGGTGCTGCCCGAAGGCGGGTACATCGAAGACGGCTGGTTCGTGCTGAACGTGGACGGCAAGAAGGAAAAGATCTGCAAGGTGTCCGATCTGCAGATCTTCGGCGCCCACAACGAACAGGACGTACTGGCCGCCTGCCTCTCCGCATTCTTCGCCGGCGTGACTCCGGAAAACATGGCCCGGGTGCTGAAGGCCTTCAAGGGCGTGGAACACCGTCTGGAATACGTGACCACCATCAACGGGGTGAAGTATTACAACGACTCCAAGGCCACGAACACGGATTCCGCCATCAAGGCTCTGGAAGCCTTCAAAGACGGCCACGTGATCCTGCTGGCCGGCGGCCACGACAAGATGACGGGCCTGGACGACCTGATGGAGACCATCAAGAAGAAGACCGATGCCCTGATCCTTCTGGGCGAAGCCCGGCAGCGGTTCTACGAAGCGGCCAAAGCCCACGGCGTTACCCACATCATCATGATCGACGGCACGTTCGAGGACGCGGTGCGCAAGGCCTACAGCATCGCCAAAGCTCCCCAGGTGGTGCTGCTGTCTCCGGCCTGCTCCTCTTATGATATGTTCGCCAACTTCCCGGAACGGGGCCGGGTATTCAAACAGATCGTGAACGATCTGGCCAAGGAGGCAGAAGCGTGAAAGTCGTATTGTCCGGTGGGGGCACCGGCGGCCACATCTATCCGGCACTGACCATTGCCGGGGCGCTGCGGCGGCTGGACCCTGACTGTGAAATTACATTTGTGGGGACCCGGCGGGGCCTGGAAAAAGACATCATCCCCCGGTACGGGTATCCCCTGGAATTCATCGATGTGGCCGGCTTCGAACGGCACCTGGGCCTGGGCACCCTGAAAAGTGCGGCCAAGCTGGTGCTGGGCATGAAAGAGGCCTACAGCCTGCTGAACCGGCTGGATCCCGACCTGGTCATCGGGACCGGCGGCTATGTGTGCGGCCCGATCCTGTTCTGGGCGGCCATGAAGCGGGTGCCCTGCTGCATCCAGGAACAGAACGCCATGCCCGGGGTGACGAACAAGATCCTGTCCCGGTTCGTGGATGAAGTGTTCCTGGGCTACCAGGAAGGGGCCAAGTACTTTGCGTCCCACGCCAAAAAAATCTACACCGGCAACCCGGTACGGCAGGAAATCCTGGAATCCACCCGGCAGGAAGGCATCCAGAAGTTCAATCTGAATCCGAACCTGACCACCCTGCTGGTGTTCGGGGGCAGCCGGGGGGCCCGGACCATCAACCAGGCCATGATCCCGGTGGAGCAGAAGCTGGCGGGCAATCCCAACATCCAGATCCTGCACGCCACCGGTACGGTGGGCTACGAAAAGCACGTGGCGGCCCTGGGCGAGGATGCTCTGCACGCACCCAACATCCATGTGGTGCCGTACCTGCATGACATGCCTCTGGCGCTGACGGCTGCGGACATCGCCGTGAGCCGGGCTGGGGCCATCGGGCTGGCGGAACTGATGGTGAAGGGGATCCCTTCCATCCTGGTTCCCTATCCCTACGCCACGGCCAACCACCAGGAATACAACGCCCGGGCCCTGGCCGCCAAAGGCGCGGCCATCGTGGTGCTGGACAAGGAACTCACAGGCGACTGGCTGCTGAACGAAGTGGAAAAACTGCTGAAGGAACCGGAACGGCTGGAGACCATGCACCGCAGTGCCCTGCGGGCCGCCATGCCCCAGGCAGCCGATGCCATCGCCCAGGAGGCCCTGGCACTGGTAGAACGGAACAAACAGGAGGAATAGGACATTGGTTGATTTGGATAAAATCAAGAACATACATTTTATCGGCATCGGCGGGGCCGGCATGAGCGCCCTGGCCTATGTGCTGATCAAGCGCGGGTACCACGTATCCGGCAGTGACGCCAAACCGGGCTACATGGCCACGAAACTGGCCAAGGAAGGGGCCCTGGTGTTCATCGGCCACGCGGCCTGCCAGATCGAACGGGCCGAAGTGGTGGTGATCTCCACTGCCATCCATCCCGACAACCCGGAACTGGTGGAAGCCAAACGGCGCCAGGTGCCGGTGATCCACCGCAGCGATGTGCTGGCGTACCTGATGAACAAGCACAAGGGCATCGCGGTGGCCGGGGCCCACGGCAAGACCACCACCAGCTCCATGCTCAGCTGCATCACCTATGATTGCGGCATGGATCCCACCATCGTTGTGGGGGGCATCGTGAACAACCTGGGCTCCAACGCCCGCAACGGGGAAAGCGACTACGTGGTGGCTGAAGCCGACGAAAGCGACGGCTCCTTCCTGAAGTTCCATCCCTACATCGCCGTGGTGACCAATGTGGAAGATGATCACCTGGACCATTACGGCAGTGAAGAGAACATCCAGAAGGCCTTCGCCCAGTTCGTGTCCCAGATCAAACCGGAAGGCTGCGCCGTCCTGTGCTACGACAACGCCAAGGTGCGCACCATCGGGGAACATACGGACAAACGGGTCATCAGTTACGGCATCGACAGCCAGGACGCCGATTACCGGGCCGAGAACATCGTGTACGGTACGGACGGCACCCATTTCGATGTGCTCCATAAGGGCGAGAACATCGGCCGGGCCCATCTGATCGTACCGGGCCGGCACAATGTGCTGAACGCCCTGGGCGCCATCGCCGCCAGCCGGGAACTGGGCCTGGAAACGAAGGACATCCTTGCTTCCCTGGAGAAATTCAGCGGGGCCAAGCGCCGGTTCGAAACCAAGGGCAAGGTGGACGGCGTCTGGGTGGTGGACGATTACGCCCATCATCCCACGGAAATCGAAGCGACCCTGAAGGCCGCCCGGCAGACGAACCCCCAGCGGCTCATCGTGGTGTTCCAGCCCCATCGCTACACCCGTACCCAGCTGTTATTGGACGAATTCGCCGTGGCCTTCAAGGATGCAGACCAGCTGATCGTCACCGACATCTATGCCGCCAGCGAGGATCCCATCCCCGGTGTCACCGGCAAGCTGCTGGCTGACAAGGTCCGGGAAACCACCGGCCAGCAGGTGGAATACCTGCCCGACCAGCCCACCATCCTGGACAAACTGGAACATGAAGCCCAGCCCGGGGATCTGATCATGACCATCGGCGCCGGCGATATCTTCAAACTGGGTGAACACCTGGTACAGGCTCTGGAACGGAGGAACTGAGAATGGATAAGAACGATCGTATTGCAGTGGTCATGGGCGGCCCGTCCAAGGAACGGGAAGTTTCCCTGAATACCGGGAACGCCATTTTGAACGCCCTGAAAGAAAAAGGCTACGATGCGGTAGCCATCGACCTGGATCCGGAACACATCATGGACCAGCTGAAGGCCTCCGGGGCCAAGGTGGTGTTCAACGCCGTCCACGGCCTGTACGGCGAAGACGGCCGGCTGCAGAGCGTGCTGGAAATGCTGCACATCCCCTATACGGGCAGCGGTGTGCTGGCCAGCGCCCTGGCCATGGACAAGTTTTACACGAAGCACCTGTTCCAGAACAACCATGTGCCCACGGCCAAATGCACGTTCATCGACAGGAACGTGGACAAGGATCCGAAGGCCAAGATCCTGAAGGAAATCGGCATCCCCTGCGTGGTGAAACCGGCCACCCAGGGTTCCAGCATCGGCGTGGTCATCGTGAAAGACGAAAAGCAGCTGGACGACGCCCTGAAGGAATCCTTCAAATACGGCGACCGGGTGCTGTGCGAAGCATTCTTCACCGGCAAGGAAGTGGCCGCCGGCGTCATGATGGACGAAGAAGGCCGGGCTGTGCCCATGCCCCTGGTGCTCATCGAACCCCATGTGAACTTCTACGATTTCCACAACAAATATACGAAGGGTGCCACCACGTACACCTGCCCGGCTCCCTTTGATGAAGAGACCACGAAACGGCTGCAGAAGATCGCCGTGGCCGCCTACACGGCCCTGGGCTGCAGCGGTGTGGCCCGGACGGACCTGATGCTGGCCGACAACGGCGACTGCATCGCCCTGGAAGTGAACACCATCCCGGGCATGACCGCCACGAGCCTGATCCCCAAAGCCGCAGCCGCCATGGGCATCTCCTTCCCGGATCTGTGCGAAAAGATCCTGAAGACGGCCCACTGAGATGAACAGGCCGAAATGGCTCCGGCCCCGGGTGGGCCAGAACCGGCGCCGGCCGGGTACCCGGGACGCTGACATCCGCCGGGAGGAAGAACTGCGGCAGGCGGAGCGGGAGGCAGAAGGGACGCCCGGCCACCGGAGTTTCCGGCAGGAGATGCGGGCGGCCCGGCTGCGTCAGGAAGAGGCCCGGAAAAAGGCGGAAGAAGAGGCGCGCGCCCGGCGCAAGGTGCGTCTGGAGGCCCAGGCCTATATCAACGGACAGGCGGACAGTCCGGAACCCGAACCGGAAGATCCGGTGGAACAGGCCCGCAAAGCCCGGCTGGAACGGCAGCGGGCCCGCCGGCTGGGACGGAAACGCAGCCCGCAGCCGGAACCTGAAACAAAGGAAACTGGCCGCAGGCTCCGCCGCCGGAAACCGAAACGCCGGCTGAACAAGGCGAAGGTGGCCCTTCTGGTGGCCAGCATCGCCCTGCTCATCGCTTCCTATGTGCTGCTGCACCAGCCCTGGCTGGCCTTCGGGCAGCTGCAGGTGGTGGGCGACACCGCCGTGACCCTGGACGAAGTGAAGGAGATGGGGGATGCGGCAGAACCCCTGAACATCTTCAACATCAACCGGAAGAAGCTGCTCAGCAGCCTGCGCAGTGATTACCGGGTGGAAAAAGCCGACCTGTCCCTGGGCTGGCCCAACATCCTGAAAGTGGTGATCACCGACCGGAAACCGGCCCTGTACGTGGCCATGGAAGGCGGGCAGTACGCCAAGGTGGACCCCACCGGCCACATCATCGGGCTGGCGGACGGCATCACCGGCGGGGATGCGCCCTTTGTGTCCGGCTGGCACATCAGTGCCACGGACCTGGGCGGCGTCACGGACGACGAGGAGATCCAGGGTATCCTGAAGTTTTTGAATCAGCTGGATGACGACCTGAAGCAGCGGATCAACGAGATCCATGTGGACGACAGCCAGAGCATCCGCATCTACCTGCACAACGGCATCCCGGTGATCCTGGGCAGCCCCGACAACGCCGTGGCCAAGCTGAAGACGTTCAAGGCCATCTGTCAGGAGCTGGAGACGAAAAAGATCAAAGCCCAGTACATCGACCTGACCTACGAGAAACCCTATATCAAACTGTAACAAGGAGAACGCCATGGTCTGTCACAGCACAAAAGAGAAGTTCTTCATGTTCCTGGTGTGCCTCATTGTGGGGACCATGATTTCCACGCAGTTCCGCAGCGCGGAACACGCCAAGCAGAGCGTGAACCAGCAGCGGGCGGAAGATCTGGCGGAAAAACTGAAGAACGCAGAGAAAGAAAACAAGGAACTGACCAATAAACTGGAAGAGCTGGAAGTCCAGGGAGCGGGCGGCGACCCCAAGCTGCTGAACGACCTGAAGATCAAGGCCGGGGAAGTGGCCCTGACCGGGCCCGGGGTCATCGTCACCGTGGACGACAGCCAGGTGAAACCCAAGAACGGGGAAAACCCCAACCTGTATGTGATCCACGACGATGACCTGCTGCGGCTCTTGAACGAACTGCGGGCCGCCGGGGCAGAAGCCATCGCCCTCAATAAGGAACGGATGCTGGATGTGTCGGAGGTGCGCTGTGCCGGGCCCACCGTTTCGGTGAACAATACCCGGTTCACCCCGCCGTACGAGATCCGGGCCATCGGCGACCCCAAGACCCTGGAAAGTGCCCTGCGGCTGCGGGGCGGTGTGGTGGAGACCCTGAAGTTCTGGGGCATCAATGTGAACGTGAAACGCAGCGACAAGGTGGAGGTGCCGGCCTTTAAGGGGACGCGGCATTTCGAATTCGCCAAACCGAAAGAAGGTGGCCAGGCATGATCTATGCAATTGCAGGGCTGGCGCTGGGCATCCTGCTGGGAGCCTATCTGCCCATGGTGCCGCCGGGCTACACGAAACTGGTGGCCGTGGCCTTCATGGCCTGCCTGGACGCAGCCTTCGGCGGGTACCGGTCCAGCCTGGAAAAGCATTTCAACTACAAGATTTTCGTCAGCGGCTTTTTCGCCAACGGGATCTTTGCAGCGGTGCTGTGCTATTTCGGGCTGAAGCTGGGCATCGACCTGTATTATGTGGCCCTGATCGCCTTCGGCCTTCGGATCTTCAACAACATTGCCATCATTAGAAGATTGCTGATGGGCATGTAGGGCCTTCGGCCAGTCACTGGTCACTGGTCACTGGCTGAAGGAAGCCAGCGGATGCTGGCACTGAATCTGATTGAGAAAAGTTGTAAAAATTTCCGTAAAATAGGATGAAATATTAGCGTTGAAATGGTATACTAAGTTATACGAGTGTAAATAAGAGGTTTTTTGATCTTATCACACAATAGATGAGGAGGACCAGCAATATGTTCGAGGCAGACAACAAAGATACGACGTTGGAACAGCCCCTGG
>Ga0256406_1005316_pt1 | contig 13862 bp, 15 predicted proteins | sample RumenRJG_03DNA_FD_185986 | JGI IMG/M metagenome (GOLD analysis project Ga0256406, IMG submission 185986) | Bovine rumen microbial communities from Lethbridge, Alberta, Canada - RJG_03 | ecosystem: Host-associated > Mammals > Digestive system > Stomach > Rumen | place: Canada: Alberta | collected...
AACTCATCGGCTTCTACGACGGAGAATACGAACCCGATGCAAAAGTCTTTCCCGACTTCAAGGACAAGATGACAGGCACCTCCTTGAAGAACTGGCTGAAGGCAGCAGGCATCACCAAGCACATCACATTCCACTGCGCCCGTCATACCTTTGGCTCCTTGCAGGTTGATGCAGGAACAGGCATCTACACCGTCCAGCACATGCTCGGACACAAAAATGTGGAAACCACTCAAATCTATGCGAACATGGCTGACGAGAGCAAGCGTGAGAGTGTCAACCGCATCACGTTGAAGCCAAAGATAACTCCACAGCTGAAAATCGTCGGACAGGGATAAACCTATTTGTTGGTTCTATTTTTTCGAGAAATGAAACCAATGATACTATTTTCAGGTCACAAACATGGGAAAAATGGGAACCAACAGAATTGGCTCTCATTTTTCGTTATACCTTTGCCAAGAAATCAATCAACGAAGAAAAAGGAGGAAAAGGCCAAATGTGAAAATCATACTCGCTTCAAGTATGATTCACAAATAAATATAAATCATTGGCCTACAGACGAAAAGACTATACGTCATAAGCAAAATTCTTCATAACTTTGCAGCGCGTTTTCTGAAACAACGGACAATAACACATAAAGACAATGAAAATAGATTCACCATCTTCAATCACTTCACGTGAGGCTTCCATTCGGCTCGAATGGATCTCCACAAGAATACTGCCGGGAGTTGCAGTACTTCTTCTTTCAATTCCACTTTGTCAGTGGGCAGACTCAAATCTTCCCGATGGCATTGTTCCTGTATCTATCCTCTACTTGATGATTGTAATAATCCTATGGTCAATATACATGGCTGTGCAATATGCTTTCGTGGGAATAGTGCAGACAAGGAAAGCCAAAGACAAAGTTTCCATAGACAACAACAATCCCCACGAAGAAGATGGGCAAACACCTGTTTTTCTTTTGGAGGCAAACCAGTTTGCTAATGAACCAGAGAATATAAACCCTGTCAGTTGTGTTGAAACATTTTCAAATAACATAACCGAAACAGAGGTAACCGAAGAGATAGCTGTTACAGATAATAAGGTCATATCGGAAGAAGCCAATCCCGACAAAGAGCCTTCCACTGCTTCGACCGCTCCTGCCAACTCGACCTATCAGCAAGGCATTGATGACTTCTATCAGATTCAGGCTGAAAGCCAGAAGAAGAAACTGGACACCATTCATGAATACCTTCTATACATCATGTCTCCTTTTGTCTATGAGGAAGACATGGACGAGTTCTGTACAGACCTGTTGAGATTTGCGATGGATCACAACTACCGCCCTGAGGTTGAGTGGAAGAGATTCAAGACGAAACTGAGCAGCTTCGATGTCCGTCATCTGGTCTGGAGCATTGCCATCAGATTGGGACTTGGCAAAGGCAAGGTTTACAGCAACGATGATTGCGCCTGCTATATCGAACGCCGTTTTGCTTCTTTGTGTGTAACAGCCAGTGGAGAGCCATTGTCGCATAGCACACTTAGGAACCTGACAGTCACATCCAACAGCGACCAGATACATTGTGACATCCAGGGAGAAGACGGATTGTTATTCCATATTCCTTCACAACTGGGCGTAGAGAAAGACAGAAGATAAACTTTCTCACCTCTCCTATATCAATACTTAGACATCACATATTGGAGCCGCATCAGTAACCAAACTTTGGTGTGGTCCTGATGTGCCTATGCCCTTTTGCGCTGAAATCTTAACCCCAAAACAGCCGTAATCCCAATTGTCATTCATTATACTTACATGTTCGATGTTGTCAAAATGACGCTTCAAAATCCCATTTTATCCACGAATAACGGCCAAAAAAGAGGCTCAACTGCGTGATTGTTTCGTGACGCACCAGTTATAAAACTGTGGCTTGCCCTCCGATTCGTAACGGGGTTCCTTTGCAGCACGATTCCACTAAAGGGTCGTGTTGTCAAATGATAAAAGATCAAATTACGTTCAATGACCTTCCGCAGGTCATCGCCGAACTTCGGGATGAAGTGTCGGGCATGAAGGCGTTACTGCTGAACCTTCAGAACAGACCAACTCAGCAGAGAGAGAACAGACACCGCCCTGTCACACCAGAGCAGGTTGCCGAGTACACCAACATTCCCCTTGCGACCATTTATCAGAAACTCGCGAACAGGGAAATCCCTGGCTCCAAACCTGGCAAGCGATGGGTCATCTACCTTGACGAGATTGACAAGTGGCTGGAAGCGAACCGCAAGAATCCGATTCCTTTGACGGATGAGGAACAGAACGCTGCAATCCTTGCATCGCACAAGCGCAAGCCCAACAAGTCCAGTTGGAACGATGAAGGTTTAGCTCGACGAAGTCAACCTACTGTAAAACCATTTGACGGGGATAAAATCTAAAATCAAGCAATTATGTACGACCACAAAATTCATTACTGCTTCATTCTGTCCGAGGAACAGATGAAGTATCTACGCAGCAAGAAATACAAGATTGACCGCATGGAATGCTTCATGTCTCTTGTTGAACTCGCTGAACGCGAAACGAAACTGGTACAGATAAGCAAGACTCAACAGATTGAAATCTTGCCCGGCCAAGTGATGGTTGACAATACCCAACTTGCCAAGCTTTGGGATAAAGACCGCAAGACGGTTCCCAAACTTATAGAGGCGATGGAGGCTCTGGGGATTTCCTCTTCACAGAAAGTGGGAGATAACCGCATCCATACGCTTCATGCGTTCTCGGGCTGGTATGTTGATGGCAGGTTCGTCAAGAATCCGTTCGCAACAAGAAGGAATGCCAATGGCACCTCAATCGTCACCGAGGAAGTTCCACCTGCAAGGGTACTCACTATTGAGTTGTCAGATGACAGAAACAAAGGTGCGGAAGGTTCTGACTCTAATAGCGACAATTCCCAATTAAGTAGCGTGGGTGTGATTCCGTCTGCCGACAGCAAGGTTTCCCATCCATCACCACAATCTAATGATAGCAGTAATGTGGGTAAATCTGTGACGGATGGAAGAACTACCTATTCCTCTCAGGACAACATTTTCCATCAGTCTGCTGACATCCCTTCTTCGCATGTAGAAGCCGATGGCAGTCAGAATGAAGGGAAAAGAAATGATGAGCCATCAGCACAGCAGGAAGGACAGTCACAAGAGCCTAACGGCACACTGTTCAATGGCAATGGAGGCTACAATCAGAAGTCTAATGGCTATTCCAATCCTAATGGCTTCCATAGCAACGAGTGACAGCCTTGAAGGACTCTGGTCTGCGACCTGCACAACCCAACCATCCCAAGGGAAGTTTGCCGATACAGGCTGCAAGGCAAGCCAAGACGCACTTTTAAGCCCTGACGGGAACTTTGGAGTTAAAAGACCCGCTTTTTTAGAGGGACTTTTCGAGAAATCCTTTTGTAGTACAAAACAGGTGTCCCTGTTTTTGCACTCCTAAAAGTTTCTCGGGCTACTCGCAGGCTCGCAGACCATGTCCTTCTTTCTAACCAGTTTTATATTCATCCCTTTCATTAAAAACTCATTGACATGAAGAAAAAGAACATAACCAAGAAACCGACGACCAGGGTACATGCTTTCAGATGTACGGATGAAGTCTGGTCACAGCTCAAAACACTCGCCAAGGAATGCGGCATAAGCCTTAACCGCTATCTGACCGAAACAGGCTTGAAACACCATCCACGGCAACGACTCACCAAGAAAGAGGTCGATGCCCTTAATTCCCTTGTCTATGCAAGGACGGATCTGATAAAAATCGCCAGCGTCCTCTCCAAGAAAACGGACGAGGAAAAGTTGAAGCTCTTCAGGACGGAGAAGTTTATGACATGGTGGATTAAGTCTATTGCAGAACTCATCCAACATTGGTATAGCATCGAAGAGAATATTTCATCACCTGTACTGACCAAAGAAAAGAAAGAACCATGATTATGCTTGCAAGAGTCGTACCCTACGGCGGCAATGCCGTAAGGTACGCATTGGAGAAGGAGAAGGCAAAAGTGGTCAAGGTAAACCACATGCCAGAAGGTATCGACCCGACTGCCATCTGGTATATGATGAAGCATCACTGCCAACTGCATCAGCAGGACAGGACTGTCGGACGAAAGTTGGAACGCTTCATGACCACGTTTGTCATTTCCCCCTCAAAGGAAGAGGCAGAGAACTTCACCATGAATGACTGGGCGAATCTAAGCGATGAAGCGTTGGAAGTTCTTGACTCCATCGGACTCATCCCCAAGGGCATGAAGAAGGAAGTGAAGACCAATTTCCGCAATTCCATGAATGTGGCTGGCTTGCATTCCGACTCCAAATCTGGGACGCTGCACCTGCATCTGGACTGCTGCCGTGTTGACCTTGATGGCAACACGAACGATGTCCACGACATTCACAAGAGGGCAATGATGGCTGCGGAGATTATCAACATGAGGCATGGCTGGAAGCAGCCACAGGAGATACGTGACATGCGCAAGGAAGAGATTGCAGACTTTTGCGAATACACCCTTCGGAATATGCAGGAGTTTGACATTGATTTCTATTTCAAGATTCTTCGTATGAAGGGTTATGAAGTGACACCTCGCTATGACAAAAGCAAGAACCTTGTTGGCTACACCGTTGGTAAGAATGCCTCAGTGTTCAAGGCATCAGAAATCGGTCGCAAATTCATGGCATCACAGCTTGAAGCCACATGGAAGAAGCTCCATCCGAAGCCTGCCCAGGTCACGGTGAAGTCAGCTGCACCGACATTCATGCCAAGCAGTCGTCCAGTCCGTCCGACTGTCCAAACAACGGCATCTACCCAGCCCAAGGTGCAGCCAAGAGTCCAGGAAAAGCCTGTGCCTTCCTTCACCACATTCTACATCGACACACCTATTGGCAGCAAGGCTGTTGAGATTCCGAACTCGGTCAAGGATATTTTCCTCAATGAGGCTCAGGTTCCAGAGGGCAATGATACCGCCACAGTTGAGAAGCTTCAGCTCGACAAAGTCAACGTTGCCCATACTGCAATGCTTCTCTTTGCTGGCTACATTGATGCCGCAACATCCATGTCCGAATCTTGCGGAGGTGGTGGCGGTTCTGCTCCTGAATCTGGCTGGGGCAAGAAGGATGACGAGGATGAACGCACCTATGTCCGTCGATGCCTCCAGATGGCTCATTCCATGTACAAACCTAAGCCACGCCAACGTAGTTTCCACCGATAAAATAATACTATACATTTATGATTAAAAAGAGTAAGAATAATGAGAATAAGCTTGACTTCGATGTAATGTTCAACGAAGTTCAGGAGGAAATACAGGAGAAGGATGCCGAACAGGACATTGTTGACCGGGTTCCTCAACTCAAACAGTTGAGTATCGACATTGACAAGGCTACAACTGCCGTCATCAATGCCAAGCTATCCTTGGAATCTTCAATCCGCCAAACCCAGCGTGAAGAAGGAGTGCTTGGTGCTGCCGTGAATACTATCAGCAACAAGGTCGACACCATCAATGAGCATATTGACCAAGTAATGGAAGATGCTCCCACAAAGTTGAAGGTGTCGGTGAATGTATCTGATGCTGACTGGCAGAAGATGCAAGAACTCCATACCCAATGGCTGGGACAGGAGAAACAGACACTTGACGACCACCACAAACAGCAGGAAGATAGTTGGCAGAAGCATAGCCAACGACTCACAGACATCGTGAAGAACAACGAAGGCGTATGGATTTCCACGAAACTGTTCTACGCTGTTGGCTCACTATCCCTACTTTCAATCATAACGATTGCAATTGAGATAGCTTTCTATGTGTACTTCCACTGGATTCAATAGCAAAACGCCCTCCTCTTGTAACGAGCAGTCCCGTCTCGTCGTAATGACGTGATGGGGCTTAGGTAGCTATAGGTCTTTGAACAAAAGAGTGCAGATGGCGATAGTTCAGATAATGTTCTCACCAATTGGGATGGCACAAAGGAAAAAACGGATGGGGATTTAGCTGATATAAAGTTTGTTGTACTGCATCTAAGTAAAATCGTAAGAATGTATAAGTGAAAAATTTACTCCCTTGTAAGTGCACTTTATTAGTGCTATCTTTGCACCGTCGTTATCAAATTAGCGGCAATAATAATATGAGAGTAAAATATACAAACGGCTCTTACATTGGAGCAGAAGGTTTATGTTCAATTGATGTTGAACAAGTAAGAGATGCCATTGTTGTGGCAAGTAATGAAGGGTTCCCTTTTAGAGGTAAGCCAAGGGATATGGCTGATGATGTATTAGCTCATATCCTTAACAAGTCTTCCGCTAAAATGGGTTTCATGCCTGTTATCTACGAAAGTGGTGGTGGAATTGACAAATACGGAGCCTACACTACTGATGTTGTATTCCAGGCTGTTTGTCCTTTTTCTTATTGACGAAATGTCAGTTTAAATGCGATGGCATGATATATGCAAACAAGAGCATAGCAGTGTGCTTTCGGCTGCATAATTCGGAAGCAGAAATAAATAGGAGGACAATATGGCAACAAATCCGCCAATAGGAGATGGACATCGTAACGGTGCTGTTCGTAGTCGCTCCCAGACCTACAATCCTGTGACAAAACAATGGGTTAAGAGAGACAAAGAAACGGGACGTTTTATGGATGTCAAACAAGATGGGACTCCTTTTAAAGGAGTTCGCAAAGAACTTTAAATTACGATGGTGTGCAAGACCTGCACACCATCGTTTTGCTAATCTCAATAAAAGAATGGGAATGAGATTCCATCTATTAGAAAATCTACTTTTATGTGGTCAATCTTTTTGTATTTGATATTGAAGAAACCTGAATATTCAACTTTGTTTTGGATGGTATTGTTCTTGACATATCCTTCATTAAGTTGTTGCCTTATCTCATACTGTCCCGAGGCATATGCTTGCACGTTCGCATTTGCCTGTTGTTGAGCAGCATAAGCAGCAGCTCCATTATATGAAACTGTGTTAGATCTACCATATGTTGTGGTGTAAGCACTGCCATATGCATTGGCGTAACCATAGGTATTTCCTACATAACCATAGGCGTGGCCATATGCAGACGTAAGGCTATTTCCAGCATAAGTTGTGGACGATGCGCTGTACCCAGCGTTAGATGCGGCCATACCTTCGCCTAAAGCCACCCAAAAATTGTTCCATGCCTGTTTCCGCGCTACTTTCTTGTCATACTCGTATGAACTCAATACCTCAAGAGGGATAGTTTTAACAGGTTTCCCATCTTGAACTATATAGCCTTCGGCAGAAACATTGTTTAAAGCGAACAATATGCTCTTTCCACTGAAATTCTGCAAATCCATGTTTACTGTATAGTATTTGCCATACTCTTTTATAGCCTGCACATACATTGTAAGAATGATGTCCTTTGCTTTTACATATTGGACAAGAATGTTGTTCTTTAAATACATACCCCTTTCTCTTATTATGGGATAATCTTCAACCATTTTGTCTAAATTAACAAATTCTGCGATTTGCGTCGTATCAGGCTTTATGCCAAAGATGTTATAAGCATTAGGGTTCTGCTCGTTTTCTATGACATCAAATGTTACTCCATTAGGAATCTTTTCGAATTCTAAAGCGAAACAATGTACTTGGTTTGGATGATCAAACAGCATGTCTATTTGTTCAGCCTCAGAACTAATGGGCATGTTTATACTATTTATTAGATGATATTGCTTATATGAGCCATTAACTCGCGCGAAGGTCTTTTCATTAATATTGCTCCAGTCAATGCCTTCTCTACGGGTATATTTGATATATACCATCGTACTTGATTCTCTATTGTCAACTTGCAAGACTTCCATCATTGGTGGAATCTTATCTACCTTAACCTTGTTGTACTGAGCAAATGAATTTGTGGCACTGAATAAAAGTGCACACGCCAGAATGATTTGTTTGTAACACTTCATTTTATAACACTTTTAATTTGTCCATCCAGCACCAAGACGGGATTCTGTTTTTTAAAGAAGCGTGGTACTGATATACCACTTCTTCAATCGGAGGTCGTGAGAATTACCTTGTCAGCAGATGTAGCAACCAGTCCACGCTATATGCGCGAACCGCCACACTTTCTTGCTGACTTTGGAAGTTTCTCACGTTTCCGATTACAAGAAAAGCATAACGCTTCGTTATTTCAATATGTCGTGCAAAGATGGCAATGCCATTATGCGTTGCAAAGGTACTCAAAAAACTTCAATTATCGAAACTTTTGGTGCCACATAAGTATGAATTTAGATAAAATTTGCTTAAATTACGGGCGAAACAATGATTTTATGCCATCTTCTCAATAAAAAAGTGTACCTTTGCAAGGTAAAATAAGAATCAATATTCGGTAAGCAAAATATAGCACTATATTTGCCAGCAGAACAAACGAAGGCAATTATGGCTCATAATTAAGGAAATGATAACAATACAAGATTTATACAATATAGTAGTGAAGAAGGTTTCTAATGAGACGCAGAAAACGATTATTAGAAACAATTTCCCTCCGCAGATAGCAGAGAGGATGTGTTCTGCTATTGATAGGCAAGAAAATACGGAGCATTTCATGCGGTTATTGAATGAGTATAACGAGTGGATGGTGCAGCAACAGCGGCAGCATGAGGCTGTGATAGAGTTTTTGAGGCAGTATAGAAGCTGAATGTGGTAATCATAACATCGGTCTAAGACCGTGGCTGGTTGTTGTTAAAGACAAAACATTTAATTACCGATGAGCAAAGCGAATGGATATATATGGAACCTGTGTGATTTACATGATTAAACAGAAGCATCGGCTCTGAAAGGTCGCTAGGGTGTGAACGCCTTGAAGTCGCACAAGTCGCTCTATGACCTCGTGGTACTCGACAGCATGGGTACGGAGAAAAACTTTGCCGAATCTCTGGAACGTGAAGATGACGTAGTGGTCTATACCAAGTTGCCAAACGGCTTCTATATCAACACCCCTGTGGGACACTACAATCCCGACTGGGCTGTGGTATTCCATGAGGGAAGCGACATCAAGCACATCTACTTTGTGGCTGAAACGAAAGGCTACGACAAGGATAGTCTAAAAGACTACCGTCGAGCCGAAAGCGTGAAGATAGAATGTGCCAGTCGGCACTTCGCCACAATCTCAGATAGTCATGTCACATACGATGTGGTTAAGAACTACGATGAGCTTTGGGATATAATCACTAAGCCATAAGAATTTAACTCAGTTCTGTAACATTATTTCGGGCGGAAACTGCGATATTTTGCAAGTTTCCGCCCGAGATCTTTCGTTTTCTTATGAAATCTTTAATGGACATGTGGATACAATAAAGTTCGCTATCTCCGCATGTGGTCTTATTATCTGATCAAAAGCATTTTGAGCAAATGGGGCAATCCAATTCTCACAACCTTCGGGTGGTGTCATTCCTATTTCCACACAATCCATATAATCTGAGGCCATCATATAATGTGAATTGAGGTGAAATATAAATGATAGATGAATAAGAAAAAGTTGGTTCAACATTACCTCACAGTTTTTCAAATGTCGTTCCCTGTCCTCTATGTAAACCGTATTGCAATTCAACAACATTAGTTTAAAACGATTGGAATGGACACTATCATCCAACAACTCTCGGTTTTTCTTTAAATAGGTATCCCACCCAAACAGTGGATAGAGGTCTTTTGTTCTTTGAGATTCTTTTAGACATTTCAATATCTTGTCTGTCTTTGGAATACGATGTTTTCCTTGGATCCATTCATTAACTTCTTGAACAAAAAAGTTATCAATGCTAAATTTGTCTTTCAGAATAACGTCCATATAGATCTCAAGAAGAATATCATCAAAGAGTTTACGTATCAGCGTGTATGCATCATTAATTCTACCATTTTCTAGTAGGATTGTAATGGAATCAAGGGTTCCCTCAATTGCTGAATAGACGTATGAAGCATAGTTAGTTATTCCATGAGTGCCTGTTGCTACAAAACTAAAACAACTCATGGAAATTGAGTCATAAAACTCCTTCATATACTTCAAGTCATCAAACACCTTATGCTTAAGGTAGGTTTCTGGCAACTTATTTTCAACACTCATTTTTTAATATTTATCAAAGAGTGAAACCTCATCAATATCGATGACTGGCGTGTAGCAATCCCTCAACCAGTTTGTACAAATCTCATATTGAGGGAATGCGTCCTTATATTCATCTGCTACCCATTCATTATTCCATAGTACCACATCTGGGACATTGGCAACAATCTTACAAATGGATTCCGAATAATCAATAGGTCTAGCCCATTGGTATGTAATTCTTTGCATCCAAATCTGAAGTTCCCCTATATTTGGTATCATTTGGAATTTCTTGTAAATGTCATTAACTATTTCTTCTCTTTTAGATGTTGTAGAAAACTTATCGATTAACACGCTACACAACTGAAGCACTATTGGATAGCACTTCGGACTGCCCAGTGCAATTTCAGTTAGAATAGCTATAAGTATTTCCGGATCATTCACCGTTTTCTTTCGTATGTGCAATCTTTTAGAGAAAGTCGTAAGCAACTTTTTTAACGTTCCACTATTCGGGAACTCTTTTGCAAACTGATGTATGTAAATCAGTTCTTGTTGAAGCGAAGATGCGGTAGTATAAATACGCTTGCCAGCCTTACGATAAAGTGGATACCTTTTCATGTATGCAAGTTTGTCTGGTTTCAATGCGTTTTCAATCACATCTTCTGTTAGCAAAGTTTTCTTAGTATTAAGTTGGAAATTCAAGTTCGCAAGTATATCCTGAAGGACAAATGCAATCTTCTCCAACTCTTCTTTTTTATTGCAGAATATACGATAATCATCTCGATAACGCAATATCTTGTAATCAGTGATGTTTTTACGTGTTAATGCTTCACTTACTAGAGAATCCGCATAGCCTAGCACCATCTCTGCAATGAAGTCAAAAAGAACACTGCCCTGCGGGATTCCATTAGTCTGGCCATATTGCATACCTTGCATATAAGTATCAATCATATTACCAAGCAGACCTGATTTTCCCTTTTTCTGTTTTGCTGCGTCTTTGCCCATCAATGCCCATGCTATCGTATGAGTATAAATGGAACCATAGCAGTTGGTAATATCAGAGACAAACATATAGCGGTATTTCAGACTCAAAGCAATTGTTTTTTGCTCTACGTTTTCCCACCAATCAGTTATGCTTGCAGCCTTGTGCGATTTATCCATATCTCCCTTAACTTTTGGTATACTGGTTACATCTATATTGGGACAGACAAAGGTCGAGAATACACGTTTAATCTCTTTCCAGTTGCCTCTGCTTGTAATCTGCCTAACCAGCAAATAATAGAGATACGGATTTGCAACATCAATAGGACGGTACGTAAACTGGGCATCCTTCTTTATTAATAGCCTATGATTCACTCCTTCATACTCAGATGGCTTCTTTTCCTTGCATTTAAGAATATCTTCGAAAGTTTTCTTACCGACTTTTCCCTCCACATAAGTAAGCACTTTCGAGAAATCTATGTATTTAGGCAAGTCAAGACTACAGTAATTGGATGACTCCATAAAATACTTATAAGCCTTAACTTCTGAAAGTTTGAGTATTGATTTCATATTTTACAACTCCTCTTTAAAATTCCTTCTAATATGTTATCATTCCAGCCCCTTCAGTTCTTCCATTAACCTCCCCAACTCCGAGTAAGTATAATCTCTATCACTTTTTTGTTTCTCTTCCACAGACTGATTGGCATTGACGATAGCTTTTTCAAGACTGCCACCATTTCGTTCAAAGTAACTATGTTGTCCTTTGGTCTTTATGAAGTTATATACATTTTCGTGATTTTTTCTTAAAATGTTCAACTAATCGAGCGGAAACGGCTTTCTATTTCTGTCAACTTTTTCATTAACTCGGTAAAATCAAGTGCATCACCATAAATGAAACTTTCCTTCATCTCATTGTAGTCCGCCTCATAAGCAGGCATCAGTTCGTCATTTGGCACGATCTGAATACTGGCAGGTAGTTCCTTGTCGTAATCTACATAACCAACATGATAGAACTTGCGACGATGCTCCACAATCTCATGATAGAGCACCAAATCATTAAGAGCTATTTCCGCATATGGGGTATGCATCAGCTTCTCCAAGTCATAGAAATGACGTGTCATTCTGTGCGTCCTCGGTTTGTCTTTTTGGAACTCTTCACACAAGAGGAAAGCTTTTTCCAAGAAAGTCCTGGCGGGACTGACAGTGCGGATTGTCTGGACAAGGTCGGAATCCACATCTTCATCCTTGAACGTTTGTTCTATAAGTGATGAAATTCTTCTCATCTCGTAAGGCTCGGACATTGACAACACGCTAATCTCTACTTTAACCGTTGGTATTGCGTATGCGACTTGGCTATCGTAGAGTGAGGGATACTGAACGTAAAGCACAGAAGGGTCTTTGTCATGTGGAACCTTTTGGGGCTCACCATTTTCATTGGATATGTCATTGTCTGTGAGAACTGTTACTTCAAGCCCCATTTCGACAAGTTTCACCGATAACTCGTCTTTGAACTCGCCAAACAGGAAGTCCTGTCCTTTCTCTCGAAGATTATGTATTTGCGTATTACTGGTGCAGCTTGCACAAGAGAGTTGCTTAACGTTCAGAAAATAGTCACGGCTCAATGCTAAATCAATATCTTCACTGAATCGGTTGATGATATCCCAGCCTTTACTGAGACTCGTACCACCTTTGAACAAAAGATATTCTGATACACTGGTGTGAAAAAGGGCATACAACACTGCCGTTACCCACCAGTCCTTCTCGGCAGCAGCTTCATCAATTTGCCGTGCCTCGACCACACCTTGTATCATCGCCTTTCGCTCGTCGAGCGAGAAATCAATCCATTTACTCATTACTTTATTCCTTTCTTTATAACTTGTCGCATCCATACAGGAGCCAACAATAAATCATATTCTATGGTGTCAGTCTCAGGAGTTTCCGAGAACAGTTGTCCAATCCTCGCTTCAACATCCTGAGTGATGTTATGCTCACCAATGCTGCGTAATGCCTGTACCAATTCTGGCATCAAACGTCCTCGAAATGCAAAGTTCTTAGGTGCCCCATGCTTCAGAGTCACTGTTCGATTCCCTAATTTCAATTTTCGCCCAGACCCAGTAGTCAGAAAAATAGTATTCATGGGTACTTGCGTTGAGAATCCTAAGCGATTAGCAGCAGTGGCTCCCGTAGGTATAACTTTTGCCTTATCTCGTTTGGCAATCTCTTTCACTAATTCGTAAGCTGAAGGGTAAAGGATGCCAAAACGTGTTTTACGTGCCTTGACATACACACCTTTGGCTATTCGTGTAATCAATCCTTCTTTCTCAAAGATGGCGAGCAGTTTGGTGACGTACTCGACATCATATTGGGGAAAAGATGAAACAAAGAATATCTCGCCGAACTTACTGCGAGTAATCCTTTTCCTAATCTGCTGTACTACTGCATTCTCCATTGATTTTGTATATAAATTATGGTCGGAATGATAACAAATATTTCCGACCGCAAAGATACAAAATTTCTTTCATACTACAATACTTTAAGTGTTGAAATTAAGTTTCATTGGCAAATAATAGCGTTTTTCTAGCTGTATAGATGGCATTCATATATAAATAGTGTGTTGCTTTATACATTAGGGGCAATATTGCCAGAAAAGACGACTTCAAGAATAAAATGCCATGACTTAATCAATTCATTGCACACTCGTATGCTATTTGTGGTTCAAAAAAGTTAAAAACGTTAAATATTCGTCTTTTCTCCAATCTTTAGAATCTACGTAATCACTTTTCTACCGTTTAAAGTGCAAATGATTGATATAAAACGATTTACAAATAC
>Ga0256406_1005318_pt1 | contig 13861 bp, 9 predicted proteins | sample RumenRJG_03DNA_FD_185986 | JGI IMG/M metagenome (GOLD analysis project Ga0256406, IMG submission 185986) | Bovine rumen microbial communities from Lethbridge, Alberta, Canada - RJG_03 | ecosystem: Host-associated > Mammals > Digestive system > Stomach > Rumen | place: Canada: Alberta | collected...
ATTAGGTCTTTCATTATGGGAAAAACAATTGGGATTGAAGTTACGTAGATGGTCTATAAAATTTTATATAAAAGACTCATCGTTAATTAATAATACTAACCTCTCTTCATTACCACAATTAAACACAGAAGATGGCTCTATAACTTTTTCACCAGAAGAAAAAGACGATATTGCATTTGAGTTTACACGGCTTAAAATGCTAATGAATAGTAAGTTTGGGAAAGATAATTTTTCATATGAAACAAGATTTGAATACTTATATGATGTTGATATATTAACAAAAGCAATCGAAGACCAAATTCGCTCATCATTTCCTTCTATTCAATTTGAAAGTAATGATAAGGAAAAAACTTTATATTTCTTTCAAGAATATATAGACAATTCAAAACGGAATCAAATTGTACGAAGCCTTGAAGACGAACTCAAACAATTAAGTTCGTCCGAATACTCATATGAAATATATCCCCTGCCACCAAACAAGGTAAAGTATTACGTAAAAGTTGATACAGAGTCACTAAAAGAATCCTTGTCAGATGCTGTAAAAGATTTGAGAGGTTGTGATTTTTACATTGATGGAGTCAATATTGGAAAACTAATTCGGACGAGATACCCAGTGTTGTTTTTTGATATCTCATCATCAGACAAAGAGGTATTGAGACAGATTATTGATAATAAGTGTTTTAATGAAATAAGACCCGACCTAACAGGCGATTTGGAGAAAATTGCCCGCCTCAAAAAATCTTTTGAGACAATATTATCGGGCAATGGTCTATGTAATCCAAATTTATCAGAGTTTATTTTTGATGCAGCCAAAGCAAGACCCATAGAAAATATTGATTATTACACCAATCCACAAAGTGATTATTACGAGGATGTCAACACTAATCTGCTGAATAGGAAGGTTAATGAATCTCAAAAACAAGCAATCATAAAAACAATGCTTGCAGAAGACTTGACCATTATTCAAGGTCCTCCTGGTACGGGAAAATCAACTGCAATTGCTGAAATAATGTGGCAGCACATTAGAAAGAACCCAAGGGAAAGGATTCTACTCACATCAGAGACCAATTTGGCTGTTGACAATGCAATTGCACGTGTTGTAAACACAACCCATAATTTGGTCAAGCCTGTAAGGATAGGCGGGGAAGAAAAATTGGAAATGGAGGGAAAACAATTTAATGTAGATATATTGAAAACTTGGGTTGATAATGGAGTAGTGTCTTATTCTGATTTGGAGACCGAAAATGATGATGAAGAAATTGCCATTGATGAACAAATTAGCCAAAATATTATCCTCGAAAATTGGCTTGCAAATATTGCTCGACGAGTTGATGTTGGTCAAATGAGAGAAGAGACAAGTACTCGTTGGCTTAACTTTTTGCAAAATCCGACAAAAGAAGTCCGCCAAAAAGTTTTTGAAAATTACATACACAATTGTAATGTTGTGGGTGCTACGTGTAGTTCTATTGGTGAGAAGAACACAAAGGGTTCCCCTACAAGTTTCTTTAGGACTTATTGTGAGTTGTTCGGTAAAGTCGAAAGTCGAACAAATAAAGACGGCAAAAAATATTCTAACTATTCCGGCAAAATTAAGTTTGACACAGTTATTCAAGACGAATCGAGTAAAGCCACACCTGCGGAACTTTCACTTCCTTTAATTTACGGTAAGAGAAACATTATCATAGGAGACCACCGGCAACTACCGCCCCTTCTGGATAAAGAAGAGTTTATATCATCATTGAAGTTCTTATTAAACAATCTTGAAGATGATAAAAGTATTAGAGAAATAAAAAAGCTTCAAAAATATGTCCAACAACATTTCAAAGAAATGGAAGTCTCTCATTTTCAAAGATTATTTGAAGATATTGACGATAGCCTTAAAGGTGTGTTCAACCAGCAATACAGAATGCACCCTGCCATAAATGAGGTTATAAAACAATTTTATGTTGAAGATGGAGGATTGTACTGTGGTCTTGACCCGAATGTGGTTGATACTCCAGATGTATCAAATCCACAAAGCAGGTTTCACGGTTTAGATATTGAGGGCTTTATTTCTCCAGAAACACACGTCGTTTGGATTGATACAAATACTCCAGAAATGTTGGTTGGTACATCTCGTGTTAATTATGGAGAAGTAGAAGCCATACATCGGGTTCTCTCATTGTTTCATCAATCTGAAAGCTTCTGGAAATATCAAAATTTATGGAACAATGACGAAGACAAACAAATCGGATTGATTAGTTTCTACGGGAAACAACTTAAACTCCTTAAAGGATTAAGGTCTGATTTTAGAGATATTCCTATTCGTATCAGCACTGTTGACCGTTTTCAGGGTATGGAACGAAATATCATTATTGTTTCAATGGTCAGGAGCAATATCATTGCAGCGGATAAAAACCAACAAGCGGATTACGAACAATATCCTGAATTAGGCTTTGCACATCAAAATGATTTAGGCTTTGCACAATCACCAAATCGATTGAATGTTGCTTTATCTAGAGCAAAAAGATTGTTGGTAATAGTTGGCAACAGTGGTTTGTTCCGGCAAAATAAAACATATGACAATGTGTACAACTGTATCAAGAATAGTCCTAATGGTAAAATCATCAAAGCGGAAGAGTTATGAATTGGCGAAGTATTATTGAGAATGGACAGTTGGTTTACCAATCGAAAGAGAATGATATTCCATTTCGAAATTGGTCATTAAAAAAAACACTATGCAACGTTTCTTACTATGAAATATATCCATTAGAGGATATTGATAGAATAATATGTTCTATTATTTCCGAACATAATGGTATGATGGAAGAATCCGAAATTGCTACTATATTGGGATTTAACGTTAGAGATAATTATGATGTAACTCCAAGACGATATGCAGATGTTGCAGAATTGCATTTGTTCCGTTCCATTGTTCAACCTGTATTTGATTGGGGTTTAATTTCCAAAACAATAGAAAACTCCAAAATTCCAGAGCGTTCAACAATAACGTATTCCCTAACTGAATTAGGCAAACGAGCAGTTGAGCAACACGAAAAGTACAAATTTTTCAATGGGGGAAAAATACTTTTCGAGAATTATAACATAAACCCAGTATCAGAAAATGATAGTGAGTTCTTCCCGTATTTCAAAGAGTTTGGAATTGACTCTAAGATTACTAACATACACAAAATTGATTATGAAAAAATTGATGTGTCAATTTTTAATTGTGTAAACTCCGACCTCATCAAAAGAATGCAATTGCAGTCTGCCAATCATTATAACATTTACCAAGCCGATGAAACCATATATTATGAGATAGAGTCAGAAAAAGTCGATTTCAAAATATATTTATACGATAATGTATATTATCCTTTGGTATTTTTGCAGAACAAGCTTTGTGAAATAGCCACCGACTTACTGAATAATGAAGCCAATACAAATCTTAAAAACAATAAGATTGAATGGGGCTTGTATCTTCGACTGATAAACGATGAGAAAGCAAAATTGGACTATGAAACAATTATACCATTTGAAGATATACTTGACCTGAATGATTTAATCATTGACAAGAGATTATTCTGGAGTGATGATAGATTATTTAAGTTTATTTCGGGGAATGCCGACGCAAATCAGATTTCTTCCATCTCATCTTATTGTCCTATTGAAATCATAAAAAAGCACATCAATGAAGATGATGTTCAATGGGATTGGATTGTTTTGTCTCAAAGAATTGACGAGTTGTTTGTTGTTGAGAACCCTCAAATGAGATGGGATTATGAAATCATTTCATCAAGAGATGATATTAGTATCAATGCAATAAAAAAACTATTAGTTAATCCGCAACTACAAAACGTAGAATGGAATTGGGACAAGATAATGCCCCAGTTGGATTTTGACTACATTAAACTAAATATCCAAAATATAGATTTTAACTTGTACCAACTATGTAAGGACGAAAACGACAATGTAAAGGAACTTATTTCAAAAAATCCAAGTAAAAGATGGGACTGGTCTTATATATCAAAAGAATACGATTTGGGGTTTATTTTATCCTCAATCAATAACTTCGTTTATGTTGACAAAGATGGAAACCAACACAATCACTTGAATCTTACACAGGTATTAGAGAGAGCTTTTACTTCTGAACAATACGCCGAAACGTATTGTTCATCAAATGATTTCAAAGAAATTATTTCAAGTAATCAGTTGTCTTTTTCAAGTTTTTCTGCAAATATGGCGGACTTCCTATGGTCAGATTCTTTGATAGCATTTCTTGAAAGGGTAGGTTTGTTATCGTGGGAAAGTGGATTATTCACCAAGGGCTTTGAGTGTAATCCGTTTGTCAAATGGGATGAACCATATTTTCAAAAGCATAGTTCCCAAATAGTCACAGAGAAGGGGTTCTCTTTTGTTTCTCAAACGATAACAGACCCCAAAATAGTAATGGGAAACAGTGGTTTTAATTGGGATTGGGATAAACTATCTTGCAACGAGGCATTAATAGCAGATGATTATTTTGTAAAAAATTTTATTAAACAATTATCACTAAAATCCACGTTGCCTCATCTTGATGGCATATTAATCGAGGATTTATTTGAGAATTATAATTTGTTGGAATTATTGTCATCAGATAACAATCTGTGGCAAGTCGTGACACAAAAGGTTTCAGTTGGGTTTGTCCGTAAAAATATATCATATAATTGGGATTGGAAGATACTTACACGACGGTTCTATACAACCATAAACATAAATGCCTTAGGTAATGAAAAATGGGTAAATAAATGGGATTGGCAATTCTTGACAATGAATTTAGATTGGAATGTGGTTTATGACAATATTGAGCGATATTATGAATATTGGGATTGGGAATGTCTTACAAAACAATTAGATAAGGATTTTATTGTTAACCATTTATCAGAATACTTTAAATTCTGGGATTGGAAGTGCCTAATAGATTCAAAGTTTGACAAATCAGATTTAGCATTATCAACACATTTGGTTCCTATAGCAACCTGTTTATTGTATATAGATAACAATTTGTCTTCAGAATTATGGACCGTAATTACACGAAAGTTCGATTATGAAGAACTGATCAACCTCATTCATGCCACAAATCAAACTGACGAAAACTCGGCATTATTTAAGTGGGATTACGAATATTTATATTCGATGTCCGAATTTGACATCGCTTCATATTTGGACGAATATCTGGAAGATGTACAATGGGATTTGCTTTCAAAATCTTCGAGACTAAATGAATATCTCAAATGGGATAAAAGTGACTTCCGTAGTGAACAACGCTGGATAAAGGATGTTCAGTGCTTGCTAAAAAACACGAATTACTTATGGAACTTCGCTGAATTATCAAAGTTGGACAGTATCAATTCTCAAACCGATATTCTTTCCATACGAACAAATGAATGGGATTGGCAATATATTACGGCAAATAGCAAGTTATTTGATAATGGCGAGCATTTCAAAAGAAACTTCTATAAGCTCAAATCATACATTAATTTTGACTTGTTGTCAAAAAGACAAGACACCGGCGTCAGCAAAAAACTCATCAAAGACAACCTTGAAGAATTATGGAATTGGAGCGCCATTTCAAAAAATCTTTCAATAAAACTTGACATTAATTTTGTAAAAGAATGTTCAAATAAACCTTGGAATTGGCATACTCTATCATCTCGTTCAGATATCAAACTTGACAATGAGTCATTATTTAGTTTGATTGATAAAGACTGGGATTGGAGCAAAATTTCTTCTTGTTCAACAATTTCATTTGATGAGGAATGCATTACGAAAATTTTATCAAAGCCAGTAGATTGGTTCGCTATTTCTCAAAACAAGAGTTTTGTCCCTAATCAAAAAACACTATCTATCTTAAAAGGTAAAGCACTTGATTGGGATGCCATTTCCCAGAACGACAATCTTGAAGAATCGGTGCTATGGGATAACAGAGACAAACTTATTTGGAAGTATGTTACTTCAAATGTTATCAATTGTGCTGACACTTTACAACTTGAGAAATACTTGAATTATATCGATTGGCATTTTGTTTCATCATCCGACATGTTTTCGCTTACAATCGATAATTTGCTTAAATTCAAGTCAAAACTTGATTGGAATGTAATAAATCAACGAGAAGATTTTGTTATTACGAATGAGATATTAGAAGAATTTGCAGATGTGATTGATTGGAATAAAGCATCACAATCAAGAGATATTCAATTTTCAGAGAAACTTGTAGAAAAGTATCATTCAAAATGGAATTGGCAGATTCTACGTCAAAACCCACTTGTCGACAAATTAAGTGGTGTTCTAAAGAAATATGTTATAGAACTCAATTGTGCAGATTTCGTTGATAGATTTCCACGCAAGCCATACATTTACCATTTTACCCACCTATTCAATGCAATTGATATTATCAAAAGCAGGAAAATCAAAAGTAGAAATCGGGCGGAAGGACAGTTCTCAAATGCTGCTGGCAACTTGGTAGATAGACGTTCAACAGCACATAATTTTGCAAGATTTTACTACCGACCACAAACTCCTACACAATTTTATAATGAGTGTTTAGGTTGGGATTCTTATTTACGAGCACCTTGGGGAAAATCATATTATACCCAAGCAAGAGATCTAGGTCTTCCCAAATGTCCTATGCCGGTATTCTTTAAGTTTGATTTGACAGAAGTGGTTTCAAAATTTCCCGATATTTGCTATTATAGCACAGGAAATATGCAAACAAATTGGGCATCAATTAAAAAAGTGTCAGATAATCCAAATGGTTTGAATACATCTTATATCTATTCCACAATACAAGATGGCTTTGACATATATAAACAATATTCACAACAGGAATTTCTCATTCTCGATGAATTTGATTTTTCAGAATTACATTCTTTTGAAATAATCTGCTATGATGAGGAGCAAGAAGATATATTGAAAAACCAACTAAAGGGTGATGCCATTGTTGATAAGATAACGGCAGATGGATATGGTATTTTCCATAGGAATAACCGACAGATTAGATTTATCGACAATGGTGAAGCAATATCTATCTCATCTGATTATCTGGATAATGCTTGTTTTAAAATAATAACAACGGATAAGCATATAATAAACACAGAAGGAACAACGATTCTCAATGAGGCTGCAAATACAATTACTGCTTATCCAAATATTGAATTCTCAAAAACAAATAATCCAGTCGAGGTTCATTTCATTGACGAAAGAAATCGAGACTGGATGATATATAAGCAAAATAATGTTGAAGCATCCTCAAAATGTAGAAACTCAGCGTATTTATTTAATAAATGGACATCATTCCCAAGTGACATAAAATCATTATTATATAAAAATTGGCTTTTATTCGAGTTCCACAAGTTCCCAATTTATAATTTTCTCTGGGATGGGACATATGGGATGGACGGACTATTAGAAATGGAACTAGGTATAAAGGCAGACAATAACCACATAGACCAGCTTGAAAGAATTGTCAGTAGACTGGTGAGTTCTATTACAGAAGAAATCATAATTTCAATTTTTGATATGGATTTTATTGCAATGAATAGTCATGTCGAAGATTTAAGTTGTTTTTCTGATTTTCACAATCTAAGAGTTCTTGATTTTCATAGTATAGTATCATCTGGAATTACAGATTTTTCAACAATAAAAACAAATATTTATGTTTTTGATTATGATGATTACCAAGTTATTGATTTTCCCCAACAATCGAATATTGATACAATTGACAATATAACCTATATAAAAGGTTTTGGTTGGCAGCCTATAATAGATACTATTATTAAGCAGTTGAAGGCTTCTTCCAATTCTTTGATTGAATACTATTGCAAGAAAAATAGTGAATTTGCACAATTATATAATTCCCAAGTTCGACATTATACAATTAGACAACACACAGAATTGGTGTGTTCAGAATACGAAAAGTATTTTAGTGGCATAGTCTTACCCATTGATAAAACATTGTTCAAGATATTCCTTTCGTTACATGACATTGGGAAACCTAAAGGACGGTCATTGCAACACAAATATACAGTAGATATAATCAATAAATATGATTTGGATTATTATGATTTCAAGGTAAATGATTACAATAGAAAGGTATTATTGACGTTAGCGAGTAATGATTGTATAGGTGAGTACTTTCAAGAGTTGCAAGATAAGGAGCATACCTACGAAACCTTGTCCTTAATGTCAAAAGAAATCGGTCTTGACACCAAAGATGTATTTTATGTTTTTATGGTGTATTATCAATGTGATGTTGCTGCTTATACTAAAGATGCTGGTGGGATTCCTTATCTTGAAAAACTCTTTTCATATGACCGGGAAGGGCATAAGCAATTTGATATCAAAGAGAATTTGTTATTATTGTCACCCAAATATTGGCAGAAATATTACGAACTAAAACAGTACATATATGATAGTGAGCATTAAAAAAGGTAATATATTTAATTCTAAAGCCCAAACTATAGTTAACACGATTAACTGTGTCGGCGTAATGGGTAAAGGAATTGCATTAGTTTATAAATTACGTTATCCCAAAATGTTCGATTTGTACAGCGAGTATTGCAAATCAAAATTAATCGGGATAGGTAAATTGTGGCTCTACAAAGGAGAAGAGGATGCCCCTTGGGTATTGAACTTTCCGACTAAATTTCATTGGAAATATCCCAGTAAAATAGAGTATATAGAAAAGGGATTACAAAAGTTTGTTGATACCTATAGAACAAAAGGTATTACTTCTGTTGCTTTCCCAATGTTAGGGACTCACAATGGCGGTCTTGACAAAAATGCCGTTTTGACGGTAATGGAGAATTACTTAGGTCAATGTGATATTCCTATTGAAATATATGATTATGACCCCAATGCCTCTGATGATTTGTTTGAAACTTTCAAATCCAAATGGAATGCGATACCGAGTGAGGACAAGAAAAAAGTTACTGGTATCAGGACACAGAAACAGATTGACACTATAGATGATGCTGTAAATTCTGACTCTGTTAAATCAATGATTGCACTAATTGAATACAAAGAAATCGGTTTAAAAACAATGGAACAATGTTTTAAACTAATAATGCATAGTTCAAAGTATGCTAATACAAATAATGAAGAGTTTCGAAATTAGTAATTTTTTTGATTGTGGCGTGCTTATAATTACTAAAACATTTTTTGTCATTTATAACGTTAAAAGCAATATATGTTACTACCTATCAACATAGAAGACCTCCTGAACCAAAGGAAAGTGGAATCCAACCGTATTGAATTCAAGAAGGGTTGGAATCCAGTATCCATCTATCATACCATCTGTGCTTTCGCCAACGACTTCGACAATCTTGGCGGTGGCTACATCCTTGTGGGTGAGGAAGAAGAGAATGGCGTGGCGAAGAGACATGTTGCGGGAATTCCGACTAACCAGTTGGACAAGATTCAACGGGAAATGCTCCAATACAACCAGCTGATTGAGCCATTCTATGCTCCACGAATCTCGGTGGAAGATGTAGATGGACAGGATGTGCTGGTGATTTGGGTGCCATCCGACATCAATCGACCATATACTGCACCATCCGACGTGACGGCCAAAGTGAAGAAACCGGTATTCTACATCCGGTACGGGACTTCTACCGTCGAAGCTAAAGGCTAGCAATTGGATAAACTCCGGGATATGGCCAACAGAGTTCCTTTCGATGACCGGGGCAATCCTGAAATCAAACTCTCGGACATCTCTCCGCTGCTGCTGAAAGACTATCTGGTCAAGGTGGGCAGCAAACTACAGCACTAGGACTTGGTGAATGACCTTGAAGGCGTATTGGAACAGATGGACCTTTTGGAAGGCCCCACGGAGAAACGGTCAATCAAGAACGTGGCGGCTATGATGTTCTGTGAACATCCCGAAAAATTCTTCAAAACCACCCAAGTGGATATTGTGATATTCCCCGAAAGTCGGGAGAACAACCCTGACAATATCATTGAGCTGCCGACCATTAAAGGCTCCGTGCCGATGATGATAAGGGATGCTATGTCGTACCTACGGACGAATGTGATAAAGGAGCAAATCAAGAAACAGACCGACGACGAACATTCAATACGGTATTTCAACTATCCGTATCAAGCATTGGAGGAAGCTGTAGTGAATGCCTTGTACCATAGAAATTATAACGAGCAAGAACCCGTTGAGATTATAGTCGAACCGAATCTCCATCTTGAATCACGGAGGTCCCGACCGCTCCATTCCGTTGGATGTGGTGAGAAAGGCACAAACGCTCCGTTGCCGAAAAATTGAAAATTCCAGCCAAGACCGCCGAGAAATACATTAGCTACTTTTGCATTGGCGGACAACTTAAGCATCTTGCCCACGACAGTTACGGCAAGCCGTAAAAATCTATTTTGCGAAAGCCTTTTATTTTAGGGGCTTTCGCATTTTTCAGTCTTTTTTGTTGATAATTTTTTTGCCACAACAGGAGTGTATGTCAGAAGAAAAGCGTACTTTTGTACAAAATTTGTCAAGTACATTAAGTTCAAGTCAAATCATAATGAATAGAGATTTAACACAGTCTAATATAGAGCGACAAAACATTTTAAATAACCGATTTGCTGTTGAAAATATTGCCAAGTCGTTAGATGTTGTTGGGATGCTTTTCGAGGGAGAATATCGGTTTACCAAACAAATGGTTGCTGACTTTTACCAAGTTGATGAGAGAACAATAGAACGTTGTGTTGAACAAAATATTGATGAATTAAAACACAACGGATATATTTTAAGCAAGGGTAAACAATTGAAAGATTTGAAGTTACAATTTGCTCACGTCATCAATGTCGGGAGCAAAACAACTCAACTTGCTTTATTCAATTTTCGTTCTTTCCTCAATATTGGCATGTTACTTACCGAAAGTGATAAAGCAAAACAAGTTCGCAGTATTATTCTTGATATAGTTATTGGCAGTATAAATGAGAAAGTAGGTGGCGGAACAAAATTTATCAATCGACGTGATGTTAATTATCTTTCTGCCGCTGTAACGGAAGAAAATTACCGAAAGACTTTGACGGCAGCAATTAATCACTGTGTTTCTGGTCATCCAAATTACAAATATTCGCAAGTAACGGACTTGATTTATAAAGCGATATTCCGAGAAAATGCAAAGGAGTATAGGGAAATTCTAAAGTTAGATACTAAAGATAACGTTCGACATACTTTGTATGCCGAAGTTCTTTTGGTTGTTTCTTCGTTTGAAAATGGAGTTGGCTCACAAATAGAAAAGGTATTTCATAGTCGAGGAAATGTGCAATTAAGTTTAGAAGAAGTTGGTCAAATTGTTGATCAATTAGCAAATGCGCCTTCACAACAACCCTATTTAAACGATGCTCGTACCAAGATGGCTTCTCGCGACTATGGCTTTCGAGATGCATATCACGGCAATATCGCTGAATACTTAAAAGCTGTCACCCCCGAAGAATTTGAACGTTTTATTGGCTCAGAATCAATCGATTTTGACCAAATTCTCGAAGATAATAAAGATGTATTGAAACGATTAAAACAAGCTGAGGATGACAAATAACGTAATTCAATATATCTCATACGAAGAAGTACTTGATGTATATGCTCGCACCATTGACAAAAGTGGTGGAGGATTTTCTGGTATACGCGACGAAGGTGGTATTAAGGCGGTTATTGATTTTGTACAAAACGACACGTATTATCCAGATTTTGCTTCAAAACTCTCGTACCTCGTATTTCGCTTTTGCTCGGGACATTTCTTTAATGACGGTAATAAAAGAATTGCTTTAACATTAGGCACATACTTTCTTCATAAAAATGGGCATAATTGGGCTGCCGTAATGTTTATGAAACGGATGGAAGCAATCGTATATCATGTTGCGGCAGGCAACATATCAGATGAGTTGTTACTTCCAATTATGCAGTGCATAGTTGATTGTACTGACTTTAGCGAATCATTAAAACTTGATATTGCCAATGCAATGAGCAAAGGAGAAATTGGAATAAATGAAAACGACAGCAAACTATAAGAATATGAATAAAATGTTATTCGCAAACAAAATAAGGACATTACGAGAGCAAAACGGGCTTTTACAACGCAAGATAGCCGCCGCCCTCGATATAGATGCTGGACTTTACAGCAAGATTGAACGTGGTGAACGCCCTGCCAAGCGTGAGCAAGTGATTGCCCTCGCAAGTATTTTACATACTGACGAAAAAGAATTACTTACACTTTGGCTCGCCGACCAAATCAAAGAAATTACAGAACCAGAAAAAGACATTGCGCCAAAAGCAATTGAATTAGTATCACAGATATAAATGCATGCCTTATGATGACAAGCGAAGCAAACAACTTAATAACCATCAAAGAAGCCTCTTTATTTGCAACTGAATTTACAGGTAGAAATGTTACCACTTCCAATATAATGTACCTTGTTCAATATGGGAAAGTAAAAAAATATGGAGAAAATGGTTCTACCATGATTCGTAAAGCAGATTTAGTGTCATATTATGAATCTGCAAATGGAAAGAGAGAAGTTGAATGGAAAGAAAAATTGGGAAGAGATTTGAATTGGGCTTTATCATTTGACAATCTAAAAGAGGCAGACACAACCAAACACGTACATAGATTGCATCCTTATAAGGGGAAGTATATTCCACAGTTGGTAGAATACTTTTTAGATGACCATACTGACAACTTCAAAAAAGATGTTTATTTTCAAAAAGGAGATATAGTTTTAGACCCTTTTTCTGGAAGCGGAACAACAATGGTTCAAGCTTGTGAAATGGGACTTCATGCAATAGGCATAGATGTTTCTGCTTTCAATGCCTTAATCGGCAATTGTAAAGTAATGAAATATGACATTTCAGATGTTATTGTGGAAACAAAAAGAATAACAGAGGCACTAAAACAATTTGTTTTTGAATCTCATATTCGTGATTTTGATGATGAACTAACTCAAAAACTTAATGAGTTCAACAACTTATATTTCCCTGTTCCCGATTACAAGTATAGATTACAACAAAAGGAAATAAACGAAAAAGAATATTCCGCAGCCTATGAAAAAAAATTTCTTGATACCTACAATGATATTGTAAATAAATATGGTATAAAACTTCGACAAGATAAAAACGAAACATTTCTTGACAAATGGTATTTCCCAAATGTAAGAGCGGAGATTGATTTTGTTTTTGAGAAGATAAAAGAGATTCAAAAGTCTTCAACTAAAAAGATAATTAGCGTTATATTAAGTCGAACAATTCGTAGCTGTCGTGCTACTACACATGCTGATTTGACTACTATATCAATCTAAGAAGCAAGAACCTTTTCAACGAATATTCTATCAACTATGCAGAAGCCAACAGAGAAGAGTTGTTGAAGAAATATCCTACCTACGAAGATTTCAATAAAGCGTGGGATGAATTAAATCTTATGCAGGATTTTCAACGCTATGCAGATGAAAAAGGTGTAAAACCTGATGCAATCAAAACCGATTGGGTTAATAATATGGTTAGAGATTATCTAAAAGAAAACACAAAAGACTCTACTAAAACTTATAACTCCTACGTGGATTATGCAAAAGAGATTTTGGAAGGAGACAAAATGCTTAAAGAAATCCTCTCCAAAGCAGAACAGGAAGACATAAAACAACAAGAATATATCAAAAACTCCAATCTCTACATAGAGTCCAATCTAAAAGGCTTCATCGCAAGAAACCTCTACGGCACAAAATACTATTACAAAGCCGTACAACAAAACGATGAAACCCTGCAAACAGCTCTAAAAATCATCAAAGACGACAAACAATACAACAAAATCCTAAAATCCAAGAAAAAGTAAATATCATAATGCTCTATAAGGTT
>Ga0256406_1005319_pt1 | contig 13855 bp, 10 predicted proteins | sample RumenRJG_03DNA_FD_185986 | JGI IMG/M metagenome (GOLD analysis project Ga0256406, IMG submission 185986) | Bovine rumen microbial communities from Lethbridge, Alberta, Canada - RJG_03 | ecosystem: Host-associated > Mammals > Digestive system > Stomach > Rumen | place: Canada: Alberta | collected...
AGCAATTAAAGCAAAACTTCCCCCTAAGGTATTTCTATGGAGAAAGTTCAAATGCCATCAAAATACAAATTTGGGTCACCCTGATAGCAAATCTCCTTCTCATGGTCATACAAAAGCGCATCAAACGCCCATGGAGTTTCTCGGGATTGGCTACAATGATAAGAATAATGCTCATGTATTACGTAAACTGCTACACTTTTCTTGAAGAACCCGAAAAAGACTGGACGAAAATGGTTCAGGAGGCTAAGGAAAGACCTCCTGAACCGAGTCTGTTTGATTAGAGGGGGCTTACTTTTTGAAAGAATAAGCCCGAAGTCCAAATTTACAGGGCTTCGGGTTGGATGTTTTTGCCATTTTGAGTTTTAGCGGACAGCAATAATATAAAATCAGGATACATAGGCCTCAAGGAACATTTCGGGTGAGATGTGGGTGGGATGTGGTTGAGATGTTTTAGGGATATAAACGACTTACTGAGATACATAAGCATCTGTGTATCAACACACTACCAGATGGGGTGGAATGGGTGGAATAGCTTTTACTGCTTTTTTTTATGGAAGGGTAATACTTGGCAAAGAGCTGAATGATGATTACTGTAGATTTGTTCTATCAGAGAGCTGAGTCTTTTTTTGACAGCCATAAATAAAGCATCAGGCTATCGAGTAGGAGCCAAGCGTTCCTAATAGGTGCTTATCTCCTACTCTATTCATATCAGTCTCTGAGAGCCGAAAGAGTGGCGGCATACTCGCTGAGCAGCCGACTCATGATGTCGGCCACGGGTTCTACGCTGCCAACCATGGAGGCCACCTGGCCTATCTCAAGTTCGCCGTTCTCCACATCGCCCTCAAAGATGCCGCGCTTAGACGATTTCGGTCCTAATATATTGCGCAGTTCGTCGGCCGAGGCGCCCCGTTCTTCAGCCTCGTGTATGCGCTCAAAGAGGGCGTTGCACACCAGACGGGTGGGCGAAATCTTCTTCAATGCCATCATGGTGCCACCCTCCGGCAGGCCCACACACCTCTGCTTGAAGGCCTCAGAGGCGCTACTCTCCCGGCTCAAGGCAAAGAGTGACCCTATCTGCACGCCCTCTGCGCCAAGAGCCTGCACGGCCACCATGGCCTGCCCCGATGCTATGCCGCCTGCCGCAATGAGTGGCTTATCGGTGACCCGGCGCACTTGCGGGATGAGGGCGAGCGTGGTAGACTCCTCCCGGCCATCATGACCGCCCGCCTCAAAGCCCTCTGCCACGATGGCATCTACGCCCGCCTCCTGGCACTTGGCGGCAAACTTACTGCTCGACACCACATGAGCCACCAGCGCGCCATGGTCATGCAAGAAGGGCGTATACTTCTTAGGACTGCCCGCAGAGGTGAAGACGATGGGCACATGACAATCGACAAGGATGCCCATGAGCCTGTCTATCTCGGGATACATGAGCGGAACGTTAACGCCCCAGGGCTTGTCGGTGGCCGCCTTGAGCTTGCTGATATGCTCCAAGAGGGTGTCGGGGTGCATGGAACCGGCACCCAGAAGGCCCAAGCCTCCGCTGTTGCTCACGGCTGCGGCCAGCCTCCAGCCACTGCACCACACCATGCCTCCGGCGATGATGGGATAGGATATGCCGAACAGGCGGCATACTCTGTTGCTTGAGAAATGTGATTGCTCCATAAATGAAAGGATTTGATGATTAGCTAAGACTTACAGAAAGGGCGTCTCTCCTGCCTAAAGGCCTCACGCCGCGGGCACGCTCTGCCCTGCCCCACCGGCGTCTTGCCGGTGGCTGACAAGGCCCTACTAGCGCGCAACCCGCTTGAGCAGATGCCACAACTCACGCACCCAGAGCACGAGAGATGAGCCCAGGATGATGATGACCCAGTCTGTTAACGACAGTCCGCAAACGTTAAAGAATTCTTGCAAGCCCGGTATCTCCACCATAGCTATCTGCCCTACAAAGATGATGGTAACGATGAACATCAAGCCTTTGCACCCTTTGAGGTGGAGCGCACTGCGTCCCGTGTTGAACGCACGGGCATTAAAGAGATAGAAAAAGTGGGTCATGACGAAGATGGTGAAGAACAACGTTAGCTCATAAGGCGTGAGTCCATTGGCCTTGCCCAGACTTACGTGCAACAGATCGGTGAGCTGCGTGATGTTGCTATGCTCAAAGACATAGAGCAAGACGAGCAGCAAGAGGAAGAAGAATCCTCCAACGCCCAGGATATTCTCCATCATGTTACGATTCAGGATGAAGGCCTTTCGGTCGCGGGGCTTATCCTTCATCACGCTCTCAGAGGGCGGCAGAGAGGCCAGAGCCATGGCCGCGAAAGTGTCCATGATGAGGTTTACCCACAACATCTGGGTTACGGTGAGAGGGCTCTGCGTGCCCATAAACGAGCCAAAGAGCACAATGAAGCAGGCTGCCACATTCACCGTGAGCTGAAAGAGCAAGAACCTCTGAATGTTGGCATACAGTGAGCGTCCCCACATCACCGCCCTTCCGATGCTGCTGAAAGAGTTGTCTATGATGGTGATGTCTGACGCTTCCTTGGCCACAGAGGTGCCGTCGCCCATGGAGAGCCCTACCTGAGCCGCCTTTAAGGCCGGTGCGTCGTTGGTGCCGTCGCCCGTCACGGCCACCACCTGGTTGTTGCGCTGAAGCGACTCCACCAGCCTCTTTTTGTCCATTGGGCGTGCCCGTGAGATAATCTTTAGATCCATGACACGCTTGTCCAGCTCATCATCGCTCAGGGCAGCAAACTCCGGTCCGGTAATGATGTTGCGGTCGGAGTCTTTATCGGTCCATAAGCCTATCTGTCTGCCTATCTCCCGCGCCGTGCCCGACGTGTCGCCAGTCACTATCTTCACGTTGATGCCGGCGTCAGTGCACTCCTTCACGGCAGCAGGCACATCGTCGCGCACCGGGTCGCTGATGGCCATAACCCCAATAAAGGTAAGGTTGGTGGCGTTGAGCTTGCCATTTGCGATGCCCGTCTCGCCCTCGCCGAGCTTCTGACAGGCAAAGCCCAGGGTGCGCATGGCCTTTTTCTGATAGCCTTCGAGCCGCTTCAGGATATCATCCTCACGCACGTCGCCCGCCACATTGTTGCAAAGAGCAAGCACAAGTTCGGGAGCTCCCTTCACGTAGAGCATTCGCTGACCGTCAAGCACAGAGGAGCTGACCGACGTGGCCATGTATTTGCGCTCGGTGGAGAAAGGCAACTCTTCTATGATTTCGGTATTCTCACGTATGTCGTTATAGTCTATGCCCTTGTCATGCAGCCATAGCAGCAGCGCACCCTCCGTAGGATTGCCCAGCACCTGAATGGTGTGGGGGTGCGAGACATCGAGTGCAGCCGTTGAGTTCATGGCTATACCCTCTGCGATGAGCCCCTTCCACTCGGCCTCATCCCCCTGCTCAGAGGCCGGGGTGAAGAATTGAGCGTCGTAAACCTGCATCTGATTCTTTGTCAGGGTGCCCGTTTTGTCGGTACATATCACGGTGGCCGCTCCCATGGTTTCGCAGGCATGCATCTTGCGCACCAGGTTGTTGGTCTTCAGCATGCGCCTCATGCTATAGGCCAGACTAAGTGTAACAGCCATGGGCAGGCCCTCGGGCACGGCCACCACGATGAGGGTGACGGCTATCATGAGCGTGTTGAGGGTATAGGTGACCAGTGCGGCGATCTGCGAAGCGGGTGTAAGGACAAAATGAAAAAGCAGGACCATGGCCATGAGCACCATGAAATAGCCCACTATAGCCAGTGTGATGGCCTGCCATCGCCACTTGGCAAATTGCTTAATCACCATCCAGAAGAAGATGGCCGTGGGTATGACGAGCAGCCAGGCCAGGGGTTCCCAATTGAAATATACAATGAGTCGGAACACGATGATGAGGGCGGCGAACACGTAACTCAGCTTGGTGATGAGCTTGCCCAGCCCGTCGAGCTGCTCGTTGAGCGGCGTCTTCACCGAGTTGTCTATCTGCACGGCCTCGAATACCTTGCCGTTCTCGGTGCTGTCGCCTATCGCTTCTACCTTGAAGATGCCGTGACCCTCCATCACCTTGGTGCCCCGGAGCACGCGGTTGGTGGGGAACGTGGCGTTCTTGTCAAAGTCTTCTGGCTTCACACTCTTATGGCACACGGGCTCACCCGTTAGCGTTGACTCATCCACTTGCAGGCTCACAGCCTCGAGAAGTTGTCCGTCGGCCGGTATCTCCTGCCCCGTATTGAGCACGACAAGGTCGCCCACCACAATGTCTTTCTTGGGTATGGTGGTCACCTTTCCGTTACGTATCACCTCATTAGGCTCATCATCGTTCACCTGATTGAGTATGGTGAAAGCCTTATCGGCCTTCAGTTCAAACAAGAAGCCGATGCCTGTAGCCAGGAAGATGGCCACGAAGATGCCCACGGGTTCGAAGAATATCTCGGCCGTCTCACCCAATCCCCAATACTCATAGCATGATATGCCTACGGATAGGAAGCCCGCTATGAGCAGGATAATGATGAGAGGGTCCTTAAACTTCTCTAAAAACTGTTTCCAAAGTGGATCTTTGGCAGGCGGTGTAAAAATGTTTACGCCATACCTATTGCGGCTTTCGAGTACTTGTGCGTCTGTTAATCCCGTGTAGTGATGTTTGTTTTGCATAATCATTCATTACGTCCCTAAGCTGTGCGCATCTTCTTATCGGTGGTTTGCATGAAACCGTTCAGGCAACTGAAACAGCATGTGCGGCGCATACAATTATTCTGTCACGCTTCAGAAGTGCCCCAGGGCTCTTGCCGTCTTGGGCTAATTGTTGGTAAAAAATCAGTAAATCATCGGGCATTTTACCTTTCAGCCTCATCAAAGAAGAAGCGAATGAGAAGGTTTGAGCCTGCCTGACAGAAGCTGTTAGCTGTTCGTCAGTCCCCTCTGAAACAGAAGGTTGAAAAGCCATCTTGAGCTTATTAAGTTTTTGCCCTGACCGTCACGACCTGGCAACGAGCCGGATGCGGTTATTGCAAATATAGGAATTATCGGCTTATTCTACAAGAAAAATAGGATATTTTAATGAAAATAAAGGAAACTATTGATTTTTATTTGTCGCCAGACGCAATCATCCGTCCGGGCACTGAAGGATAAGGGCCATGCTCCGGTTGCGCACTCGCAAGCCACTGTGTGCCTTGACGCATGCGGCCGGGCATGTCACTAACCCATTCTAGAGGTGTTGCAAGCAGCTGACAAGATGGGCTAAGCCCGACCTTTCAGCCCATTACTGATGATGTGCCGGGTCATGAAGCCAGGCTGCTCACACTCTGTGATAGGTCTCGCTGAAGGGTTGGCGGTAGCGGTCGCCCCACACTCCGTCGGGCAGGCGCACGCCACAGGTAACCACCATATTGATTTCTACCTTATGGGGCAGGCCCAGTGCCTTCTTCACCAGCAAACTGTCGAAGCCCTCCAAGGGACATGTGTCATAGCCTTTCTCGCTCATGGCCAGCATGAAAGTCTGCGCAGCCAAGGCACAACTCTTATGTACCACCACACGTACATCGCCCTCTGACACCTGTCTGACGATGGGGCGTGACAGTCCTATGCACTGAGCCAGAACCTTGCGCACGCCACCCCAGAGACCGAAGAAGCGCGAATAGAGAAACGGCATTACCTTACCATAATAAAGATCCCACTTCTTGATGCGCTTGGCTTGCTTCTCCTTGGGGCTGTTGCGCCGCTGGTTGCCTTCCTCAAAGTGCCTAACCGCCTCGGCGTGACGCTTATACAGGTCTTGCCGGGTGACGAAGACCACCATCTCTTGTGCCGAACGTGCGCTGAGCTGGTCAAGGCAAGCGTGGGCCAACTTGGCCAATACGGCCTTGTCGGTGACATGATAACACTCCCAGAGCTGCATATTGGAGCTTGTCGGGGCCAAAGTGGCAATCTCAAGACATTGCTTCACCTGCTCCGGATCTATAGGCTTATTGGGGTCGTAATGCCTCACGGCCCGGCGATGTTCTAGAATTTCTTGTAAACTCATCAGCATGAAAATATAAAGGTTACTTATCGTATTTGCTCAACAGCTCATCCAACATCTCACCGTGATGATGTTCTTGCGCGATGAAGGTCTCAACGGTTTGTGCAGCCTTCTCAGCCCCCATGGCGCGCAGTTGGTCGGCAACAGGCTGCAAGACAATGCCTGCGTTGTATTCGGGCTTGGTGGCCTGACGCATGGCAGCAAACACATCTACGGGAGCCTCAGCATTGAGCAAGGCATAGAATCCCCCGTGGTTGCTCTCCTGGTCGGCCATTTCTTCCAGCTTGTCAGCTATCTCCTCAGGCAGTCCCTGCTCGCGTGCCGCACGTGCAAGCGCATAATATTGCTTGGTTCCTCTCACCTCGGCATCGGCTATGATGCCCACCTGCTTCTCAAGAGGCGTGCCCTTGGTCACACCCACAATAACATCTTTCTGTTCCATATCACTTTATCTTATGTTGTTCGTAATTCGAAAAATAGCTTATAAACTCATCCAGCGTAGGCTTAATCTGCTGCAAGCGCTCGCCCAGAACGTCGCTGCCCTCAAGGCTGTTTAGCATCTGCATTCTGGCCTCGGCGATGGTCTTCTCCAGCTGTCTGCCCTTTTCCGTCAAGAAGACTATCTGCTTGCGCTTATCGGTCTCGCTGCCGTGACGACCCACGAGGCCCGCGCTCTCCATGCGCTTGATGAGAGGCGAGACAGTGTTGATGCCCAAGAAGAGCTTAGAACAAATATCGTTGATGGGCCGCTCGTCTTGCTCCCAGAGCACGATGAGCACCAGATATTGCGTGTAGGTAATGCCTATCTTCTTGAAGTATGGCTCATAAGTCTGTATCACCAACCTGCTGAGCGTATAAAATCTGAAGCACATCTGGTCGCCTAACCTAATCTTCTCTCCTTTGATTATCATCTTCTTCTATTCTTGTTGACAGGTGCAAAGATAGTAGTTTTGCTTTATATCGCGCACGATATACATACTATTTTGTTCTTCTTTAACATATATCGTGCACGATATATTATCTTTTCAACAAGCGTTAACACCCCTTCCGGCAACTGAGACAGTTTTTTTGATGCGGGCCGGGCATAAGCTTTGGCCTGACCAGTAGGCTTAGGGTGCGGCCAAGAGCACATATTGAGCAGCGAGACAGCATCTTTCATACACATGTATTTATATTTTAATCAGATTGAAACAAATGCTAATTAATTTTGCAAACGAATATTATTGCAATTACCACATGAAACATCATCTTATCTTCTGTGCTTTCTTAACATGCTTTTTGCCAACGAACGCACAAACTTCAGCTACTAGCGATGAGGCCCGACAAGACTTTCAGACAGTGGAAAGGGCCGACGAGGGCAACAATGTAAAGGCGTACTTCAAGGAAGGAAAGCTGCATTTTGCCACCAAGAACAAGAAATTTCACCTGTGGTTTGACAATCGTGTCAACCTCGAGTCGGCTGTCTATTCGCCTACAAAGGATGTAGACAACCTGACGTCTAAAACCAACAAGGATTTGGAAAACGACGACACTAAGTTCCGTTTCAGCAACGGCACCATCGTGCGGCGTGCCCGGTTGGGCATCAAGGCAGAAGAAAATGGCAAGGCACTGACCATAGAAAGGGTGAGCGGCTACGACCCTTTGCACATCTTAGCCTATGAGGTGCCATGCGTAAGGGCAGGCATCAAGCCTAAATTTGAGACAAAGAAAACCACCAATCTATTCAAGATAAAAGCATCGGATGCCACATCTACCATAGACATTACAGTCACCGACGGCTTCGGAAACACATGCGTTGAACACATGAAGAGGCCCAAGCCATTCAGTCTGAACAGCTACACAACCACCGGGATACAAGCTGCCGGCACAGCGAAAATGCATTGTTGCCAGCTAAGCAACAAAATCTACAACCTTGTCGGAATGCCCATGGAAAGGCCTTTCAGAGGCATTTATGTGAGCAAAGGCAAGAAAGTGCTGTTCTGACCAACGGCAACCCACACAGGCAAAGCCCTTTTTCAAATCCGGAAAAGGGCTTTGCTCATTTCATGTAATCACACACATAACACAGAGTATACTGCCGATTTGGCCAGACAGACAGTATAAAAAGCCTGCAAAAGCCAGTAGTCCACCCCGTTAGTAATCTTTTTTCATCATTTTTAGGTATTGTGCACACAACACGTTCTTTATACCTTTGCAAATCCAAAAAAAGATTGTTTACAAGGACAATAAACATCATAAATATGATTAACAAAACCATTTACACCATTGCGATGCTCATGGCGACAGCTTATGCCGCATTGCCGGCATCAGCGCAAAAAGACTCTGTGGCCTTTGGTACACAAAATCTGCAAGAGGTATTGGTGATACCCAAATCGCAGGCACGCAAACTTCAGGAGCAGGCTTACACTGTTTCTGTGGTCAGCCTCAACGACATCTATGCCCAGGCCACGCCACTCAACAAGGTACTGAACAACGTTTCGAGTGTCCGCCTGCGCGAAGACGGAGGCGTGGGCAGCAACTACACGTTTGCCATGAACGGCTTTTCGGGCAACCAAGTAAAGTTTTTCCTCGACGGAATACCCATGGACAACTTCGGCTCCAGCTTCAATCTGGCCAATCTGTCGGCTAATATGGCCGACCATATAGAGGTCTTCAAGGGCGTACTGCCCGTTTATCTCGGTGCAGATGCCCTGGGCGGAGCGGTGAACATCGTGTCGCGGCGCAACGCCAACTATCTGGATGCCAACTACAGCATAGGCTCGTTTGGCACGCACAAAGCCAGCGTGAACGGTGCCTACACCAATATGCATACGGGATTTACGTTCCGCGGAAACATGTTCTTCAACTATTCGAAGAACGACTATAAGGTTTTCGCACCTATCGTAGACCTGAGCACGGGACTGCAAACGGGCGACGCATGGGTGAAAAGGTTCAACGACCCATATCACTCTGTAGGATTAAGGATGGAGACGGGACTGGTAAATCGCTCTTGGGCCGACTATCTGCTGGTGGGACTCATCGCTTCCGAAAACCGCAAGCACATACAGACAGGTGCCACAATGGATGCCGTCTACGGTCAGGTGCGCTCGCGCAGCTACAGCCTCATACCCAGCCTGCGCTACAAGAAAACCAATCTTTTTACACCGGGACTTGACCTTTCGCTCTACGCTACCTACAGCATGGTGAACACCAACAACACCGACACGGCCCAACTGAAGTATAACTGGCTCGGACAATCGGTGAAAAGCGCCAGCCGGGGCGAGGGTTATCTCACCGACGCACTTATACAAGAGAGGCAATGGACGGCCAGTGCCAACCTTAACTACGTGATAGACGCGCACCAAAGCATAGACCTTAACCACGTGCTGACGTCCATGCGACGCAAGAGCAACGACAAGGAATATCCCGACTATGCCATGAACGGCGTGCCGCAAACGCTCACCAAGAACATCACCGGACTGGGTTATCAGCTGCGCTTCGACCGCTGGAACGTGCACGTATTCGGCAAAATGTATCTGCTGCACACCTCAACGCACAAGCTGATGGACCAGTTTCTCTCCACGCAACACTACGAGCAGGTGAGCGACAACAAGCATCAGATGGGCTACGGGGCGGCCTTCACCTACTTCATCATGCCCTCCTTGCAGTTCAAAGCCAGCTTTGAGCAGGCCTACAGAATGCCCGAGGCTGTGGAGATATTCGGCGATGGCTTCGTGCAAAAAAGCAATCCAGACCTTAAGCCGGAGAATTCAAAGAACCTGAACCTGGGCTTGCTCTTCGACCAAAGATTCGGAAAGCACCACGTAAGCGCCGAAGCCAATTACATATTCCGTCACACCAAGGACTTCATCTTGAAGGGTGTGACGCTCACAAGCGACCCCACCACGGCCTACGACAACATTGGCAAGGCCATCACCAACGGCTTTGAGGCCAGCGCCAACTACGATTACAATCAGCGATTGCACTTCGGTGGCAGCCTGACTTACCAGGACATCAAGGACAGGGAACACAGCGTGCAGACCGAGAAAAGCTACGTAGACCAGGGGGCAACCGACAATGTGTCGTACGGACAGCGCATGCCCAACATACCCTACTTCTTCTTCAACGCCTCGGCAGGCTACAACTTCCACAACGTCATGACCCGAGGCAACACCCTATCCATAGACTACGACTGCGACTACGTTTACAAGTACTACCTCACCTTCCCCGGACTGGGACGGCCCACAAGCAAGAAGTATATCCCCACACAGTTCTCGCACAACGCCGCCATCACCTATGCCATGGCTCAAGGACGCTACAGCGTGAGCCTGGAATGCACAAACATAGGCAACGAGAAGCTGTATGACAACTATCGCTTGCAGAAGCCCGGCAGAGCCTTCACGCTGAAGTTCAGACTGTTTCTGCAGAAGATGTAAATCCATAACCAACCTTTTAACATAACGAAAATGAACAAGCAAAAAAACAGAATATCCTTTCTGCGCACATTGGCTGTTGCGGCTTGCTGCGCCCTGACAATGGCCTCATGCGATGACGACATGGGAAGCCAGGAAGTGCCTAACGAACCTTACGTGCTGTCGCTGGGCATAACGTCTAACGGAACAACCACTTACTACGTAGTGACTACGGCCGACCTCATGAGCAGCACGCCCATCAACGCCTACGGCAAGGGCATAGAGCAGAACGGCTATCGCGACTATCAGCAGGCCGGGCAGACGGTCTTCTCCATCGGCGGGCTGGGTGTGACCAGCGCGACGGGCATACAGCGAGACGGCAACGGATATATTCAGGAGCACGGCGACTTTGTGTTCAACAACACGCCCATCGGTTTTTGTCAAGTAGACGACAACACCATGGCCGCCATGGAGCTGCCTTCGTCGGCCGGAAAGGGCGAGATGCTCACCTTCTACACCGTAGACATCCACTCAATGGCACTCAAAAGCAAAGTGACAACAACGCCCGTGGCTCCCATGGACCAGATAACGTGGCCCTCGGTGACGGGGTCGGTATACTCAAACGGCAACCTCTACGTGAGCTACGTGCCCATGAACCCAACCACATTTGCCACCCCGGCCGTTGACACAGCCTTTGTGGCTGTCTACTCCTATCCCGACTTCAAGTTCAAGAAGCTCATGAAGAACACCCGGACGGGCAACATAGGCAGCTGGAATGCCTTCAACGGTTTTCAGAAAGACGAGAGCGGCGACATCTACGCCATGTCTAACACATCGCTCACCAATGGCTTCTCGCAGACGGCAGGCCATTCCGGTTTCCTGCGCATCAAGGCCGGCAGCACCGAATTCGACCCAGACTACTTTTTCGACTATGAGGCTCTGACGGGATATAAGGTGGCCCACTGGCTCTATATAGGCCAAGGCAAGGTGTATGCCGAGGTAAGCACCAACCAGAAAGCGGGCGCATGGAGCGATGCCGAGGACCTGAGCGTCATCATAGACCTGTACAACAAGACCAGCACAACCATCAGCGAGATACCCAAGCACAGTGGTCAGGGCGGCCGGCGCTTCGTGGCTTTCGCCGAGAATGGCTTTGTCTACGCTCCCATAGCCACCGCCGACGGGGTGTATATCTACCGCACCGACGTGGCTACGGCAACAGCTGTGCGAGGTGCCAAGGTGCAGGCCACATTCGTGGGAGGTCTGTTCAAATTGCAATAACGCAACATACTGACGCACAACACATTATATATCATCTCTCAAAATAGGCATTATTGCCTTGCAAAATAGGCACTGTCAGCACTTAAAATAGGCACTTTCGCAATGCGAAAATGCCTATTTTGGTATGAAAGGTGATTGGGAGCCTTGCTGAAAGTGGCTGTTTCATACAGCGATAATGTTTGTTTGGCGTGCCGAAGCAGACGCTTACAGAGACACACTGAGCATGAAACGGTTGACAATGAATCAGAAATAGGGGCAAAAAGGGGCCGTTCGGTCACCCGCGGTTGGCGGCATCCATGCTGCTGAGCTTGTCTTCAAGCGCCTGCATTAGCGGCATATCGACTCCCGCACTGCGGGCTATAGCGATGGGACGGGTGTAGAGATAATATATCTCCATGGGGCGATGAAACTCATAGTCGAGCTTCATGCTGGGCGAATAAGGCTTCATCTTGCGCGTCATATCCATCACGTCGTCGGCATAACTGTCGCTTATCTGCTTCACGCCCAAGGCTTTTGCGGCTGCTATCACCTCCAGCATCTGCCGGTATATCAGCTTTCCCGTGACGGGGTCGTTGGCCAGCTGGTCGGTCTGAGCATTCTCTACCACCGACATACCGTTGAAAGTCATGTTCCATACGGCCTTTTTCCACCGCGCCTCCAGATAATCCGCCACCTTGGTCTTGGCCTTGGCGGCAGTCAGATCATCGGCTACAGCATTAAGCAACGAGGCATCCGGGCACGAGTAATTGGCCAGGCTGAGCCGTCCCAAGTACTGATGGTTCACGTGTCCGGGCTGCGTCTTGGCCACGCAGATATAGGCTACGCCGGCCGCCAGGCGCACGTTGGGCATCATTTTCTGCACATCTTCCTCCACGCCTATGCCGTTCTGAATGAGCACCACAAGGGTGTCGGGCTTGAGCAAAGGAGGCAGCAGCGTGGGCAGCAGCTTGTTGTTAACCGTCTTGAGCGACACCAACACCACGTCACACTTAGGCATGTCGGCCGCATGATGATAAGCATTGACGTGCTGAAGGCTGAACGAGCCGTCGCAAGAGTCTACTTGCAGGCCGTTTCGAACTACATAATCATAATCGCTGTGAAAGAGAAAATGCACGTCGAAACCTGCCTGCGCGAGTCTGCCGCCATAATAGCCACCAATGGCTCCGGTGCCTATGATACCATATCTCAGTTGTTTTTTATCGTTCATATTTTCGTCATTCTATTTATTACAAAAGTCTTTTAACCTCTGAAAGTCTATAGCCGGCCAACAGAGAGGAACCATGCGAGAACATCACTTGAACTTGTTATACGTTACGTTGGCCGCATCCCACTTGTCTTTAGCGTGAGCCTCACCGCTCGGATAGCCTATCACAATGGTGTTGAGGGGCACCAGATGAGAGGGCAGATTGAGCACACGGGCCACCGCCTGACAACGTTCGGCAGCCGGATAGGTGCCTGTCCACACGGCGCCCAAGCCCATGGCATGAGCTGCAAGCAGAATGTTCTCAGAGGCAGCCGAACAGTCTTGTATCCAGAATTGCTGTTCCACACCCTGCAGGGTCTTGCTCATGTCGCCGCAAACCACGATGGCCAAGGGGGCGCTGTCGGCATAGCTGGCATTGGGATTAGCCTCTGCCAGGCCCTTGAGCTGCTGCTTGTCGGTCACCACAACGAAATGCCAGGGCCGTTTGTCACACGCAGAGGGGGCCGCCATGCCCGCTCTGAGCAACTTTTCTATCTTATCCTGCTCAACACTCTGGTCGGTATAGGCACGCACGCTGGAGCGTGTGAGGATGGTGGTGAGCGCGTCCGTTACGTCATTAGCCGGAGCTTTGCGCCCTGAAGCTCCCATATAGAGTTTGCCACACACTATCAGGAGGGCAAGCAACAGCACTACGATTATTAGTTTTGAAGTCATAATGATGATATAAAATGAAACATTCTGTTATAAGAATACAGGACCGCAAAGATGCTCAATAGTCCTAAGTATAAGAACAAAGTTACTTATTTTTTGATGAATACAACATTGCCAGAACTATAATTATAGGCCCAAGGGGGATTGTCCGTGGCAGGCAGATGCCGCTGCCTAACCAAAGAACTTGATATGATAGCGTGCTAAAACTATTTTTTTTGCTTACCTTTGCGGTCATGGAACAAGAAAAGATAGACT
>Ga0256406_1005320_pt1 | contig 13854 bp, 12 predicted proteins | sample RumenRJG_03DNA_FD_185986 | JGI IMG/M metagenome (GOLD analysis project Ga0256406, IMG submission 185986) | Bovine rumen microbial communities from Lethbridge, Alberta, Canada - RJG_03 | ecosystem: Host-associated > Mammals > Digestive system > Stomach > Rumen | place: Canada: Alberta | collected...
AGGGCACAGTCGTCATCGTTGAAGTGGGTATCGCTGATGATGAATACGCTGCCGGTGTCGCTCCAGTGGCGGAACGGCTCGTAAAGCTGCTCTATCATGATGTGCCTGCCTCTCTCGCGGTGGCGTCAGTATTTCCGTCGTGACGCCTTTCCGCGCGTTTTCTCGGTGTCTGAGTCCATGATACGCGATGCGATGCCGCCCGTGTATAAGAACTGCGGACGCACACAACATGAACACATTTAGTACTTCTTGGCATGAACACCACTAGGGCTATCTGCCAATTCGGTTCTCGTACCCGTTGGTGATGATAACCTCTACGCCGGTTCGCCCGTCGCCGTTCCGGTTAATTGAGCGGCGGACGTCAACCTCGATGAGGTCGAAGCCTTCATACAGTTCCCGTATCAGATCAGTATCGTGGTTCGTGAGCATGAGCTTCGCCCCGATTTCGTCGAGGCGGCGGAACTCGGTAGCAAGTGCCCTATCTACTACGCGCTCGAGAACATCAGTCGTCGATACACGCAGGACCGCCGGATTCTCCTGCTCGGCGGCAAAGTATGGGCGCCAGAAATCGTCTCCGACCTCAAGGCAAAGGTAGTCAGACGAGAGCACTACGAGCTTCATCCCGAAGTCGATGTCATAGTCGCCACCGAACAGGAGTTCTTCGATGATATCCTCCACCGTATGTTCGAGCCGATGACCGACGAGCAACGTTTCTTCAACGAGCAGGTCGCCATCATCGAACGCAACAAGCAGTCGGCTCTCGCCGCGCTTCTTCAAGGACGAGGCAATTAACCGTCGTCGCGTGCTGCAAACGGCACGAATGGCGGCAAGTAATCATGCCGTTGACGACCATCTCCTGCGCCTATCGCCCGCCTGCCTGTTTGATTATCCGCAGGGCTGCTGGCTTCGTTTCCGCATCATCTCCGCGCCACCCTATTGGCGTGAGATGGCATATTGGCTCGAGCACGGTGTCCATCCGTTCCCTTGTGATGTCGCTCACGATCCATGGCTTGCCGTTCCATCTGACCTTGCAGCCTATGCTTATATGCACGCCGTCGTAATCAGTTATCGGCTTTGCCAGCTGGATATCCTGCCAGTCCTTCTCGACGTACTTTAGGTGCTGGCGTTCCAGGGCTAGGACTATCCTTCCCATGACGTAGGTACGGTCTATCACTGGGCGCATCCTCTTCGCTGCCTTCTTCGGGTGTGCCTTGCCATCACGGTCTATCGTCCAGCACCCGACCCATGGCTCTATGTGAGCTTTCACGCTCTCGTATAGCTCGCTGGGAATGACGTAGAAGTTGAAGTCACCAGCGAACGTCTTCTTGGCATCAGAGAGGAAGTCTGATTTCGTAATCTTCAGTTCGTAGCAGCGTATGGTCCGTTCGCCCTTCAGCTCCATCGTGACGTAATCGACTATGCCAGCCTTCCCAAGCCCGACCTCGGCGCAGCCTATCATGCCAGGCTTCCACGTGGCGAGCGTGATAATCTCCTCTAGCCGATATGTCTCCTCTGACTTCAACGCACGCACACCCCCGGCATGCCAGCAAGCGTTCCCTTCTGCGATCCCACAACAGCAGCAGTCTCCGGGACGGGCATCCAGATATGCTGGCAACCGACATACGTGTGTGCATTATGTGTGCTTCCGAGTTTGACGCGAGCAAGCGCGGCATCGTGTGAGACAATACTCATGTCAGAAGAAACGACAGGCGATAGCGCATCGCTTCCCGCCTATGAGATTGGAGAACCATGAGTATGACCGCAACCGCAACCATCACCCGCGACCAGAACAAGCTCGCTGGTGGAGTGTCAAGCGAAACCGTCACCCTGTTCGACAGCGGCGAGCATGGCAATCGCGAGCGTGTCGGAGTCGCCGCTGGCGCGGAGCAGCTCATCTTCGGCATGCTTAGCGACCTCAGCATGAACCGTGGTGCGTATGTCCTCCGCGAGGCGTACAGCAACGCATATGACGCTACGAAAGCGACTGGCAGCATGGACGGCGAGATTGACATCACAATCCCGACCACTATCACCACCAATGGCAATGCTTCCAACATCGGCATTACCGCAAAGCTCGCAGGGCAGCATGCGTTCTCTGGGAGGCACGCAATCGTCCGCGTCTCTGACAACGGCATCGGCATGAGCGAGCGCGACATCCGCCGCTATTTCTTGCAGTATGGCGGCAGCAAGAAGAGGGATGACGTCAACGCCATCGGCTCCAAGGGACTCGGCGCAAAGGCTCCGCTTTCCGTGAGCGATGTGTTCGAGGTGCGTTCCCGCAAGGACGGTATCGAGACTACTGCTTCCATCGCACGTGAGGGCGGGGCATGCTACGCGAACGTAACCACCCGCAAGACGAACAGGGGCAACGGCACTGACGTCCTCATTCCTGTGAGTGATGCTGATGTCCTCGCTCAGATGTCCGAGTGCGCAAGCACGCTTGCCAATTCCAACATCGACGCTAACCTCGTCGTGAACGGCAAGCATGCCGAGCGCATCACCGAGGGCGACAATCCCGTAATGCAGCATGTCGGAAGGGTGAGCATCGGCACTGACGAGCATGGTGACCCCATCATGTCTGATGTGTTCTGGTGCACGGGCAAGCCCGTGTATTTCCGCAGCTATAACATCTACCCGAGCCGCCACAATGGTGACATCAACGTTATCGTTGGTGGCTACCCATACAGCCTGTCTAATGCCGTTCGTGGCAGGGGAGCAGGCACTGATGACCTTACAAACAGCGGATGGTATGTCACCTGCGACCCTGGCTACCTGAACTTCACGCCGTCTCGCGACGCAATCAAGAGCGACGCGCATGCAAAGGCTGTGCTCGATAACATCACCGCTGCCATCAATGGACTCGATATGAGCAACTACCTGTGCGGACTGCTCAAGAAGGCAAGTATCAGGCAGAAGCTCGCCGCCCTGTATGACAGTTCGGTGTTCACCGATTACCTCAAGTGGGTGAAGGACGAGGACGGCAATGCCATCGGCTTCACTACGGAACGCGCGTTCGGATACTGGCATGCGAACATTCCGCTCGAGCTCTTGTCCCATAAGGGAATCAATCTCGTTAGCCTCACAAAGCACAACGACGTGCAGCATACCATCGGTTATCATGCGACTACGCAGGACGAGCATGCCGACCTCGGCAATGCCGACATGCTGACCATCACCCATACTTATAGTCGAGGGGCGAACTGGCGCGTCAACCGCTACAAGAAGTACTCCAGTCAGAGCAATGCCATCGCAGCCATGGCAAACGGCAATGACAGTATCGGGTTCTGTGGGCATTGGACGGACGCTATCGACAACTGCTTCAGTGGCTACATCCATGGACCGTTGTATGCCGTTATCATTACGGACTGCAAGGAACATGAGAACTGCGGGGCTATGGCAGTGCGCTCTGCCTCTATCATCTTCCGCACCTGCTTCCCCGCATTCAATGGTGGAACCTCTGGTGAGAGCTGCGCCATGATGCTCGCTAATGGTGGTATCGACGGATGCCTCGATGGCGCGGAGCTTGACGTCCTCAAGGCGGTATACAATGATAACGTTGTCGTCAAGTCTTGGGACGACGTTATGGATGGCGTAAGGGCATACCGCAAGGGAAACAACAAGGTTTCCACGCGAGTGAGCCACAAGGGAGAGAGTAACGCAAGGGAGTACGACTTCTCCAATGTCGCATGCGTCAGAGATCTTGCTATCACGCTCAAGGACAATACCCACAGGACGCTGCCCCTCAGCGTGTTCGACACCATGAATGGCGGGTATGGGGACGTTGCATTCGTCCTTTCTGACTGCGAACGTTTCTGCTCTGGCATGGACGGTATGGCATTCGCAGCAGGCATCATGATGCTCCAGGGAGCATTCCCGAAGGGCGTCAACCGCGTCTGCGTCCTCTCGCACCCATACGCTGACGATATTACGGACATCATCGGACGAGACGGCGTCATTGCCTTTGATACCCGTCACAAGAAGAATGCACGCCGCGTAAAGACGGTTCTGGCACCCGATGACGGGTACAAGTATGGCGTATCCGTTACCAGTGACGGCAACATCCGTCTCGATGGCAATGTGGTCTATTCAGATAGCGATCAATCCACAATGACCTTCCTTGCTATCAACAGGGACCAGCATACATGGCGTGTCAGGGAAGCCGTGAGGACGTGCATTACGGAAGGCTTCCTCGACGGCACGAGCCTCGACGGGCTGTTCGACCCGAAATACGAGAATCGCATCGACTCCGAGTATCTTGATGCTGTGAATAGCATGGTTGGCAGGGAGGACGTGAGCTGCGAGACAACGACGACCACATATGACGCTGGCATCGCGTTGATTGGCAAGGCAATTGCAGACGGGTGTCTTGCCACGGTAATTGACTCTTATAACTTCCCCTATGACCTGCCCGCTGAATATAGGGATGCGTACTGCGCATGCCGTGCGGGCATCGTCGCCGCATTCCGCAAGGCGCTCACTCACGTCATGGAGAAAGACGGCAACAGCGGCGCAAGCTACGCAACGACAGACGCGGCATAGGAAGGAGCACGGAAACGGCACGTTGACTGCGTGCAAGCAGTAAGGTGTCGTTTCCGTGGAAATCCCGTGTACCGTGCGGAGAACGGCAAATTCTGCTATAATGGCAGGCAAGAGGCGAAAGACTCCAACACGAAGAGACGTATCGGCAACCCTGTGAAAGCAGGATATGAGAGGAGAACCACTATGAAGGTCAAGAGCATCCGCACCACCAGCTCGGACAATGGCAAGAACCTGGTGATATGGTATTACGACGATGATGACGTCCTGCAAATGGCGGTTACCAGCATCGACAATGGTGTGAACGACGCAATCAACGACTTTGCCAACACTGGCAACGCTGAGGCACTGCTTGAATACGTGCTTGGCATGGTGCATGACATTGACGGGCTTCGCGAGCAGGTAAAGGACGGGCTTGAGACAAGGCTGGAGGCTCTCTCCGAGCATCTCAGCACTGATGGCGACCACGTCTATTACGATAACGACACCTTCGAGAATGTGATGCTCGACGAATCGCTTGAGAACCATATCGTGAACATCCTGAAGGGCGGGGATGACGATGACCTGCATGCTGTCTGTCGCTTCGCGGAGCGCGTGTATGGCAACGTCGATCCCGAGATTCGCTCGCAGCTGTTCTCCTGGCTCACGCAGCAGGGCATGCTTACGTTCGATGACGATGGGCGCATCATCGGATACCGTGGCGGGCAGGTCGGCGATGATGGAGTCGCTGAGTCGATTCACTGTGGTCCCGCAATCGTCAATGGCGAGCGCGTGAATGGGCATGTCCCCAACCCTGACGGTGCAATCGTCGAAATGCCACGCAGCTCCGTGCAGCATGACCCGTCCGTAGGCTGCTCGTCTGGTCTGCATGTCGGTACATATGACTATGCTCGCAGCTGGGCAAACGGCGTGATTATGCGAGTTGCTGTAGCGCCCGAGGACGTTGTCAGCGTTCCGTTCGATTGCGATGCGCAGAAGCTCCGCTGCTGCCGCTTCGAGGTGCTCGACCACGAGGCGTGTGACATGCGCGACTCTGGCGAAAGCGACACTTGGCAGCATAACCTCACATACCATCGCGATGACTATGACGATGACTATTATGACGATGATGACGATGACGAGTGCTGGGAGGACGACGAGGACGACGGCTGGACTGGCATGGCGCATGACGACGGCGGGCTTGGTTACGGTCGTGGTTATGGTCGCGTTGCACCCATCATCGACACTGGCGCTGATGATGACGATAATAACAACGGGACTGACGATAATCGCCATGATTCGATGGTGCATCACTATTCCTCTGCTGACTTCAACGTTGGCAGCAACGTCAAGGTGAGCTACGTTCCGTTCGGGCATGATGGCATCGTGACAATCGACGGCAATGTGATGCAGACGATGAGCGATTCGGTCGTCATCGAGACCCGCAAGCCAATCCGTTTCCTCCGCGTCTATTACGATACGGTCAGAAGCATCGTGCAGTACGCATAGTCACCGCTGAGAGCACCAATTCGTGCGTGACCAAATGCCCCACGGGAATGCCTGAAATGGCAAGTCCCGTGGGGCATCTTCTTGCGTACATCATTATGAAGATAGTATGTGCGTCCGAAAATCATGGTCGGGTAGACCGATGTGCGTGCCATAATGTGTTCAGTGAGAGGGAACGTAGAGCAGAGAGGAAGAAGATCATGACTGCCAACACCATCACCAGCACCACCACGGACACGACCACCACTGATGCGGCTGCAATCGCCGCAGGCGACATCGTCTGCTGGGATTCTGGATGGTCTATGTGCCTTCCCCACTTCGCCAAGGTCATCCGTCGCACGCGCTGCATGCTCGTTGTAGAGGAACTCCAGTCCTATTCAGTGCTTGACGATGGGTACGGAACATGCGGCATGAAGATGCCAACCAACATCGGAACTGGTAATATCATGAAGCTCCGTCTGCACAGAGGTCGCTGGTTCGCTACCCAGTCTGGGGACTACGTACATCCTTGGGATGGCAAGGCAATGCATTACGATTACATGGACTAGGGAAGCGCGGAGGATGCCAGTTCCGAAGCCGAGAGGCGGCTGTGCTGGCATCTTTGCGGTGATGCCGACTGCCGTGCGGAGGTTGACAGCATGCTCCTCGGAGCGGTGCAATATCATCTCGTCTCCCTGCTACACGGCATGCTGTCTGACGGGACGCACACTGATAAGAATTCCCTATGACTTTGGGCTTTGGCGTTGCAGAGCGGCATTCAGCATCCAGGGTTCTATAGTGCAATGACATATACTAACCAGACTAATAAGCAAGTAGAAGGTACGTCAGAAAGGATCTGCCATGATTACCGAGATTCGTTCCTCTTGCGACAACCGCAACAGCTACGTTCCGTACAGCGACACACACTATGATTACCTGTACGCATCTGACAAACCTATGACGCTCGATACGTGGACGGACGAGCTCGATGCACTCCCTACATTCAACGGAGGCATTAAGCATCAGCACTTCCCGTATTGGTACGACGTAGAGCTTGTTGACGCGGACGGACACAGTGTCTCTGACCCCACTAGCGCTTATGCTGCGGTATATTGCACAAGGGAGTTCTTGGACTAACGTCAGCGTAGAAAGGAGATTACCGCTACTTGCTCGCCCCGCAAGGCATCATCAGATTGCCGAGCGGGGCGAGTCTTGTATATGGGAATTGTGCCGATATTGTGCCAATCCGAGAACGCCGTCTGGGACATCCCCCGTTTCATCCATAATGGGAAATGCCAGACGGAACAGCAGACACCGAGATTTACAGAGAGGGACGTCAATATGGCAAACAACAGCAGGAACAGGAACGGCAGGCACACTACCCGCCGAGTCGGCTCAATCATCACGACCGTCATAATCGTGGCAATCTGCGCCGTATGTGCGCTCATGAATACCAACGGTATCCAATCAGAACCGCCGCACAACGTCAACAATACAAACTATTCGGCGATTGAGCAGACACAGAATAGCGACAGCGGCACGCAGAACACGGAGTCCCCCGATGTGTCTGCCGATAGCACAGAGAGCGGGACGCAGAACACGACGTCTACTGATGCATCATCCACCGATGCGTCTACCAATGGCACGACGAGCGGGACGTACCAATGGACGGCATGGGACGCGCAGGCGTACCCGAATTGCTATCGTATCGTCGGCAAGGCAGTCGTCGACAGGGATGTCGAGGCTGGGACGATAGAGTATGACGGGTTCGACTCGCTTGGCAGGACACAGCGTGCCGTAGGCAACATCACGAAGCAGATGGTCGACGAGTCGGCTGGCTGGCGTGCCGAGTTCAAGAGTGATGTCGACACCATCACCGGCTGGAAGGGCAACAACCACAAGATTCGCGTCACCCTTCCGAACGGGAAGGGGTACAGTGGCTACTGCTACAACCGCAGCCACCTCGTAGGCGACTGCCTCGGCGGCTACGAGCACGTATACAACGCTGACGGAACGATCGACGAGAGCGCGTCAAAGTCGGAGAAGCAGAACCTCGTTACCGGCACCCGCATGCAGAATGTCGGACAGGACGGCAAGGGCGGCATGTCATACTGCGAGAACCTCGTAATGGACTACCTCAAGGCACACCCCAACGTCACCGTCTACTACTCCGCAACCCCCGTATATGACGGCAATGACCTCGTATGCCGTTCCGTGTTCGTTGACATCAAGTCAAGCGACGGCGGGCTGGATCAGGAGGTCGAGGTCTTCAACGCAGAGAGCGGCTGCACGATTGACTACGCGACGGGCAAGCTTACCGCGAACTAGGTAGGCGAGAGCACAGAGACCACAAACAACGAACGGGAAGCATAGGATGGGCTGGATTCCTGCTAAAAGCGGTATGGCAGGATATCCAGCCCATTGTCAGTACACGGCGTCCCCAGCATACGCATCGCAAGCACCGTGCCAGCATGCCGTGAGGCGGAATGTTCTATGGGCAGCAACACCATAACCAGAGAAGGCAGGGAGAGCTGCATGGCTTGTTTTGTGGGCAGCTGCCGTTGAGTCAGTTCGCCAAATACATGATGCAGCGACAGACACGCCAAGCATGGCATGCTGACAGACATGCTGTCGACACATTGCGGACATGCTGCCATTGCGAACGCTTCTGGTATCATCGGAGCGTGAGTAAGTGGCAGCAAGAGTCAGTAGCACGCCGATAGTTGTGCGGCAGATTGGGCATATAGGTACGAAACCGCAGCGTGACGCCACAGATTTCAGAAACCTTTAGAGAGAGAATTTTCTGGTGCTGCAGACTCATCAATAATAAGAATGCCAATGCAGGACAAAGGAGGCATTACAACCATGACGGAAGAAGAAACAAGAAAGATTACGGCACAAGAAGGTGCAGATAACAAGGCAGCAACAGCAGCAGTCGCGTCAGAAGATACCGACAATGCTACTAAGGATGCTGGGAGGCACGCAGAAGCCGCTGAGAGCGTCCCAGAGACGCCGCAAGCAGAACACGGTGTATCAGCCCACGATAATGGAACCAAGCCGTCAGCAAGCCCCACAGAGGCTGAGAACGGCAATGCTGGGTGCGGATGCGGGAACGATGCGTGCGAGTGCGGCAATACGGCGGCAGTGCCGCAGGGAACAGCTGGTGACGGAAGACCGTCGAAGCCTGGCACGGATTGTGGCTGTGGGTGCGGTCATGCTAGCCATGATGGCAGCGCCAAGGCAAGAAAGCCACACCGCACTAGTAAGGGGCACGACACCCTGCTCCTCGCGCTCAGTATCGTCGGAGTTGTGCTCGGTGCGTCTGGTCTTGCCGTCGCATGCAGCGTATCGAACGAGGTAGCAACGCTCAAGAGCAACGTATCGAACATCCAAGACAATATCAATGGGAGCGCAAGCGTCCTGTCCCCGTTCGATTTCCTTGACGATGACGACGCGTATGGCGACTGGCTTGATAGACACGGACTCTCCGACGATGACAACACGAAGGTTGGCTTCATCGGCGTGAGGGTGCAGGATTCTACCACTGGCACGAACGGAGCCGAGGTAGTCGGTGTGAGCGTCGGCGAGCCTGCCGACAAGGCTGGCATCGAGAAGGGCGATATGATTGTGTCCTTCGCCGACGAGAATGTCACCAGCGCGGAGGATCTCGTCGACCTCGTGAGGGACGCCGAGATTGGCAGCACACAGAGTGTCGTTGTCGTGCGCGATGGCAGCAAGAAGACGCTCAGCGTCACGGTAGGCAGCACGCTCGGCGGAAGCCATGGCAGTACCAGCACGAACGGAAACGAGACGAGCGACGGTGACAGCACGCATGACAGCACGAAAGACAATGCGAATGGCAGCACGCTCGACGGCGGCGGCACTCTGAGATCGAACTGATGATGCCAGTGGTGCACTAAGCAAACGCTAGTCTTGTGGCGGATTCCGGCAGCATGCTAGAATCCGCTACAAGCATGTTAACAGGGCAAATGTGGGGCAGAGAAGGTGGTGCCTCGATTCGCTACCGATACGTGCCTACGTCAGACGGCTGGCACGCACGCTATGAAGGAAAACGCATGAGGTCGTGCGGTTCTAGGACAATGAACCATCCGCTGGGCATGCCATACGCGGGAGATTTCGAGGCACACCGCCTATTGGCATGTCAGCACGATGCTGCCGCGAGTACTCTGACATGACGCACGATGCGGCACAGGCAACGTTCATGCTGCGGACGCTCCCTGGATTCTCGACGAATAGCATGCCGTCACAGGCAGCAATCACATCGTCAGGGAGTCCGCACCGCTCCTCGCCATACACGAAGGCGGAACGAAGCGGCAGCCGAACATCCCAGATGCTCTTGGGCTGCCACCGTTCGATGTTGTCAACTGCGTACACCGTATACCCGTCAGCATGGAGAGCAGCAAGCACCTCGTCGAACGAATCGGCGTGGAACACATGTTCGTACTTCCGTGTCCCGACTGTTCCGCGGACGTCATAGTGACGCCTGCCCACGACATATACACAACGACCGAGGAACGCATTGTTGCTGCGGATGCCGCTCGCAAGGTTGAAGTCACTGGTCAAATTTTGAAACACGTTGACCATTGGAAGGCGACGTTCATCGAGATCAGCACGCACCTCTGACGCGAGCCAGCCTTTATACATATCCTTCACGTTCGCACTCATGTCCGGCTTCGGCTCTATGTTTACGCGGTACTGCTCAATCATATATATGCTCCTATCGTCCACTGTCAGTGTCAGTGAGAGCAGGATAGCATAATATGAGAACAAGGAACAGGGTATTTCAACGGGAAAAGCTGCTTAAGCTTTTCGTTCTGAAAGCTACATATTATCCTACAGCTCGCTTTCATACGCAGTGACAGCTTGCCCGTTAACAAATCCGATTTTTATCATGGATACTGTGCCGTTTGTTCCGCTTCCAAAACCAGCCTTCATTGTATCCTTGCTCGATATGCGTGCTGTATAATATGTCGCATCGTCCTCTTTCCCATCTTCACCAAGGATATCTATTTTGGTAATTTCACGATGCGAAAGCGTAGGGTATACAGTAGAGGCATGATCAGACATCCGATATAGCTCTATGAGGTTCTGCGAGTTCGAAGGCATGCTCTCTGACGTATAGTTCTCGACAGGCTTACTTGCAAATTGCTGATAATATGAAGTCGGCGCCATACCGGCATCGCTGCCTGCAGCATCATCTGGCTTCGCATCATTGCCAGCACAAGAAGCGAGCAATCCAACGATTTGCACTATTTTCTTGTCAATATCAGCATCATCAGTCGTACCAGATACTTTGACATCGACCATGTTATTGTCATTGCTTGGTATCTGCGTTGTCACCGTCGTTTCAGTATTAGTTGCAGCTTCCTTAGATATATTTGATGTAGTAGTGCTTATATTATTTGTACTCTGATTATCATCCGACTCATTGCCAGCATTTTCAATGATACTGACATTTGCATCATTGACGTTATTGTCAACAGCCGTATTGCCGCCATTCATAGAAGACATGAACAAATATACGCATATTATGATGGTACATATGATAATGCAGCATATAGCCAGCACGGCATAGCGTTTATGGTTACGCCTATGTTTCTTATTCACCATGGGTCATACCTCTAAATCCCGCTTGCAAGCATATCTTCAGTTTTTATTGTACCAGAAGGCAGTTGCTGAGTCGCCACAAAACTGGTCAGCAAGGCATAAACAAGCTTGTTCGTGTCTGCCTCATATATAATATCGACAGTAAGCTTTCCCTGTCGCCCATCTGTCAATTGACCGTTATACGTTCTGGTCAGATATATAAGACCATCATCTTGTTTTGTAATGGAATCCGTATGCGTCATAGTATCCCAGTTCATCATCTTGAACGAGCTTCGGGCAATATTTATGGCTTCTATTTGGTTCCCTGTGCTTGACAGCATGTTCGCTCGCCTTGTGTCAGGGTGTGTATTGAACTTGGTTGCCATTGCAGAATCAACTATATCAGCACTATCAACGGCAACACCATATATCATGATGTCGTTGATGTTCTTGTCTGCCGAATATGATACTGATGTCGTGGACATAGTAGCAACAGCGTTACTATTATCAGCAGGCAATGATGCATTATCGGTACTTTGCTGTATCTCATTGTCTTGAGCAGGAACATCATTCTGGCTTTCTTTTGAGTCAATCGCAGCATTGCGATTGCCATTATCACCCGTGTTCTCTGCCGGATTGCTGCTGTCGCTTACACTGCTGCTATTATCGACTGTATTTACCATATTATTATTGCTATTATTGCTGCTATTATTATCTCCATTGCTCATCAAGGTGCGAACACAGAATGACGCTATGACGGCAATAGCTACTATGCCAAACACGCATGCTATTCGCTTTTTGTTCTTCATTCAGTTCTCCTTCTTGTATGCACAACAGAATTTACGCTCAGATAATCAGGACACGCCTGGACCGAATCCCCATTTAATACCGTCGCCACTAGTTATATGTCCCTCATAAGTCGCTATCCATTGATCAACAGAAATTGTACGTATCGTACCGATATTCTCCATCACCATTCCATCGCCGATGTATATGCCAATATGTCCATATTGTGCTGCGGCAGGCGTCAAATCGTGTGTCCTTACCGCGATCATCATCCCGACTTTCAGCTCTGATCTGTCTTTTAACGTACAGTATTGATCGTACATATCGCAAGCATTTCCACTAGGACGCGGAAGCCCCGCTGCCGCATAGACATTAGAAACCCATGCAGCGCATAATCCTTCGCCAGGCGATGGCGTCGTTTTGCATGCATCGGCAATACGTTTCTGAACGTCACTGGCAGCGTCATATGCTTGCCCCGTGCTGCTATTGCCATCTGTACCATTGGTATTTGAAGTATCATTATCTTTTTTGCATGATATTTTTGATGTATCAGCCGTAGTTGTCATGCTTCCAAGATTATATTCTTCATACCAATCTATGACAGCGTTACGATATTCATCCGACGGGTCTACACACCATATGGAGACAAGCTTATCCCAGAATTTCTTATAATCGCTTGTCTCCTTCATCGCATCATCATAATATCCTGACTTTGCGACGTTCCAGCAGGCAGCATATATATAGTCGCTTACAGTGTCGAAAGCAGCGAAATGCCCCTGAGATGGTGCATGTGCCCCTGGTATTCCAGACCATGTACCATTCCCGAGCCCGCCAAGATTGTTTGATGACTGGTTTGCCTCAGAAATGTTATTTGGCGCTCCAACCTCGAAGCATGTCTGCGCCGCAAGAATGCCAGGGAACGGTATGTTGAACATCTTTCCATACTTGTTGTATTCTGGCATGATAAGCTCAAAGTACTCTTTCTTGTCTTTGCAGGCAAGCACTTGCTCCATTGTTATCTTGTTGCCAGTAGCTCCGCCGGTGTCGCTTGACGAAGATGACGAAGAAGCAGAAGACGCATTGGTACTTGTACTGCTGCTGCTGTCATTGCCTTTTGGCGAGCCTGATTTAGTAAAGGATGATACTGTGCCATATTGTATTCCCGAGCTTGGATCCATTGCTTCGACAGTCTTGCCGTTGCCAATGCATATTCCGACATGCCCACTCCGCCAGACAATATCACCTGGCTGTGCTTCTGATGCTGGCTTCGTGCAATATTTTGCCTGTGATTCTGACTGATGCTCGATGTCTATGCCGATTTGCGAATAGCACCATTTTGTCAGCCCAGAGCAATCAAATGTTCTGGTCTCAGGACTCTCAGCACCAAAGATATATGTCCCACCAATCATAGACTCGGCAGCCTTGACGATAGTATTACGCCAATCAGAATCAGCGCTAGAA
>Ga0256406_1005321_pt1 | contig 13854 bp, 19 predicted proteins | sample RumenRJG_03DNA_FD_185986 | JGI IMG/M metagenome (GOLD analysis project Ga0256406, IMG submission 185986) | Bovine rumen microbial communities from Lethbridge, Alberta, Canada - RJG_03 | ecosystem: Host-associated > Mammals > Digestive system > Stomach > Rumen | place: Canada: Alberta | collected...
GCCTCCCGTCCTCTGAGTTCCCCCGGGCGGCAGCCCCCAGGCCGCCCCATGGCAGGCATCCCATCGGACACCATTGATGATACTCAGGCAGGCTCGCCCTGCCAGTGGGGTTGTCGTTCACAGATACTTTTCCCGTGCCCGCCCCCGGCCTCCGCGCCTTCTCGCTCCTCCTCCCGAACAGCATGTGCCTGTAGGCGCCGGCGTCGGCGATGGCGCCGAGGCCTTTCTCAACGAGCCTCAGCAGCCACCTGCAGGCCTGCTCCTGCCCGAAGGGCGGCACTCCCGCGGTGCTGAACCCGGGCAGCCCGCTCACCCTCGCCATCGAGGCCGCGCGGCGCATGGCCATGAGCCAGCGCGCGTTCTCCTCCTCAAGCTCCTCCATGCCCGCGGCAAGCGACGCGAGCTGGGCCGAGAGCTCGACGCACTTGCGCCGCGCCTGAGCGGGCCTCATCGCCGCAGCCATCTGCGGCGTGATCATGCCCTGGAGCCTGCCTGCCACGCCCTCAGTCCCCGCTTATGCGCTTCCCGTGGCGGAACAGGCGCTTGTACTCCTCGCTGGAGTAGTACCTGCCGCCAGTGATCTTCCCTATGTACTTGCGCTTCTCGACGCTCCTGCCGTTGACGCGCGAGTAGGAGCTGAGCACCACATGGACGAGCCCGGGCCCGCCCCAGATCATGCGCGCCCCCGGGATGTCGGGGAAGCCCTCGACCTCCGAGCGGTCAGGCAGGGGGTGCTTCCTCGCCACGGCGCCCATCTCAGCCTGGCGGGGCTTTGCAGGCGCAGCCTTGCGGCGCACGTACTTCCTATTGGCCCTTGCCTCCTCGCGGAGCTTTCCTCCCCTGGCGCAGAGCCTCCGGCACTCGTCAATTGGCACGTACTTTCCCTCGACCACCCGCCCGATGGCGCGGGTGGTGCTGCAGGGCTTTCCCTCGCGCCTGAAGTACCGCCGCTCGATGACGGTCCAGTTGCCTGACACGAGCTTGAGCCTGGCCTTGGGGTTGTCAAAGGGGAACCCCTCCACGTCTTCCGGCCTCATTGCGCGCCTCCTTTTCTTGTAGGTGACATTATATCTACAATTATAGCGCGGAAAACCCGGATTGCAAGCCTTTTCAACTTGTTTTGCATGATTTTTTCTGATCAAGTCCGCCACTTGGATGAGCGGACTTGATCACTGGAAGGAGGGGCTTGGGAAGGGGCCTCAGGCGGCCCCGCCTTGGGATGCGCGGGCCGCCGCGGCGGCGATGTAGGGGTTGGAGAACGGGCCCTCGACGGTCCCGTCGGCAAAGAGCCTGCGCAGCTGCCCCCGCGTGAGGCTCCTCGCCCCCTCGCCCGAGAGCCTGGCGCGGAAGCTCGCCTGGAACAGCACGCGCCGCGCCAGCGAGTATCCCAGGGGGTCGACGTGCAGGCAGGTGCACCGGGTCTTGGAGCGGTTGAGGCTGAGGATCCAGTACTCCATGTTCGGATCGTACTTGATGCCGAAGGCGCCGCTCTCGAGCATGCTGAAATGCTTGTGGATCCCCCAGGCCGCGCTCACCGGCGCCTCGAGCAGGATGATCCTCCCCGTGGCAAAGAGCCCGCCGCCGCCCCCGGGCAGGAACGTGAAGTCCTCAAGCGCGCTTGCGTTCATGCCGCGCCTCCCATGGCAGCTTTCATGAAGGCCTCGATTTCGGCCGCGCCGAGGGCCTCGCCCTCGTACTCGATCTCAACGCCGCCGCGCCTGAAGCGCAGGCGGAACCCTGGCTCGGGCGCCGCCGCTGGCGTCCGCAACGTTCCGCCCATTGCAGCCATTGCAGGCGCTCGGGCCATTCCCGGCATTGCAGGCATTCGTGCCGTTGCACTCATTGCAAGCGTTCCTGCCGCTGCGGGGGCATGGGGCGCCGCTGGCGCGGCGCCGCCATTGGCGGCATGGCGCCAAAGCGCCGCGATCCGCTCGGAGCGCTTGTCCACTGCGCTTTTCCCGCTGGCGATGCCGAAGCACTCCTGGAGGGCTGGCTTGAAGGCGACGGCCCGCCCTGACAGGCCGAGGCTGCGGACCTCCCATGAAGCCAGATCGGTGAACAGGAAAAGCTCGACCGCCAGCAGGGCCGACGGGGAGGACGGCTCCTTCGCCCGGCAGGCCTGCAGCCACGGCATCCACTGGCGCAGATCGGCGCGGCGCGCCTTGGGGACATGCTCCTCGAACCACGGGGTGTGGCTCCTGCCCGCCACAATGTCCTGCAGCGTGGGGCCTGCTGCCGGCCCATTGGCGGCGAGGGACGGGCGCTCCTCCTCCGCGGCGCGGGCCGGCCTGGGGGCGGGCACGATCTGCACGGGATCGGAGTCGCTGCTTGGCGCTGGCAAGGGCCTGGGGCTTGGGGAGGCCTTGGCTGCCGCAGCCTTCGCCGCGAGTTCGCCGAGGGCCTCGGCCTGCGCCTTCCGCTGCATGAAGCTGGTGCGCTCGTTGAAAAAGTTCCTGCCCAGGTGCTTCCACCCGATGCGGTAGATGATCGAGCTGTCCTTTAACTCAAGCCTGTCCCTGATCTCGCAGGGCCTCAGCCCGGTCTGCAGCAGCGCCTGCAGGATCATCCTGTGCAGCGGATTGCCGACGCTGTCGAAGTCGAAGTTCTTGTATGAGTCCGGGAACATGCAGCCTCCTTGTTGACGATGGCTGCATCATCGCAACTTCCGGACCTCGATTTAAGTGGGGGTATCGTTCACAGATACCGGCGCAAGCGTGCCCTGCACGCCCTTGAGCATGCCGTAGGCCGCGGCCATCTGGCCTGCGCCCGCCATGGCACGGTCGCGCCCGGCGCTCTGGATGTTGCCAAAGCGCTGTTTGGCGTTCTCAAAGCGCTGGGCTTTGGCCGCTTTCTCAGCGGCGGCGGTCAGCTCTTTGTAGCGGGCGGTCATCTGCTTGAGAGACTGGCCGTTCGCGCCGTTTGCCGCCTTGACCTGATCGAGCTTGGCTTTCTGCGCGCTGTAGGCCGCCGACGCGGCTTTGACCGCGGCTTGCGCCCGGGCATACTCAGCCCTCAGCGCCGCCGACGGCTGTTTTGCCGACGCCATCTGCCTGGCAAGCGCCGCCACTTTCTGCTGCGCGGCAATGAAAGCCTGATTGGCCGCCTGCACCGAGCGAGTCTGATTCATCACGCGGTCTAACGCGAGCTTCTGTTTTGAAGCCTCGTTTACCGCCTTCTGATAACCCGCCACGGTGCGCTTAGCCTGCCCGAACGCGCCGCCGAACGACGCGTCAAGCTTGGCAGAAAGCGCCACCGCCATCTCGTAGAGCTTGCTCATCAGCGCCTCCCCGGGCGCGGCTGGTGCCGTTTAATCTCTTTGGCTTCCTCTTGCTTGAGGTAAACCAGATCGCCCGCCAGCTCGCAGATGTAAATCAGCGGCTGGGCGAACACTTCGAAATAGGAAGCCCCCATAGCGGGGGCTATTGCCATGCATGAACGCCTGAGATCGGTTTCTATGCCTTGAAGGTCGCGGCCGTAGGCGAAACCGACTGCAAGAAAAAAGTCTCAAGCCGTCCCATAACGGTCATGTAATCCTGCACCGGCATGGCCGAGAAGAAATCCTCGCGCCTGCCGCTGACACGCATGGCCGCAAACTCGATGAAGTCATCGTCAAGCGCAAGGCTCAGGCTCACCTGGCCGAACGTCTGGCCGTTCTTCATGAGCTGGACGTAATCGCGGCGCAGCTTGCGGAAGTCCGCGCCGGACATGTTCAGAATGGAAAGATCCACAAAGGCGACTTCCTCGCCCTCGTACTTAAACGGGATCGGAAGCGCCACGCGCTCAACACCCGCGGCAGGGGCAGGGGCGGCCTGCACCGCCCCCTGTACCGCCGGAACTGTTTTCTTTTCAGTCATCGGTTACATGCCCATGTTCTTGCGCACGTCGGCGAGGTAATCCTTGCCGTTGACGTTGCAGATGAAGTTGAGTTTGTCGACCTCGATGACCTCTTTGTCATCTTCCCAGATCTTGATGTAGGTCAGCTCAAGCTCCGTGGTGGTGTCGGTCGAAGCCGCGGGCTCAAGCGAGCCCAGCCCCACGGTGTGAGGCAGGTACCTGACCACGATCTTAAGGGGCTTGGCCACGGCGTGGCTGTTGGAGGTGTCGACGGCCTGCTGCGAGCTCATCAGCGTGAGCGTGCCGCCCTCGGTGCTTAACAGCGCGAGAGAAGCCTGCAACACGGAACGCCAGTGAAGCGTGAGCTGCATGCTCTGGATGTGCCCCATGACAGGGGTGTCGATCTCGCCTGAGATGCCGGCGCCCGAGAGCGTGTCCGTCATGTAGGCGATATCAGGGAGATCCACGGTGGCAATGCCCAAAAGGGCGTTGCCGTCGTTGTAGACCCGGTAGTTTTGCGTTTTGTCAAATACGTAATTAGCCATGGTGCGCCTCGTTATTCAAAGAGGGTGGAGTAGTAGGAGGTGTCGATCTCAAAATCGAACTCCATGTCGCGGGCAGGCGAAGGCGGGGTCATGAAGAACTTAAAGTGCATGATGCCGTCCATCAGCTCCGTGGTGGTGTTGTCATCCTCGCGGAACTCAAGCTTGCCGCCTAAGAGCTGCTCGCGGGACACCAGGCCGTTGATCCACACGTTGAGCGAATCGACCACGGTGTGAACCAGGCGGCGGTTCATCGGCTTGTCGACCTTCTGCCATGCCGTCAGGGTCACGGTGTTCTCGACCCAGTAGAACATGCGCTTGACCGGGATGAAGCTGTCTTTGGGATCAGTGTTGCCCGGATAGCTTGCAGTGCGGTTGCCCCAGATAACCCACCCTGAGGTGAAGTTCAGGCAGGTGACCACGCCCTGGCCGTTAAGGTAGTTGGCTTCCTCGTTGCCGATCACGATCTCGCCGCCGTCATCGTCGCACAGCCCGGTGATCGGGGCGACGTTGTTGGAGGGCGAGCAATACGGCACATTGCCGTTGGCGTTGTCGGTGGTGCCGATCACGCCCGCGAGAATGGTCGAGAGGCTGTAGACGGTCTCAGCGTTGCGCACCTTAGGCCAGCAGACAACCTGCTGGGCGTTGGTAACGCTGTTCTGGTTCTTCCACTCGGTGACGTTGCTGTAGGTCTTGGTCGTGCCGGTCACAGGGGCGTCGCACAGGGCAAGCGCGTTGAAGTGGCCGTTGATGTTCACGGCTTTGGCGGCCATGATGCTGGCAACCTCGGGATCGGTGCTGAAGCCCGGGGCGAGGATCAGCGTCGGAATGACGCGGAACTTCGGATGAACGTCGGAGATCAGCTCAAGGCCTTTCTTCTTGCCGGTGGCAGCATCAATGCCGCCGATGATGTCAGCCTTGCTCACGGCAGTCGGATCGATCTTGAAGCCGGTGGCAATGGTCAGATCACCGTCTGAAATCTTGGAGCCGATGACGTTCACCACGAGGTAGCCGTCATCGTCAAAGGCGGTCTCATAATCCGTGCCATCGGTGTAGGCAACGCCCTCGGCGTTGGTCAGCGACAGAGTGGAAGGGAGCACGCCCAGCTCTGCGATAGTGCCGGTGCCTTTGGCGATCGTCACGGTCTTGGTATCGAGGGCGGTGCGGTGCTTGGACGGATCCAGCACGTTTACCAGGATGCAGGGAACGATGCCCGCGAAGTTGAAGTTCGCGTACATGAATTCCGAAATGCCGAAGCGGAATTTCTTATTGCCCGCGGCGTCAACCTTCTGGGCAGGCTCAAAGCCTAAAGCCGCGACAGCTTCCTTGTAGGAGTTAACGAGCACCGGCTCGTTAACGTGGGGATCGCTTACGCCGTTGACCGGGGCAATGCCGACCACAAAGGGGATGGCGCTGTCCACGTTAACAGTGGGGATCAGGGAGGTGGCAGTCTCAGAGACGTACACACCGTGCTTGTAATTTGCCATTATCTGAGTTCTCCGTTTTTGATTTTGGAAAGCACGGTGCGATAAGCGGCATTGCGCGGCGTAGCCGTTTTTTGCGCTTCAACTACCGCCGTGCGGTATTCGTCGGTGCCCACAATCAGGCGCGCTAAGAGCGGCTCTTTTGCAAGCATCTGAGTGACCGGGCCCGGAAGCCCGCCTGAGTAAACCTGACCGGTGCGCATGAACCCCGCCGGGAACGACGGGCCGATGTAAATGCGCGCAGCAGGCTCCTGAGCCGGGGCCTGAGCCTCAGCCTTTCTTCTTGCCATCGCTGGCCTCCTAAAAGGGGAATTGCTCGCCGGGAATGTCCCAGCGTGACGTGATGACCGCGCCTGAGAAGGGCGGATCATCAGCCTTAAGCGTCCAGGTGATCGGGGCGTTCAGAACAAAGCGTTCGTCAAGGATGCCGCCCGGCAGCGCCATGAAAGCGCCGATGATACGGCGGCTCACGTTGGCGGCGTCGCGGTAGCCCTGATCGTCGCCGTCAGGGGCCGACGTGCCCACGTGGATCTCCACGGAGGCAGTCGTGCTCCCGTCCTCGACCGTCCAGGACACCGGGCGCACCAGCACATAGGGGAACAGGTTCTCGCTCGTGCGCGCAGGGAGAAAGCCCCGCAACACCTTCACGGGCACCAGCTCATCCTCGTGCTCCGCCACGTCAGGCTCGTCGGAAAGCGAGCCCGGGCGCAGGCCTGAGGATCTGCGCGGCGCATGCAGACGCACCTCAGAGAGGGCGCTTTCAAGCAGCTTGCAGATCGCGTCAGGCAGGCACACGGCATTGGTAGACTGTGCGTCGCTCATTTCGTTGCCTTGTCGAGCAGTAAGCCGACTTCATGATCCATGCGTTCGGGAAGCTTTTCGCTGATGAAGTCATCCACAGCGTCAAGCGTTTCCTTGGTCCCGGCCATCTGCGCCACGGCAGGGCCGTTTTCCTCGGAAACAGGCAGGGACTGCGTCGTGGTGCGGCGCAACACCTTGCCTTTCCACACGAAGCTTGAGCGCACCTCGAACTCCGAACCGCGCTTAAGCTCAGCCGTGACCGGCTTTTGCGAATGCGTGGTGTCGGCGCGCGGACGCACCTTGAAGTCAGAGAGAGGCTTGCGTCCGCCTCTGATCTCAAGCTCGCCCTCGGGGCTGCCCTTTGTTGCTTTTTTCAGCGTGATGTCCGACTTAACCTCCCGCGCCTTGATGGTGTAGGTCGAGGTCACCTGCTTTGTCAGCATGGTGGCCGCGCCCTGCAAGGTGCGGTTGACCGCGCGGGACGCTGCCGTGGCGTAGCCGTCCTTAACGCCGTCCAGGAGCTTCATGAAGCCCTCGAACTGTTTGCGGTCAAGCTCAATCATCGCTAAATTCAGGAAACAGTCCCCATGCGAGGGGACGGAAAATTACGCGGCATTGCCGTTTTCTGCGCTTCAAACTAAGAGCCAATCCCCGTAAGGGGACGGAAACATCATTGCTCTGATGTCACAAGGGTCAGCGCGTCGATCCCCTGTTCCGTGTTCACGTCAAAACAGCGGTAAGGCGCGCCGTCCAAAGTCACCGAGCTGTCAACCTGAGGCAGGGGATCAAGATCTCCCTGCCTGAGGAACACCACGATGGTTGAACGAAACACGCCGCTCACCGTGGCAGAGTCGAAACGCTGCGCCACCGACGAATCGATGACACAGGGCACCTTCTGCCCGTTGATGGTGTGGGTGTTGCCGAACTCATCAACGTTGATGAACACGTCGAGATCACGGCGCAGCTGATCTTTGAAGCTCATTTGCGTCCTTTGCGCCTCTGCGTCTGCGCGGGCTTGGACACCTCGACGGACTGCAAAGGAACGTCAGCGTGGGCGGCGCCCGTGGCTATAAGCCTGCGGGCAACCGTCTCATCGATATTCACTTTGCCGCCCGCCGGGATGCGGTCTGAACCGCACAGCAGGTTTCTGTCTGCGATGATGAACATCAGAGCACCTTGGCGACGTGGAAAGCCTGAACCTCAGTGGGGATAAGCACCGGAGCGGATGCCAGCTTGATGACGCGGGATCCGGTCGTGGCCTCGACCCATGAGGAAGGAACACGATCGCCGGTCACGTAAGACGTGGTGTTGGCGGCAACGTCGGCAACCGGGATCACGCCGTAAGCGCGGATGGTCTCAGCTTCCGGAGCGGCAACGAGGATCTCATCGTCCGGAACGTAGTGGACGGTCTTGGTGCCGTCAAAGTACGAGCCCTTGTATACGATCACCTTCATCTGCACGCCATTGACGTTGATGTAGCCAAAGGTGCTGTAGAAGTTCTGGGTGTTGGTCTGCGGGTTGATGTTGCCCATGACGATGTTGAGGGCGTCAAAGCCTTTGTCAGCCTTGATAGCCTTCATCAGAGGGATGATGGCCTTGGAGCCCACCCACACCTCAGAGGGGAAGTACTCGCAGCGGTCGGCCACGGTGTCGGCGATGGCGGCAATGTCGCCCAGCGGATCAGCGCCGGTCTCACCCCACTTGGTGGCAACCTCGGTGAAAGGCTTCTTGGCCTCTTCCTCAGGCCAGTAGGAGATCTCAGCATCAGCGCCTTTGCCGCCGAACGCGATCTTGCCCTCGAACAGAGCCTTGGAAGCCATCCACTCCTCGCGGCGGCTGATCTGTTTGTCCAGATCAGTGAGGTCGCGGGCAACGATGGCGGCGGCGCGAGCCTCAGGGCCCATGTCGGCGTAAAGGTTCTCACCGGGGGCGCGCTTTAAAGCGTCCTCAGCGGTGCAGATACGGGCCGGGGCGATGTAAGCCGGACGGTAGGTGCGGGTCACATAGCCAGGGCGCTCGTTGAAGGTGGCGCCCATCTCCACGGAGGTAAAGTCCGCGAGGGTGCGCTCATCGGAATAAGCGATGTCCACATCGACGGTCTTGGTGTCGAAGGTGCGGACGTTGCCGAAGAAGTGATCCCTCAGCACAGAGGGGGCGCGCTTGGAATTCTGAACCGCGGCCAGAAGGGTGCGCGGCTCAAACATATCGATAGCCATAGTAGTTTATCTCTCCCGTTAGCGGATGATGATGCCGGCCTTGCGCCGGGGCCTTTTTCTGCCCGGCGTCTGGAAGGATTTTTGACTCAAAAAGAAAACATCATCCTGATGCTTATCAGCCATTTGCCATGGATTTGAGGTTTTTTTCGGAAAAGCAAAAAGAAAACAGGAAGGCGGCGGTCGCCTGCCCCGGCCTTGCGCCGGGGATTTTTTGTCAAGGATCAGACCTCTTTATTTGATTTAATTGTTGACATAATTAAATCAAAGAGTACAATAAGAACCATAAGGAGGTCATATGAAAAAGCGAAGAAAACGCAGACTTCGCCTGCGGTATAAAGACATCATCCTGATCCTGACAATCGTCAGCGTGCTTCTTCAAGCAATTCAGGTGATACAGATAATTATAGTGAAGTGATTTTTAGCCTCCTCTGCCAAGGGGGCCTTTTAAGGATAGGCAAGAAAAATGAGGAAATCAATAACGACCGAGCAAATCATCATCGCCCTGCTGGCGGTGAACATCATCCTTTCCCTGATCATCATCATCGCAAGGTGACGCATGGGCAGGGGCGGTAGGCGCGAGGGCGCCGGGAGGCCGAAGGGGTCGCCAAACCAGCACCCGCATGATCCTGCAAAAGCCAAGACAGGCAGGATCGTCATTTCATGCACCGAGGGCGAGAAGCGCATGATCAAGGAACTCGCCGACGCGGCGGGGATGAGTGTCAGCGAGTATGTGCTCAGCCGGATCATCATGGAATGAGTGAGAGACGGATCCCTTTAGAGGTAATCTAGGAGTATTCATGTTTGGTTGGTTTTGGAAACTGCCTTACTACATTGTGTTGGTTGTGCCTTTTGTTTTGTTCAGTTTTCTTCCGGCGATAAATGGAAAATGTGGAGCTTTGACCTGCCTTTACGTTTTTCTATTCATCGTTGTAGCTGATATGGCATTGGTGAAGTTATTTCTGAAGAAAGCTCGATCAAAGCTGCCACAGGAACCAGTGGAATTTTCAGAAGTAGAGATAGCCGATGGTGAAGTAATCACCGCCGTTCTAACGTATCTGGTCCCGCTTTTGACGTTCTTCTTGGACAAAGAAAATTTTGCTTTGCAGATCGTGATTGGCGTAATCTTGTGCGCTAACCTGTTGCCATGCCTGTTGCGAAGCGTGATCCCATCGCCCTTCCTGTTATTTGTTGGATACCATTGTTACAAAGCATCGATTCGCAACGGTGTTGGCGGATGCCTGCTGATCACTAAAAAGATGATCAGGAATCCAAAAGAAGTCAAGTCAGCCATCCATATTTTTGCCTACGTCTATTTGGAGTGATTTGCCATGTTTGATAACTCGTCCCTTTACGCGCTGTCAAAGACCCGCAGCGGAGCTGACGTGTACAAGATTAATGTGAGCGCAAAGGCCATTATGAAAATCCGGGAAAACTTTGCCGAAGGACTCGATTTTTTCCTCAAACAGGAGCCTCATGACTTCACGCCACTTTACAAGCTGGATGAGGATGAGTGCTCATGCCTTAAGAACTTCACGGCGCCGGATTTTCTTTTCGATGCCATACGCAACTCGGCGAACCTTAAGGAAATAACAGGCAAAGACTTCGAAAGGCTTGATATCAAGGCGCTTTTCATGGGGGAGGTGGCCGAGCAGGACAACGACGAAAAGTACACGATAGTATTCAAAAGGCTGTACATGTCCAACGTTCTCAAGCGAAGCGGGCTGAACCTCCTGTGGTCGGATAACGTTTACACGTCCATTGACAGTGATGCGCTGTCGATCCCAGAGAACTCGAACGCTGCATTTGCGAATGGATCCTTGTATTTCTTGTCCTACAAGATCGTCAACGAAATGCTTGATCTGTCCGACAGGTACAGATCCGCCACGTCTGCCGATTTGCGCGAGTTTGAATCTAAAGTCGCCTGCGACGGGGACCTTACGGATTTTGCTAACACTAAGGCGAGAAAGCTGATCGCCATGATCAATGACTCGCGGGTGCTGGAAATCTACTCGATCGAAGAGATCGCCGCTGCAGCAAAGAGGCAAAATATAATGCTGAAATATGACGACGATGGAAAGATTGCCCTTGATCTCGGCAAGCATAAGGAAGCCATGATCATCCTGGACTTCCTTGCCGAGAACACCTTCATTTCAACCTTTACCAAAACTCGCAACCGCACTAACTCGCGGGAAGCCTTCTAGCTGTTATTCAGGCACCCTTCCACGAAGTCGCACCACTCCTGCATTGGTGCGCGGCGCTCGTCGAGCAGGTCGGAGCGCTGGTATGCCTGGACGGTCTGCGACCCCGTGGAGTGGGCGAGGCACGCCTCGGCGATGTTGAAGGCCACGCCGTGATCCTCCATCCATGAGCGGCCTATGGAGCGTATTCCGTGGGGCACCAGCCGCCCCGCAAAGCCGTGGCGGCGCAGGAACAGGCCCAGGGCGTTTGTCGATATGGGGTTCTGCAGGTTGCGCGATGGGAACACCAGCGGACACACTTTCACGCGCTGCGCAAGCAATGCCTCCAGCTGGCGGCTCACCGGCACGCGTTGCAGGCGCTTCATCTTCATGACCTCCGCAGGGACGGTGATCACGCCGTCCTTGATCCAGTCCCACCGCAATGCTGCATATTCGCCTGGACGCAGGAGGGTGTAGAAGCCGGTCATCAGGAGGTCGCGGGCGTCGCCGCTGTGGATCAGTTCCGTGCCTATCTCCTGGAAGAAATCAGGCAGTTCCTGCCAAGGTATGGCGGGGCGGTGCACGAGGGTGGTCGACGGCGCGGGGAAGATGTCGAAAAGGTGCTGGAGCCGGTACGAGCTGGCAAGCCCCGAATTGACCGCGAACACCTCGAGCTCGCGGATGTAGCCGCAGATGCGCTTGACGGTCTCGAGGTGCGGCATGACTCTCTTCTTCAGAAGGTCAACCATCTCCATGGGCGTGATGGCGGCGAGCGGCACGGTGCGGTACTGCGGCAGGATGTACTTGCGCATCCGCTCGTCGATGTCTGTCCAGTTCTTGATCCTCAGGCGCTTGACCTCCATCCATCTGGCGTAGATCTCGCCGAGCGCAGGCTCAGCAGGAGCCGCTTCCGGCCTAGCCGAATCGATGAGGGCGTTGAACATCTTGCGCGCGTCGCTGATTGACACTTCCGGGAAGTCTCCCAGCACCTTGACGATGCGCCGCCCGCCGACGTCTTTCTTCGCGAGCCACGTCTTGCGGCCGTTCGTTGAGACGCGCAGCGCGAGTCCTGGAATGTCGGCGATGGTGTAGCGGGTTGATTTAGGGTTCGCCTTCTGGGCCTGGAGGTAGGTGAGCATGCTGGATCCTTCCTTGGTCGAAAACGCGGATCCGAAGCGGATCCACTGGTTCATAAGAGACCCATTTAGCATAGATCGCTCTCAGGCCACTCTCCAATGAAGCAGTGTGCAGGATGCTGATTTGGCTGGAAAAAAGTTTTGGGAAGTTGTTGAAAAGGAAGGGGGATTTAGGGGCAAAAAGGTGCCTCTGGCGGATAGAGAGGGATTCGAACCCTCGATACAGCCCTTAAAGCCGTATGCTCCCTTAGCAGGGGAGTACCTTCAGCCACTCGGTCATCTATCCACGGTGCTGTTTAGTGCGTGCTAGTATCCGATCTTGGTTCTTCAAAGTCAAGGCTTTTTCCTCCTGAGCCTTTCGATGCCTCAGGAGGAGGGAGCCTGGTGATCCGCACCGACGCCGGGGCGTCGATGCCGATCCTCACGCTCTCCCCCTTGATTTCAAGAACGCGCACGGTGATCCCCCCGCCGATCCGGAGGGATTCCCCTTCCCTGCGGGAGATCACCAGCACGGTCAGGCCTTGGCCTTGAGGAATGCCCCGGCCGAGGCGATCGCCTCGTCCAGGCCCTCGGCCTTGGTGCCGCCGGCCTGCGCAAGATCCGGCCTGCCGCCGCCCTTGCCGCCGACATAGCCTGCGGCCTCACGCACCAGATCGCCGGCCTTCACCTTGGAGGTGAGGTCCTTGGACACTGCTGCGGTGAGGCTGACCTTGCCGTCGTTGACGGCGCCAAGGAGCGCCACGCCGCTCTTGAGGCGGACCACGACGTCCTCGGCTGCGGTGCGCAGATCCTTGGGATCGTAGCCTTCGAGCTTGGCGGCCACCAGCTTGACGCCGTTGACCTCCACAGCCTTCTGGCAGAGCTTCTCGGCCTCGTAGGAGATGACCTTGGCCTTGAGGGCCTCGTTCTCCTTCTCCATGGCCTTGCCCTTGGCAAGCAGCGCTTCGGCCTTCTCGGCGATCGAGAGGTTGTCGGCCTTCATGAGCTTGGCGGTCTTGACCACCATGCGGACGATGCCCTGCAGGTAGTCGATGGCAGCCTGGCCCACGCGGGCCTCGATGCGGCGGATGCCGGAGGCGACGGACTCGTCGGAGACGAGCACGAACACGCCCAAGTCGCCGGTGCGGTAGGCATGGGTGCCGCCGCACAGCTCCTTGGACTCGTCGCCCATGGAGACCACGCGGACCTTGTCCTCGTACTTCTCGTCAAACAGCGCGATCGCGCCGGACTTCTTGGCTGCGTCGAGATCCATGATCTCGGTCCTGACCTCGTCGTTCTGGCGGATCCACTTGTTGATGAGGGCGCCGACCTTCTGGCGCTCAAGGAGCGTCAGCGGCTGGCTGTAGGAGTAGTCGTAGTGCAGGCGATCGGGGCCGACGTACGAGCCCTTCTGCACCACGTCGTTGCCCAGGGTCTGCCTGAGCGCGGCGTCCAGCAGGTGGGTCGCGGTGTGGTGGGCTGCGATGTTGCGTCTGACCTGCGGGTCGACGCACGCGGTCACCTTCATGCCCTTGGTGAACTCGCCGAGCTCGACGCGGCCGATGTGGATGATCGTCTTGCCCACGCGCTTGGTGTCCTCGACGATGAACTCGGTGTTCTCGCCGCACTTGATGGAGCCATGGTCGCCGACCTGGCCGCCCATCTCGCCGTAGAACGGGGTGGAG
>Ga0256406_1005322_pt1 | contig 13853 bp, 10 predicted proteins | sample RumenRJG_03DNA_FD_185986 | JGI IMG/M metagenome (GOLD analysis project Ga0256406, IMG submission 185986) | Bovine rumen microbial communities from Lethbridge, Alberta, Canada - RJG_03 | ecosystem: Host-associated > Mammals > Digestive system > Stomach > Rumen | place: Canada: Alberta | collected...
GGAACAGGTCGGCAAGACTTTTTATGACGAGTTCGGGGACAAAGGGATTACGAAGATTGTGACCATCGAAGCCTCCGGCATCGCGATCGCGATGATGGTCGGCCAGTGTTTTGGCGTGCCGGTGCTCTTCGCCAAAAAAGCAAAGAGCAAAAATCTCGACGGGGATCTCTATACCTCGAAGGTTCATTCCTACACATACGGAAAAGATTATGACATCACACTGTCGAAAAAATTTCTCGACGCGAAGGATACAGTTCTTCTGGTGGATGACTTTCTTGCCGTAGGGAAGGCGATGAACGGTCTTATCGATATCTGTCATCAGGCAGGAGCAAAGATCGGCGGGATTGGAATCTGTATCGAGAAAGGGTTTCAGCCCGGCGGTGCAAGGCTTCGCGAAGAGGGGTACGATGTAAAATCGATCGCAATCGTCGATTCGATGACGGATGACGGGAGAATCACGTTCAGAGAGCAATAATTTCGAGAGCAGTGATTCTATTTAATCCCGGCCGGGCAGTTCTGTCTCAGAAGGGCAGTTCTGTCTGGCCGGGATTTTTGTATATATAAGATGTATGTGTTATGACTGTCCTGCAATCATTGCTGCCGAAGTCTGTGCCGAGTCCTGATGAATTATTCCGCGCGATCGGGGCACATATAGGACCTGTAAGCCCGTTCAGGATTCGGCAGCAGACGGAAGTTTACCTTCCGAATCAGCGGTCCTCGCGGAAGTAGGAGAGGCCGAGGGATGCAGGTCCGAGGCTGTCTTTCTTCTGTTTCGCGCTGATGTAGATCAGCACGAGGATCGTCACGATGTAGGGAATCATCTGCGTGAGCTGCACCGCGTAGTTCGGCATCGTGATGCCGATGAGCGTCGGCAGGTAGTTGTACAGCCAGAAGAAGATGCCGAACACGTATGCGCCCCAGATCGCATTGACGGGCCGCCAGGTCGCGAAGATGACCAGTGCGACGGCGAGCCAGCCGAGGGCGTCAATGGAGCTGTTGGTCGCCCAGGTTCCGTAACCGTAGTCAAGCACGTAATAGACGCCGCCAAGGCCCGAAATCGCGGCACCGACACAGGTTGCAATGTATTTGTACTTTGTGACATTGATGCCGACGGAATCCGCGGTAGCCGGGTTTTCACCGACGGCGCGCAGGTTGAGTCCGGCTCTTGTTTTATAGATGAAGTGGTTTGCGACAAGTGCGAGAATGATGGCAAGGTATACCATGAAACCGTAGGAGAAGAAAATCTGTCCCACAGCACCCAGACCGGAAAGGCCCGGGATCGGCATCGCAAAAACATTGTGGGAGACGGCAGCTTTGACGGAAGTGCCGCCGTTCAGGACCTGGACGCCAAAGAAGTTTGCCACACCGGTTCCGAAGGTGGTGAGGGCAAGGCCGGTGACATTCTGATTTGCGCGGAGCGTGATGGTGAGGAAGCTGTAGATGAGTCCGCCGAGTGCCGACGCGGCGAGCCCGCAAACCATGGCGATCAGAATGATGAGAACGCTGCTCGGGTTATCCGTCGAGTTCTCATAGTAATACGCTCCGCTGAATCCGGCGAAGCCGCCGAGAAACATGATTCCGGGAACGCCGAGGTTCAGATTGCCGCTGCGTTCCGTGATGATTTCTCCGACGGAGCCGAACATAATGACGGTACCGAACCAGACTGCGCGGTTGATCCATGCGATGAGAGTGCCCATTACTTGTCACCATCCTTTCGTGCAGGTTCATTCTTCGATGCGGAGGAAGTGCCGGATGCCGCTGCTGCAGCTGCGGCCGTCACGGCGTGATGCCCGCGGAAGATGATCTTGTAGCGGACGAAGAATTCACTTCCGAGGATGAAGAACAGAATGATTCCGGTGATGACCTGCGATGCGTAATCGTTGAGGACTGAGTAGGCTGATGTGATCTGGCTTGCGCCCTTGTCAAGGAAGGTCAGCAGGAAGGAAATGATGAACATATAGGCAGGCTCGAATTTTGCGAGCCATGCGACGATAATGGCCGTGAAGCCGAAACCGCGCGCCGTGCTCGAGGAGATTGTCATGTCGATGCCGGAGACGATGCCGAAGCCTGCGATGCCGCAGAGGGCGCCGGAGAGGATCATCGTGCGGATGATGACTTTCTTTGTCTTGATACCTGCATAGCGGGCCGTATTCGGCGAATCGCCGAGGACGGAGATTTCGTATCCGTGCTTGGAATAGCGCATGTAGATGGTGATGAAGACCGCCATGGCCACGACGATAAGGATGAACGGCATGAAGCGGTAGCCGAGAAGCTTCGGGAACCAGCCTTTCCTCGTGTGCGAGTTGATGGTGCCCATCGCGGATTTGGAACCACGCCAGATGTTGGTGAGCGCATTGACGATGTTGATTGCGACATAATTCATCATCAGGGTGAACAGTGTCTCATTGGTGTTCCACTTCGCCTTGAAGTATGCGGGAATGAATGCCCACAGTGCGCCAAAAACGGCGGAGGAGAGGAACATGAGAAGGAGCAGGAGTGCATTCGGAAGGCCGCTCGCGTAAATCATCAGGAGGATGGATGCGAGAGCGCCCATGAGGACCTGTCCCTCACCGCCGATGTTCCAGAAGCGCATGCTGAAGGCGGGCACAAGGGCGAGGCCCACGCAGAGCAGGACCATCGTATCCCGAAGGGTTGTCATGAATTTGAACCCGGACTCAAAGGTTCCGGACCACATGACCTTATAGACTTCGAGCGGGGAGATCCCCGTGAGGGAGTTGATGAAAATGGCGTTCACAACGAGCGCCAGCAGGACAGCGATAATGCGGATGAGCCAGGACTGATACCACCGGAGATCGGTGCGTCTCTTGAGGCGGATGAAGGGCTCTTTTACAGAAACAGAAGCATTACTGCTCATCTTTTTCTTTCTCCTTTCCGTCTCCGGTCATAAGGAGACCGACTTCTTCTTTGGTAGCTTTTCTTGCATCGACGATTCCGGAGACTCTGCCGCCGGACAGTACCATGATTTTATCGCAGAGCGCAAGCAGTACATCGAGATCCTCGCCTACGTAGAGAACAGCGACGCCGCGCTTCTTCTGCCGGTTCAGAAGATCATAAATCTGATAAGACGAGTTGATATCAAGACCCCGGACAGCATAGGCAGTGAGCAGAACCTTCGGAGCGGATGAGATCTCACGGCCGACGAGGACTTTCTGAACGTTGCCGCCGGAGAGCTTGCGGACCTCAGTCTGAAGGCTCGGAGTCTGTACGTCGAGTTCATTGACAATTTTATCGGCAAGTTTTTTCGGCGTCTTGCGGTCCGTGAGGAAGGAGCGGCCATTCCGGAAGGAGCGGAGCATGATATTGTCGGTGATGTCCATGTCGCCGACAAGACCCATGCCGAGACGGTCCTCCGGTACAAAGGAGAGGGTTATGCCGAGCTTTGCAATTTCAAGCGGATCGCGTCCGACAAGCTCCAGCATATTTCCGTTGTCATCCTTATATTCAATGCTTCCGGAGTCGACTTTCTGCAGGCCGGCGATGGATTCAAGAAGTTCCTTCTGACCGGAACCGGAGATGCCGGCGACGCCGAGAATTTCACCGGTGTTCATATAGAAGGAGACATCATCGAGTTTCTTAAGACCATCCTCGTCGGTTACCGAAAGATTCCGGATGAAGATTTTCTGTTCAGGATTCACCGGATCCGGACGTTCAATATTGAGGGATACTTTATGTCCGACCATCTGATCGGTCATTTGCTGAATCGAAATGTCTTTTGTCAGGGCATCGCCGATATATTCACCCTTCCGAAGGACGGCGACACGGTCAGAGACGCGTTTCACCTCGTTCAGTTTATGAGTGATGATAACGATGGCTTTGCCGTCACTCTTCATGTTGTGGATTATGGTGAAGAGCTTGTCTGTTTCCTGCGGAGTGAGGACAGCCGTCGGCTCATCGAGAATCAGTATATTTGCGCCGCGGTAAAGGACTTTTACGATTTCTACAGTCTGTTTCTGTGAAACCGACATATCGTAGATCTTCTGATCCGGGTTGAGTTCAAAACCGTAATCATCGCAGATCTTACGGATTCTCTCGCTGGCTGCCTTGAGATCCAGTCTTCCTTTTTCTTTCAGTCCGAGAATGATGTTTTCGGTCGCTGTGAGTACATCCACCAGTTTGAAGTGCTGATGTACCATGCCGATTCCGAGTTCATATGCATCGCGGGGAGAATTGATGGAAACTTCCTTTCCGTCGATGAAAATCTGTCCCTCATCGGGATAATAGATGCCGGAGAGCATGTTCATCAGGGTCGTCTTGCCGCTTCCGTTTTCGCCGAGCAGTGCAAGAATCTCACCGCGGTAGATATCAAGAGAGCAGTGATTGTTCGCGACGACGGGACCAAATGTTTTGGTGATGTTGCGCATGGAGACCGCTGGTATTCGCTGATCCATTCTGTTTTTGCCCTTTCCTCGTGATTGATTCTGATTTCAAACTTATACCCCGCTGAGGCAAAATCCGCGGATGCGGTTTTGCCGAATGCGGCAGCCGGTGCTTCAGCACCGATGCTGCAGTTTGAAAGTCCTGCATCAGCAGGACTTTCAAACTGCTGATTCAGGAAAAAAAGGAAGCCGCGGCCTTATGCCGCGGCCTCCTCTTAAAAATGAGATCAGCTTAATTCAGTAATGCCGTCGATGCGGATTGTGAAGTAAGGAGCAGAACGATAAGTAGATTCAACAAACGCGCCGTCCTCGATTGCGTCGACTGTATCACCCTGATAGATGAGTTCCGGAGAACCGGAAGTGTAATCATAGTAGCTGAGGTCAACCTTGCAGCTGGTTACGTGGCCTGCATCATCGGTGGTGACTGCGGCACCGCTCTTGTCAGCAGTGACAGAAACATTGTCAGCCGAAACAGTGAAGGTGGATGTATCGAATACCTTCAGAGAGCCGTCCTTGATGGCAGCTTCGACTTCAGCAACCTTGTCAGCCGTGCCTTCAGCAGCGCAGGAGCCAAGCTCGGTGATTCCGACAGCGCCTTCGTTGTAGCCCTTAGACCAATCCTGCGGGATGTTTCCTTCTGCTGCACCCTTGAGAAGGTCGGTGTAGCAAACAGACCAGTTGTTGGTAGCAGAGGTGAGAGCGACATCCGGAGCAACATCCAGCATAGAAACGTTGTAGCCGACGGAGAATACATGATCATTGCCGTTCTGATATGCCTGCTCGACAGCGGACGGAGCACCGGTGGAATCTGCGTGCTGGCCGATAATGACGCAGCCGTCGCTCATCAGCTTTTCAGCGGAAGCAGCTTCCGCATCGACATCATACCAAGAGTTGGTATAGTCGACATACATATGAGCATCCGGATAGACCGAGGTAATTCCAAGATAGAATGCGGTGTAGCCGGAGACAACCTCAGCGTAGTTGAATGCGCCTACGTAGCCGACCTTGACATTTCCGTCTTCGTCATAGTTCTCATCAGTGAGCTTGCCGTCATCAACAAGTTCCTGAATCTTCATGCCTGCCACGACGCCGGAGACATAACGTGATTCATAAACGTTGTCGAAAGCGTTGTAGAAATTGTCCAGTCCGGAGATAGCAGCGAAATCACCGGTCATCGAGATGAAGTTGACATCCGGATATTCCTCAGCTGCCTGAGCCATGTAGCTCTGATGGCCGTAGGAATCGGAGATGACGAGATTGCAGCCGTTGCTCTCGATCAGCTCGACTGCCTTATCGTAGCACTCAGCCTCCTCCGGAACCTTCGTCATGAAGACGATATCGTCGGGGTTGATGCCGTTTGCCTCTGCACCGGCCTTGATGCCGTCCGAATGAGCCTTGTCATAGGTGACTGCATCATCGCCGACGAGGATGGCACCGATCTTGAGATTCGATGCGTCTGCAGAAGCCTCGGTCGATGCGGTGCTGGACTCAGCAGCCTCTGAGGCTGCAGCTTCCGTCGATGCAGCAGCCGCGGCTTCGGTAGAAGCGGTATCGGATGCAGCCGTGGAAGCAGCACCATTGTCTGAACTGCCGCAGCCTGCAAGCAACGATGCTGCTACAGCCGCAGTCAGCCCCAGCGAAAGGAACTGTTTTTTCATAATTTGTATCCTCCTCTTGCCCTGAAAGGCACTTGAGCAGGGCCGGCCCTATGCCGCCCCGACGCAGGACTGCACCGACAAAACAAAAAAGAAGCCGTACGAACATACTGCTCATAAAGCTTCTACACTTGTTTCCGGGACAATCCTTTCGAACTGTAATATAAAAGTTAGCGGGGCAGTTTGTCAATTGAAAATGAACTGTTACCGCATATTTTTCGTATTCATAAAATTCATACAATTCGCTCCGAATTTGAAAGATTATAAATATGAAGCAAGACTCCCCGATTTGGACGAATATTTCCGAAAGCCCTTCTGTTTCTTGCACCCGGAGCTTTTACTGTAGTAAGATGTTGCGCAGTAATCGGCGCCGGCCAAATAATTGACATGCGTCAGTCTTTTTTTATATCAGGTTTTGGAATGATACAATACAAACAAAATAAGGAAGCGGACAGAACCGTCGGAACGCTGGAACGAAAACTCCCCGGGGAGAACGTTCTGTCGAACATTCAGAGTCACTATCCGAAAATGAGCCGCAGCTATCGCAAGATAGCGGATTATCTTACGATTAACTATAAGGAAGCTGTTTTCATGACGGCATCCGCACTTGCAGAGGAGCTCGGGACGAGTGAATCAACGGTCGTCCGTTTTGCCTCTTCGCTCGGCTACAAAGGATATCCGGGGTTTCAGGACTCGCTGCGGACGTACATCCGGTCCCAGTATGGAATAACTCCCTCTGACGGAGAAAATCCGGAGAGCCCTGATGACAGACGGATTCTCGAATCAGTTTTTGCGTCGGATGAGGAAAACCTGCGGGCAACAAAAGAGTCTCTTGATCTGAAGGCGTTCCGCATGGCAGTGCAGGAAATCGCAGGGGCGGAAAGAGTTTACTGCCTGGGTCTTCGAAACTGTGCGCCTCTCTCCGAGATGTGCACTTTCTGTCTTAAGAAAATCCGCAGAAACGTGTTCCTGATGCGCGAAGACAACGGTGCGGGCATCTACGAAGATGCCATTCAGCTCAGTCCGGCCGACGTGCTCATCGCCATCGGTTTCCCGAAGTATTCGGCTCGTATGCTAAAGGTAATGGAAATCGCGGGCGAGAGAAATGCGCATATTATTTCAATTACGGACGGGAATCATTCTCCGATGACAATGTATTCGTCCTGCAATCTGTACGCGAAGACGAGCCCGATCACGATATCGGACTCTCTCACGGCACCGGTATACCTCATCAACGGGCTCATCGCAGCGGTCCTTGCAGAGCGGCCGGAGGCGGTAAGCGAATACCGCAGGACTGTGGAGAGAGCGGAACAGAATTATCAGATTCCGGAAGAGGACATGGAACTTCTCACCGGCCGCGTGCTGGGAAATTCCTATGTTTCCGGGGAGGAAAATGCATAATAAAAAGGAAGGACGCAGGATAATTGTAATCGGGGCCGGCGCATCCGGGCTTATGGCAGGAGCTGCCGCCGCGAAGAGCGGTGCCTCTGTCACCGTTCTCGAGAAAAATGAAAAAGCCGGAAAGAAAATCTATATCACCGGCAAAGGCCGCTGCAACCTTACGAATGACTGCAGCACGGCAGAATTCTTTGATCACGTTGTAACCAATCCCAGGTTTCTTTACAGCAGCATCTATTCCTTCGACCACGACGCTGTCAAGGCGTTCATGGAGCAGAACGGCTGCACCGTCAAAACGGAACGCGGCGAAAGGGTCTTTCCTGTCACCGATCACGCATCGGATGTCACGAAAGCACTTGTCAGCGCGCTGTCCTCGGCGGGCGGCCGCATTTTATACCATAAAAAGGCCGAAGAGCTGATTTTCGATCAGGAATCCCCGGAACAAAAGCGTGTCTGCGGAGTCCGTCTTTCAGACGGAGAAGAGCTTCCGGCCGATGCGGTGATTGTCTGCACCGGGGGACTGTCTTATCCGTCGACCGGTTCAACCGGCGACGGCTACCGGTTTGCGAAAGAGGCAGGCCATACCGTTCTGCCCTGCGAGCCATCCCTCGTATCCTTTCACACCGAAGAGGACTGGCCGCGTGAGCTGGAGGGACTGTCTTTAAAAAACGTCAGCATCCGGGTTATTCCAAATGAAAATCCGGACAGTCCGGCGGACGCGAACCGTGCACCGAGCGGAGAAAAGGTGAGAAAACATAAGTCAAAACCGGTCTATGAGGGTTTTGGCGAGATGCTGTTTACGCATTTCGGCGTGAGCGGCCCTCTTGTTCTTGCTGCCTCATCCCGAACCAGTTTTCGGAAACATCCCGAAGGGTATAAACTCTATATTGATTTAAAACCTGCCATCCCGCAGAATGAACTCGCGGAGCGTATCGAAAAGATGCTTGCGGCGGTGCCGGACAGGCAGTTTGTTCACGCCGCTGCGCCGCTTTTTCCAGCAAGGCTCTTAAGGACGATGGTAAATCTCTCCGGAATTGATCCGGAGCGGAAGGCACGGACAGTTAATTCGGCTGAAATCCGGTCCTTTGCGGAGCTCATTCACGCGGTTCCGCTCACGGTCAAAGAGAGCGGAGGCTTTGACGAGGCCGTCATCACGCGCGGCGGAGTGAATGTGAAGGAGATCAATCCGTCCACGATGGAGTCAAAACTCGTGAGCGGACTGTATTTTGGCGGCGAGGTGATCGATGTTGATGCGGTCACAGGCGGATTCAATCTCCAGATCGCATGGTCAACGGGACATCTGGCAGGTCAATCAGCGGCAGAAGGGGGAAACGAACTTGCATTACATTAACAGTATTGCGATTGACGGACCCGCAGGTGCGGGCAAGAGTACCATTGCAAAGAATGTTTCAAAGTCGCTTGGGTTTATCTATGTCGACACCGGTGCGATGTACCGCGCGATGGCACTGTACCTTGTGCGGAGCGGGGCCGATATTCACAGCCCTGAATCGGTGACCGGGAAATGTGAGAACGCCGATATTTCGATTGAATATCGGGATGGAGAACAGGTCGTGCTTCTGAACGGAGAGAATGTGAATCCGTATCTCCGCACGGAGGAAGTGAGTGAGGCAGCATCCGTCACGAGTGCCGTGCCGCGTGTGCGCGAAAAGCTCGTGGAACTCCAGCGCAGGCTCGCAGCGTCGAAGCCGGCTGTCATGGACGGGCGTGACATCGGAACGGTCGTTCTTCCGAATGCGGTCCTCAAGGTTTTCCTCACGGCGAGCGTCGAGGTGAGAACGAAGAGACGCACCGCTGAGCTGATAGCCCGCGGCGAGAAGGCAGATGTAGATGCCATCCGGCAGGAAATTATCGAAAGAGATAAGCGGGACTCAACCCGTGCCGTTTCCCCGCTGAAAAAAGCGGACGATGCGGTCGAGGTTGACACCTCCGATCTTACGATCGATGAAGTCACTGAGAAAATTCTCGGACTGTATGATGAAGCGAAGAAAAAAGAAAGATTTGAGTGAGATTTATGGCTGAGCTTGAAACAGCAAAAAGTGCCGGGTTTTGTTTTGGCGTTGAAAAGGCAGTAAACACCGTCTATTCGGAAATCGGGAAGAGCAGGAAGATCTATACCTACGGCCCGATCATCCATAATGAGAACGTGGTGGAGGATCTGCGAAAGCAGGGCGTCGGAATCGCAATGAACGAGGATGACATCGTAAGGATTGCGGAAGAGTGCAGGAAGGACTGCACCCCCGCGACCGTGATCATCCGTTCGCACGGCGTGCCGAAGAAGACACTGGATTTCATCCGGGAACAGGGCCTTGACGTCATAGATGCGACGTGTCCTTTCGTCGCCCGCATCCATCGGATTGTCGAGGAGGAGAGCGCCAAAGGCAGTCAGATTGTAATTATCGGAAATGCCGGCCATGCGGAAGTCGAGGGGACAATGGGCTGGTCCTGCAGCGGTGCTTCTGTGATCGAGACAAAAGAAGAGGCGCAGAACTTTACGGCTGATCCTGAAAAGCCCGTGACCATCGTCGCCCAGACAACTTTCAGCATGGTGAAATTTGACGAATTAGTTGATATTTTGATGGACAAAGGTTACAATACTAATGTTGTGAATACCATCTGCAATGCTACAAGGCAGCGGCAGGAGGAAGCAAGAGAGATTGCTTCCCGCTCGGATGTAATGATCGTTATAGGCGGCAGGAACAGTTCCAACTCGGCAAAGCTCTGCGATATCTGCAGAGGCGTATGCCCCGAAACCTATTTTATACAGACGGTCAGAGATCTTCCCGTACTTGACCTTGGCTCTGCGAAGGTTGGGATCACCGCCGGGGCATCGACCCCAAAAAATATCATCGAGGAGGTTCAAAATTATGTCCGAACAGGTCGAAGAGAATTTTGAACAAATGCTGAATGAATCATTCAGGACAATTCATACGGGGGAGGTTGTCGAGGGCAAGATTATTGATGTCAAGCCGGATGAAGCAATCCTGAACATCAATTACAAGTCGGACGGCATCCTGACTCGCAATGAATATTCGAATGACAATTCACTGGATCTCACCACGGTCTTAAAGCCGGGTGATCCGCTTGAGGTAAAGGTCCTCAAGGTTAATGACGGAGACGGTCAGGTTATTCTTTCCTATAAGAGACTGGCTGCTGACCGCGGCAACAAGAGAATTGAGGAAGCTTACAACAACAAAGAAGTCCTCACCGCAAAAGTTGATCAGGTGCTTAACGGCGGCCTGAGTGTAACGGTAGAAGGCGTTCGTGTCTTCATTCCGGCTTCTCTTGTCTCTGATACCTACGAGAGAGATCTCACCAAGTATCAGGATCAGGAAATTCAGTTCGTCATCATCGAGTACAACCCGCACAGAAGGAGATACATCGGCGACCGCAAGCAGCTTCTTGTTGCTAAGCGCGCTGAGATGAAGGAAAAGCTCTTCGCTACTCTGAAGGTTGGCGATGTAGTAGAAGGAACCGTCAAGAATATCACTGATTTCGGCGCATTTGTTGATCTCGGCGGAGCAGACGGTCTTCTTCACATCAGCGAGATGAGCTGGGGCCGCGTTGAGAACCCGAAGAAGGTCTTCAAGGTTGGCCAGAAGCTGAGAGTTCTCGTAAAGGATATCCAGGGCGAGAAGATTGCTCTTTCTCTCAAGTTCCCTGATGAGAATCCTTGGGTCGGTGCCGCTGAGAAGTATGCAGTCGGCAATATCGTAACCGGCAAGATCGCAAGAATGACTGATTTCGGCGCATTTGTCGAGCTTGAGCCCGGCATTGATGCACTGCTTCATGTCTCCCAGATTTCGAGAGAGCATATCGACAAGCCGTCGGATGTTCTCAAGACCGGCGAGGAAGTCACAGCAAAGATTGTTGACTTCAATGAGCAGGATCAGAAGATCAGCCTTTCCATCAAGGCTCTTCTGATTGATCAGGAGAAGAAGAGAAAGGCAGAAGAGGCTGCAGCAAACGGCGACAACGAGGATGTTGCAACCGTTGATGTGGAAGCTGCTATCGCTGCTGCCAAGGCTGCGGAAGCAAAGGAAGACGCTGAAAAGGCTGAGGAAAAGCCGCAGGCGTAACTGCCGGGAAGAGTGCAGACACTGCGTGAAGCGCGGCTGCCCCGGACTGCGTGAGCATTCCGGAAAGTATAATCAAAATAAAAAACGAAAAGTCCTGAGGTGAATAACCTCAGGACTTTTTTTCGGAAAACAATGCTGTCTGAAAATATATGCTCTGTTCAGAATTCCAAACCCAGTGCATGAATATGGTATTTGGATTTATTGCCCATTCACAATATATTTCAGCACATACTGGGCATAACCGGAGAAGAAGGCACGGCTGTGTTTTCTCTCCTCGGTGAGTTCGAAGTAGACACCGGGATCATCAAAATCTTTCTTGAAGACCGGCTCTGCAAACCGGCTCCACTCGGGAAGGAAGGAACTCTGCTTGCGGGTATAGCAGGTCCTTGCCGTCGCGGGTTCGCGGTGAGTGCGGTCCGAGAACTGGGCTACGGAGCGATGGAGTGCGAGGTCTTCCTCCGGGAAATACCAGTACTCTTTATAGTCCGCGTAAAAATACTTGAGCTCGGTCTCGAAGAGCGGTACTTTGAGAAATCCGCCGCTGCCGTCTGCGCGGAGAAAACAGCCGCCTCTTGAGGCAAGGATGGGCTTTGACAGCGGGTCTTCTATGTGGAAGCAGAGGAGAAGTTCTTCGCCCTCACTCTCATCATAGGCGGAATACTTTCTTGCTTCTGCCTTATAGAGACGGAGCGGTGTCTCAAAGAAATTTTTATAAGCGATGAGCGGCATCAGGCCGGAAAGACCCAGTACATCCGCCTCGTTGTGAGACAGAAGTGCTTCCTTCTCTGCCCCGGAACCGGTCTTCATATAGTCAAAATAAACACGGATGAGATCGCCGCCGCTCGTTTCTTCCGTGCGTCCGGTGCCGAAATACGCCTCAACAGTTGTCTGCTTTAAATCAAACAGGCCGAGATAACCCCGGATCGGACGGACAATTTTCAGAAGATCAATGGACTCTTTATTTTCGATCCTGTCCGGAATTCCGAGGACAGTACAGCGCTTTTGGATGAACGGAAGGTCAAAACGTTCTCCGTTGTAGGAAACAAGTGCACGCGCACCGGAGGCGAGACCGAAGAAATTTTCCAGCACTTCCTTTTCATCTTCTTTGCTGTCCGCAAGATACTGCGTAAAGAAGCGGGTTCCGTCTGCTCCGAATGCAATGCATCCGATGAGATAGATGAAAGCATGGTCGGGAGAAAGTCCCGTCGTCTCAATATCAAAGAGCAGAAGATCGGCCGGATGAAGTCCTGCCGACTTCACGTCAGGGACTGGAACCGGGCCGAATGTTTTTGTGATTGTCTGCATTGTGTATCCTTCTCCCACGGGAAAATTAATGCGGAATTTTACATTTTTGCCGTATGTTTCGCATTCCGGATTCTTCAGGAAAATCTTAGCACGGCCCCGAAACTATGTAAAATGAAGCCTTTATGATAAAATACAATATATTTCGGCAATTTCGGAAGGAATCTTTTACATGGCACAGCTGAAATTTTTCGGCGGCGTGCATCCGGAGGACGGAAAGGAAATCAGCAGCAGACAGCCCGTCCGAACGGTGTTTCCCCGCGGCGATTGTGTTTATCCGCTGAAACAGCATATGGGAAATCCCTCTGTTCCTGTTGTGAAAAGAGGAGATTATGTCCTGACAGGACAGCTCATCGCCGCGGCGGACGGCGACTTCAGTGCCAATCTTCATTCATCCGTTTCCGGAACCGTCCGCGGTATTGAGAAAAGACGCCTCGCGGACGGCAGCAGCGGCGACTGTATCGTGATTCAGAACGACCGGCGTTTTGGCGAGATTCTGTACCCCGCGAGCCGGCGGCTCGATGAGCTTGCTCCGGAGACGATTGTTGAATCTGTAAAACAGGCGGGCATCGTCGGAATGGGCGGCGCCGGAATGCCGACACACATTAAGCTTTCTCCCGCGAGGCCGAACCGGATCGATTATTATATTGCAAACTGTGTGGAGTGTGAGCCGTATCTGACCAGTGATTACCGGCGTATGCTCGAGAACCCGGCCAAGGTTATCAACGGACTGCGCATCGGTCTCAAAATTTTCCGCCGTGCGAGAGGCATTCTCGCCATCGATGAGAAGAATGACGATATCTATCGCCTCTTCCGCGATCTCACGCGCGAAGATGCCCGTATCTTTGTAAAGAAGGTAGAGCATAAATTTCCGCAGGGTGCGGAACGGCAGCTGATTTATGCCGTTACCGGGCGGACGCTGAACGCCGAAATGCTTCCGGAGGAGGTCGGCTGTGTAACAGACAACGTCGACACACTGGTTGCGATCAATCAGGCAGTCATGG